>WNFP01005055.1_pt1 | contig 15490 bp, 19 predicted proteins | sample 5400201 | NCBI WGS metagenome assembly WNFP01 (sample SAMN13153355, study PRJNA577476) | soil metagenome | isolation source: 115 cm saprolite under Madrone tree | place: USA:California | collected 2016-06-14
CAAGAATGCCATGAGGCTCGAGCTGTACCAAGAGCAGGTGTGACTTAGGACTGACACGACCACGCCCCCGCCTGATTCGTCATCGACTCACCGAAGGAGCCACCCAATGCCAATTTTGAGAATCGAACACGCAGTCCCTGACTTCACCGGCTGGAAGCGGGCCTTCGACAGCGACCCTGCCGACCGCAAAGGCTCTGGGGTTCGTCGGTATCAGGTCATGCGGTCGGTCGAGGATCCGAACTACGTGATGATCGACCTGGATTTCGACAGTCTCGAAGAAGCCGAGGGCCTTCTCGCCAAGATGCGCCGAGTGTGGAGCGGCGACGGCCAGAGGGTCATGCGCAACCCTCAAGCTCGAATTGTCGACACGGTCGAGGCGATTGAGCTCTGAGGACTCTCCCTCGCCAGGCGATCGCCCGCCTGAACGTCAGGTCGCCTGTGGCTTGGTCTCCGCTGCCGGCTCGGGGCTGCGCGTCGCGAGCGTGATTCCCACACCGACGATGAGCGCGATCGTGCCGATGAGAACCGACGCCGGCTCCGGCAGGTGGATGCGTAGCGCCTGGTCGAGTGAATAGATCCCCGGCCCCGTGAGGGCCAGAGCGGCCACCGCGGCGATAAGCGCGAGGTTGAACTCGTAGCCGCCCTTGCCGACCCAGAAGCCCCTGGAAAGGTGAACGGTCACGATGGCGACGAGCATGGAACCGGCGATGGCGAGGCTTCCGAGCGGAGACAGGAATCCGAGCGCGAGCAGGATGCCGCCCCCGAACTCCGAGAGCGCGGCGATCCAGGCCCAGGGCTGGGCCGGCCGGATGCGGAGCTTCTGGATCATCTGGGTCCAGCCGTTCATGCCGGGACCGCCCCACCATCCAAAGAGCTTCTGGCCGCCGTGCCCGACCATGATGAGACCTACCACGAGTCGAAGAATCAAGAGTCCAAGTGCTGTCATAAGGATCCCCCCGATTTAGTTGTGTACGCAAATACCCTACCTCGGGCGAGTCAAAACGTGCCGAGTTGCCGGAATAGACTCTTGAATCCGAACGAGGGCCCGTAGCTCAGAAGGTCAGAGCGGCCGACTCATAATCGGCTGGTCGTTGGTTCGATTCCAACCGGGCCCACCACATGCTTGCCCGATGACTTGGCGGTGACAGACTCGCCGGCATGGATTGGCTGACTTGGAGCGCATTGATCCTGATCGCGTCCGTTCTGATCGCCTGCGCGTTTCTCGGGCTCTTCCTCGCCGTGAGCTCCGCGACGGTGATGAGCAAAGTCCGGTATGCGTACTTCGGCCGGACAGTAAAGCAGCGTTAGCCGACCTGGTGATCAAGGCTGCGGCCGGTCTCCGCGGGCTCGACCAGGGTGACTACGAAATCTTCGCCCTTCACTTCACGTGGGCCGCCGGCATGCGGACCAGTCTCCACAAGCACAAAGGATTCGAGCTCGTGCTGGTTCGAGAGGGCCGCCTGCACGCGGTCGTCGACGGCACCAGGCTCAGCGCGGGACATGGCGAGTTCATAGAGCTGCCGAGTGGCTCGGTCCACGCAATCTGGTCCGAGGCCGAGGTGACGTTCGACGTTCTGGGCCAGAGTGGACTGGGGCTGACGATGGTTGTGCTCGATGGCCAGGGCGGGGTGAGGGACGTGCCTATCTACGGGCCCGACGGCCCTTGGCGCCAGAAACCACCCGAGGGCACGTCCTTCACTACCGAGGCAGAGCTGGATGAGCTCCGCACACTCAGCCAGACCCTCATCCACGACTAAGATCGCTTCGTGATTCGCGCTGTACACGCGGACGCGCTCCTCGACCCGGCGACCGGAGAGACCACGCGCAACGCCGTGGTCGTCATCGACGACGGCCGCGTCACGTACGCCGGCAGCGGTGCCAAGACCCAGACGCCGCGCGATGCCGAAACGATCGATGCCTCCGGCCTCACCGTCCTCCCCGGCCTCATCGACTGCCACGTGCATCTGACCTCGCTGGGCGAGGGTCTGGACTTCGCGCGCGAGCTCACGACACCGCCGACGCTGGAGCTGATGCGGGCGGTCAGGGCTGCCCGGCGCACTCTCGAGGCCGGCTTCACCGCGGTTCGAGACGCCGCCGGGTCACCGGCAGGAATCAGGATGGCCATCGACGCCGGCTATTTCCCCGGTCCACGAATGTTCGTCACGATCAGCGCGCTCAGCCAGACGGGCGGGCACACCGACTCGCACTTCATGTGCGGCGCCGACCTCGAGATCCCGCTGCCGGACCGGCCCTACATGGTGGTCGACGGCGTCGAGGCGATGCGGCTTCGGGTGCGTGAGGTGATCCGGGCAGGAGCCGACTGGATCAAGCTTTGCACGTCGGGCGGCGTCCTCTCACCCGGCGATCAGCCGCACCACTCCGCTCTCACTCTTGACGAGATCCGAGCCGCGGTTGAAGAGGCGGCGACCCAGGGTCGCAAGGTGATGGCCCACGCGCAGGCCAACGCGGGCATCAAGAATGCGTTGCAAGGTGGAGTAGCAACCATTGAGCACGGCATCTGGCTCGACGGCGATGCCATCGAGATGATGCTCGACGGCGGCAACGCGCTGATCCCGACGCTGGTCGCACCGCAATGGGTCATCCGGCATTCCGAGGCGGGGAAGATGCCGGCTTATGCGGCCGACAAGGCGCGCGTCGTCGTCAAAGACCACACCGACAGCATCCGCATGGCGGTCGAAGCGGGCGTGAAGATCGCCTTCGGAACCGACACGGGGGTCGGACCGCACGGCACCAACGGCGAGGAGTTCCTGCTCATGCAGCAACTGGGCATGGAGCCAATCGATTGCATCCGAGCGGCGACGACGGTCGCGGCGAGCACGATCGGCATGAAGGGCGTGGGGAGGCTCGAGCCCGGGTCGTGGGGTGACCTCATCGGCGTTCCCGGCGATCCGCTCGCCGACCTCAAGCTGCTGGCGGATTCGGCCAACGTCCACCTCGTGGTCAAAGGCGGCGACCCTGTAAAGTCGCGGGGTTGAAGCTCGACTGGGCGCTGCTCGCCAACGCCGCGGAGGGTCCGCCCAACGGGCTGGTCTACATCCTCGGCGCCGGCATCGACACCCTGTGGCGCGACCAATTCCCGGCTCCTTTCGGCGGCGTAATGGTGCTCCGTGTTCTGTCGAGCAGGATCGAATCGGAAAGACCGCACAAGGTGGAGGTTTACTGCAGCGATGAGGATGGCAAGGCGGTTCTCCAGCAGCCGGTCGTCCTCAACCTGCCGCCGCGGACGGTGCACAGCGAGCATCCGCAGGGATGTGACCTCGCAGCCAACATCGTGATCAACCTGGCCGCCGTGGCGATACCCAGGCCAGGTTTCTATCGATTCGAAATCCTCATCGACGATCAGCAAGTCCGCACCCTGCCGTTTCGGGCGGTCTCCCCAACGCGCGAATCATGACCGCGTGGTTGATCAGCCTCGTCGGCACGTGGGGACTTCTCGCCATCTTCGTGACGATGACCGCGGAGAGCGCGGGCTTGCCGATCTCGAGCGAGATCGTCGTCCCGCTCGGAGGGGCGCTCGCATCACAAGGCAAGCTCAACCTCGTTCTTGTGATCGCCGTCGCAAGCCTCGCCAACCTGACAGGCTCGTTGATCGCGTTCTGGCTGACCCGCCGTTTTGGCGAGCGCATCGTGCTGAGCCGGTTGGGGCGCAGGTTGGGCCTGAGTCGCGGGCATCTCCGGCTGGCGAATCGTTTCTTCGAGCGTTTCGGGCTGTGGGCGGTCTTCATCGGACGGCTGCTGCCGATCGTGCGGACCTACATCTCGTTTCCAGCCGGGGTTTCGAAGATCGGCTACGTCAGGTTCGTCGTAGCCACGCTGGCGGGAGCCATCCCATGGAACTTTGCGCTGGCCTATGCCGGCTACAAGCTCGGCCAGCAGTACCAGACGGTGGCCAAAGACATCTCGCCGTTCGTGATCCCGATTGCCATCGTTGTCGTCATCCTGCTCGCCGCCGCATGGTGGTTCGGCCGCCGGCTCGGTGAAGAGGAAGAGAAGATCCTGACCCCCGCTCCTAGCGAGCCCTAGTCCCGGCTCACCCTCGCGATCGGCTGCCCGGGCTTGACCGGGTCCCCCTCTTTCAGCAGCAGCTCTTCGACGGTGCCGGCCACAGGCGAAGGGATTTCCGCGTTGACCTTGTCGGTGAGCGCCTCGAGGATTGTCTCGCCCTCGTCGACGTGGTCTCCCTTCTTCTTGCTCCAGGCGCCGACGGTGATCTCCTCAGCGCCTTCGAGGTCCGGCATCACGATCTCCTGGATACGCGTGGAGCTCACGGGCTAATTGTCCGTCAGGCCAGCGATACGACGTCGAGGAGATCCTCTTCCCAGTAATCGAGCCGGCCTTCGGGCATGAACAGCACGCGCCCGGGTCGCAGCGCCTCCACGAACTCGGGATCGTGGCTGACGATGACCATCGTTCCCGGCCATTCCGCCAGCGCATGCGCAACGCCCGTTCGCGACGGCGGATCCAGGTTGTTGGTGGGCTCGTCCAGTAGCAAGAGGTTGTGCCGGCCGGCGACGAGCTGAGCCAGGGCGAGCTTTGTTTTCTCGCCGCCGGAAAGCGTGCCGGCATCCTGGCGCGCGATGTCGCCGGTGAGGCTGAAGCTGCCCAGGAGCGCGCGCAGCACGCGTTCCTCGGCGTCGGACTGCTCGCGCATGTGAGCGAGCACAGTCACGCCGGCACGGATCCCTTCGTGCTCCTGCGCGTAGTAACCGAGCGATGCGTTGTGTCCCAGTCGAAACGAACCCGACGTCGCTTGCGACTGTGACGCGAGGATCCGCAGAAGGCTCGTCTTGCCGGCGCCGTTCAAGCCCATGACGAGCAGCCGCTGTCCGCGTTCGACCTCGAAGCTCACGTCGCGAAACACCAACGGACCGCCGTAGCCCTTGGCCAGCTTCTCGACGGTCACCGCGACGCGACCTCCGTGCGGCGGATCCGGGAACTGGACCTTGACCTTGGTCTGCCGACGCATGACCTCGGCGAGGACGCTCAGTCGCGTGATCTCGGCCTCCTGACGCACGGCTAGCGAGGTCAGCCGCTTCTCCTCCAGCGCCCGCGCGGCCTTGTACTGCGAGTATGTGCCCCGATACTCCACCATGCGCCCGGCGTCGAGGTGGAGGACGCGGGTGATGGCGGCATCGAGCAGGCCCAGGTCGTGGCTGACCACGATCACGGCGGCACGGTTGTCGCGAAGGAAGTCCATGAGCCAGGCCTTGGCGTTGCTGTCGAGGTGGTTGGTCGGCTCGTCGAGCAAGATCAAGTCGGGTTCCGCAAAGAGCACGCGCGCCAGCTCCACGCGACGCCGCTCGCCACCAGAAAGCACGCCGAGAGCCAGATCGACACGGTCAGGTTTGAGCCCCAACCCGGTGGCGATGCGGCGTGCATCCGATTCACCTGAGTAGCCGCCATCGAGCCGGAAGCGCTCCTCTGCCTCGGAGAAGCGCTCGACCGTGGCCGAGGAATGATCGGCCTCGAGCTGCCGGTGCAGCTCTTGCAGGCGGGCGGCCGCTTTGTCGAGGCCGCGCCCGGACAGGATGTGCGAGAGCGCCGTCTGCGCGGCTTCGGCGCGGGGTCGGGGGTTCTGCGGTACATAGCCGAGCGTCCCGCGGCGCAGCACCAATCCTGCCGCCGGGTCGTTTTCCTCCGCCAGCACCTTGAGCAGGCTGGTCTTGCCGACCCCATTTCGCCCTACCAGCCCGACCTTGTCGCCGGCGGCGACGGTGAAGCTGGCGTCGGACAGCACGCGGCGCGCCGCGACGTCGATGGCGAGATTGCGGACCTGGAGCACGAATGGGGATGTTACCCACGCCGCGCCCCGGCGTTTGGTCTGCATCAAATCGGGAGGCGGTCACATGAAACGGTTCCTCGTCACCATCGGGCTCGTCGTCGGGATCTTTGTGGCCGCCGCGTGCGGCGGAAGCGCTGGCTCCGGCGCCGGCTCCGAGGCTGCGCCGCGCCCGGCCAACTACTCGGGCACCGCGCTCGGCTCGTCGAGCGGAGCGCCGGTAAAGGGAGCGCCCAACCAGAGCGCCGGCGGCACCATTACCAACCCGAGCGGTGACGTCGTGCCGCCGATACAGGGGCCGCAGGTCATCCGTCAGGCCCAGCTCGCGATCAGCGTCAAATCGGGCTCCTTCGACTCCAGCTTGCAAGCGGTGCGCGCCCGAGTCGAGCTCGAGCAGGGCTATATCTCGGGCACTGACGCCCAGGCAAATCCCGTTTCCAACGACCAGATCCGCACCGGCGTCGTCAGCTTCATGGTCCCGGCGTCGAAGTTCGACGAGACCATCGACGCGCTGTCGAATCTCGGCAAGGTGCAAACCGTGCACATCACTGGTCAAGACCTCAGCGCACAGTACGTCGACCTCCAGGCGCGTCTCGCCAATGAGGAAGCGCAGCGCAACGCGATGCTCGCCCTGCTGGCGAAGGCGCAGACGGTCGAGCAGATCATCATGGTCCAGAACCAGATCGGCCAGATCACCGGCCAGATCGAGCAGCTCAAAGGCCAGATCCAGTACATCGACCACAACGTCGCCTTCAGCAGCATCTCGGTTCAGCTGACGGAGGCAGGCGCGCCAGTGGCCACCGCCCCAACGGACAGCTGGGGCTTTGCGTCAGCGCTCACCGACGCCGCGCACAACTTCGTCACGACGATCAACTACATCGTCACGGTTCTAGGCGCGCTTGGTCCGGTGCTGGTCCTTCTCGGCCTCGGTTACCTGGTTTGGCGGCGCGCCGGCCGGCCGGGGTGGCGTCGGGCCTAAAAGGTCTAGGCGGGTTAAAGGTCGGGGTCCGTCCAGTAACCTGCTCCGGTAACGCCATGGGCAGACTTGAGGGGACTCCGCGGTCTTGAAGAGGTGGTTGGCGATCGCAGCCGTGGCTGCGATCGCAGCGTCATGTGGCTCGGCAGGAGGCACCGGATCGTCTTCGACCTCAGCGTCGCCTGTCGCGAGCCCCAGCCCAACCCCATCGCCGACGCCGAGTGGCTTCAGTTTCAAGCTCAACGGGATCAACGCAACCGCCGCGGGGACGTTGACCGTCACGACGACGGCTACGTCGCCGAGCGTCACGGTCGAGGTGGTCGTCCATGGACTGCAGGCTCTCTCGTCGCACATCTCGCATATCCACATCGGCAGCTGCACACAGCGCGGAAATATCGCCATCGCCCTCAAGCAGGTCATCGCCGACGCGCAGGGCAACGCGGACGTGACCACTGTGATCCCGGGCGCGGTGTATCCGCCCGCCAACGGGACCTGGTACGTCGTCGTGCACGCGGGGCCGGACCTGGGGGGCACCAACGCGACCTACCTCCTCTGCGGGAACCTCTTCGCGTAGCAGTTTCATGACGGTGGATCCCCAACGGCCAGGTGAATCGGTCGCGCCATCCGGGTCTGGAGAAGTCGTCGACCTTCCCAGCGCCACGCGAGCAACCGACATCGCGCTCGACGAATTGGAGCTCGTGTACGCCTTCATCTATGCGCGGGTCGGCAACCGCTCCGATGCCGAAGACCTCACGCAGCAGGTGGCGCTGAAAGCTTTTCCCCGACTGCGCCAGGGCGCCCCCGCAAGCGCGATTCGAGGCTACCTGTTCGCGACCGCGCGGTCGGTGCTCGGTGCTTTCTGGAGCACGCGGCTTGGGCTGTCGACTGCGGAGCTTCACGAGGACCTGGCGCTGGCTGTGCCGCAAGGGCCGCCGTCTGAAGAATCGGCGGAAAGAGCACACCGAATCCTGGCTGAGCTAAGCGACAACTACCGCCGAGTCCTCGAGCTCCGTTTCCTCCACGGGTACTCACTGAAGGAAGTGGCTGCTGAGATGCGCTCGACGGTGGGCGCGATCAAGGTCATGCAGCTGCGCGCGTTGCGCGCGGCGGCGAAGGTCAATCCGGATGCGTAACACGCCAGAGAATCGGATCGAACGCATCGTCACCGACCTCCTTCATGGCCGCCGCTTGCGGCTGCGAGCAGGCGACGCCGAGGAGAAGGAGGCGATCACGGCCGCCGCGCAGTTTGCGGCCGCCAGCCAGGGCCCGCAGCGGATGAGCCCCGCCTTCCGGCGCCGGCTCGCTCAAATCCTTGAGTCCACACCCAAGGAGACATGGTTGACACGCCGCGCCGCACTGGTCGCGGGACTTGGCGTCGCCGCTGGTGCGCTGACAGGCGGAATTGTCGGACGCGCGCTCGAGCCCGCCGGCAGTCCGGCATTGCGCGCGGCATCGAGCCCCGTACTTCCCAGGAACGGCCGCTGGACGGACGTCGGTGCGCTTGCCGATTTCAGTGAGGGCCAGGGCAAACTGGTCACGGCCGGCGCGGTTCGCGCCTTCGTTTTTCGCCAGGGCGAGGGTGTGACCGCGGTCTCCAACATGTGCTCGCATCTACCGTGCGAGCTGTGGTGGGACCGCGGACCGAAGGTTCTGCAGTGCCCCTGCCACCCGGTCTCCTTCTTCCCGAACGGCAAAGCGACGAGCCCCACGTACCCGCTGCCTTCGCTCAACGAGGTCCAGGCGCGGGTCAGTCCGCAAGGTCGCGTGGAGGTGCTCGGAACGTGACGGTGCAGGAACACCGGCTCCGCCAGAAAGCGCTCGATCGGTGCCTTCAACTCCTGGAGGAGGCGCAGGTCGGCGGGCGCACCCGTGTCGATGGACCGCTCGGAATCGCCCTCAGGCGTCACCTCGACCGGGCCGGCGTGATCGCGGATCACCGCCTCGAGGGCAGGCGCATCGATCGAGTGCTGGACGACATATTCGCCCTGCAAGCGCAGCTCCTGGGGCAAGCTCCGGAGGACAGCCGCCAGCGCAACGGTCTCTAGGCCCAATATCATTGGCGGTCGTTGTGGCAACTTCCTTCAGCGAGTCACGCGCGTTCCTTCTGACCTCGGAATCGGTGACCGAAGGTCACCCGGACAAGGTTTGTGACCAGGTCTCCGACGCCGTCCTCGATGGAATGCTGGCTCAGGACCCGCACGCGCGGGTTGCGTGTGAGACGGCGATCACCAAGGGCCTGTGCGTAGTGATCGGCGAGGTCACGACTCATGCCGACCTCGACATCCAGCGCACCATTCGCGACACCATTCGCGGCATCGGCTACAACCAGGAGGAGATCGGCTTCGACGCCGACCACGCGCTGATCCAGGTTTATCTCAAGGAGCAGTCGCCCGACATCGCCGCGAGCGTGAACCATTCACTGGAAGAGCGCGAGGGGACGCTGGCCGACGACCCGTTCGAGCTGCAGGGGGCCGGTGACCAGGGCATGATGATCGGCTTCGCTTGCCGCGAGACGCCGGAGCTGATGCCGCTGACCATCTCGCTTGCACACCGGCTGGCGCGGCGGCTGGCTCAGACCCGTAAGGACGGATCGCTCCCATTCCTACGGCCCGATGGCAAGACCCAGGTCACCGTCGAGTACGAATATGGAAAGCCGAAGCGCATCGAAGCCATCGTCGTCTCCACGCATCACGCTCCCGACGCGAGCCAGAAAGACGTGAGCGATGGCGTGCGCGAGCTGGTGATCGATCCAGTGCTCGAGGGCTTTGTGATCGACGCCAACACGAAGATCATGGTCAACCCGAGTGGAAAGTTCATCGTCGGCGGTCCGGCGGCGGACGCGGGCTTGACGGGCCGCAAGATCATCGTTGACACCTACGGGGGTGTGGCTCGTCACGGCGGTGGCGCGTTCAGCGGAAAGGATCCGAGCAAGGTCGACCGCTCGGCCGCGTATTCGGCTCGATACGTGGCCAAGAACCTGGTCGCGGCTGGGCTGGCGGAGCGGTGCGAGGTCCAGGTGTCTTACGCCATCGGACGTGCGCACCCGACCTCGATCGCGGTCGAGACGTTTGGCACCGGGGCGGTGGCGGAGCGGGAGCTGCTCGAGCTGGTGCGCCGGCACTTCGACCTGCGCCCTGGGGCGATCATCGCGAACATGGACCTGCTCCGGCCGATATACAGGCCCACTGCCGCATATGGGCATTTCGGCCGCGACGACCTCGGCGTGCCCTGGGAGACCTGCAACAAGGTCGACGCGCTGCGCGCCGACGCGCCGGCTCTCTCGCGCGCGGTCGATTAGCTCGCGGTTTCAGGGGCTTTACGTTCGGTGCCTGACGCTCCGCTGAAGCTTCGCGTGCACGACACGCTGAGCCGGCGGAAAGTGGGGGTCAAGCCCAGCCCGGGCAAGGGGGGTCGGTCGGTTCGGCTGTACGTCTGTGGGATAACGCCCTACGACGCGGGGCACATGGGCCATGCCTTCACGTTCTGCACCTACGACATCTTGATTCGATTCATCGAGGCTTCCGGCGTTCGCGTCCGCTACGTGCAGAACATCACAGACGTCGATGACCCGCTGTTCGAGCGCGCGCGGCGGGACAGTGTCGACTGGAGGGACCTGGCCGACAAAGAGACCGCCATCCACCTGCGCGACATGGATGCGCTCGGGTGGCGGCGGCCGGACTTCCTGCCTCGGGTGTCGGATGAGATCAAGCCGATTCTGAGCGCGGCCGGCAAGCTGTACGCCGCGGGCTACGGATATCAGACCGACGCGGTGTACTTCGACGCCAGCAAATATCGCGGTTACGGCCGGCTGTCGCGCCGGACGCGGCGGTCGATGATCCGCAAGCTGCGCCACGAGGATTTGTTGGGCATGGTCGGGCCGGGCGCCAAGCGCGATGCGCTCGATTTTCCTCTGTGGCGTGGGTCCGCGCCGGACGAGCCGGCGTGGCCGTCCCAGTTCGGGCCGGGGCGGCCGGGTTGGCACATCGAATGCACGGCGATGTCCATGCATTACCTGGGCGAGCAAATCGATATCCACGGCGGCGGTCGCGACCTGGCGTTCAGCCATCACGAGTCCGAGCGCGCGCAATCCGAGTCCTTAACAGGCAAGGTTCCCTTTGCCCGCATCTGGATGCACGCTGGTCTCGTCCGGTACGAGGGCCGGAAGATGAGCAAGTCGCTCGGCAACCTGGTGTATGTGAGCCAGGCGCTGGAGCGCGCGCCCGCGGCCGCGGTGCGGCTCTATCTGGCCTCACATCGGTATGGGCGTGATTGGGAGTTCAGCTGGTCGGGGCTGGCGGGAGCCACCCGGCTGGCTGCGCGCCTGCGCGTTTTGCTGGAAGGTGAGTCGGTGGGGGTGGGACCGACTCAACCTGCAAAATCGGGAAGGGTGGGACCCAAAAAAGGTATGTCGGTCGCCGGGCGGCGGCTCCTGGCGCGGTTCAACAACGCCCTCGCCGACAACCTCGACACCCCGACCGCGATCCGGGTACTACGCGAAGCCGTCCGCCAGCGCGAGGCCGAGGCATCCCGCTGGATGCTTGGGATATTGGCCGGAACCGCCTCGCTCAGCTAGAACTGGGCGCTGACACGCGCCGTTGGCGCAAAACGTGCGGAATCCCGGGCAACGATGAGCGCGGCTGGATCAAAACGTGCGGAATCCCTGACGACGCGGGCGCGAAACTCGTCAGGCAACCTCTAGCGGCGCCCCGCAATTCGGGCACTCCATATCCTCGTCGACCTGCACGAGCGTCTCGCATACCGGGCAGAGGATGTCGGCGGCGACAGGCTGAGGCGCGTCCTCCCGCGCTTGCGCTTCCATCTCCGCAGGCACCTCCCCGAGGTCGAAAGCAGGCGCGCCGCAGTTGAGGCAGATGTAGCCCGGCTGCGCGATGCGGAAGTCCAGGTAAGAGCCTTCCGCGTCCACTTCGACCTCCGCGAACAGCGCGCGGAAGAGCGTGCCTCCGCAGCGCCGCGAGCACACGAGCATCATGCCCGCACTTTACGAGGTGACGCCTTACGCGATGCGCCGCCTCAGCGTCGCGATGCCGGCCACGATGACCAGGACGACGAAACCGGCGACGACGCCGGCGTCGAGCTGCAGCGACGGCCAGGTCAGGTCGGCCCCCTTGATCATCACGTCCCTTAACCCGTTGACCGCGTATGTCAGCGGGAGCACGTCGGACGCGACCTGCAGCGGCCGGGGCTCGTTGGAAACGGGGAAGAGGATGCCCGAAAGCAGGACTTGCGGGACGATGACCAACGGAATGAACTGAACCGCCTGGAACTCAGTGCGCGCGAACATGCTCAAGAAGATCCCGAGGTTCACCGCCGCGAGCACCATCAGCGCCTCCATGCCGAAGATGAGGAGCACGTTGCCCTGGTTGTGCACCTTGAGCACCGCAAGCGAGAACACCAGCACCTCCACCGACTGGATGAGGGCAAGCACGGTGAAACCGAGCATGTAGCCCAGCACGATCTCTCCACGTCGCAGCGGGCTCGCCATCAAGCGTTCGAGCGTCCCCTGAGATCGCTCGTTGAGAAACGCGACGATCGTGATGACGAACACCAAGAAGAAGACGACCAGTCCGATGAATGCGGCGCCGAAGTAATCCAGCGTGTCGAATCCAGCGCCGCCATACAGGTAATGGACCTGCGGCGCGAAATGCAATCCCGCACCGGGCGCACTCGCTGCCATCGAGGCCAGAGCTTGCTGAAGGGCCTGCAGCACTGGGGCCGACGTTCCCGGTTGCGATCCTTCCAGGTGGACCTCGGGTGCAACCACCCCCGCCTGCGCGCGCTGGCTGAAGTCGGAGGGGAACACGATGTACGCGACAAGCGATCCATCTTTCAGCTTGGCGCCGCCGTCAGGGGCCTGGATGGTGCTGGCGCTGATCAAGTTCGATTGCTCGAGGGCCGATGCGAACACGGACCCGAGCGGGCCCTGGTCTTCGTTGGCAATGCCGACCGCTGGGACTGACTGCGAGCCGCGGATCAAATAACCAAGCAGCCCGAGGATGACGATCGGCGCGATGAACAGCAGAGCCAGCGTTCGTCGGTCGCGCCGGAACTGCTGGAGCAGCCTTCGCGTGATGGCCGCGACCCGATGCGCGCTCATGACTCCTCCCTCGGACCGGCAAGGCGTAGGAACGCTTCTTCGAGGTTGTTGCTGCCACCTCGCTCGCGGACTTCGGCCGGCGTTCCCTCCGCCAACACTTTCCCGTACTGGATGAGGCCCAGCCGCTGGCACCGCTCAGCCTCGTCCATGACGTGGCTGGAGACGATGATCGTTGTGCCGCCCTCGGCCATCCTGCGAAAGTCCTCCCAGAGCTCGACGCGCAGCTGCGGATCGACGCCGACTGTGGGTTCGTCGAGCAGCAGCACCTTGGGCTTGTGCACAAGAGCGCACGCGAGCGACAACCGCTGCCGCATTCCACCACTGAGGGTCGACACCACCGCCTTGCGCCGGCCCTCCAGCCTCACCAGCTCCAGCGCTTCCGTCACACCACCCTCGGCTGCGTTGATGGCGGCGAAGAACTCGGCGTTCTCCTCGACCGAGAGGCCGGGGTAGAGAGCTGCCTGCTGGGTCATGTAGCCGACATTGCGCAGCTGGTCGACGTCGGGCATTCGGCGGCCGAGCACCGTGACGGTACCCGCATCGGGCGCGACCAGGCCGACGATCGATCGGATGAGCGTCGTCTTGCCGGCCCCGTTCGGGCCCAGCAGGCCGTATATCTCGCCCGTCTTGACCCGCAGCGTCACCCCATCGAGCGCACGTATACCGCCGAACTTCTTCTGGACGCCTTCGACATCAACCGCAAAGGCCTCAGCCATTCGCTCCCTCCTCATCCGGTCTCATCGCCCGCAGCCAGTTTTCCGCCAGCATCACCACGGCTTCCTCGACTTCGATTTCGAGCCCCAGCAATCGCTCCGCGAGTCGTCGCGTCAGAAGGTGAAAAAAGATCGGCCCGATGAGCGACTGCAGCGCCAGCAGTGGGTGCATCCGCCGCAGCCTGCCCGCCATCATCTGCTGCATCACGTAGGCGCCCGCGGAACCAAGCGTTGCCGCCACAAGGTCGCGAGCAGCATCTTCCGAGTCAGGGCTCAGCGAGCTGAGCTCCAGGAATATGGCTCGGAGCAGGCCGATTCGGGGGCCACCCGAGCCGTACACGGTCCTGGCGACCGTGCGCGCGATCTCCGGCACAACGACATCGGGTGGTTGGTCAGTCATCGAGCTGAGGAGGCTGGTGACAGGCTCGAGTGGCGAGTAAGTCAGCAGGAGACTCGTGAACAGGGCGGATTTGCCTGGGAAGAGGCGGTACAGGGTGGCTCGGGAGACGCCGGCTCGAACCGACAGCTCGTCCATCGACAGCGCCGCGAGGCTGCCGTCGCCCACCATCGCCGCGGCGGACTCGAGGATGCGTTCTTTTGCCCCTGGTTCAGGCTCGACATCGAGGGCATCGAGTAGCGCTCGCCGCGAATCGAACGCCCGGTAGAAGCTGGCCTTTGACACTCCGGCAGCATGTGCGACCTGCCCGACCGTTGGGCTCTCTCCTCGGGCCAGAAGGCCCCGCGCCCCGACGAGGATGCGCTCCCGAGTCTGTGTCGTCACCTGGAACGATACTAGACAAGACGTCCTGTCTCGTCAAGTATCAATCAGCTTTGAGCCAGCGCCCGGATCTCCTCGAACTGGTCGTCCCATAAAGGAATTGCGCGCTCACGCACCCAACGCTCGTACTTGTCGAGAAGCCGCTTTGCCTCTTCGGCCCTGCCCTGCCTGGCAAGGAATCGAGCCAGGTCGAGAGCCGGGTCGACCTGGTTCCATAGATAGTCGGTCGGCTCGAGCACGCTGAGACCGCGGCGTAGGGCGGCCTCAGCCTCCTCAGTGCGGCCCTGTGCCGCTCGAATCACACCCAGGGTCTGGTTGACCTCCGAGACCGCGGTCACGTCGTAATCGCGGAGGCTGTCCATGGCGCTCGTTATCCACGTCGCCGCGCCGGCCATGTCGCCCAGCTCGAGTCCCACGCGCGCACGCATGGCGTACAGCTCGCTGCGATTCCATCGCTCTCCGCTTGCCTCGCTAAGTTGCAGCGCACGCTCGACACACTGCGCAGCCTCGGCGTCTTTGTGTTGATACATGAGAGTCGTCGCCAGGTGGCGGAGGGCGCTGACCTGATGCTGAACAGCGCCTGCCTCCTCGGCCTCAGCGAGAAACTTGCGATGGCTCCTCTCAGCATCGACCAGGTCACCACTCGTCGTGAACCACCCACTGCGCTGCCACAAAGCTGCCCGTGCAAGGTCCCTCAGTCCATACGCAATACCAATCTGTTCGGCTTCCGTGAGGTATGGATCTGCGGCGGCGACGTTGCCGCGCATTTCCTCAGCCGGCGCAAGGCGAACCAGGATCGCACCTACGTGGGCGTGAGCTCCAATTGAACGCGCCCTCTGTAGCAGCTCCTGGTTGACGTCGATGTATTCAGAGATGCGACCCGTAGCCCATAGGTAATAGGCCGCGACGTGCCGTGCTTCGATTTCGCCGGCGATGTCGCCTGCTTGCCGGCAGGCTTCCACCGCTCGCTCCGCTACGGCCTGGAAGTCTTCGATCGGAGTTTCGAGGCTCCAGTTCATGATCCAGGCCTCGGCCAGGCGGGCGTTGGCCACGAGCTTAGGTAGTCCGGCCTGTTCGGCGGCGGCCGCCGCGTCCGCGGCGGCCTTCA
>WNFP01004043.1_pt1 | contig 15489 bp, 15 predicted proteins | sample 5400201 | NCBI WGS metagenome assembly WNFP01 (sample SAMN13153355, study PRJNA577476) | soil metagenome | isolation source: 115 cm saprolite under Madrone tree | place: USA:California | collected 2016-06-14
CTTCGCGCAAGAAGTAGGTGCGCTGTTGCGGGTTGGCGACGACGGCGATCATTCCGTTCGCGGACTTCACAATGCCGTCCAGACGTAGCGTGCCCACCTGCAAGCCCGCTTTGCCCGGGGGAAGATTTTTCGCCAAGGCGTCCTGCGCCTGCTTGCGCCCGATCAGCGATTCGAACGGATCGCGTCTGGCTATCTTTTGTTCGCTCTCCACAGGTTTTTTGTCCGAAACCGTTCGCGCTAGCGGCGCGGGAGTCTTCGTGTGCTTCTTGGCCGCTGGTTTTGCAGCCGTCTGCGCGGCGGGCTTTGTCGCCGTTTGAGCCGCAGGTTTGCTGGCCGTGGTGGACGCTGGCGCCGTTTGTGCGCGCATTCCGGGCGCGGCAAACAGCGTAATCCCAACGAGCAATGGCATGAGAGCTGTCATCAGAGGACGCATAGTTTGTTCATTCCCGCCGCTCAATGTTTTACCCCCGGCTGAGCAGCACCGGTAGCAGGCGTCACGTCGGCCGGTTTCGTAAAATAAGTCGTCGCCGTAAAACTTCCGCTGACCGTGCTTCCTGGCCGCAAGGTGTAGCGCCCGCCTTTGGCTTTCTCGGGATCCGCAAATTCCAGATCTCCCACATTAATGATTCGGGACAGGCGGCTTAGCCTGCCAAAGAAGTCCAAAACATTGAAATACGGACCGTCTGCCTGCACATCGAAGGGCATTTCGTAATAATTGTTGTCCTTCGGCGCCACCGCTTTGGCTTTCAGTGCGCGAATCGCAACGTTCGATTGCGTCGCGGCCCCCTGCAGCAAACGGATAAACTCGTCGGTCTCTTTTTCTTCGGGCACAATCGTCTTCAAAGTGTCGAGTTGTTTGTTCAGCGCGTCCATCTGCTGCTTCAATTCGCCGTAGCGCTGCTTGTATACCTGCAGTTGCGTTACTTCCTGGGTCAGCGCGGTTCTGGTCGTGATGGCCTTGTCCACCTGGTCTTTTTCCTGCGCCACCGGCGAGAAAGGCAGATAAATTCCGACCAGCACCAGCACCACCGCGATCGCCGCAGCCACCAGGCCCTGCATAATCACCGACATGTCTCTCAACGGATTGGCCATAGCGATCTCCTAACCCTTCTTCGCTGGCGCGGGATTCGGCGCCGGGGTGCTCGCGGGCTTGGCCTGCGGACCGGTTGGATTGATTTCCGCGTTCAACTTGAACGAAAACGTCTCCACGTTTTTGTTGTCTGACTGTTTGGTTTCATCGATTTCAACTTTTTGAAAATAACCGGAGCGCTTCATGGCAGTAATGAAATTCGCAACGGAATTGATGGAAGCCGACGAGCCCTCGATCGCCAAGATGTTTCCCTTGCGCGTCATGTCCGTCAGCCAGAGATTTTCCGTGCGGGAGACTGTGTTGGCGACCATGTCCAGCAATTCCTGCCCGCCGGTGCGGTCGCGTTGCAGCTTTTCGATGGTGTCCACGCGAACTTGCAGAATCGCCTTCTGCTTGTCAAAAGTCTCGACTTGCTGCTTGATCTGCTGCAGTTCGGTTTTTTGCGCCGTCAACTGCTTGATGCGGTTGTTTTCCTGGGTTAATTGGCTCTGCCAGGAAAAGTAAATATACCCAAGCACCAGACCGCCGAGCACGACTCCCGCCCCAATGAAGACTGCGGGCAACGCCGCACCGGTATCTACTGGCCGTCTCGCTGATTTAGGCCGCTGTTGTCCGAGAAGGTTTATACGGATCATGGCTAGTCGAAGCTCCTCAACGCCAGGCCCACGGCAATTGCCAACCGCGGCCCCATCTCGCGAATCTGGTCGTCGCTGTGCTTTCCGGGATGGATCAGCACTTTGCGGAAAGGATTCAATTCTTCAACCGGCATGGCGAACTCTTCGCGCAGCAGGTCCACCAGACCCGGCACACGCGCGGTGCCGCCAGCCACCAGAATTCGTTGAATGTTTTCCCCGCTTGCTGTCGCGCGGAAGAAGTCGAAGGTCTTTTGAATTTCCAGCGTCAGAATGTCGCTCACGCTGCGCAAAATCTGCTGTTTCTGCTCGTCGGTAACGCTCGGGAGCGTTTCACCCTTTTTCAGCCGCTCGGCATCCTCAAAGCTCAAATCCAGTTCTTTTTGCAGCGCGTCTGTGTATTGATTCCCGCCAACGCTGACGTCGCGAGTAAACAACGGGATTCCGCCGCGCACGATGTTGATGTTCATCACGCTGGCGCCGATATTCAGCAGCGCCACGGTCTGGCCGGCGTCTGGTTCGTAATTCACTTCGAAGCAGTTCTGCAATCCGAAAGCGTCAATATCCACGACCACGGGTGTCTTGCCGGCCTGCGCCAGCACGTTGGTATGGTTCAGAATTTTGTCTTTCTTCACCGCAACCAGCAGTACGTCCATCTGCGAATCCATCGACTCCAGCAACTGGTAGCTCAAGTTCACGTCCGCAATGTCGAACGGAATGTGCTGGCTGGCTTCTGCGGGAATGCGATCGTACAGCTCTTCTTCGCTCATCAGGGGCAGCGGAACCCGCTTCACGATCACGGAATGTCCGGAAACCGAAGTCGCCACATTTTTCGTTTTCACGTTGGCGGAATCAAAAATCCGGCTGATCGCATTAGCCACCTGCGGTGCGTCCATAATGGCGCCGTCCACCACCGTATCCGGTGCCAGCGACTCCATGCCAAAGCTCACCAGTTCGTAACCGGCCTTGGTACTCTTCAGTTCCACGGACTTAATGGAACTGGAGCCGATATCGAGCCCGACCAACTGCCTGCTTCGTTTTCCGCCGAATAACATCTGGCAGCCCCTTTATTCCCTTGCCTTTTTTACTGCCACCACCAAGCCCGGCGCACCGGCTAACGTCGTCTTGCGTGCACCTGGCTCATCTTGCGTTCCATCCAGCGGTCCAGGATGGTCTTTCTCAGTTTCCAACGGTTACCAAGTTTGAACGCTGGAATTTCGCCTTCCGTGATGTAACGGTATAGGGTATCCGGGCTTATCCCCAGATATTGCGACGCCTGCCGCACATTCATCACTTCACGCGATTCATTCACGAGGAACGCCGCTCCAGCGATACTTCACACGCCCGAGAGATTTGTGTCTGACGCAACTCTTCGAACTGCACCGTGAGTTACCGAGAGTGCGTCCCGTGTCAGCGTTATCCCATTCCGAAAGTGTGTGGGTCAAGCGTTTAACGCCTGCAGTTGTCCTAAGAATATGGGCAATCGTAGGCAGTAATGGGGTTATCGTGGGCACTGCACCCCATATTTAGAGGTGAATCGCTTGAAATACCACTATTTGTTGTGGTTTTTTGCCATTTCGATGCCTGTCCCAAGGGACGGTTATACTTTCCCATCTCGCGTTCGCGCTTTTGCTTTCTTCGCGTCTGATGCCTAAACAATTTTCGCTGGCCGCGCAAATTTTCCCTGGTGCTATACTTCGCCGCGTTTCCATTTCTCAGCTCTATGGGGAAATCATGAAATCCGTTCTTCTGACCCTGCTATTTCTAACTTCAGCCGGAGTTTTGCTACACCATGCAGCGATCTCTGCGCCTGCGCCATCTGACTCACACGGTTTTCTCTTTGTCGCCAATCAGGGAGACCACACCGCTCTGGTGGTAGACCTCGATACACGAAAAGTCATAAACAAAATCGGCGTAGACATTAATGGCCACGAAGTCGCGGTGGCCCCGAACAACCACCTCGGTTACGTTCCCATTTATGGAAATTCCGGCGTCGGCAAGCCCGGCACTGATGGAAGCTCTATTCACGTAATTGATTTGCGCGAAGGTCGCGACGTCCAGATCATCAATCTCGGAAAGCCAGTTCGCCCCCATTGCGCCAAGTTCGGCCCCGACGGCATGCTCTACGTCAGCGCCGAACTCGCCAACGCTCTATACGTGGTTGATCCCGCAACGGGCAAGGTCGTCGGAGAAGTTCCCACCGGCGCCGCCGAGTCCCACATGTTTGTCCTTTCACCCGACGGGCATCGCGCCTACGCCGCTAACGTTGGCCCAGGCAGTGTCAGCGTCCTCGACCTGCAAAAGCGTTCCGTGCTCGCTGTGATCCCCGTCTCAAAGACCGTTCAGCGTATTTCCATTTCCACGGATGGCCGCTACGTTTTTACGCAAGATCAAACCGCGCCGCGCATCGCAGTGATCGACACCGCCACAAATAAACTGGCTCGCTGGATCGATCTGCCCGATAAGGTCTATTCGTCGACGCCTACGCAAGACGGAAAGCTGCTTATCGCCAATGCTCCCTCGGGAAAATTGTTTGTGATCGATTTGTCCACGGAAAAAGTAATCAGCGAGTATCCCATCCCCGCGGCGATCGGGGAAATCGCGGTGGACGCTTCCAGCGACCACGCCTACATCACCTGCCCGCAAAAAGGCACCATCGAGTTTCTGGATCTTCGCAGCGGAAAGCTGGAATCGCCCCTGGTACTTACGCCTGGGGTGGACGGCATCGAATGGTTTCCGGCAATTTCCTGAAGTTCAAATTCCCAGAGTCTTCCAGCGATCCGCGACACGTTTTTTCGTCGCGTCATCCATCAAAATTTCGTCCGGCCACGGCCGCGTAAATCCCTCCGTCGGCCACTTGCGGGTAGCATCAATTCCCATCTTCGAACCGTAATCCTGGATTCGCGCCGCGTGGTCCAGTGTGTCCACCGGCCCGAAGGAAAATTGCACGTCGCGCTCTGGATCAATCGCGCACAACGCCTTCCACACCACTTCGCTGTAATTGTGCACGTCCACATCATGATCCACCACCACGATCATCTTCGTGAACATCGCCTGCCCCAGCGACCAAATCGCATTCATGATTTTTCGCGGGTGCCCCGGATACGACTTCCGGATCGCCACAATCATCAAATTGTGAAAAATTCCTTCCGCCGGCATCGCCACGTCCACAATTTCCGGGTACTGCATCTTCATCACCGGCAAAAACACACGCTCCACCGCGTAGCCCATAAAAAAATCTTCTTGCGGCGGTGGTCCCACGACCGTCGTCAGATAAATCGGATCCTTTCGATGGGTAATGCACTCGACGTGAAATACTGGATACTCGCCTTCCAGCGAATAAAATCCCGTGTGATCCCCGAACGGCCCTTCCGTCCGCATTTCGTTCAAATTCACATATCCTTCCAGAACAATCTCCGCGTTCGCTGGAACTTCCAGGTCATTCGTTTCGCACTGCACCATCTCGACAGGCTCTTTGCGCAAAAATCCGGCAAACATCATTTCGTCCAGATCCGGCGGTATCGGCAGCATGCCTGAAAGTGTCGCCGCCGGGTCCGACCCAATCGCCACGCTCACGGGAATTTTTCCTTCAGGATTTTTCGCGCGCGCCCGGCGAAAATGTTCCGCGCCGTGCTTCTGCGTCTGCCAGTGCATTCCGGTTGTGCGCGCGTCATACACCTGCATGCGATACATCCCCACATTGCGCTTGCCATTCTCAGGATTTTTCGTAAACACCAGCGGAAACGTAATAAATCGCCCGCCATCCTGCGGCCAGCATTTCAAAATTGGAAAATCCAACAGATTGACGTCGCTGCCTTTGTGAATCACTTCCTTACACGCGCCGTCTTTCACCGTCTTCGGAAAGAACGATCCCAGCTCCGCCAGCTTCGGCAGCATTTTGATTTTGTCGAATATTCCCTGCGGTGATTTGGTATCCAGAAATCCGCGAATCCGTCCCGCCACTTCATCCAGCTCATCCACATCAAACGCCATGCACATCCGCTTCACGCTTCCGAACGCGTTGATCAACAGCGGATACTTCGATCCCTTCGGCTTCTCAAACAATAAGGCTGGTCCTACGCTATCCTTCGCGCGATTCGAATCGCGCGCGATCCGCTGCGTCACTTCCGTAATCTCCAGCACCGGATCCACTTCCTCCCGCACGCGTTTCAACTCTCCCGCCACTTCCAGCGCCTTCACAAATTCTCGCAAATCCCGATACGCCACTGACCCTCCCTGCGCCAAGTCCACCGCAGCGGTACAAATCTAGCACGAAGCCATTCCGCTCCGTAGCTGGTTAAAGGATTGCTCGGACGGTCCTCAACGCCATACAATCCACGCACATCGTGGAGGCTTTATGAAGACGGTCTTTCTTGCAGTCCTACTGCTCGTTGCAATAGCGCCCACAGCCGCGGCCCAAGGCGCGCCACCTCAAGGCTCAGCCGACAAACCATATGTCATGGAGTTCTACTACAAGGTGCACTGGGGCCATCAGAAAGAATTTCTCGATCTCTTTCTGAAAAACCATTTCCCGCTGCTGCAGAAAATCGAAGAGTCTGGCAGGATTCTCGCCCTCAAAATCGAAACTCCAGCAAATCACATGACAGAAGATTCGCGCTGGGACTACCGCGTGACGATTACCTACAAGAACTCGACAGTCGCCACTACCTCGAATCCGGATGAGGAAGCGCTCGTAAAAAAACTCTATCCCGACCAGGCAACCTACCAGCGCGAGGAACAGCGCCGCTTCGAAATCCTGCTGGCGCACTGGGACCTGCCCGTCTCGGACATCACTCCAACCAAAAAGTAACTCTCTGCCGAACGCACGCCACTCGTTTACACAATTTCGCCGCGCCGATCCCTAAATTCGGATCGCACGCGACGAAATCTAATTGCGCGCAACTATCGTCAAAGAGCCCCTAGCCGCTATCGTTCATGAAACCTGCAGCTTGGTTGTCTTTCCGACAGTCACTGCAACCTGCTCCTGATAGACGGTCTGCCCACCCGAATCGCGTAACTCGATCTGATGATTGCCGGGTTTCAGCGTGAACTTCCTGTCCTTTTTGATTTCGGCTGCATAGCCACCGTCGATGTAGACAGCTAAGTCTTTCCGGTGAGTCTCGATTTGCACTTCGCCGTAAGCCGGCGCGTAATAACCGGGATAAGCATACGGATAGTAGCCCCAGTAGCCCCACGGATAGTAAGGGGAGAAGGGTGCAACGACGATTACATGTCGTCTTAGTTGCCCTGCCGATACTCCCGGAGCAGCGCTGAGAAGAAATCCGCCAACAACCAAAACCGCTAAAACTGACGAAAAGCATCGCATCGCTCGACGCATTGTTCTGTCCTCCTTTTTCTCTCTATCAAACACGGGTTGGCGAAAATTTCCTCACCTCTCAGCCAAGGTCTAGTACTTGTTAAACGCCATTCTTTCGCAGGCTATCCTTCTGAATCCAAGCTTCTTTAGCGCACTGAGTCCGTTTACGAGAAACTTGGCTCCTGGGAGACCTCGCCTGCAAGGCTACAATCCGCGGCCCGTTACCGTTGCAATTGTGGGTGCCTCAATTGCTTCCATTCGCTGTAAACTGTTCTTAGCCGTGATTGATGTTCGCATCATGATCGGCAGCGGTCGAAACTCTGCTATGCCGCGCATCTACCTCGATCACAACGCCACCACTCCCGTCGAGCCCGAAGTCCTCGGCGCAATGCTTCCCTATTTCTCCGCCGAATTTGGAAACGCTGCCTCCATCCACACTACTGGCCAGCGCGCCCGCTCCGCGGTCGAGACCGCGCGCGAACAGGTGGCCGCGTTACTCGGCGCGCGCCCGCAGGAAATCATCTTCACCAGCGGCGGCACCGAATCTGACAATCACGCCATTTTTGGCATCGTTCGCAACGCGCCGGGTGCGACCAAGCACGTCATCACCACGCAAATCGAACATGAAGCCGTACTCAACGCTTGCCAGGCGCTTGAAAAAGAAGGCGGCATCGTCGCCGGTGATCGCAAAGCCATTGAAGTTACCTACCTTCCTGTCGATTCGAACGGCCTCGTCGATCCCGAAGCCATCCGCGACGCGATCCGCCCGCAAACCGCGCTGATCACCGTGATGCACGCCAACAACGAACTTGGTACCGTCCAGCCGCTCGAAGAAATCGGCCGTATCGCCGCGCAGAACGATATCTTCTTCCACACCGATGCCGTACAATCCGCGGGAAAAATTCCGCTCGATGTAAACGCTCTTGGCGTCGACTTGCTCGCCATCTCCGGTCACAAGTTTTATGCTCCCAAAGGGATCGGCGCCATCTACATCCGCGGGGGCACGCGTCTCCGCCAGCTTCTCTACGGCGGTCATCACCAGCGCGGTTTCCGCCCCGGCACGGAAAATGTTCCTGGCATAGTCGGCCTCGGCAAAGCCGCTGAATTCGCTCAAGAGTCTCTCGCCGAAGACGCGCAGCGAGTCTCCACATTGCGCGACGAACTCGAACGCGAGTTGCTGGCTCGTATTCCTCAGGCGCGCGCAAACGCGGCCGGCGCACCACGCACTGCAAACACTACCAACATCACTTTTCCGGGAATCGAAGGCGAAGCTCTCATCATCGCTCTCGACCTGAAGGGCCTCGCCTGCTCCACCGGGGCCGCCTGCTCATCTGGCGCCGTCGAACCTTCGCACGTGCTCACTGCCATCGGCCTAATTCCGGAAGAAGCTCGCGCCTCCATCCGCTTCAGCCTCGGCCGCCACACCACGCAGCAAGAAATAGCCGCCGCGTTGGAAATCGTTCCCGCCGCGGTCGCGCAACTCCGCGAACTCTCCCCCTCCTATCAGAAATAAAATTGCAGGTGCTACGACGTTCCCGTCGCTCGCCACTTAACGAGGACCATTTGATTGTGGAAGCTGAATGTTTTTTCCTGAGCCGACTGGGTATTGGAAGGTGTTTTGCGATCTCAATTGGAGCCGTCTGGATTGCGAGGCAATAGGCCCGCGCTGCGTTTCAATGTTTTACCAGTTGCATTTCCCAACCAACGGGATTGATCGGAATCGTCATTCTGGTTCCCGCGGTGGCCTGCTCAAATTGCGCTGCATAGGATTGAAAGTGGAGATCCGCAAATCGCGGGTAGCGCCAGTCACGATAGACTCCAACCGGCAGCAACAACAAAAAAGCGAACGCCAGGTAGCGCACATTGCGCCCACTTAAATACGCCAGCCGAATCACTGAGGCATATAGCGCAAGAATCGGGAAGAAGTAGTAGCGGCTACTTCGCCCAGGAATTTGCAGATACTCCCATTGCGGGAAACTTGCGTCCGGGCCCCCAATTGGACGGCTAAGAGCCAGAATCAATGCGCCCGCGCAGAAGAGAATAAACAACCTGAGTTCGAGCGGCGAGAAACGAAAACCGTAGGCAACCAGCATTAGTCCCGCGATCATGCCAGCCGTTTCAAGCGAAAATAATAAACGGCGATCGCCAAAAAGAAAGACATAAGCAAACGTCCGCACTCCAAGCACCGATGACAGAAAGATCTGGCCGCCAACAATGCCAACCAACCGTTCCAAGGAAGCGCCATTGGGCGCCGGGGACCGGGAATTCGAAAATAGGATGAACAGCAATTGAAGCACAGCGAACGGAATCATGACCCCGAGCGAGACGACGGTGCGCTTGTCTCTACGAAGCCAAAGCAAAACGGCTGCGACGGGAATCAGCAAAATTCCTAGCGGGCCATCGACTAACGCAAAGAACAGGACAGCATAATCAAAATAGCGCCAGGCTTTTGTGCTCTCTGCTTCGGATAACAAGACTAGCAAGGCAAGTAAAGCCAGATGCCATGGGATGTTTGTTGTGTTCGCGTGAATTTCAAACGCGTTTGGAAGGGCCAGGTACAGCAGGCTACCAAACACACGTACCTTGTAAGGGATTGCTCCAAACCGGTCTGAAAGGAACAGATTGACGGGAAGGATCTGAATTGCGATGGCGCACAGATTCATGACCAGAGGGACGTGGTCAAAAGGAACCAACTGAGTCAAGAGACCGATGAGGCGCGGTAGCGTACTAAGATATCCCGCATACGGCATTAGCAAGCAGCGCCAGCCAAATTGATAAGCGTCGGCGTACCAGCGCGCACCGTCTTCGGCATAAAATTGCGCGTTGAGAATTACGTCGGGCCGATGAGAAAACAACACCAGAAACGATGTCAGGAAGATGGCTGCCTGGAATGCAATCTTCTTCGCCCGCGAGACTTCTCCGGCAGTGTCCGAGTTGGCGTCATCTGTTGTTTTGGAACTCTCCATGTCTGTTCACGACGCTAGTGCAACAGACGGATGAGTGTCAACGAAGCGCTGCACGTCCACTGACTAAGTCGCCACGGTAGTAGGCCTGACGGTTAATCTTGACGGCAAATTCCGAATGCAGGCGTCAGCTTCCGACGTTTCCACTTTCGTTATTTATGCCTTGCACGCTAGACTGGTGAAAGACAAATGTCAGATATTGCCCAAATTGAATTGCCTGTACATGTCAGCGCAGAGACCCAGCCCGGACTCATCGCCGTCGCCATGTCTGGCGGCGTGGACTCCTCCACCGTCGCCGCCGTTCTGCAGCAACAAGGCCGCCCGATCATCGGTCTTACCATGCAACTCTGGAATCAACGCCGCCTGCCGGAACTTCAGGGTGCCCTCTCTGATCAAGGTCCGGCGCAGCACCGCTGCTGTTCGCTCGACGATGTCTATGACGCCAAACGCGTCGCGCAGCATTTGAATTTTCCCCATTACGTCGTGAACTTCGAATCGCAATTCGAAGACCGCGTCGTTCGCCCTTTTGTGGAGGATTATCTCAGCGGTCGTACTCCCATCGCCTGCACCAACTGCAACACCGATGTGAAGTTCGAACCGCTGCTCCGCATGGCTCGTCAAATCGGCGCCGATCGCCTCGCCACCGGCCACTACGCCCGCATCCGCCGCGACGACGCGACCGGCCGCTTCCAACTACGTCGCGCTCTCGATCCCACCAAGGATCAATCCTATTTTCTCTGGGGACTTTCCCAGGAACAGCTCTCACGCAGTGAATTTCCGCTCGGCGAACTTTCCAAGGACGAAGTCCGCGAAATCGCCCGTCGCGCTACTCTGCCCGTAGCCGAAAAACCCGACAGCATGGAACTGTGCTTCGTGCCCAACGGAAATTACGTACAATTCATCCACGCCTACGCGACGGAAAGCAAAATTCCGCTCAGCTCCGGCGACGGCGATATCGTCACCGAATCCGGCGAAGTTCTCGGGCGTCACAACGGAGTGCACAATTTCACTATCGGCCAACGCAAAGGTCTCGGCTTCGCCGCCGGGAAGCCGCTCTACGTCCTCGCCATCGAACCGGAAGCCAATCGAGTAACCGTCGGTGCCGACGACTCGCTTCGCACGAGCACTTTCGAAGTACAAAATGTAAATTGGATTTCTATCGCCGAGCCATCTCAACCGATCCGCGCCACGGTAAAAATCCGCCACAAACATGAACCCGCAGCCGCCACCATCGAAGCGCTGCCTGACTCCCGCGCGCGCATAACCTTCGATTCTCCGCAACGCGCCGTCACGCCAGGCCAAGCCGCCGTTATCTATTCGAACGACGTAGTCCTAGCAGGCTCCTGGATCCGCTAACTTCGCTCCTCTAACTCGCTCTGCTCTTGTATCGCGCGAATTCCACCGCACTTGTCCTGCCTTTGTAGCGGCTACCTTCAGCTCCATCTTTTCGATTTTCCGAACTCCGGGATCCGCTCAGACTTCTCAACTTGTCATTATCTTCTATGATACAACTGCCAGAACGCTGCAATTCACGCGCGAAAATTTACGCACTAAAAAAACAAAAGGCGCGAATTTCGCCGCGCCCCAAATTTCCCATTTTCAATTTTGCAATTTCAATTTTCTTCCTAAATAAACAACTCCTCTTCCTGCTCCGGCGAACGTTCTTGGCTGTCAGGCTGCGTTCTGGCCCTGCGCGATCTCAACAAATCCAGCCCAACCTTAATTCCCTGCACCAGCGCCGAGGCCTTCTGCACCGGCTTCCAAAAACTCTGCTTGAACTGCACCCCGCCTGCCCGCGCGCCAGATACACGATGTGCGCCGCGTCACTCACCATCGTGGAAATCTTCGGCTGCGTGTCGTCCAGCAAAATTTGCACGCGCGTCAGGATGGGTCCGGCTCGCGCATTCAAGTCCGTCACCGTTTTTTCCATCTTTTGCATGGTGCGCCGCGTCGTGAAATACAGTGCCGTTAAAATCGACACCTGCAATATCAGCGCGATCGCCACCACTACTAGAACCCAGTTTTGCATGTCCGCCCCGTCGTCCCGCCCGCGGAACGAAATCTGCCGAACAGCCGCCCAGCAACAACTCGATTACGACTTCGACGCCTCGCGCCGGTAAGCATCCCGCGCGCCTTCTACCGCCGCCGTAATGGTTTCCTTGTGCCGCGAAGCCGCATCCTTGCCCCGCTCCACCAGGTCGTCGGCGCGCTCGCGCAATTCTCTTGCTTTTTTCTGCGCGAACTCGCGCCCGTCGTCCGCTTTATCGGCCAAAAATTTCCGCGTCTCTTCACCGGATTTCGGCGCAAACAGCACGCCTATCAGCGCTCCTACTCCTAAGCCAACCAAAAAGTATGAAACCTTCGATCCAACATTGTCAGCCATCTCCGCCTCCAATCTGCAACGTAACACAGCCATTTGCCGGTCACAATACATCCTAACCGGTACTGTAGCGGCAAAGCGGTTATGCGCTTTCCGGTATTTTGCCTAACTCCTCCAGCACTTTTTCCGCCCTAACCCGCGGAATCACCTCGCTCAACCGCTCCAATCCCGCCCGCTGTACGTTCGTCACGCTGCCAAACTCTTGCAACAATTTTCGCGCCGTCTTTTGCCCAATCCCCGGAATCTCTTCCAGCGCGCTCTTCGTCTGCCGCTTGCCTCGCCGCAACCGGTGAAAAGTCACCGCGAACCGGTGCGTCTCGTCGCGGATCTGCTGAATCAGATGCAGCACCGGCGAATGCCGCTCCAAAATAATCGGCTCGCTCTCCTGTCCGTACACATACAAAATCTCCTCCTTCTTCGCGATACTCGCCAGCGGTTGATTGATAATCCCCAGCGCTTCCAACGCCTCGGCCGCGGCGTGCAACTGCCCTATACCGCCGTCAATCAAAATCAACCCCGGCATCGGCTTCTTTTCTCCCTGCAATCGCCGGTACCGCCGCGTCACAACCTCGCGCATGCTGGCAAAGTCGTCGTTCTGCCGGTAAATTTGCAGCGGCGAATCGCCGTTTTCGGTACCAGGGCCTCCGATGTTCTGTTCGCTGCGCAAGCCGTTGTTATCTCCACGAATGATAAATTTGCGGTAATCCGATTTCTTCATGCGCCCTTTTTCCCACACCACCATCGAAGCCACCGTATCGCTTCCCTGAATGTGCGAAATATCGAAGCACTCGATGCGCACCGGCTCTTCCACCAGGTTCAGCGCATTTTGCAACGCTTCGCCAATCGCCTTCGACGTCGGCTTCAACACCCGAAATCTCTGTTCGAACGAATGTGCCGCGTTATTCTGCACCAAATCCAGAATCGCCCGCTTCTGTCCGCGCTGCGGCGTAAAAATCTCCACGCGATGCCCAGCTCGCTCGCTCAACATTTCCTCCAGCAATTCACGATCCTCAAAATCTTCCGGCACGTGAATCGCCTTCGGCAGATAGTCCGCTTCTAAATACAACTGCTTCAGCAGCGAAGTCACAAATTCTTTCGCATCGAACGCCGGCAGGTCTTCCCAATAAAATTCCCGCCGGTCCACCACGCGCCCGCCGCGTAAGTGAAACAGATTCGCCGCCACCAGCGGCGCTTCTTCGTGATACGCCAGCACATCCGTGTCGTCGCCCTGCGCCGCCGCAATTCTCTGCCGCTCTTCGATGTCCTCCATCGTACGCAGCAAATCGCGGTATGACGCGGCTTGCTCGTACAATTCTTTCTCCGCTGCGGCTGCCATTCTCTCTTCCAAACTCTTAATCAAATCGTGCCGCCGGCCCTCCAGCAGCATTCGCACATCGCGCGCTGCTTCCGCATACCGCTCGTCCGTCGTCAGCCCCTGCACGCACGGCCCCAAGCAGCGATGAATATAAAATTGCAAACACGGCCGCGGATGCGTCCTCGTCAAATCCACCGTGCACGACGGGACCAGGAACCTTTTGTGCACAAAGTGCAGAATCCGTCGCGCCAGGCTTGCCGGAAAATACGGCCCGAAATACAGCGACCCGTCTTTTCGAATCCGTCGCGTGAAATACACGCGCGGATATTTTTCTTCCGCCGTAAATTTGATGTACGGGTAAGTCTTGTCGTCCCGCAGCATCACGTTGAACTTCGGCTTGTGCCGTTTGATTAAATTATTTTCCAGCGCCAGCGCCTCGCGCTCGTTCTCCACCACAATCGTTTCCAATTCGGCGATTTCCCGCGCCAGTGAACCGGTCTTCGCATCCATCCACCGCGATTCCAGAAAATACGAACGCACGCGGTTCCGCAGCAGGCGCGCCTTGCCCACATAAATCACCGCCCCGCCCGCGTCGCGGAACAGGTATACCCCGGGCAGCTCCGGTAACAACGCCGCTTTTTCTTTGGGTTCCATCAGACGATCGCACGCCCGGCAAGCTTTTTTCTCCGGGCAACTTCCATCATACTAGAGTGAATCGGACTACCGTGAATCGCACCGCTCTACATCGCCGCTCAATATTGCTGACCACCGCGCTCGCGGCGATCTTCAGCGCCACGCCCGGGTTTCTTCTTGCGCAATCCTCATCTTCCAAGGACACGCCAAAGCCCAAGCCAAACACCGACACCGCCACGCAAAACGCTCCCGACCAGCCTATGTGGGATCCCCTGCGCGCGGAAAGAGATTTGCAAGTCGGCGAGTTTTATCTGCACAAGGGCGATCTGGACGCCGCAATCGACCGCTTCCAGGACGCCGCGTTAGCCAAACCCGGCTACGCAATTCCCTTCCGCTTTCTCGGTGAAGCGCAGGAAAAAAAAGGCCTGAGGCGCGATGCCATCCAATCCTACACGCGCTACCTCGACCTTTACCCACACGCCGAAGATAAAGAAAAAATCGAAAAGAAAATCGAAAAACTCCGCTCCGAAGTAGCCAAGTCGAGAAAGAAATCTTAGTGGATCTTGGTAGTACAGCCACTCTTGGCTGTAGCGGTTGCCCACAGCACATTCAAATCGCACAGGCACGCTGCCTGTGCTACTCCCTGCCACTACTCGCTACTCACCACCTACCACCGAAACCCAAACACTCTCCGCTCCCGTGCCAACTTGTCCAACGCCTTCCGCGCCCGCTCAAACTCCGGAAACAATTTCTCCTCCGCGCGAAATTCCGGCGAGTGTGAAATCAAGCTGCATCCCGATTTCCGCGTCGGATGCTTCACATGCAGCATCTCGTGATACAAAACATACTCCACCACGTACTGTGGAATTTCTGGCCGGTCCATTCGCCGGTTCAACAAAATCTGGTTCGGCCCAGGATCGAACGACCCAAACTGCCGCCGCCATCCGCGCATGCTCCAGCCCAGGTGCGGCTTTTCCAATCCACCGGCAAAAAAACGCGTGTTCAATTCATCGAAAAGTCCATTTAGGTCGAACTGCTGTCCCGCTGCATGCAGCGCCGCCGGACGCACTCGCCCGCGCCGCATCTCCTGCACGCGTTCCCGCGTCTTGTGGGATTTTGCATACGCGTGATACGGCGCCACCAGCGCCCGCCGCGTGCG
>WNFP01004748.1_pt1 | contig 15484 bp, 16 predicted proteins | sample 5400201 | NCBI WGS metagenome assembly WNFP01 (sample SAMN13153355, study PRJNA577476) | soil metagenome | isolation source: 115 cm saprolite under Madrone tree | place: USA:California | collected 2016-06-14
CGCGTGTCGCGCGCTCCCGTGCTCGATATCGGCGACCCCGGCGCGTTCGACGAAAATGGCGTCGTGCCCTGCGCCATAAGTGAGCGAAGTGGCGAGCTGTACCTGTTCTATGCTGGGTACCAATTGGGACATAAGGTGAAGTTCCTGGCCTTCAGCGGCCTTGCCGTCAGCCGAGACGGCGGCGAAACCTTTAGCCGTCACAGCCGGGTGCCGGTGTGCGACCGCGCCGACGGCGAAATGCTCTTCCGCGCCATCCATACGATCATGTACGACGGCGGGCGCTGGCGAGCCTGGTATGGTGCGGGCGACTCGTTTGAAGTAGAGGGCGCGCACCAATACCCGCGATACAATATCCGCCACGCCTTCTCGCCAGACGGCATCCATTTGAGCGATAAATACCAGGTCTGCGTCGACACGCGCGACGGCGAGTACCGCGTGGGTCGCCCGTACGTGATCAAGCAAGGCGGTTTATACAAGATGTTCTATGGAGCCGGGACAAAGGAGCAAGGCTATCGTCTTGCCTACGCCGAATCTTTGGATGGCATCTCATGGGCGCGCATGGACGCGGAGGTTGGCATCGAGGCGTCCCCTTCCGGTTGGGACTCTCGAATGCAAGCCTACCCCGCTGTCGTTACCTGCGGAGATCGAACGTATATGTTCTACAACGGAAACGATTACGGGCGCGACGGCTTCGGCTATGCTGAGTTAAGACACTGGTAGGTGGTTGATAGACTGCCGCGGCAAAGAAGCGGGCAGAACCTCATGACAAAACTCAAAGCCGTCAGGTACGAAAGCGGGCGCAAGCGCGAATGGGATCACTTTGTGAAGGAGTCGAAGAACGGTATTTTTCTGTTCTATCGCGACTACGTCGAATACCATGCTGACCGCTTCCCTGACTCTTCGCTAATTTTTTTGGACGAGGACGAAAAGCTCGTGGCCGTTATGCCGGCGACGATTATCGGAAACAACGTGTTGTCGAGTCACGCCGGGCTTACCTTCGGCGGTGTCGTCTCAGGAACAAGTATGAAGATCGGAGTGATGCTTGACGTGTTCGGGGCGCTCAATGCATATTCGCGCGAGCACGGTTTCACGAAACTTCTCTACAAGGCTGTGCCGCACATATATCACCAACTGCCGGCGGAAGAAGACCTCTACGTACTATTCCTACAGGGCGCGCGTCTCTGCCGGCGGGACGTGTCCGTGGCCATAGAAATGCAGGAACGGTTGCCCTTCAGCAAAGGGCGAAAATGGTCGCTTAAGCAGGCGGAGAAGTTCGGACTCAATGTATCGCGAAGTTTCGACTTTGCCACCTTCATGGCCATCGAAGAACAGTTGCTCGAGACGAAGTACGGCGCGCGACCGGTTCACACGGCTGCCGAGATCGCATTGCTCGCTACGCGCTTTCCCGACAATATTAAGCTTTTCACCACTTGCGGTGGAGGCACGATGCAGGCGGGCGTGATCATCTATGAGAGCCGCCATGTGGCCCATGCGCAGTACATTGGGACCAGCAGTGAAGGGCGTAAGACGGGCGCGCTGGATTTGATCATCGAGTATCTGATCAACGATTATTATGCTGCTAAGCCGTACTTTGATTTCGGCATCTCTACCGAAGATGGCGGCCGTTATCTAAATACCGGACTCGTCGAGAACAAACAAAGTTATGGGGCCCGGGCGATTGTGCACGATTTTTACGAGCTTGAAATTCCCTCCGACAAGAAGCCATGAGCCTAAAGGATTGCAGGATTATCGAACTCCCGCAGATTCACGATCCGCGCGGGAATCTCACCTTTATTGAGGGCGGCCGACATATCCCGTTCAACGTCAAAAGAATCTTCTATTTATACGATGTTCCCGGCGGCGCCACGCGGGCCGGGCATGCGCTTAAATCATGCCATCAGTTTCTAATCGCCACGTCAGGAAGCTTCGACGTCATCGTTGACGACGGCGCCGAGAAGGCTACATTTCAGTTAAACCGTTCGTATTACGGCCTCTATATCCCCCTCATGGTGTGGCGTGAGATTAGCAATTTCTCGTCAAATTCAATCTGCATGGTTCTCGCATCCGAGTTTTTTTCCGAGCCGGATTATTACCGTAACTATTCAAGTTTCGTTAAGGCGGTCGGCGCGCAACCCGACTAGACCTGATTTGGTCGGGATAGTTTGCAGTTCGGTTTGGGGTGTAACTTCGGCCGCCAGCGTCTTCCCGGAATGGCCTTCGCGGTTCCTGAATCAGGCTGCCAGCTATTCGGGCGAACATAAACGAACGAGATTCGAGCTCGCCCATTAACTCTCTGATCTCCCCGCAACTATTCGCCTGCTTAAGAGAAAGGTGAGCGGAATTGTAAGAATCACCACTAACAAGGGGGCGACCAGTTTGTTAACTCGGAAAAGCTGAACGAGCAGATACAACGTAATGGTGCCCACTACATATTGAGCTAGGTACACCAGAGGATACCGAACTGCCGTGCGCAATCTCAACTCACGGTTGAAGACCAACCTCGAGTTGAGAAAATAAGAGACGCCAATGCCGAGGATGTAAGCGATGCTGTAGGAAATCAGGTAGGGCAGGAACCGAAGGAGCAGCGCATAGACGAGATAACCTGCCAGCGTATTAACACCACCCCAGAAGACAAACCGGCAAAACTCATGGTTAATAAATCTCATCGATCACGGATTCCGGCCGCCTGTTTATCTCGTCAAAGATGCGCCAGATATACTCACCAATCACGCCCAGCATGACAATTATTAGCCCCAACAGAAACGAAAGAATTGTCACAATCGTGGCAAAGCCGAGGACGACTGTATTGCCGCGCAGCGCATTGATCACAATCCAGAAACCATAAGCAAAACTCGCCAGTGAAACCACAAACCCGATGAGCGAGATCAGACGGATTGGGGCTACCGAGAACCCCAACAGTGAATCCAAAAAGAGCGTCACTCGCTTCCAGAACGTCCAACGTGATTTGCCGAAAGGCCTTTTTGGCCTTTCGTACAGAATTACTTCAGGCTCGAACCCCAGCCAGTAAGTGAATAAAGGTGGATTAATGTTCTTGCTGCTGTTTTGTAGATAGGGGAGCAAGGCACGATCCATTAAGGCCAGGTCATAGCCGCGCACAGGATAATCCTCAACTACAAAGAAACGGATCAACTTGTAGAAGATAAAGGCGAACAGTTTTGAGCTCGCAGGATCGGCCCGGGAAATTCTCTTGGAGATAATGAATTTTGCGCCGTGCAGCCATCTGTCAACCATCTTCGGTATCAACTCAGGAGGATCCTGCAAATCTGCCGCGAGATTCACAAAACAATCACCGGTGACAACTTGCAGACCGGCCTTGTAGGCGTGAACCGCACCAAAGTTCTTGGTTAGTTTTATGACGATGGTATTTTCGCGGCGCTTTTTTATTTCCAGCAAGGCCGCCAAAGATCCATCTCCGGAACCATCGTCGATAAAGATCAACTCCATCTCAACTCTCTTCTCAAGTAATTCCGTTTCGATACCCAGGAGGGCGTCGAAGAGATGGGGCAGCGAAGATTCGTTGAAATAAACCGGAATGACAATGGAAAGTTTCCGGGTGTGGTCAGGTTTGTAAGTCTGTTCAATTTTCATTAGAAGCAGGTTCCTGATTTATCAGCGTTCATCACCCATGACGCCGGTTCATGAATCCGTTACAATCCGTAGGTTCAGAATCAATCATAAACACTCTCGCTGCTTTGATGGCCTAGATTGATACCACAATAGTGGCCTTAGTGTAACGGTTTAGGCATGAAATCGGTGAAGCTTTCAATCGCGATGTGCACTTATAACGGGGCTGCTTATCTGTCTGAGCAGTTCGAGAGCCTGGCAACACAAACACGTGTGCCTGACGAGTTGGTAGTTTGCGACGATAGCTCGACCGATAAACACACCCGGGAGATGGTCGAGGCATTCGCGCGCCGCGCTCCCTTTGCGCTGCGACTCTTCGTCAACAAACAGAACCTGGGTTCAAAGCGAAGTTTCGAACTGGCCATTCGTCGTTGCCGCGGTGAAATAATCTTCCTTTGCGATCAGGACGATGTCTGGCGCGAAGATAAGCTGGTTGTGATTGAACGCGCGTTCTTATCGAGTCCCCAGACGGGCCTGGTGTTTTCCGACGCCGAAGTCGGCGACGAAAATCTGGTTAAGCTGGGCAGCCTCTGGCAAAATTTTAGCGAAGACAGCCAAGCCGACCTCGAAGCAGGAAGAGCCTTCCACGCACTGTTGCGCCGCAATCTGGTAACCGGCGCAACTTTGGCGTTCCGTTCCAACTTAAGACGTTTGGTGCTACCGATTCCGACCGACACAATTTTTCAGCATGACGCATGGATTGCTTTGATTATCGCGGCAGTTGCCCGGGTGACATTCATTAGCGAGCCTCTCATCAAGTACCGCCAGCACCCGGGCCAGCAGATCGGCGCTTCAATTGCCGGAACCCGGTACGAAGAGCGTGATAGTCCTTTGATTGAGTCGGTACGTGAGCATCCGTACCCAACGGCAGAGATTCATGCCTTCAAAACTCTTTACGCGCGACTGATCACAAAGTGCTCCGGTCTCGTGAGCAATCAGCACCTGGAAGCTATCAAAGGATGGATTGGACGTCTGGAGAACGAAAAGGCTGTGATTGAAAACGACGCCTCGGACTCAGCTCAGCGACAGACCTGGGAAGAAATGATCGAGTATCTCACCCAGAGAGCAATTAGAATCGAACCGTACCTACGCGCTGATCTGTCGCGGTTGCGATATCGACTACGTCCCAGAGACATTGGAGCCGTGTGGAGCGAAATTCGTGCGGACCGCCGTCACGGCCTCCAGTGGTCGGATCGTTTGAAGGACGACTAGTCTTACTGACCTGAGATGATGTCGGCCTCCGACATCAACTTCTGAGCCGGCGTCCCGAAACTCAGTGGCGCATTCTGGTGAGGTATCCATCTGACATTCCACTTCGATTCAAAGCGGCGGCGGTTTTCGGTGAACAGCGGATCGTAACTGCCGTCCGCGATCAGTTCCTTGAAGGCCGCCTGTCCAAAATGGTGCACGAACACGTCGGCGGCGCAGACAACACGAAGATTGCACTTCTTCATGCGCAATGAATAATCGTCGTCTTCGAACATCCCGATGCCAAACTGCTCGTCCAACGGTCCGACCTTTTCATGAGTATCGCGCCGGAACCCAACACACAACATGGCCAGCATATGAATGTCAGCAACGCGGCCTTCGTTCTGCCACATTAACTCTTCCGCAAAGGCTTCCATTTCGGCCAAGGTTTGATAATCAACATCGACCTTGGCTTCATTGCCCGTGAAGTTTGTCACTGGCCCCACCATGCCTATTGCCGGATCGTCCAGATGGCGCAGCAAGCGAGTGAGCCAGCCGGGCGGCACCACCGTGTCGTTATTCAAAAGCACAAACCGATCGCCGGTGCTGCGCTCAATCCCCTGATTATTGGCGGCGGCAAAGCCACGATTATCCGGGTTCAAAATGATCTGAATCTGCGGATGTTGCGCGGCCACTCGACGCAGATAATCAGGCGTCTGATCGTTCGAGTTATTGTCTATTACGATCACTTCATAGTTAGGATAGTCAGTGTTTCGCAAAATACTCTCAAGACACAAACGCGTCAGCGCCAGGTTGTTGTAAGTGACGACAATAATGCTGGCGCGCGTAGCCGTCTCCCGCAGGCCACTGGTTATCACTTCGTAGCGCGTTTGCCAGGTGTTTTGCGCGGCAAAGCTGCGCCGCCGCTCAACAATCTCCGAATCGTCCTCGGCGATGGCCCGATCAAGCTGCGCCAGAAAATCGTCACGGTCACGGGCGAGGTACAAAAGATCCTGAAACTGCTCCAGCTCGGATAGAGCAACCGAGACAACTGGTTTTCCGGCGCTCAGATACTCATAAACTTTGACCGGATCAGTGGCTGCGGTCGTGTCGTTGGTTTTGAAGGGAATCAGGCAGGCATCAAAGTGATAGAGATATTGCGGCATCGTTTCATAGGGCTGTTGCCCTAGTAGCCTGACATTGGGCAGGCGCTCGAGTTCCGAGACGTCTATGTCGAAGACACCTCCCAACAGCACAAACGAATAGCCGGGACGCTTGCGTGCGACGTAAATCATCAATTCAAGGTCGAACCAGTCAGCAATCGCGCCATAATAACCGACGATTGGATGTTCCAGACCGGCGAGCAAACTGTTTGGTTGGCAACGCTCAAGATAGAAGTTGTAGTCGACGCCGTTGCGGGCGAGCACCATTGAGCGATTGAGTCCGAGCCATTTATCGTATAGTCGCTGGGCGGTGACCAGGAGCAGATCACATTCCCGAACAAGCCGTTGCTCGGCCCGGGGAATGGCGCGGCCCATTCCCGGGAATCCTGTCCATTCATCCATGCAATCGTAAATAATTCGCCAGCCCCACCGCGCTTTGGCCGCCATTGCCATAGTCGTCCACGACGGCGTCATGACATAGCCAATCGCTTCATTGATATGAAAGGTCTCGCGCAACTCATCGAGCGAAGCCAGGAGCTGATCAGCGTTAGCGCCTCTGATGTCCTCCTGGTTAATCCACGTCTGGCGGTGTGCCGCGAGCGTGATCTGATACACATTCTCTTTGAGCCTGGTAATTGAAAAGCGCGGCTCGACATGGGCCGGCAGAATGCCATCCAGCCTGATATAGAAAACTCTATGGCCGTGCTCGGCAAATTGAGAGACGATCTGGTGCGGACGCTGATATCGGAAATGCCAATCTACTATCGAAAAGCAAATCACATCAGCGCGCGCCGGAGATGTTGCCGGTGCGTGCAATGAAGTCGAGGCCAATCTTCGCAATCCCGGCGTCGGCAGTAAGACGAGCGATTCATCCGCGGGATCTAAATTCCTTTGCCTGGGAGCCAACAGAGCAGAGGTCAGTCGGCGACCGTTCTTCCTTTTCTTCTCATGGCCATTCCCGGAAAGTCGGCGCACAAATTCATAAGCCGGCACCAGATATCCGCGCTTTACCCGGCTGTAGCGGCAAACCCAACGCCATGCTCTGGAGTTGAGAATGGCGCTTATCTGAGTTTCGCGCGCCGTTAACTCGGCGGTCAGAGCCTCGATAGTTTGGTACGAGGCATCCAGATCCTTTTCCAGTCTTATTAACTGTCGCTGGAAATCACTGTCTTCGGACTCTGCTCCGTCCCCGCCCATCGTTCTGGGAGCGTAGTCTTCGTTTCCGTTTGGTTCAGAGGGACTCTTCATTTCGCGGGTTTTCTTTCAGGACACTTTAATCTGCCGGCCGTCAGGATCGGTTAATTTATCTGCTTTATCAGCCGCAAAGCAAGGGTCCTGATGCCACTTCGTCGAGGGAATTGCCGACGAACACTTAACCATATCCAGGGCCCGCGAACTCCCGCGCCTCGTTTCGCTCTGGCTGGCGAAATCGAGTCCGTTATGCGAATATTCTGCGCGCTCTGAGGGAACTCTTGCGCTTGATACGTTTATGCGCGTATAAGAGCTACTGAGACTATCTTCCTGGGGACTTAATCATCGAGTGATTCCCTCGAAGGAGCTCGACCCTTGATCAGGAAAATTGAGTCTTAATCCCCTTTAGTTTTCTTTTCTCCGTCACTCCGCGGAGCCAAATCGAATGCCGAATCTCAACCCGAAGGCCAGCATCATCATTGCCACGCACGATCGGCCCCAGCTCTTGCCGCGGGCAGTCGAAAGTGCGCGCGCGGCGGGCACAAGCGTGGAGATTGTGGTGGTCGACGATGCCTCCACGGACCGAACGGCCCAACTGTGTCAGACTCTTTCAGGCATTAAGTATGTCAGGACAGAGCGGAATCAGCGCGTCGCAGGGGCGCGAAATATCGGGTTAGTTGCCAGCCGTGGAGAGTACATAAGTTTTCTTGACGACGACGACGCGCGTCTCCCTGGTTCTCTCGATGCCCAGATTCAAGCTCTGGAGCGAGAGCCGCAGGCGGGGCTGATCTATGCCAGAGCAATTTGGGGAGATCAGCAAGGCGAACCTGGAGATCGGTCGTATCCGCTCGACTGTCCCCAGGGCGATATCTTTTGGCAACTCCTGACCAGGAATTTTATTCCGTGCGGCAGCGCCGTCTTTCGGCGCTCCTGTTTGACCAGAGTCGGTTTGCTGAATGACCGTATTCCCGGATTGGACGATTGGGATTTATGGGTGCGAATCGCGGAGATTTATCCTATGATGGCCGCGGAAATACCCGCTATCATTTGGCGGCGATCGACGCCGGTTTCGGGGCAGGGCACGTCACAGTCCGCCAGCCTGGTTGCGATGAGCGCGCAGAGCTTTCGCAATCAATGGATGAATTTGCCTCGCGCGGCGGCCGCACCGCGACGGGTAAAGCGAAAAGCCTGGCGCGGGTTTTCTGAAAACATGGCGGAGCATCTCATCTGGGAATCAGTGCGCGCTCTGCGCGGCGGTCAGTTGCGTCAGGCTGTAACGGATCTTTCGATCCTCAGCCGGCTTCATCCGTTGGCGATTATGAGTATTGTCGAACATCGAGTGCTGCGAGTTCCACGAGCGAGATTTTCGGAGTCTTTGCCGTCGTTTAGCATTCAATCCTGAGTCGATCGAACTACTGGGAACGGTTAGATAAGAATCAATGCGGATCATCCTCTGCAAAGGCCAGATATATGGCCCCATTAGTGGCTCGGACGAGACACTGGTCACGTACGCCTCGCAATTACAAAAAGCCGGACACGATGTCTCGGTCCTGCTGATGTACCTTCACGCCGAAGAGGACCAGTATTACCAACGCCTGCTGGAAGCTGGAGTCCCGGTGTCCTGGATTGCTTCAAATCTCGCGCACACGTCGATGGGAGCCGGCCGCAAGCTCGCCTATAAAATGTTCAATACCTTCCCGGGCTCGCGACAGTTTATTCGGAGAAGGACGCTGCGTTTGGTTACCGGATTGGCAACTCGTCATTACCGCCAGTGTCGAGAGTTCATGGAAAAGCAAAACGCTGATCTGATTCACGTGATGACACCCGACCCAAGCGCCATGGTAATGATCCAGGCCGGCCATGATGCGGGCATTCCCGTGATTTATCAGGAGCTGGGCATTCCATATCATCCACCTGATTTTGAGTCTTACTATGAGCAGTTCACTTCGGTGCTCCCTCTTTGCTCAGAGATTGCAGCTCTGTCGCCAAAACTCATTGAGCACTGTCGCGAAAAATTGCCGGCGTCCAAAGGACTCTCGATTCTTCCGATTATGTCGGACGAATTTGTAAACGGTCGCAAGCCGCACCATCCCGCACCCGACCGCATTACCTTCGGCTTCGCCGCGCGCATGGAAGAATTGAAGGGCCCCATGGTCCTAATGGAGGCGTTCGCCGCCGCCCATCAGCAATTTGGTGATATTTCTCTGAACATCGCCGGAGATGGCTCGCAGCGTCAGAAAATCGCGGCCCGCGCCAAAGCCCTCGACGTCGCCAGTCGCTATCGATATCACGGAGTCTACACGCACCCCGAAGAGTGTCGCGGGTTCATGGAGAGTCTTGACGTATTCGTGATGCCTTCGTTTACCGAAGGCACTCCGAACAGTGTGGTTGAAGCAATGGCCTGCGGCAAACCGATCATTGCTTCAGAAGTGGGAGGTATTCCGGATATGATCGGCGATGACTCCGGCATCCTCGTACCGCCGGGGGATGTAAGCGCGCTGACAGAGGCGATCCTGCGACTGGCCCGAGATTCCGCTCTTCGTCAGACCATGGGCGCGGCCGCCAAGCAGCGTTATCAAAAGCTGTTCTCACCAAACGTTGTGGTTCCCTTGATGGTCGAGACCTATCGCAGAATAACGCGCAACGGTCATGGTGTTGCCGAAGCCGTCGCGAGCAACGGACACGTTCATCCCTGGGCCCATATCTCCTAACGGTGGATTCAGGATCAGCAATCCCGCACAAATGAATTCAGATGAAACTTCCGCTGCGGTTGTTGTTTCACAGCGGACGTTGTGGATTAACGCCTCCGCGGGCTTGTTTCTGTTTCTGGCCACCGCGTTGGTAGTAGTCTGGCAAAATTCCCGCCTCGCGGTTCTTTGGGATCTCAGTTATACACTTGAAAACTCTTACCGCATTTCACTGGGTGACATTCCCTATCGTGACTTTCCTTTTGCGCATGCGCCACTGACATTCCTCATCCAGGCCGCGATTATCAAGCTGGCCGGGCGCGTATTCTGGCATCACGTTGCTTACTGCGCGATCGTCTCGGGACTGTCGACAGTATTAACCTGGCGCATCATCAATACTGTTTTGCGCGGAAGAGTGATTCGTGCTCGCTGTCTCGCTTTTCTGCTGAGCCTGCCGCTGATCCCCCTGGGAATTTACTGCGTCTTTCCGCATCCGTTTTATGATCCTGATTGCACGTTAGCGATCCTGATCGGCATTTTCCTGCTGCAACGACTCGATCTAAGGCCGTCGTCCGTGGCTTGGGCACTGCCGACCGGCATAATGTTGGTGATTCCATTGTTGGTTAAGCAAAATACCGGATTGGCTTATCTCGGGGCCGCAGCCGGATTGCTAATAGCGGTGATAGGGATTGAGCGTTTGCGCCGGCGTCCAGTGCGTGGATACTTGTTGACTCTGGCGGCCGCAGCTGTGACGCTGGCTCTCGCAATCCTTTCGATTCACTTCACCGCGGGACTTAGAAACTATTGGCATTGGACGATTCAATTTGCCGCCCAGCGTCGCGCGCCTGCGCGGGCGGAAATGCTTGGCGTCTATGCTGATAAGACAATCCTGTGGTGGCTGGCATTCATTGCCGTGGGAGTCATCTCCTTATGGCTGCTCGGTCGAAGTGCCCGGCCAATTAATCGCGCCTGGGCTGTCCTGCCTGCGCTCCTGATCGCCGCGCCTTTCATCTGGCCGGCGATTTATCTTCTGTCGCCTTCTGACCGTCTGGCCCGTGCTGCTGATCTTTTCCTTCGTGGTTGCGATTCTGACAATCAGAAGGCGACGCGGCATCTCGACGGCCTTGCCGTTCATCATCATCGCCGCCATCCACGGAGCGTTCATGTCGCAACAGCTCTGGGGATCAACCTATGCGATCTGGCCGCTGTTCATAATTCTTCTGGCGATGACGCTTGCGGGCCTTTCCCGTTTACGTTTAGACGATCGCTTTTCATGGATCGATTTGCCCGTTACGGTGCTGGTCGCGCTGTCCCTGATGATTTCAGGTGGCTTTTATGTGCGGTCACACGAGCGCCTGGACTATGCCAACCTTGACGAAGGCGAGCTCAAGCGATCAACGCTGCCGCAGTTAAAAGGCCTCTCAACGCGCGGAGATTGGATTCCGAATTTCGAAGAGTTGGTTCGGTATGCCGATCGCGAGATTCCGCGCGGCGAAGGCATCCTGATCCTTCCCGGCGAAGATCCGTTCTATTACGCCACCGGCCGCCGCCCGCAGTTTCCCGTGCTCCTGTTCGATCATACCGTCAATCCGTACTCGCCTGAGGAGCTTCTTCAGATCGCCCGCGCACGCAACATCCGCTGGGTGATCGTCAAACAGGACTTACAAGATGAAGACGACTTTGTTGAGCAGGAACGGGATCGAATAACCAAGGTTCTCGAGCAGGATTTCGAACAGGTTGAGAGTCTAGCCAATTACGACATTTACCGCCGCAGTGACCCTGGCAAAGAGCCGGACCAGGACGAAGATAAGTAACTCGGCTCGGCTTCACAAAACCACAGTCCAGGGCCCCAAACTTCACACTTTTGGCTATCAGGTCGAGAGCGAAAATATTTTCTGGAACTACGGCCTCGTTGGTTATTTACGTTCCCTGAACAAACAAGATTGTTTACTGGCCTTCGGTAGACGCAGAGCAAGCATTGCCCCTACACGCTCCGGTCATCGACGGTCTCCGAATACTGCATGACGAAAAGCAGTAGTTCATTGGGTTTGCGATTTCAAGTACGAGGCATCAACATGAAAACTACCATCGCTACACTGATCAAGTCAGTTTTGCTGGGACTCGCGGTCCTGGTCATCGTCGGCGCCGGCCAAAGCAGCGCGAGGGCCGACGAGGTAACTATTACGGGCTCGACCACGGGAACCGTCACCGGCGTACCTCCCTTAACATTCACTGGTAACGCCAACTTTAACGGGACCACCGCACTCGGCGTCGGTTCGTTGAGTGGCCCCAATAGCCTGGGTTCATTTTTTCTAAGCACCTCGCCCTTGCAGCCGCTGGCTGGAACGTTCACTTTGAATGTGACGTTTGCGGCCCCAACCGGCATCAATGGTGGACAAGGGACCGCTTATACCGCGACCATCCTGGGCAGTGTCTCACCAAACATCAATCAGGGCGGAGTGAACATTCATTTCGCTCAGCCTTTACAGGTCTTCACCTTCAGTAGCGCCACGGGCGCGGGCACGTTTTCACTGACCGTCCCCGACCTATTTGTGCAATCGGGACAATCCGCCAATTTGACGGCCGGATTGACGGGAGAGCAGGGCGCTCCTGCGGTTCCCGAACCCGCCACGCTTGTCCTACTGGGAACGGGATTGACTGGGGTAGCCGCAAAGTTGCGGAGCAGGAAGAAAGCGCGGGCCAAAAATCTGACGTAATCGTGGTCAGCGGGTTTCAGAAGATTCAGGCCGGCGGGAATCAACCCAGCCGGCCTTTTGTTTTGGAAAGAGATCGAGCAGAGCGGCCAGCCAATCAGAACTAAGGGTTCCTTCCAATCGCTCGCCGCAAGGCGTTGATAGAATCGCGACGAAACTTCTCCTGAAAGTACCGCGCAATCGGATAACCGATCCAGGCCATAGCCGCATGCGGTTTCGAGACGGCCTGAATTCTGTAGACGACTTCTTCCGATTCCGCCTCCAGTCTTACTTCAAAAATCTCTTCGCCCATTTCTGCATGATTGGTTAAGGTGCCATAGGCAAATCCAAAGCTCGATCCCACTTGACGATCTCCTATCCGATACACCACGCGGCATCCGTTCAGCGACCAGATTCCGAGGTGATGAACCAGCACGGCGACGACGGTTCCTGATTCAATGGCAGCGCCTTTGGGAAACAACTCAACCCAATCCATCTCGTAATGGCGCCACTCGGCCAAAGCGATCTTCGCGCGCTCGAATGCGTCGCGGCCCTGTCCGATCACTGCGCTCGCGAGATCCGCGTTGAAGCCGCGTGGAGTTTGGCTTGCGATTCCCACCGGCGCGTACGAAAGCGGCAGGTCTTGTGATTGTCTCAGGAACGCTGCGATTTCGCGCTGGGAAGGGCGGCGAATGAGAAACATTTGATTGTTCGACGGTGGAGAGTGAACGGTTAACTATCGCGAAACCACATCCTAGGTTTCAATTTTCGTTACTCTCCACAGCCATACTATCCGGTACCGCATACCGTTTTTCTTCTTGTGCTGTGTAATTCTGGATCTTGATTCTCAATTGCATCAACTGATTCCAAAAAGCCTCCAACCAGAGAGGAACTCCACCGTCACGTCGTTTCATTCTCAACCGAACCCTTCGCGCTTTTAATAATAGATCTTCAACTTCTGGCCTGAGATCAGCGGGTGGAACGCTTCCAGATTCAACCCATTCAAAGTGCAATTTTATTTGCTCAATTGACGACCATAGTTCGGCATGGACTTTGAAGGGTCCGCCTAACTGAGGCTCATCTTCTCCTGCGGCAATACTCCTTAGAAGCGTGAGCGATTCCTCGATCAAGTCCCTATCAGTTCGTTTAGATCCAGGATCTTCAGTTGTAAGAGGGATAGAACGAAGTTTTTCTGCTAACTCCGGCCATCCTCTATTGAAAGACACCTGTAACTGTTGGTCGGTAATCGAAGTGTCGGTGGAAGCCTTGTTAATAGCTTGCAAGAGTTTTCTGACATCCTCCTCTATCGCCTTCGTATGCTGAAACTGTGATAAAGGACCCTGCACATCCACATGCTCAAGATTGTAGAGTAACGTACAAACGCTTGAGTCGTCTTGGCTCTTCGAGAGAGCACCTGCTTCGAATAACAACCACGGAGCATTAAGGTTTTCGGGAGTGAGACAGATGATTCCGAATTGCGTTTCCAACTCTTTGGAGATAGCAGGGATACTCCTTGCACCTTTGTCAATGTCGTGTTCAGACATCCAGGGATCGATACTTTGGATAATTGTTGGCAGCCATTGATGAAGGGCGTCTGCAATAGCCTTACTACGATCTCCTGACCAACTGATAAAAACTCTCATAGAAATTCCTTGCTGAGCATCAGAGAAGTTTCTTGAATTGCTCCACGTTAAGGCCGGCGTCGCGCGCGATGCCGCCCATGGTAAAAGCATTTACTGGATTGTGGCGAGGAATCGTCACGATACGCACGCCATCCGACATGACGATATGTTTGCCCTGGCGCACGATACGAAAGCCAGCCTTCTCCAAAGCCCTCACGGCATCGAGGTGGTTGACGCCGGGAATCTTCGGCACGGCTAGACCGCTACCTTCACTTCCCGCACCTCAAGACCTTTGATGAGGTCGTCGATAGCAGCGAGGTATTCACCAATAGCGTCCTGAATGTTTTCCAGTGCCTCTGTTTCAGTTTCGCCCTGGGACCAGCAGCCTGGTAAGCCAGGACACGAAACGCTGAAGCCTTCCTCCGATTCGCGAATAACGACCTTATAATTCATTGTGCCTCCGAACCGATTATACTTCCGATAAGGAATAGAGAGCCATTCAAGTGAGTCTGATTCGCCCAATCCAGGGCCTTAGTACGAGCTGACTGCTTGATGTAGACATCGTCCCGTTCCAAGGCATCGCGCAATTCAACGAGAAGCTTCAGCCAATTAGAAACTTCAACAATCCGCCCGCAGCGGAAAGTCCGCTGATGCGATCTTCATCAATCGCGTATCTTCCGAGCGAGGTATCCCGATTGGCCGCCATGAGCTGTTCAGTCCGCAGCTGTTCGCGCTGGAATTCAAGTTCGTGCTTCTCTTTCTGACGCGAAACTTCCAGGCCGCCGCTGCGAATGAACTGCACAATGCCGCTCAACTCATCAGGATCGAACCAGGTTCCGTGGCCTTTGCAGATGTCTACAATCACTCCCGAGCAACGCGCAAAATTGATCCGGTTCATCAACTGGCTACACTGCGGACAGGGTACATAGCGAATCTTTTCCATGTCGGCCGACGGTGCTTGATGCGACGGCGACGGCGAGGCGGTGCCGAGTACAGCGGATTGCTCCTCGCGATCGGCGCAAATCTTTTCAAACGCAGCAACCTCGACCCAGAGACCCAGACACTGTTCGCATTCGCGCATGGCAATCGTGCCCAGCATGATCGACTTCATATCGACGCGGCATCGCGGGCACTTCAGCACGGACAGTTCCGCGGCGGTCGCCTGCGCAGCCGCCGCGCCACAATGGGGGCAGTGCTTGCTACCAAGGAACATCATGGCAAAGCAGGACGGGCAGGAGACCGTCGCCAACTTCGATTCGCAGTACCGGCACTGCGGCGAATCAGATGAAATCGCC
>WNFP01003131.1_pt1 | contig 15481 bp, 12 predicted proteins | sample 5400201 | NCBI WGS metagenome assembly WNFP01 (sample SAMN13153355, study PRJNA577476) | soil metagenome | isolation source: 115 cm saprolite under Madrone tree | place: USA:California | collected 2016-06-14
CAATTCGGAACATTGAGGAACTCGAGGAGGTCGCCCGATCTTTAGCTGAGCGATACCGGGTCGCGTTTCTAGTAAAAGGCGGGCACCTCAGTGGAATGGAAGCGACCGATGTTCTTGTTTTTGGTGATCAGGTCACGAGATATAGCGCACCATTTCAGGTCGGCCCTTCCACCCATGGTACCGGCTGCACGCTCTCTGCTGCGGTCGCTGCCAATCTGGCATTAGGAAAATCAATGGAAAAGGCAATTCGGGCCGGCAAAGAGTATATCAGCCGTGCTATAGCCGAGTCGTTGGCTTGGAAGGGATCAGCCGGAGAAGTCACCGCGCTGAGACACTGGTAAGGGAAGAGAATTCGAAAGCCAGCAGCCGCAAGTCAGAATTTGGAAGTCGGGAGCTGGAGTTCAAGAGATGCCCAGCTCGTTGCTTGCGGTGGCGCAGCGCGAATACGCAGAGATCGGAATACTAAATGCCCTATTCGGGGATTTCATCGGCCCTTGAACCAAGTGGCTCTCTGTGCCAGTCTGCCCCTTCATTTCAAAAACGGCTTACATGCAGCGACGCATCCTCTTCCTCCTGTCACTCCTCATTTTAACCGGCTGCAGCCATCGTCATCGAGACAGGGGCTCTCATCCTGCTGGGCCGCGCGAAGCCACCGTGCAGTTCTTCGGGCATGGTTGCTTTCTGGTCTCCTCATCGTTAGGGATTAATATCCTGATCGATCCATTCAATCCAAAGGTCCTCAATTATCCAGTCAAAGAGGGCTCGATACCGACGGACATCGTCCTGGTGACGCATGAAGATGAGACTGCTAACGATACGGATTTAGCCGCCGGTTCGCCGCAAATCCTGCGTAGCACGATGGCTGCCGGCGTGAATCGGGCTAACGGTGTCCTTATTCGAGGAGTTCGCACCAGCTCGGAGAACCTCGCAGCGGTGAATCGGCTCAATGTGGCCTATGTCTGGTCCATGGATGGTGTTCGATTCTGCCACCTCGGAGCTATCGAGGATGCGATTACGGTCTCCGAGGCCTTGAACATCGGGCATATCGATGTCCTTTTCCTTCCGGTCGGAGGTCCGCCAGCCTTCACGGACGACAAGAGAAAACTCACCATCGAACGTTTACAACCGCGGGTGATCGTCCCAATGATGTATTCGACCTCTTATTCTTCGAAAGTACCATTACGCGGACTCGGAGAGTGGCTTGCTCGACAATCGAATATTGTTCGGTTTAATTCGAACAAGTTCACGATTTCTGCTTCCCTCCTTCCACCTAGCTCAAGTGTCTACGTGCTGGGTGCGCGTTGAGTAATTGATGAAGATCCTAGTGATTGGCGGAGGAGGACGTGAGCACGCGCTGGCGTGGAAACTACACCAATCGCCGAAGCCGAAAAGAATTTACGTCGCTCCGGGAAACGCCGGAACAACGAAGATAGCGCAGAATATACCGATCCCGGCCAGCGATTCGGAGCAGTTACTACAATTTGCTCTCGCTGAGCGAATTGATCTAACGGTAGTTGGGCCGGACGATGCCCTCGCTGGCGGCATCGTTGACCATTTCCAGGCGCATGGTCTACGAATTTTCGGGCCAACCCAGCGGGCGGCCCAACTCGAATCTTCCAAGAGCTTTGCCAAGGATTTCATGGAAAGGCACGGAATTCCGACAGCTCGATTCACGCAGTGTGAATCGATTCGAGCAGCCACGCATGCTCTCGAAAAATATCCCTACCCGATTGTAATCAAGGCGGACGGTCTGGCACTCGGCAAAGGTGTAACCATCGCTCACAATCGATCCGAAGCCGAACGGGCAATCGACGCGATGATGCGAAAGAAACAATTTGGGGCGGCTGGCGAGCGACTGGTCATTGAGGAGTATCTGCGCGGCACCGAATGTTCGATCCACGCGCTGATCGACGGGGCGAATTATCTTCTTTTTCCGTCGGCCAAGGACCACAAGACTCTCTACGCAAACAATGAGGGGCCTAACACGGGCGGAATGGGTACAATAAGCCCTTCCCCCGCGATGACGGCAGCTCAGATCGAGGAGATCGAAGCAAAGATTCTCCGGCCTTTTATGCGAGGGATTCGAGATGAAGAACTGGATTTCCGAGGGCTACTTTTTCCCGGGCTCATGCTCACTCCAGAGGGCCCGGTAGTGTTAGAGTTTAACTGTCGCTTCGGCGATCCCGAAACTCAGGCGTTCCTGCCTCGGCTACAAGGGGACCTGGTGGAACTATTGGAAGCGACGATCGACCAGCGGTTAGACACGATATCGTCAACGTGGAGCTCCCAGTGCACGGTTTGTGTGGTCCTGGCCTCGGCGGGCTATCCAGGCCGCTATGAAACCGGGAAAACCATTCGAGGACTGGACAGTGTAGGATGGCCGGGAGGAGTCAGTGGTCGCTTCGGGCGAGACCCTGCCTCGAGCAAGAGACATAGCCTATGGAGCGGTGGCAAAGATCGATTTCGATGGAAAATATTTCCGGCCAGATATTGGCAGCACACAACTTTAGAGTCATAGCTGGGTCGAAGATGTTTGGAATAAGGTTGACTTCAATTTGGATCGCGATTCTTGGCGGGCTCGTTTCGCTGCACGCCCAATCGCCTGCGCCTAGCCCCACTTCCGGTACAATGCCGGAGCGGGTACTAGCAATTTCTCCGACCAAAAGCTTGGTCGATCAGCTCGGACCTACTCAGTTTCAAGAAATTCTCAGTCAATTGCGCTCGAACTATGTTGATCCCACTGCAGTGAACACGCAGGCTCTCGATCAGGCTGCGATGATCGAGTTGCTCTCGAAGCTCGGACCAGGAGTCCGGTTGCGCTTAAGGTCCGAACTCGAGAGGCCGACCACAGCTCGCCCATTTCGAAGCGAGATTTTGAATGACCATTTTGGGTATATCCGATGCGGCACTCTCAATCAAGACACGCTAGTTAAGCTCGACGACGCGCTGGGGATCTTTCGTAATCAAAACGTACGAGGTGTGATCGTCGATCTTCGCACCGCACCAGAGAGCACCGATTATCATTTGGCTGGAGAGTTTATCAGCCGGTTCGTGCTCAAAGACACCCTGGCGTATCGGATTGTGGGCGCCAAAGCCGATCAGGAACGCTCTTTTTCATCAACCCTGGACCCCTTGTATCAGGGTGCATTGGCTGTGCTTGTCGACGAAGAAACTTCGGGCGCTGCGGAAGTTATTGCAGCGGCTCTCAAGGTTAAAGCGCATGCTTTGTTGATCGGGCAAAAGACGACCGGTAGCGCGGCAGAATATCAAAGCTCCCCAATCGGTAACAATCTGCTGCTCGCTATTGCGGTCGCGCAAGTCCAAGTACCTGGCTATCCGGCGATTTTTCCTAACGGCCTCCAACCAGATATTTTGGTCTCACAGCCAGTGGATCAAGAGCGTTCAGTTTTAGCTGAAAGTGACAATCAATCGAGTGCGCCTTTTATCACCGACGAGCCACGCCAGCACCTTAATGAGGCAGCGCTGGTGGCCGGCACCAATCCCGAGCTTGACGCCTACGAAGCACAACAATCGGGACAGAACCAACCGGCAAAGCTCAAAGACCCAATGCTACAACGCGCCGCCGACTTCTTGATCACGGTAAATCTGTACAAGACGCGGTAATTGGACGTCATGCCAAGGCGCAAAAGGGAGAGCGAAAGAGTACCGAGATGGTGCCCACCTTTGCGTCTTAACTCGATTTATTCGCGTCGATAAGTCCGAACTTCGACCCGATCAGCTTTGCCGCGGATGGAATTAAAGCGGCCATGGACGAGAGAATCATGAGCCAATAGACCTCGAGCCGGCTGATCTTTGCCCCAATTACGCTCGGTCCATCTAATTTGAGCAGCGTCCGGGCCCCAATCAGCACCGGCAATGCGCAAGCAAAACGAACACGGATAGGACGAACTGCACAAACATATACCCAGGCAGAATGCAAATAGTGCCAAGCACGGCCATGCCACTCGAAAAAGAGCGGACGAGCAATCTCTAGGTTCTCTTTCACTAGGCGTGGGTCATCCACCGGCAGATACGACCTTCCCCCGGCGATATCGACTGAAAAATCTCGCAAGATATTTACCAGTTGCAGACCCTTCCCAAACTCAATGCCAAGGCGTTCCAAGTCGGATTTTGCAATTTTGGAATAGGAGGCCCATTCGAGCGCACAAAGTCTAGTCCAGAATTCTCCAACCGAACCTGCGACCAGATACGCGTATTCTTCCACTTCTTCGGCGTTGCGGAGCGCGTGGAGCGAATCAGCCATCTCGAATCGCTCGATATCCAGTCTTTGGCCCCGGACTATTTTGCTGAGCACTTCTAGCACCAGCACTTGGTGGCTGGGAACCAGTCTGCCCGCATAGGCTACCAGCGACAGAAGCTGTTTTAATAGTTCTTTTTCGGCGCCTGGCGGTTGGACATCGACGCAGAGCGAAACACGCTGCGCCAGATCGATAGTCCGCCCCTGGAGCGCCGTCAGAACAGAATCTAACGTTTCCAGTCGATATCTCGGATCAAACTTATTTGTATCGGCAATGGTATCAGAGGCGCGGGCCAGTAAGTATCCGATAGCTATCGCCGGACGTATGCGTACCGGCAAAAATCGAATACTTAGATAGAATGACCTCGAGACACGTTTAAGGAGCGGAAACAGCCCTGGATCTGACGGGGAAAAGGTCAAGGGTTACGCCGATCTCGGATGTCGATCTTAGTCAAATCGGAATTGCCGATCTGGAATTGGCCGGCAGTCTGAATGTATTTCGCAATCTTGGATACCGGGTCCATTTTAGCTGGCACCCTCCAACCATCGAGTTGCTTCGCGGCGACAGCGTCCAAGGCCACCGGATCCTTACTGGCATAAATCGTCCCGAACTGAATCGCGTAGTTTGTATCCCCAAACGGCGCACCGGCGTAGAGTGCGACCAAGCCGTCCATGATATGCAGGACTACTTTCTCGCTAATCCGCGGGTCGGCATACATCTCCGCGATCTCTGGATCCCCGCGTACGGGTTCGTCGATCAATCGACGCCAGTTATCGACATTTTGAACGGTCATGTTGTAGAGCGCTCCCGATAACCCACAGTAGACATTATCCGAAAGCACAGGGACATTGATGACTTTCGTGACAACCTTGGAGAGTACGAGGCTCAAATGGCTCTCATTGCTCATATTTGCCATGAAGAATCTTTTGTTCTTTTCGCCCTCGCTGAGCTCGCTTTTGAGTTTCAAGCGAGGTTTACCCACAAATAAGAGATCGCCGTAAATCAAGCGACCTGTCACCGGAGAAGTAAGCGCAACCTGCGGATCGTAGTTGTCTTCGTTCCACATCACCCGGTAACCGCCTTTGCGAAAATGAAATCCGGCGCGCTTCAAAAGCTTTGCATCGCGATCCCAGATGACAATATTTTCGGGCGGAACACCAGCTTGACGAAGGCCATCGACAATTGTCTCGACCACTTGCGGGTGGGTACTGAACAACGGTGCGCCATTGGCGCAGACTTTGATGCCAACGATATCGCTCGGTTTAACCAGGGAGGCCCAGGCAGCCGCGACAGTGGGTTGGCCGGTAACGTTGGTAACCACCTCGTCCACCATGCGGCGAACCTCTGAAGCGTTCACTTTGTAATCATAAATTGCGTCCGAACTCTCCGCCCGGCAGACAATCGAACGCGTCGGCAAAGGCGCTGGAGTAACCTCCGCGGCGGGAGCCGAAGAGGGGGCGGGCTCAGACGTTTGTGCCGTTGCGACAGGAATTCTCGAGCTCAGCAAACCGACCAGTACCGTCACTACAACTCTGAACACGAGGGAGGATTAGCCTTGAACTGTTGTGAAAGCAAAGCAGGATTTAGCGGCAGCCTGCCGGATTTGAAAGCCAAGCTGAAAGTAGTTTCTTATATAATATGAAAAACTTCTGGCCCTCCCGGCAGGCTGCTCAAACTCCGCTTCGCGGAGCAGGATTGATTTTTGTTTTCCTTCGCGAAGCGAAAGCTCAGCAGTCCCTCGACCCGGCCCGCTTGCCTCTCGCTTGAATTTACGACCTATCATGCCGCTCAATTCCAAATCCGACGGGCTGCTAGGGGTAGAACACCTTTACGTCCACATTCCCTTCTGTCCAAAAATCTGTCCCTATTGCAGCTTCTATAAAGAAGCTTCCGACCGGAATAAGGTTCAGGGCTTCCTCGACGCGCTGCTGATTGAACTCGACCGCTTCGATCCTGGTCGTCTCTCTGTTCAAACTATCTTTTTTGGTGGCGGAACCCCCTCGGCTTTGTCGCCCTCTCAGTTAGATTTCTTGCTTGCTGGATTGCGGACCCGCGTCGATCTGACCAATCTGAAAGAGTGGACTTTGGAAATGAATCCTGCGACCGTTTCCGCCGAGAAGGCGAGCTTACTGCTTTCCCTTGGCGTTAACCGAATCAGCATAGGCGTTCAGTCCTGGGATTCGGAAATTCTCCAACGACTCGGACGAGTGCATTCCGCTGCCCAGGCCCGGCGTTCGTATGACATCCTGCGCGCCGCCGGATTCGAAAACGTGAACCTGGACTTGATTTTTGGCGTGCCAGGCCAATCTCGCGGACAATGGATGGAGACGCTCCGCGAAACGGTAGCCTTGGGTCCAAATCATATCTCCGCCTATTGCCTGACCTATGAAGAAGACACCGAGTTTTTCCGCCGGTTTCAAACGGGGGAGTTTCGGCAAAACTCCAATGAAGATGCGGAGTTTTTTGCCGCCACGATGGACTTCCTCGGCGAGCACGGTTTCGAGCAGTATGAAATTTCCAACTACGCTCAACCAGAACGCGACTGTTTGCACAACCTGGCCTACTGGCACGGAAAGGATTATCTTGGTCTCGGGCCAAGTGCATTTTCCACTGTCGGGGATCACCGTTGGCAAAACATTGCCGACACGCAGAGCTACATTACAAGAGCCGCGCTCGGAGATTCGACTAGAACGTTCGAAGAACATCTGGAAAATGCCACCAGAGAATCGGAACGCATAATCTTTGGACTGCGAACCAACGAAGGAATCCTCCGCTCTAAAATCGTGGATCATGAAGCAGAACTTGATGATTTGGAAAAGGCCGGTTATCTCGAAGCCCGAGGTGATCGGGTTCGACTTACCAGGGCAGGCCGCTTGGTTGCCGACGAGATTGGAACCTTATTCGTTTGACCAAGTATGATGTGATAGTCGTCGGAAGTGGTCCAGCTGGTGCCACCGCCGCCGCAATCTCCGCAGAATCCGGATTGCGAACGCTGGTAATCGAACGCGCGTTTTTTCCGAGAGATAAGGTTTGTGGTGATTGCTTAAATCCTGCTTGCTGGGAGGTCTTTGATCGTCTCGGTATCGCTGCCAAAGTCGCCGCCCTCCCCTCCTCCCGCCTACAGTGGGTGGAGTTTGTGAACCTTCGGGGTGCCCGAATCCGCCAACCATTGCCTCAAGACAAGCCTGGCGAGGTAGCGATGCGCCGTCGCCTCTTAGATGAGGCACTCCTAAACCGCGCGAGAGATCTCGGAGCAGAAGTTTGGCATGGGGAGCCCGTGAAGGGTCTGACTGAAGGTTGGTGCGTGCAAACGGAAACACGCGTCGTCCATGCTGAATTCCTGATTGCAGCGGACGGCCGTAATTCATCGGTCGCACGCTTTCTGCGTCATTTTCCACCAACGAGAACAGATCGGGTTGCGTACCAAACCCATTTTGCGGCCAATTGGAAACCGCATGTCGCGCTGGAATTGTGGCCACAGGGCTATCTTGGTAGGCAAACGGTAGACCAGGGCACGGTGGGAGTCTGTGTGGTCAGCCGGCCCGCGTTGGCTGAAGAATTTCGCCGGTTGATAGCAAGACGATTCGGTTTGGCTAGCGACCACCGCTGGAGCTCGATAGCCCCACTCTCACGCAAACCGGTGATAACTGACTGTGCAAAACTATTCTATGTTGGCGATGCCGCCAGGGTCGTCGAGCCATTTACTGGCGAGGGAATCCTGTATGCGCTTAAGTCTGGTTTGCTGGCGGCGGAGACAATAAAAAAATCAGTCGCCAACCGAGCTGACTACCGGCAGGAGTACTGGGAGACTCATCGGAGATTGTACGCCGGACGTCTGTGGATCAATCGCCTAGCACGATGGTCTGTCCTTCATCCTCATCTGTCGAGCAACGTACTTGAATTGCTGCGGTTATTTCCTGGTCCGTTGAATTATTTGACCGAGAAGATAGTCGGCTCGCAATGACCAAACGGCGAGTGGCGAATGGCTCAAACCCGGCGCATGGGATGCAAAACGCCATGAGCACGGCTACCAAAAGCGCCGAGGTTTTCGCCCTGCCGCCCATTCTCCCACTCACCTCGCTCTCCGTTCCCCAAATATCGCCGTGCCCACACGAACCATCGTCGCACCCTCTGCAATTGCGACCTGATAGTCGCCGCTCATGCCCATCGAAAGCTCCGGCAACGCAAAACCAGACTCGCGGGCTAACCGGTCGCGCAATTCTCGCAATGCAACAAAATAGGGTCGAGAATGCTCAGGAGACGACGCGAGAGGTGGAATTGTCATCAGTCCTTCGATGTTAGCTCGCTTGAATCCGGCGATAGTTTCAACCTGCTCAAGTAATTTAGCTGGCGAAAATCCAAACTTGGATGCTTCCCCCGCTAGGTTGGCTTGCAGCAGAATCCGTGGAAAAAGGCCCAGCTCTGCCGCTATCCGATCGATGTCGGCCAACAATTCGACTGAATCGACACCGTGGATGAGCTGAAATAGGGGTAGCGCCGGACGTATTTTGTTGCTCTGCAGATGTCCGATCAGATGCCACTGTATTCGCGATGATAACTCTGGGATCTTCGCTCGCGCTTCTTGTACGCGATTTTCTCCGAACATCAACTGGCCGGCATCAATCGCTTTTTGGATTACATCGACCGGATGGGTTTTGGTCACCGCGATCAGCTGAACCGAGCCCTCAGGGCGGCCAGCCGCTCTCTCGGCCTGGCTGATCGTCTGCCGTACCGTTGCTAGATTGTCTGGAATGTTCGCAGCCATTGACTCAATTATTAGAAAAACTTATCCTGCTCGATCGGCTTATCGCTAGAGAATGCAAATCGAAACGCTCAAGATTTTCTGCGATCTCGTCGAGACTGCCAGCTTCTCCAAGGCCGCCGAAATGAACACGATCACACAGAGCGCCGTGAGTCAGCAAATCCGCGCGATTGAGCAGAAGTTCAAAATAGCGTTGATCGAGCGAGCAAACAAAAATTTCTCAGTAACGCCGGAAGGTCGCGCGTTTCTCCAAGCCAGCCAAGAGATCCTTCGCATTTACGACAGCCTGGGCGATCGGTTGGCCCAATTACGAAAGGTGGTGTCGGGCCGTTTGCGAATCGCCACCGTGCACAGCATCGGACTTCATGAATTACCGCGCAATTTGAAGCTTTTCAAAAAAGCGTTTCCGGCAATTGAGGTCCAGGTAGAATACTTGCGCTCAGCCCAAGTATATCAACATGTAGCCGAAGGAACCGCCGATCTCGGATTCGTCGCCTACCCGACGCGGCATCGCGGAGTGATCATCGAAAGCCATTGGAGAGACAAGTTGGTTTTGATCTGTCCGCCGAGTCATCCGTTGGCATCTCGGCAGAGCGTGCCGATCGCCGCATTGGAGGGCGAGAAATTCATTTCCTTCAGTTTCGATCTGCCGACTCGGAAGGCGATCGATCGGATTTTCAAAGCCCATTCGGTTACGATCCGACGGTCAATGGAGTTTGATAACATTGAAACGGTCAAGCGGGCAGTGGAGATCGAGAATGGCATTTCGATTGTGCCACTCAATACGATCGCAGGAGAGCAACAGATCGGCAGCATCATAGCCGTAGAAATTGAATCAGCGGATACCTGGCGGCCGATCGGATTGGTCCAGCGTCGGGCCCGTCGTCAAGCTCCAACCACCAGCGCTTTCATTCGCATGCTAAAGCAGAAGGACGCGCTCTGAGAAAGTACAAGTTATGGGTTACCGGCTGCGACCTATAACTTCCAACCTGCAGCTTGCAACCCGTAACCTGAACTAAGTACCTATCGTTCGATAAGGGTCAAACCGGCCGCGGCTCCGACACCGAGAGCGCTCGCTTCGAAAGCAGTCAGCGGTCCGACGGAGTCATCGAGAGTACCATCGGGCAACTCGCGTCGAGACATTAGGATCGGTGTCAGGTGCTTACACACCTCCGACGTTTCCGGTAGAGCATTCGGATCGATGAAATCAGCCAGATTAGGAACCAGCGCTGCGCCGAAAACAAGCATCGGACGAATGCTTCCATACCCACGCTCAAACAAAGTGTTTGCGTCGAGATAAAATCGGACTGCCGAAGGTTGGCTGGTGTCCGCAATTTTATAGTTGGAAGGAGCACGCAGGCCAATCTGTTGATCTTGCAAGCGGGCCCGTGCTTCGGCGAATGCCTCTTCATTGCGTGCCGCGATAAAATAGTTGCCGCTCATACCAAAGACGAAGCTAGCCGATTGACCGCCTGCGAATTGAAACACTAGCGAATCGGCAATAGCTTTTTCTGTCCAACGATCCGGAAACTCCTGCTGGAGGATCTTGCGTATCATTCCCACAAAAGAACCAGGATCACTCACTTGCAGAAGGAAAAATCCGTCGAACAGATCCTTGCTTGGGTTCTGATTGATCACTATCTCCGCTCCTCTGACGATTTCACTGAGATGATGAAAATCAACCCCTGAGTTGGACACTTCGTTAAGGTATTGTTCAGCTGTCTGAGCGACACCCCATTCCCTAGCCATCTTCCTCACCAATTCGCGGATGTGCAGCAAATCCAAAGGTAAAGAGATGTACGCGAGCGTGGCTGGCGTGGTGAGGTACATTCCCTTCACCGGAAACCTGGTCTGGGCAGAAGTAACACGAGTAAAAACCGTGTCATGAATATTCGGTCCCTCCAATTTCGTAGCAAGCATGACTGCCGGAATTGTGCTTGAAGACGGAAGCCAATCCGATGGCGAGGCCGACAATCCTTCAGTCTTGCCGCTAACAAATCCGAAGAAATCGGCGTCAGGCGGAACATGAGTGTGGCATTGGCGAAAAACTTCGGAAGTCTCGAGTCCTGCCGGCTTGTCTCCGATCCGTTTCAAAGTGGAGCGGAGAGCCTCAGGGTGCAAACTGAAGAGCAACCACTGACCGCTACGTACAGCGAAGATTAATTTGCCGGCTCCGGGAGACATACCGGCTTGGCGCTGCGGATTGGACGATATCACCGCTAATCGATAGGCGGATAGCCTATGAACCTGGTCATCAATTTCGCTTTGCCAATTGCGTAAATCGCCTGAGCACCTTGCACCGAAAACCCAATCTTTGCCGTTCCAATCCGAGCAGCACAAATAGACATTTATCGGCCGAAATCGGACAAGCGTAGACCAAGCCGCTTTCCATGAAGCAGGGATTTGGTCAATCGGACGCAAGAGAAACCGCGCGACAGTTGGCTCCAAGCATATCTTGCTTACAGTCGTGTCCGGCCATCGTTTCATGGATTCCGGTACGTCGCGAAGTTCAAAAAAAGCGACGCTATCCGGGGAGGCCAATCGCGCAGCTGGCGAATTTTCACTTTCGTCTCGGCTCAGTAAGAGAAAAAAAAGAGCGGCAAGGGCGACGACAAAGAATGCGCCAAACAAGATTCGTTTCATTAGTAGCCCACTAGGAAAAACCCGCTTTCCGGTCCTGTCGAGCCGAGTTTTTGAAGGTGTCACTGATTGGTCTCGATGAGGGGGAAGCGCATATTCTCGGGGACCACGGATCGCGAGACCCCGTCGCTACGCTTGGTTCACCCTAGCATTGCGTTTGAGCAAAAAACATCGTCGAGGTTGGCTGCGACATACGATTTGCGTAGTCGGGGACGCGATCCCTGTCTATGTCGCAGCGGGATCCACTGCAGAATAGTCTGGTTCCGTAAGTTCCGCAGCTGGCCTCGATACCCGCTCTGGAGAGCGGTAACTCTCCAGCGCTTTTGACCAAATTGGATTCATCAGTTGGGCCGGAGTTTTCCAAATGAGCATGTGTAATCGCGCAACCGTCGGTCCATCAGCTAGAAGGGCTCGTTTTTCGCGAGGGGTCAGCGCCTCCGGGCCTTGTCGGAAAAGTTTGGCGGCGAGAGACGCCACATAGCCTTCGGCGGCCGGAGGATGATTGCGCCGCTCTTTCTGCACCGCAACGTGAACTGCATTATAAAACGGGTCGAGAATCGCATGTAGGAACTGATCGCCTTCCCGTAATTGGAAGACGTAAGAGGTCGTAAGCTCCTTTACTGGCTCGGTTTCTTCAGGCGTCAGGAAAAAATTCTTGAGCAGACCGGATCGTCCACTCAATAGCGCCAAAGGAACCGCCAACCAGAGACCGAGGAGAATCGGCAGAAGCCAAAGAAAATAACCAGGAGAAATCCACCAGCCGAACAGACCCAAGCCAATCCCGCTGACAGGCAGCGGCCAGTATTCACTCAGCGTAGCCGCCCAACCCGGACCCTCTCCGCCCTCCCTGGTCTGCGTGTGCCAAGTCACAGTCTGTCCTCCCAGATTTCGGAAAACAAATCGGGTGTGGAACCAAACCATGATCGGCGCAACCAGAATCGAGAACACGACCTCGAGGATAACTCCAACCGCCGCACGTAACCCACCCCCATAGGGCCGCAGCGACTTCGATTGGGAAGAAAGGTGGATCAGACTCAAGAGTTTCGGACTGAACAGCAACAACAGTGTCAAAAACATGAGGATGAACGCAGATGGAAGCTGAACGTTCAACGTCTTTTGATGCCATCGATCAATCGCAGCTTGAAAGGTTCCGAACAGAATGAATAGGGCCAGCAACGGAGAGGAGCCGTAAGCAAGAATTCCTTGAATGAGATGAAGCCGGCTAACCGGACGGATTTTCTCTGCCAACAGAAACCACATATGCTGGAGATTCCCCTGGCACCATCGACGATCGCGTTTCACGTATTCCGTCAGATTCGGCGGCAAACCTTCATAGCTGCCGTCGAGATCGTAGGCGAACCATACTTCCCAACCAGCGTCCCGCATTAGCGCCGCTTCGACGAAATCATGGCTCAACACGCGCCCGCCCAACGGCGCCCGCCCCGGAAGTTCAGGTAACCCGCAACTGGTGAGGAAAGGAGAGACTCGAATGATCGCGTTGTGTCCCCAATAATTTCCGGCGCCCTGTTGCCAAAAATTCAGTCCGGCTGCGAAAACAGGACTGTAAAGACGGGAAGCGAACTGCTGGATTCGGCCAAATAAAGTCTGCGCCTTCGCGAGCTTTGGCATGGTTTGAATGATGCCGGTCCGCGGATTCACCTCCATCAGCCGCACCAGTGATGAAACCGCTTCACCGGTCATGATGCTGTCGGCATCCAAGACGATCATATACCGATGACGATGCCCCCAGCGTCGACAAAAATCAGCGATGTTCCCGCTTTTGCGGTTAACCGGTAAGCGTCTTCGTCGGTAATGAATCCTACCGAAGCCGTTGGTCTGCCGGCAGAGATCGGCCCAAGCGAGTTCTTCCTCCACCACTTTGCCGGGCTCAACCGAATCGCTCAGAAGATAAAAGTCAAAACTCTCGAGCTCACCTCTTTGCTGCAACGAATCGTATAGAGTCCGGATATTGCCGAAGACGGTACTTGCATCTTCGTTAAAAATCGGCATAGCGATCGCAGTGGACGCAAGCGGTGTGGCCGAATCCAGCGTATTGGTGATCTTGAGCGGTTCATGCCCTTCCGAGAGGACCAGAAATCCGATAAAGGCTTGGGTAAACCCAAAGGCAAGAGCGGTAAATAGCAGCACGAAAAGGCCGAGCTCCGCCACCTTGAGCGGGGTCCATCCTCCCAAATTCAGCATGTCGCACATCAGCCAAAGCCCGATGCCGGCAATACCTAACGTTACCAGACCCACCGCCCAACGTCGTTGGCGGACCTTCGCCTGAAAGACTTCATCCAATCTCGCTGGCCCAACGAGCTCGACGAGTCTGGCTGATCGATCCGGACCACTCATATGCTGAACCATTTCATTGAAGAACCCGATCTTCCATTTCCCAACGCCACTCCACGCGAATAGAGTTATAAACTCGCGAAAATCAATAACCCAACAATGCCCAATCCAAGACACCAACTCAAAATTCGGTTGGATCCTAAAAAAGCAACCCGCTCGGCAAAAGCAATGACATTTTCACCGGTTGGAGAAAACCGAAACGAGCGGGCGGTGATACTTGCCTGCTGCAGCCGCGGGGCTGGCTTGAGTCTCACCTCTCGGAGAGCTTCCAAAACCTCATCGGAAAGCTGGACGTGCGACTTGAAACTGCTCCGATCGCTCGGTTCCGTCAGGAAAAGACGAATTCGCTCTTCGACCGATCTCCGATCCCGTGGCACCTCCGCCCCGATCAAATGGCCGAGAGTTTGATCCAAAACCCGCTGAGTTTCCTCGAAGGCGAGCTGGGTCGCCGGGGTGAACGGCTCTTGCCGTTTCCGAGTAATCGCTTGCTCGAAACTCGAAAGCAGAACGAGCTGCCGGTCGACGTCCTCAGGTACTTTGAGGGCGTCTAGATAATCGTTGATGCGATCCCAAGCTTCCTTCCACTCAGGCGATGCATTAATTCCTACCTGTAAAAGCGTTAAGTATTCAGCAGATATAGCCATTTTTCCGAGCAGAACCGGTCTCTCCGTAAAATAACACAACTGACATCCATCGTCTGGGGCGGAGTTGGATCAAAAATGGTAAAGCTCACCAGCCAGCCTCGCTCAGTCGGCGCAAACTGTATATCCTTCACTTGCCCACCTTGGTTAGCCACAACGTAAGGACGCAGCTCATCGACCGGAATCGTCTCAGCGTTCTCCGGCTTCGCATATTCGACCGTAAAACGTGTCTCGTTCGCTCGCGGATTCTCGTGAACCGTCGTGGAAACAACCCGAAATTGGTTCGTATCTGGCTCCTTACCGTCCCAAACCAATTGATAAGCGAACTCGTATCGGCTGCCAGCTTCTGGAGTATTTGCCAGCTCCCAACCGGCCACCACGTTGTCGCTATATTCATCGTTGGAAGGAATTTCCAGCAGTCGCACATAGCCGGGGCCAAAGTCACTTTTCGGCACAACGGTTAGGTTAGGGCGACTATGATATTCGGCCTCCAGATCAAGGTAATGGCTGAGATCTCGGTCACGCTGCAAAAGAGAAAACGAGGTCACGTCAGAGAACTTTCGTACAACAACCGATTTGGGGTTGTCTAACGGAACCCACAATTTTTCGCCAGACGCAGTTTCCATCAGCAGACCGTCCGAGTCGTGCACTTCCGGGCGGAACTCTCGTCGTTTGAAATCGGTCTTGTTCATCGAGAATTCCGTCTTGCCAGTAGGTTGATAGTCGGGCTTAAGGGTCGGTTTATTCACCGTGTTCTCGCCGAAATAGAACATGCTGGTAAGCGGAGCGAGGACGACGACCTGCGGTTTCTTGCGGAAGAAAAGGGT
>WNFP01002217.1_pt1 | contig 15476 bp, 16 predicted proteins | sample 5400201 | NCBI WGS metagenome assembly WNFP01 (sample SAMN13153355, study PRJNA577476) | soil metagenome | isolation source: 115 cm saprolite under Madrone tree | place: USA:California | collected 2016-06-14
TATCACCGTTCAAAGACACATTTGAGTAAGGGCGTTGCTGGATCAGTAGGGAAAGACGTGCCGGAACTAAAAAATACGGAAAAAAACGCGGGCGCTACGGGAGCGCAAAGTTGGGCTGAAGGGAACGGATTCCAGTGAAGTGAACTCCCGGAGCCTGCAGAATATCGATGACCAGAAATATAACGGAAAGAACGAGAATAGTTGGGCTGAAGGGAACGGATTCCAGTGATGGAGTTGCTGCCCTGTGCCTCCCTGTAAACGCTGGAACCAGCGGCAGAATTGCCTGTCCCATGAGACTTGATGGTATCGTAGCCGTGAGCATCAGATGCATCGTGTCCGGGAGACGCAATCCTGCTAGGCAGAATCCAACGGTAGATGCGATATACGGAACGACTGCGAGCTTTACCAAGCTGCCAGGAAACTTTGCGAAGCTCCCGGCGAAGAAGCGCACGATGACGGCGCACACTGCTGTTCCCACAACTACCTCCATCGTGCGCATAAGGTGGTAATGCGGCAAGTGCGCAATAACGTCCTGCCAGTCTCCTATACCTGTCAGGCCGGAATAGATCATGTAAGAGAAGGCATGAAATGCTCCGACTGCGCAGACCAGCCACAAATAGAGCCGCAGCGAAATCGCCTTGTTGTGCTGAAATGCAGAGCCATGAAAGGAAACGTCAAAAGACTAAGAAGGAGAGTTGCGAGGGGACCAGCCAAACTCACGATGCGGTTTGGCGTTCCCCACGAAGCAAGCGCCCACGGGTGATCTGTGATGTCGATCGAGGTAGAGGTAAGCACGAAATGGCGAGCACCGAAAAGATATAACGCGAGACCATGCCCCGCAACTTCGTGGCACATCACAACAGTATAATAGGCGAGAAAACCAACCGCTGCCAGCGTCACAAGGTTGTGTTTTGGTGGACAAAGATCTGCGGGACTGGAAGCCACATACTGAGGGGATACGACGGCGTTCGTATTCGCCAAATTAGCTGATCTCCGAGCCATCGCTCGAAGACGCCAGGAGAGAGATAACCGTTTCAGATATCTGAGCAAACTCATAGGCCTGACCGTCTTTTCTCCAAGTTTTGTGCTTTGCATTCTGGGCGATATATGACGCCCGCAATTCGAGCGATTGTTGAAAGCGCATTCGTCTTCGCAATACTCACTCCAATCTTTTTCGCTCGCACGCGATAGCCTGGATCACGTAATAGATCGAAAACTGCATCGCGGATTTGCGTCGGCGTTGGAGCTCCTGTCACATCCCCAACACAACAAAGCCGCACAAGCAGTAGGAGTGGCGACTGCAGATAGGAGACCAAACCGAAGAACTTGGCGTGCCACTGGCCGACGTTTGCTCTGGAGTTTATTCATGATGTTTATTTAGGTTCGTTCCTCGCGGAATTTTTCGCCGGTCGCGTTTTTCTCTGGCCGGCAAAACCAGCCCAGAGTTGTCCAGGTACGAAAGCAGTTCCGGACGTATCCCGGGCGATCAAACTCGGGAATTGAACTGCGCTGAAAGGCTAGTTCAATTGCGTGCTCGACGGTTTTTCCGGTGCGAAGCGCTGAGAGCAACGCGTACTCTTCATGCTCGATCCGGCGGAAGTACACGGACAAATCAATACGATGAACAACCAAAAAGATTTGCCTCGGCGCAAGAGCCGCGACAGCTTTGACCTTTCCCCTCTTCCGGTTCTCCGCTAGGGCATTGCTCGCGAAATAACCGTCGTCGTCCGCTCGAACTTCGAGCGCCAAGTCGTCCACCGGATAACTGAGTTCGAGGAGCTTTACGTAGGGTTGAATCCGCAACCGGAGAGTCGGGGCGGAAGTTTCATTCAGATCTTCTAGTTGAATAGCGGGTTCGGCTTCGCCATCGAATGCCTCGATGTCCGCCCATTCCAGGCGGACCATGTCCAGCGCGAGAGTCTGCTTGCCGCGTGTCCACTTGGGATTCCGCCGCAACCACGTTTCGAGCCTTGCCCCCAGATTCCTCAGCGTAAACGAACGCGAAGGGCGCTCCGCGAGATAGGCTCGGCACATGTCGTCAAATCGCCACTGGCCCAGAATGGCGCGCAGGCCTGGGAAGTCTTCGGCCATGCAGCCGAGAACGCGAAACCAATATTGCCGATTGTAGATTTCCAAGCGTTCGAAGGAGGTCAGACGATCATTCGGTTTGATGTAGCGGGTCGCGTAGTCGGTCATACGACCTCCGCCGGGCGCCGTGCGCTGCATGTGCTCAGACCGCGTCAATGGTTGCATTACAGCACGAGCGACTGCTCGTTGAAGCGCGACGAGCTTCATACCGCCACCGCCAGTGCCGTGTCGGCGAGGAAGCGATTGGCCTTCAGGGCTTCTCTATGAACTTCCTGAAAAGAAGGGATGCTGTCGTCCCACTCCAACAGCGTTGCGGTACGGCCGACGCGCTGAATAGCTCGTTCGTAAAGCTTCCAAACGGGATCCAGCACCGGATGGTCGTGGGTATCGAGGATGTACTTTTTGAATTTCGAATGACCAGCGATGTGGATTTGCGCGACGCGCTCAGCGGGCACGCTGTTTACGTACACGAAGGGATCGAAGTTATGATTGCGCGACGAAACGTAAATATTGTTCACGTCCAAAAGGATTCCGCAGTCGGCCTGCTCCACAACCTCGTTCAGAAACTCCCATTCAGTCATCTCCGAAACGTGAAACTCGGCGTAACTGCTTACATTCTCGACAGCAATGGGGATCTCCAGAAAATCCCGCACTTCGCGCACTTTTTGCGCGGTAATGCGAGCCGCTTCAAATGTATAAGGCATGGGGAGTAGGTCATGCGTGTATCGTCCATCGACGCTGCCCCAGCAGAGATGGTCGGAGAGCCACGGAGTATTTGTGCGCTTCACCAGCTGCTTCAACCGGCGGAGGTGTTCGCGGTTGGGCTTCTCTGCCGATCCGAAATACATAGAGACTCCGTGCTGCACGACCTTGTATTGATCGAGTATCTGATCCAAAATGTGCAGCGGCCGGCCGCCGTCAATCATGAAATTCTCGGAGATAATTTCAAACCAGTCGACGACGGGTTTACGAGAGAGGATATGTTGATAGTGAGGAGCGCGCAGGCCAATTCCAATCCCGTAATCAGTAAACCCATTAAAGCGACTTTCCGGCATATTCTTTTTCGCTCCCTAGAGTAAACAAGGAGGGCCAGGGAAAATTTCCCAACCCTCCACATCGGACTGCGCCTAATTTCAAACTACTCCTGAGGTGGCTTGGAGCCGTCGGTCGCGCAACCGCCCTTGCCCTTGCAAGAGTTCTTGCCTTTGCAGCCGTTGTCACTGGCTTTGCAACCGCCCTTGCCCTTGCAGGAGTTCTGACCCTTACAAGCGTGCTTTTCTTTGACGTTCTTGTCGCTCTTCTGGTCCTGATCCTGCCCTTGGTCCTGAGCGCTGAAAGACGTCTTCAGCGAGGGCAGCAGAGTCGAAGCCTTAACCGAAGCTCCGGTTCCGGCGAACAATCCCGCTAACGCCGCACCTGTGAGCATTGCTTTTGTCGCTTTCGTCATTTTCAAATTCTCCCCTTGATTAGAATGAGATGCGGAACTCCGTCCGGCACTCTTTGCCTTATTCGTGAATCGCGAATCTCGCTGCCCGGTCTGGGAAAACTAGCTCTTGCTGCGATTCCCGGGGGGCGATCCCGAATGCCCGGAAAAGAACGTTCCGTCCATTGAATGAGAGTCGCGAGGTGCCTAAAAGTTTCTGAAATTCAAGGTAGCTGGGATCTTCGCCAACCTAGTGATTGGGCGCGTAGTAGCCGGTTTTTGCGTAGATGCTGAGAGGCGGAAGATAGTTCTCCTTCTACTTCGCAGCGCACCGATCGATCAATTCAATAACCGATAATTCGAACGGCTAATTTTCTTTCCGTGCTTCCGCCGCAGTCCAGATCGATGCGCCCAGGAGAACGAGGTCCTTGATGAGGAATTGGCCCGCATCCCCGAGCACAGGAAACCCGTGAGAGAAATGGAACGCTCCCGGGGTGGAGAAGAGAAAACTGAGTGTGAGCAAAAAGGTGATAACAGCTCCGATGCTGCCAATGAACGAGAGCTTTGCCGAGAACGGCCGCAGCACGATGAGCGCAGCGACCACAATCTCGATCGCTCCGATCAGATTGGAAACAGCCTGAAGGCTGAAGATTCGATAAAGCCAGGACATGAGGGGGCTGCTCGCCACCAGGGGCTGAATCCCGTGGGCCTCATCAGCGGTGAATTTGAGAGCGCCAATGAGTAAAAGCGTGAGCACTAGCCCATAACGCGAGACGTGCACGCCCACTTTTTCTAACGAAGTCGACTTGGCTCGCAACAGCGACGTCGCGAACTTCGCTTCCGTAGGCAAACTTTGACTAGCTGCGTTCATATTTCTAGCTCGCTTTCCCGGGATTGCCGGCACAAAATAATTTGGAGACGAACCCATGAGTCGTGCACTGGCGGAGCATTCTGAGTGGAACTCCCGGCTTCGGCACAGTAGCGAAACCGGGAGCGGTATCAAACGGCGAACCTCCGTGTATTAAAACGTGATTTTGCCGGTTACCTGCACGATGCGCGCATCAACAGCGGCGGCGGCGAAGGCACCGTAGGGCGTCGTTGCCGGCGTGACAGTGCTGATGATCGTTCCAAATTGAGTGGAATTGGCCGTGTTCGCCACGGGATTGGCGAAATTGGGGTGGTTGAGGACGTTATAAGCATTGGCGCCAATCTGGAGGTTGAGCCGTTCGTTCAGCTTGAAGTTTTTCCGCAAGCTAAGATCAGTATTGAAATAACCTGGTCCGCGGAAAGCATTTCGCCCCAGTGATCCGATGAAGTTGGACGGCGCGCCAAACTGCCCGGTCGTAAAGCACGCACTGCCCGCATTCACAGCACTGCTCGAGCAATTTGTCTGGACAGTGCCTACGGGTTGCGCCAACACCGTGGCGACTGGATTGCCGTTCAAAAACAGATTATTTGCGCTCAGGGTGCTGGTAAAAGCTCCGTCAACGACGCTGAACGGAAACCCGGAGCGCCGGAAGAACGTCCCCGATACCGTCCAGCCGCCAATTGCGCTATCCAGCAAATGATTGCTGGCCCTAACCGGGAGCTCCCAAACGTAGCTGGCATTGAAGCTATGGCGCAGATCGTTGTCGCCCGAGGCATATCCGGCCGCAGGGCTAAACGGGTTAATCTGCGTGAGGATGCTGTTGTTAAAGCTGTACTGAAGGATTCCGCCATTGGAAGAAACATCCAAGGCGTGGCTATACGTATACGCAATCCGTCCCGTAAAGCCATGCGAGATATTGTGCCGCGCCGAAACTGTCACTCCGTTGTAGTTCGAGTAGGCATTGTTGGTTAGCTGCTGAACCGTTCCGACACGGCCGTCTGGCGCCGTCGCAGGCAAACCAAACACGCCGAAGGCATTCTGGTAAGGGTTGTTAAGAAGCTCATCATACCCGCGGTTTCCGACGTAGTTGGCTGAAACAACGGTCCTTGTGCCAAGGCTATGTTGAATCTCCAAATTCCACTCGACGTACTTTGGATTCAGAGTCCTGTTGGCCGTGTTTTGAAGGGTGGGCACCGTGCACCCGGTGGGAGCCGCATTCAAAAAGGTGCCCACTGTGCCGCCGGAATTGTAGCTGGATTGGAATGCCGTGTTGCAACCGGCGAGAAGACTCGCGCCGCTCCCAGTCTCATTAAACGCAACCGCTCCGGAAGGCAAGTTGAAGTTGGTCACCTGCGGGAAGTTGGTCGTGAAGGCGTCCAGAATTGTACCCGGATAGAGGTCGGTGAAGAGACCCACTCCAGCGCGAATCACGGTATTACTCCCAAATGGTGTCCATGCCAGGCCAAAGCGCGGCTGGAAGACTATCTTCTCTACGTTCGGAAGGATGCCGTGGCGTCCCGTGATAAAGGCCTGGTTGTACGGAATCGTCGAGTCGTGAGACAACTGCTCAAAAGGCGAGGCTGGCAATGTCGCGCAGTTCGATTGGCAAACGCCGGAAGAGTTGCGATCAGCGCGGAGAGTGAACGTAAGTCTCAGCTTGGAAGAAGCGCGATATTGGTCCTGGAAGTACAAGCCCAGGCTGTAAAACGCGATGGGCTGCTCCGAATGCAGGGCGAAACGCTCAGCGGCTGAGGACGTGACTGTGTCATTCGCGAAACCGGCAAGAGAAGTGGTTATCGCCGGATACGGGAGTTCGCCAGCCGTAAAATCGCTGACGTCATCTCGCCGAAAATTGATGCCCAGCTTGAAATCATGATTCCCGCGTGTGATAGACAAGTCGTCGACAATTTGCCACTGCTCGACGTTGCGCCCCTGGGGAAACAACACGCCGAAAGGAAACTGTCCTGCTCCAGATCCCAAGGGGGTCAGTGCCGTATCTGACGAAACGAGATTGCCCGGGAAGAGTGTCAGCGCGGCGCTCAAGTTCGGGCTGTTGAACAACGCGGAGTACAGCAGGTTGGAGAAGATGAAGTTGTTCACCACGCGCGGACTGAAGATATGCGTATAGTTCAGCTGGCCCTCATCCTGCGGTTGGACACTATGCTCGTTGAAGGCGGGATTGATAGGATCCGTATAGGTGGGTTGATCGCCGCGATCGAACTTCACGCGGCCAAATATCTTGTCTTTCTCACTGAAGTTATAGTCCACGCGCGCCGTTAGCAGCCACTCGTTGTTTCCGTTGGGAACTGAGGTGCGGAACGTCTCCAGACAAGATGTGTTCGCGGTTCCCGGGATAGCACTAAGAGTTCCGCAGCTATTCGCCACCGGCACTGCTCTGGAGATTCCCGGGGCATTGTTATAGAGATTGAATACATTCGTATAAAAAGCCTGCGCCGTCGCTGGTATGTTAGCTAGCGTAAATGCTTCGAACGCTGGTGTCGGCACATTCACCGATTGGCTGGTTCCGAAAATATAGCGAGTCCCTTCTGTGTCAACAAAGAAAAACGCCTTGTCTCTCTTGATCGGCCCGCCGATGGACGCAGCCCATGAATTGTTATTTTCAAATGGGCGCGGAACACCGCCGGCATTATTGAAAAAATCATTTGCGCTGAGTGCCCGGCCCGTCCAGTTGTAGACGGCGTCGCCGTGGAACAAGTTGGTACCCGACTTCGTGTTGTAGTCGATTTGCGCGCCAGCTTGACGGCCGTATTGCCCCGTGTAACCGTTCACCACCACAGCCACTTCTTCTACTTCGTTGGAACCGAGCAGTAGGTTACTTGCACCTGAGTTATTAAGGTTAAGAAACGGATCGTTGTAGTCGTTGCCGTTCACTGTGAACAGATTGGATGTACCAGGCAGCCCGAAAGCGCTGAAGTTGCCGAACCCGCCACCGCTGGACGTGTTACCCGTAATGCCCGGCGTAAGGATAGCGTTGTAGGTGAGGTCACCGCCGGGATTCGGAACGTTCGCTATTTCACGATTCGAAACGTTCGCCGTGATGTTCGCATCTTCTGTTTGAAGAATTGCTCCGTCGGCGGTCACCTCGATGCTCGCAGAGGCCTTTTCGAGGTCAATCTTGAGGTTTGCCGTGACGGTTTGGCCCAAAAGCACCCGTACGTTCTGCGTCAGAGGCCGGAAGCCCGACTGCTCGACGGCTAGAGTGTACTCACCAGGCTTAAGGAATGAAAACACATAGATGCCCGAATCGCTGGTTGTTGCGCTGTTAGTCTCCCCGGTCGCAGCGTTCTTGAGAGTCACTGTGGCGTTGGGAAGAATCGCGCCTAAGGGATCTGTAACGGTACCTGTAATGCCTCCGGTCACGATATTCTGGGCTGCAAGCGGTCCTGGGCTGGCAATCAGTGCCAGCAGTAGAGCCGCTGCAGCGATGGATAATGAGAACCGAGTTCTATCTAGGATCTGAATCCGACTAAAATTTCCGGCCTGCGCTCGCAGACCGAGCGGAAAACGAATCGCAAAGGACAACACGCCGCGAAGCGCATTTGTACACATTTTCATCTTGCACACCCCTAATTGTGATTTGCGGTGAAACACACCAACTTCTTTCAGGGAGTCTCCGGAAAACTTCCCGAAGAGAACCAGGCAATGTGACTAACGAGTCGACAAAAAGTTTCAGCGCATAAATATATCTTCGCGTTGGACAAATTCGGGAGGGACTAAGAAGCCAATTGAAAATCCGCTGCGGCACGCGGGAGCTGACAGAAAGCCTCCATGCGATGGGATGCTGGTTCGCGCGCCAAAGACAGAAAACTTGTTTTCTCAGCGGTTTCGGCGTTCTGAGGCGGGCGCGGAGCCTTGTGCTGCCGCGCCCTTTGCGATCAACGCGCACAGGAGAGAAGGGAATGGCCCGTTTTGGGTGCGCACGTTGGCAATTGAGATGCCCCGTCAGTTTAGAAGGTTTCAGTCTGGTAGATCTGAGAGATATACCGGACTGAAACTCTTTCGCGAACATCACATAATCAGGCACAGGCGAATCAGCTAAGCTGGGTGCGCCAGCGCGGAAGTTTGCGCGCTCCGAGCAAGCTAGCCTTTTTTCTGTCGCGTGTACTTCCCGATGCAAATCGGGCACGGCGAATACCCCTCGCGAATGGCTTCCTCGACTTGGAGAAATTTCGGTTTGCCATGCAAATGGGAACAGCCAGGAATGTGAAAGACCATGTCGTTTGGGGTCTGGGATACGGCTACAAGTCCCGTAACCGCATGCGGATCGCGAGAATCCCACGGAGTCTGGTGTCCCAGCCCGGGAAAGATAGTTCGTTTCGCGAAGAATAACGCGAAGCTCAACGGAACGGCCGCAGCTGCTGTCAAGGCCCAAGCCAGAACCGCGCGACGCGAGGCATGAATTCTCTCTTCCGATCCCGGACTCGGTCTCTGATCCAGTCGCCTGCGCAGCCGATCGTGAAACCCTGCCGGCAGCGGCAAAGTGCGCTCATCTCGATAAAGACGAATAACGTTAAAGGTTCCTTCAAGAACTGCAGTGCAGCGCCGGCATTCTGCGAAATGCTCTTCGAGAGCAGTTCTCTGTTTGGCGTCTAGTTCATCGTCGACGTAGTCCGAGATATCCCGGCAAACTTCTTGGCAAGTTATTGCCATGTTTTTCTCGCCTCTTTGAATGCTAACGCCACCTGGCCACCTTGCTGCAGCTCCGGAGAAAGAATGTCCCTCAACATCAAACGAGCGCGCCGGAGGCGTGTTTTTACGGCTCCGCGCGTGATTCCCAAGACGTTGGCAGTTTCCGTTATGCTCAATTCGTTGACGTCGCGGAGGATAAAGGCCAACCTGTAGTGTTCCTCGAGCAGAGTCAAGGCATTTGCCAGGGCGCCGCGAATCTCTGAACGCTCCAAAGCTTCTGAAGGAATCTCCCGCCAATCCTCAAAGTCTCTGGGGACGTATGTTCCGTCGTCATCAGCTCCATTGGTCAACGAAAACATCCTTCCGTGTCTCAGCTTTCGCCTGCGCATCTTTGCCTCATTGATGGCAATCTGCACCAGCCAGGTCCCGAAAGCCGACTCCTGGCGAAACTGATGAAGACGCGCCAGCGCTTTCAGCAGCACGTCCTGCGTTACGTCTTCAGCGTCCTCTTTGCTTCCCAGCATAGAGACCAGTGTCGCGTAGACGGTACGTTGATAAGGCTGGATGAGATCAAGGAATGAATCCTTGTCACCCTCCAGAATCCTCCTGATCAAGACCTCTTCCTTCGCTCTACTCCGGTCGCGACGCACATCATTTTCCGCGCGATTTGTCGTCCCGTATAAGCTGATGCGCCGGTCGGCTAGGACGCTTCCGCCGAGATCGTGATCAACCAACGAAGTTGTGCCTTGCAGTTTTCCGCTCACAAGCCAAATGCAATCTCTCCGTCCGACAAAGCTTCTACCCTCTTACACAGCCTGTTTAAACACTTCATTACGAAACCCTGTCGGTATAGATGCCCTCGTTGGTATGCGCGCGAGCAGATCTCTGTCACGCAGCAAACGGATCGGATTTAGGAAACGCCCTTGCTTTGTTTCACTGCAAAGACGCCCGGAGATGAGATTCGCGTCTTGCGAAAGAGTTTCCGGCGAGAAGCAGTATTCATCGGCGGCTAGCGGCAAGACCGGGCTGCGCTGGAGTCAAGCCTCGTGGGGTAACTCAATTGAGGGTGAAGTTCCAGCCAGACGGCGCGTTTTCTCCCTGACTGTCGTTTGGTGGCGGTTATGCGCGCTTCCTTGAGAGCGCACCGCCTGCCGCGCCATCTTTTAAGCCGGGTACAAATACTCTGAACCCTATTGTTTGGGGCTGGGATTGATACCCGTACGGTTGTCCATGTTTTAAGAATACCGATCGGCTTCTGGATCGAAGTGCGTGACTTCTATTCGGGTTTGCCCAATTACAATCAAAAAATCACCGCCAATTTGCAGAATAATCTAGCGTTCACCGGCGGACGTGGGGAGTCACAAAGATTAATGCATATTGTCCGATGGCATTCTGGGACTTCTCAGTGAGCTTCACATCGAACGGGGAGGCCAGGAAATCAACGCCGCCATCAATTGCAAATTCTTGTCTACGGACAAACTCTCGATGGTATTCGGCTCCCAACGTCAAGCTTGAATCGAAAGTTATATCTCGACTCGGGAGCGGTGTCGCGCCTGGTCCTATGAGGTTCGCATCAGGGGACAGAGTTTGGCTTAGTGTTACGATCCCGCCGATCACGAGCCCGACTTCATTTTTTTCCTGTGCTACGGAGGGGAGAGACCACAGAACAATTGTCATGAAGCATCCCATCAACCACTTGGTCTTGTTCTTCTGTGTCTTCTTCCATAAGACAATGGCTTCCACCGTACCGGCAGAGAGTTTCAGTGCTTGCATAATATGTCGTCCAATACCGATTGAATTCACTTGAAAAATCTCCCTTGAGCAAATTCCTCGATTGCCTGATCAAAAACCAGAGAGCGGTTCAACGCGATTCGCAACTCAGCGGGGTGGCGAGGGGATTCGGGCGCGAACAGGTGCAGGAGATTGCACTCCGAACTCCCCCAAGATATTTCAAAAGACTAATGATCTAGTTGCCCGCGGAGTTTCCAGAAGAGGTCCCGTCGCCGCGGGTCTTCTCTGCGTACTGCATGATCGCCGAGTGGGGCACAGCGATGTTATAAACGTCGTATGCGGTCTGAATCCTGGTCAGGAAGAGCTGTTCCCCAACTCGCTGGAAACTCACCTGGGGCTTGTTGGCAGAAGCGCCTTCGATCTCGACTGGGTGTACAAACACACTGATCTGATGGTCATAGTTGCTCAGGATCAATCCATCGAATTTATTATCCGTAAAAGTACTTAGCGTGTATGTACCTGGGGGGAGCGTCTCGCCATCGACCACAAACTCGAAGGGCAGCGTTACACGAATCTGGCCTCGAATGTCAGCCTTGGCAGTCAAACCGAACACAAGAATGCAAGTGAGTGTAAACAGAACACTCGCGAATTTACTTTTCATAATTTCTCCTATCAAACGTTTGGGTTCTCGTTGCTGATCCGCGCCGCGCTCGAGCTTCGATTTTGCGAGAGTGGCCTTTAACATCCGTTTCAACAATCATCCTCAAAACGTGTACAGATGGTGAGATGGGGCTTGCGCCACAAAGTTTCCAGAAATTGCCGTGAAGGGTTTGCTGGCCGCCACGAAGCCGTCGATAAGTCGGGGCAATTCCTTGCCCGAACCGAGATAAAAGACTTCCGCGAATTCGAAATCGGTGTGTAACCTTTCGGCTGCCCGAAAATCCCATCCAACTGGCAGAGATCAGCGGGACTTGCGTGTCTATCGAACTAGAACCGCGCGGGATTCATGCTAATGCCAACTTGTATAGCTGACGGGAGCAAAGCGCGAACTCAAGCCTGGAGCAAGAAATGAAAATCGCCGTTGCCATGGTTTTCTTTTTCGGACTGTTTGGTCTTCTTGGTGGGCAAGAAAATCCGCCCGCCCAGCGTCCAGTTTCTCCATCGGTTGGCTTGGAGGTCGGCCAGCAGGCGCCAGCATTTGCTCTGCCCGATCAGTTCGGCCACCAACAATCCAACGAGACACTAAAAGGTTCGAAGGGTACGGTTCTGCTTTTCTTCCGTTCCGCTGATTGGTGACCCTTCTGCAAAGCGCAGCTCGTGCAGCTGCAAGACGCAAAGCAAAGATTTGAATCGCAGGGACTGAAGCTGGCGGCCATTAGCTACGATACTCCAGCCATCCTGCAGGACTTCGCCCAACGGCACAAAATCGATTTCCCTTTGCTGGCTGATCCCAACTCCGAAATCATTCGCAGCTTCAACGTGCTCAACAACCAGGCCAAGGGAATGACCAAGGGAATGGCCTATCCCGGATTCTTCTACGTCGACGCAAGTGGCGTTATTCGCGAAACGTATTTCACGCCGAAATACACGGATCGCTTGACGGCGAATAACGTCATTGCAAAGCTCTTTCCGGAGTTGAGCGCCGAGGTGACGCAGAATGTCAAAGCGCCCCACCTACAGCTCACTCTTGAACAATCTGATCGCAGCGCTATACCTGGTGGCAGGGTCACTCTGATTGCCGAAATCGAACTTCCGCCGGACGTACATGTCTATTCACCCGGAGTGCAACGTTACAAGCCGATTCAGCTCGCGTTGCAGGAGATTCCAGGAATCGAATTCCAGCCCGTCGTTTACCCCAGCTCCAAAACGCTCTACCTGGAAGCCATCCAGGAACATGTCCCCGTCTTCGAGGGAAAATTTCGCATCACTCAGGACTTCACGATAATTCCGTCTAAAACTTCGGATGCCATCCGCTCTGTGTTTTCCCATAAAAGGACCCTCGCCATTACGGGGGAGCTAAAATATCAAGCCTGTGACAAAACGGTTTGCTACCCTCCAACCTCGGTGCACTTGAAATGGGAGTTAGAGGTTCTTCCCCTCGACCTCAAGCGAGCTCCGGAGTCCATTCGGCACAAGTAGTCGAGCACATCATGGAACTGAACCTATTCTTGATTGTTGAGTCGGTTGAATTCCTCACAAGCAACATCGAACCGTGGATCGGCTGGCAACAATGAGCGTGACAAATTCGCAAGCGCGGCCTAGCGAGGCCGAACTTATAAAGAGCGTTTGCAGCGGAGAGCGAGAGGCTTTCTACGAGTTGGTGCGCCCTTACGAACGCATGATTTACGCGACTGCGATTTCAGTCGTGAAAAACCCAGCTGATGCAGAGGAAGTAGCACAGGAGGCAGTTCTCAAGGCATTCTCCAACATCGCTAGTTTCCGTGCGGAATCAAAATTCAGCACGTGGCTGGTGCAAATTACTTACAACGAAGCCAGAATGAAATTGCGCAAGGCGCGTCCGCACCTCTACGACTCGATCGACGACCAATATCAAAGCGAAGAAGGAGAGTATCGACCGAGGGATTATGCCGACTGGCGCCCTATAGCTTCCGAATTGCTGGAACAAAACGAAATACGGCAAGCACTGCAGAATGCCATCGGCGCTCTCAGCCCCACTTATCGCGACGTGCTGATCCTTCGAGACCTTCAGCAGTTGAGCATCAAAGAGACGACGATTATTCTGCGTGTTTCGAAGGCAACCGTAAAAACTCGACTTCATCGGGCGCGGTTGCTATTGAGAGATAGCCTGGCTCCTGGAATCGACGGTTCCTGGGTTAATGGAAAACCGTATCGGAAAGTTAGAGCCTGGTAAGAAAGCAGGTTGGAATGGCCACCATCGAAATCAGTTGCGTCGAAGTATGGCGCGAAATCTCCAATTACGTTGACGAAGAGATCTCTCCCGAGATGCGTGAAAGAATGGAAGCGCATTTCAAAGTCTGCGCGCATTGCACGGCGGTACTCGACGGAACTCGAAACATCGTAGGGCTGGTCGGTGACGGAAGGGTGTTTCAGATGCCTGACGGGTTCAGCAAGCGGCTGCACAAAAAGATTCAAAATCTTCCGTGAACTTGTGCCTTCGCCTAAGGGAGTTCACTCTGTCTCCGGATCAGCGATGTCCTGGTTATCCATATACATCCAGAGCTTCCAATTGCCGTCCTTGTTTCTCCTCCAAATACCCACATAGCGATCTCTGCGCTGGATCGGGCGACCGCCGTCCTTAGGCGTCAGCGTTAATTCATGCCATCCGTAATCGTAGGCAACATCTCCTTGCAGACGGATCTCGATGACAATCGCCGCCAGCTTTGCCGTAAAGCGTTCGAATAGATTCGCCAGTCGAGTCTTCAGAGCATCCAATCCGCTTTGCCCAAATTCGCTCGGTTGGCCGTCGGAGAAATTAACCAGGTCTGGGTCAGCGACGGCCAGTATCCGAGACGCATCCGCTAGGTTGAAACCTTCCCGAAATTCCGTCTTAGCCGCATTGATTGCATACAAGTCGTCCATTTCTGTCTCCGGCGTGCCATCACGATGTGAATCATCAAACTTCAACTCAAAATACTAACAGACGCGGCCGTGAGTGATCGTTTCCAGCGTCTGCTATCCAAATTCAGTTCTAGATTTCTGATCGCACTAATCGAAACCTTTTGATGCCATCTGAATCAGATAGACGTCCGGATTCTCTGCGTCGCGCGGCCCGCACCTACACAGGATTGGAAATTCCGTCGCTGATGGACTTGAAAAGTTTGGATGTCTTCTGGACCTTCGAATGCCTGTCATTAATGAGCACTGGTCTTACATGATATGGGAAATAGTTTTAATGAATCGGATCTTCCGCCGAATCCTCATCGGCATCTTGAGTGGAGCTCTGGCCGCCACGACGTTAACAGCCACACTTCACTATGGCGCATGGGGCTTGGTTCTGGGCGTGTGCGTTGGGATTGCTTATTCGGCAGGTCTGCGGCCTACACACCGAGCCTATGTGGACAATCTCACGGCAGGCGGGTCGCTCGGTGTACCCCTGTGGGGCCTTGTCAGCGTAATTGCCATCCCATTGTTTTCCGGCCAGATGCCAGCGTGGAGCGCGGAACAGATGCGCCAGCATTTCCCTGCTTTGGTCGGCTGGGTGGTGTACGGCGCTTCGCTAGGGGTCATCAGTCAGGCCTTACACGATGGCGCCGAACATTTGCTTGGCCCGGAACCAGCGCCCCCAGTGGCGTCAGTATCAGTCAGCAAGCGCATCGTTATTTTGGGTGGCGGATTTGCGGGCATGCGTACCGCCGAATGTCTCGAAGAGAAATTACGCACGGACTCTTCTATCAGTCTCACTCTGATCAATGAAACCAATGCGCTTCTTTTTACACCAATGCTTGCGGAAGTGGCCGGAAGCAGCCTGGAACCCAGTCACATCAGCACGCCTCTGCGGAGTACCTTACGCCGTACCGAGTTCATTCGAGGTGTCGTCGAGAACGTGGATCTGGAAAAGCGCTTGGTAATTCTGCGTCACGATCCGGCCGTGGATGGCGCGTCTGCTGGCCGCCAGGTTCCCTACGACCATTTAGTCTTCGCTCTTGGTTCAATTTCGAACTATCTTGGCATGGCGAACCTTGAGAAGTTCGCATTCAACTTCAAGAGCCTGCTCGACGCGATCCGCCTCCGGAA
>WNFP01004751.1_pt1 | contig 15469 bp, 13 predicted proteins | sample 5400201 | NCBI WGS metagenome assembly WNFP01 (sample SAMN13153355, study PRJNA577476) | soil metagenome | isolation source: 115 cm saprolite under Madrone tree | place: USA:California | collected 2016-06-14
AGCTGAAATTGGAAGCCGTGGTGCAACCGCGCCCGCACTGCCCGCAATAGTGGCACGGCAAGCGACCGTTCACCGATTGCGTAAGGATTGCGAGGCGCGACGGGATGCAAATGATATCGAGCTTGTCGCAGGCCTTCTTGACGATCAATTCGTGGCAGCGCGGCTTCGGTGGCGGCAGGAAAACGCCATCCGGCGCGCTGGAAACATTCTCTTTCGTGCCGAACACGCCGATATACGATTCCACTTTGTCGTAATACGCCGCAAGGTCTTCGTAACTGATGGGCCAGTCGGCTCCGAGTGAGTCTCGCGTGTACGAACGAAAATCCACTGGAGCAAAGCGCAGCGCGATGCGCCCCCAATGATTCGTGCGCCCGCCCACAACACGCGAGCGGAACCACTGAAAATCCGCACCGGGCGCCGAAGTGTATGGCTCGCCGGCGATGTCCCACGACCCATTGGGCGCCAGAAACTCGCTAAAGTTTTCGAGCGCGGTCCCACCAACACCCGCGCCGCGATGAGGAAGATGAGGAAGTTCGTACGGCCACATAAACATCTTGAACTCTTTTTCCGGGTAAACCTGCGGGCCGGCTTCCAGCAGCGCCACGCTCAGGCCGCCTTCAGTGAGAATCTTCGCCGCCATCCCGCCGCCCGCGCCGGAGCCAATGATGCACACATCATAAGTTTTCGGCGAACGCGTGACTTGAGCCATCTATTCTTCTCCGTGAACTCTTTGCACCACTCCGTGTTCTTTGTACCAGATCCTGTTCCGTGTTAAGCGCCGAGCAGTTCGCTGCGCACATTCTTCAACACCCACGCTGCGCGCTCCACACCCACCGGCCCCGACAAAATCGGGTCCTCATTCTCAATGCTCAAAATCCCGTCGTAGCCGATGTCCATATATGCCTTAATCACGGACTTCCACAGGCTCGCGCTGTGGCCATATCCCACGGCGCGAAACGTCTCCGAGGCCTGCGGTAAATCGGCAGTGTCGAACGCAAAGTTCAGCACCCCGTATTTCCCGACGTTCTCGGGAAACAACACGGTGTCCTTCATGTGCGCGTGGAAAATCGCTTTTTGCTTTCCGAGGAAATGAATCACTTCCACGGGATCGCATCCTTGCCAGAAAAGATGGCTCAAATCGCAGTTCGCGCCGATCTCCTCGCCCGCCGCTTCACGCAGCTTCATCAGCGTGCGCGGATTATAGACCACAAAATTCGGATGCATCTCCAGCGCCAGGCGATGCACGCCATGCGCCCGCGCGAATTTCGCAGCCTCCTTCCAATATGGGATTACTTTTTCCTTCCACTGCCAGTCCTGCATTTCCGCGTATTCCGGCGGCCAGCGATACGTGATCCAGTTCGGCTGCGTGTCCGTCGGCGTGCCCCCGGGGCAGCCGGAAAATCCCACGATCACGCGGACGTCCAGTCGCTCGGCGAGAAGCACCGTTTTGCGAAAACTCTCGAGGTCGCGCGCCGCGTGTTTTTCGTCGGGATGAACCGGATTGCCGTGGCAACTGAGCGTGGCAACTTGAATGCCGCGGTCTTCAAACTTCTTTTTCCACGCCTTCGCTTTCCCAGCATCGGCCAGCAGTTCGTCGATTGGACAATGTCCGGTGCCAGGATACCCGCCGGTGCCGATTTCCATGGCCTCCAGACCGAGCGCGCTAACGCGGTCCAGCATTTCGTCGAGCGACAACTTCTCGTAAACAGGATCGAAGACGCCGATAGGAATCTTTCGCAGCGAGCCGCTTGAGGCCTGCGCGGAAGACGCCGCAGCGGAGCTTGGCGCAGCGAGCGCGCGCCCTGAAAAACTCTCCGTCTGCGCCACGGTCGGCATCGACGCCGCCAGCAGACCAGTTCCGGTCGCCGCCAGAAACTCCCTGCGGTCAATCCTCGGCGATTTGCGCGGACTCTTCATGCACTCTCCTCAGCGATGGCGTTACTGCTTTTCGCCGGGCGGCATTATACGACGCTTTTTGCAGGGGCAACTATGCGATTCGCTGAGGTTTGAGCGCAGTAAGAGGAGGAATCGAGGTAGGCACGGTGAGCACGCGCTCTGGAGGACGCTTTTTTAGCTGAATCGCTTGCACGAACATTTCGATGGCTTGTCCGGTGTTGGGAGGAACGAAAATGGTCGCAGCAAGCAACCCGCCGCGCACCCACGCCTGGCCCGTTTTCGGGAGGCCGTCGCAACCGGTGAAGGGCAGCTTCAGCCAGCGTTCGCGATCCGCTTCGTTGGGCAATTCCTCAAACGCCTTCCGCGCGCCAATGGCCATCGAATCATCCTGCGCTCCGATCAGGTCCACCGCGGCCTTTTGCGACGTGGTCAACTTCAGCCAGGAACGCACCGCGCGCTGCGAACTTTCCTCCGTCCACTGGCCACGCAATGCGATAACCTGGATATTGGCCGGCTTTGTTTCTTGCATCCCCAACGTGCGGTCCTTCGCGGCGGAATTTTCCGATGGGCCCTGGATGTACAGCACCGTTCCACCGCGCGGCAACAGTGCCGCAAACTGCCGCCCCTGAATACGCCCAATCTCCACATGATCCGAGCTGATTGCAAAAATTGCCGCGGTCGAACCCTTGCGCAGCTCCTCTATGTAATTCGCATCGCGATTGAGCACCGCCCATCCAATGTCCGCGGCGGCCGCGGCGCGCGCCACTTGCGGCAATGCCGTCCCTCCGACAGGCTCGAACACGATTGCGCTCGGACGGTCTTCCGGCGAGGCCTGAATCGCTCGCAAAATTTGCGTACTCTGATTGATGGCGTCGTTGTTCGCGTAAACAATTTCCGCGCTCACGCCCAGCTTGCTCGCGGCTTGCTCAGCAGATTGTGCTTGCTCAATTTGGTAGTCGTTATCGTTGGTCGTCAACGAAACAAGAATCCGTATCTTCGCCATCTGATCGAGTCACGCCCCCACAGCCTAACCATACACCGGGTCGCTGCACGGTGGAGCGAAATCGTTTTTTTCCCGCTGCCATCCCGCCATTACCCTGGAGCGGAAGAGGCCAAGCCCGAAACGGCGCTCCGATTGCTGAAGCCTGCTGCGCGATAAGATAGGAACACTGCGGCGCTATCGTCTAGACGTCTAGGACGCTGCCCTCTCGATGCAAGCGGGCACTCCAAAAACAGCACTTATTGCCGGTAGCAGAATCGCCAATAAGTATATCAATTGGGTTCCAAGGCTCCCTTATTAGCAGGGGAGAATGTCGTTCACATGACTCGAACCGAACGACGCCTTGCCGAACGATTCGGCCTCAAAATTCCGCTTCGCGTCCGCATTGCAAAGTCTGCCGCGCTCGAGCACACAGCGGAGTCGCTGAATATTTCTACACGAGGCATATACTTTGCAACGGATTTGCCCCTTTGCAAGGGCACGCCCGTGCATCTCGCTTTCGAGATGCCAGAACAAGTCACACATAAGCCCGCGTCCGAATGGCGCTGCACGGGTCATGTAGTCCATGTCGAGCCGAACAGTTCTCCGCGGGGTGCTACTTGTGTGGGCGTGAGGTTTGACTGCTATGAGGTCCGGCCCTCAGTGAACCAAGTCTCCCGATTGGATGAATCGATGATCGGAAGCAACGCAGCGGAAGTTGCTGCTCGGCCACGACGTTGACTCTTTCCGTTTCTATTGTAGAGGGAAGCTAGTTCTTTCGAGAAGAAGTAGTAGGCTTGCCGGAGGGAGAGCAGGAATAAACGAGAAAGCCGTAAATAGCGGCATTTTCAACGCTTGACTGCGGCTTTTGGTTGGTAGCCCGGACGGGAGTCGAACCCGTAATCTTCACCTTGAGAGGGTGACGAGTTAACCGATTACTCTACCGGGCCACTTCAAAACAGTTTACCGTGCCGTCGATTTTTCAGCAATCTGCGTAACAATGTCCCTTTGTATTATCCCACCTTCAGAAGCACTGCTTTCACATCGTCGGTCGTCTTGATGTTATAACCTTCGAAGATCTCCTCTGTCTCGTGGCCGATGATCTTCATTGCGACGCCACCATTCTCGGCATGAAAAATTCCAGGAACTGATCCGAACTCGAACGCAAGCAAACCTGTGCGTTCGGCGCTCCCGTTTCGACGCGTGTATAACCCTGATCATCGACGCGCAGCCTGATCGGCTCTGTCGGGCACAGCTCCGGATGGCTCGCATAGGCCACCACGACGGCGTCGAACAGTGTAGGAGTTTGCGTCGTGCCGCGGGCCCACTGCGTGTAGAGCACAAGCAGTGCATCCGCCAGGGGCGTTCCAGCCTTGAAAATTTCTGCTCGCTCTAATTCCTGCAGTTTGATCTGCGTGGAATCGAGCGGCATGACGTACAGAGGAACCCCGGAGGTGAAAACCTTCCGCGCGGCCTGAATGTCACAGAGGATATTCCACTCAGGATCGGGCCCGTGGGTCTTGCCGTAGTTGAATTGACTGTACCCGCGATAAACCGACCCGCCCATGAGGACGACCCGTTTCAGCTTTCGGAATGTCGCCGCGTCGCGGTCAATCGCCGCGCCCAGATTCGTTTCCGGGCCAATGGCAATCAAAGTGATCTCGCCAGGGTACCGTCGTATTTGCTCCACAAGGAAATCCACGGCATTCGGATAGTTCTGGTCCGAGGGTCCGCCTTCTGCGTAAGCGGCCTGGCTCAGCGTATCCAGTTTGCCCGGCGGATGCTTTGTAATACCCATCGTGACAGGAATGTCTGTCCGGCCGGTTTCCTTCAGAAGGCGGCTCAGCAAGCGAGCCCGCAGATGCGTGTCGCCCCAGGCGCTGGAAATCCCTAGAACCTGGAACTCAGGACTATGCAGAGCGAGTCCAACCGCGAAGGCGTCATCGATATCGTTGCCGATGTCGGTGTCGATGATAATTTTTTCGCTGGCGTTCACTCACTCGCGTCCGCAAAAACTACTGCGTATGCGAACGGATGAGAGTAACATCCGTGCACCACAAAACACACGGAGGATCGAATGCCACTCGCCATTTCAAAATCCCTTCGCTCGCTCGCGGTGCCCCTGCTCGCGGCTATTGCTGGCCTCGCATTCCCGGTGTCGAGCGCTCCCCAAGCGCAAACCACCGCGTCACAGCAGCAAAACGCCGGCGACAAGCCCTACGTCATCGAGTACTACTACAAAGCCAAATGGGGTCACGCCGAAGAATTCATCGCCCTTTTCAAGAAAAACCACTATCCGGTCCTGAAAAAAGAAATCGAGCTGGGCCGCATTCTCAAAGTCTTCGCGCAAGTGCCTCGCTACCACGCCACGGAAGACGGCCGCTGGGATTTTCGCACCACCATCGTCTTCAAGAACGCCCAAATCGCCAACGACAATTTTGACTCCGCTCCCCTGCTAAGGCAGCTCTTCCCCGACCAGGACTCCTACAAGAAAGAGGAGCAGCGCCGCTTCGAAATCCTCGACGCCCACTGGGACGTGCCCATCAAGGACTTCGACCTCGACGCCCGCTGATCCACCCGCCCAACAGCAACAGACGCCGTGCAACGTTGCGGCTCCTGCAAGCGTCGTACAATACTCGCCTGGAGCGACCATGGCCGATTACACCGAAGAGCACGCCCGCGCTGGCATCGACGCAAAACTCCCTCCGCTCGAGACCTGGCCCAACCAGTTCCCCGGCTACATCATCACCACGAAATACCCGGAGTATTCCTCCGTCTGCCCCAAGACGGGCCTCCCCGATTACGGCACCATCACCATCCAATATATGCCCCGCAAAGATTGCATCGAGTTGAAAGCCCTGAAAATGTATCTGCTCGCCTATCGCGACCTCGGCATCTTCTACGAGAACGCCGTTAACAAAATCCTGCGCGATATCGTCGCCGCCGTCGAGCCCGAATGGTGCGTCGTTCGCGGCGAGTTCACTCCCCGCGGCGGTCTCACCACCTCTGTTTTCTCTCGCTGGCCGGCGCCCAACCCGCGCAGCAAGGTATCATCCGCCCGGCGTGGCAAACAGGGTCGCGGCAGCTAGCCCGATATGGACACACACGCATGTTGTCAGGGATAATTTGAGATTACACGCACACTTGGGATCGACCTTTCAGGAGGCTGAATGAGCATTTCGCCAAACGTACCTAGCCCGCAGGAGTCCTATAATTACGAAGGCACCGCCGGCACTCCTCGCTGGATCGCTGTCGTATTTATTGTTCTGTTTCTCGCGTTGGCCGGACTCGGCTACGCCGGCTATTCCGCGCAATCTCGCCTGGAGGCCAGTCTCGGCAAGTCGCAGGATCAGAACAAGCTGCTCACCGCCGAACTCGATCAGGCCAACTCCCGCCTGGCCGACCTCAAGGGCCACATCGATGTCACCGAGCAGAAGATGCACATGACGCAAGCGGAGCTCGCCAACGCGCGCAGCCGTTCAGAATCCTTCCGTAAGGAACAATTGGCCGAAGACCAGAAGCTCGTCGATCAGTTCAACGCCGCGCAGCAGGAAAACAATCAGAAGATTAACGCCGTAGCCACCGAAGTCGGCGGCGCCAAGAAAGACATTGAAGCCACTCGCTCCGATCTCGAAACCACCAAGGGCCGCCTCGAACGTGCCAACGGCGACATGGGCGTCATGAGCGGCCTCATCGCGCACAATCGCGACGACCTCGAAGAGCTCAAGCGTCGCGGCGACCGCAACTACTACGAATTCAAAATCACCAGAAGCAAGAGCGCGCAGAAAGTCGGTCCCGTTCAAATCACCTTGAACAAGGTCGACCCGAAAAAATCCAAGTACACGGTGACCGTCTTCGTCGACGACCGCTCCATCGAAAAGAAAGACAAGACCGCTGGCGAGCCCGTGCAGTTTTACGTGCGCGGCGGTTCGCGCATGCCGCCCTTCGAATTCGTCGTCTTCGAAGTCGGCAAGAACCAAATCACCGGCTATCTCTCGACACCCAAGGACGCCGGCGCTCCAGCCGCTGCTCCGGCAGCCTCGGCCACCAAGCCGTCATAGCACGACTACCGCAAACATTCACGAAGCCCTGTTCTGCGTTCTGGAAACCACCCGCACGACAGGGCTTCTGTCTTTCCCTGCACAACGCTAGCATTTAGGTGTCCGCATTTTCGGTCGAGACTCGCCGGAGAGCTCCATGAAGACCATGCGCCCGCAAATCTTCGCATTCCTCATTTTTGTCTTTGCGCTGCTTTCTTCCGACCGCGCCTGGGCGCAAGCTCCCCTCGAGCCCGCTCAGATGCCCGCGCGCACTTTGTTCTACGTCATTTGGCGCGGCACGCCCGCCGGGGATGCGAGAAAATCCAATTCCCTGCTCGCCCTGTGGGATGACCCCGGCCTCGCGCCCATGCGCGCCGCCGCTTTGCAAAACATGCAGAGCAGCTCGGCCAAAGATCCTTCCAAGCCGCAGCTCTCCCGCGAAGAAATCGAGCAAACCTCTTCCCTCCTCGAAAATTCCTTCGTGCTCGGCTATCTTCGCAAGCCGGAGACGAAGGCAGCAGCCGCAAAATCCACCGACCGTCCCTGGAACGGCATGTTTTTCGTGTACGACCGCACCGGCAAGGAGCTCCTGCTCGCCAAGACGATTCTGCGCTTCCGCTCGCAGGAAAAAGAGCCGCCGCAAATTTCTTCCATCACCGTAGCCGGCGCTCCGGCGCTGAAAATCGCGCGAAAAGAGGACGTCAGCTACTGGACCGAGCGCGGCAAATACGCCGTAGGCTCCGCGGACCTCACCGTGTTCGAGGAAATTCTCGCCCGCCTCGACTCCAAATCCTCCACTTCCTCCCTCGCGCAAACCGCAGCCTACCAGGAAGCCGAGCCGCTTCTCCATGGCGGCGTGCTGGAATTTTTCCTCCGCGTTCCGCAGCTAAGGGATTTCGCGCCAGACACACCCGCCAACTCTCCCGTCAAAATCGAGCCGATGCTGAACGCCCTCAAGCTTGAGTCCATCCATTCTCTTTCCGGCCATCTCACTCTCGAAGGCCCGAGAGCCCGCGTGCAAGGCGCCATGCTCGGCGACGTCGCCCCCGGCACGCTCTTCGACCTCTGGAGCCCCGGCCAGCAAACTCCCGCCTCTCTGGCGTTCGTTTCACCCGACGTCGTCTCTTACAGCGAAACGCAATTCAATCTTTCCGCCTTCTACGATTTGTTGAAGCGCGCCTTACGCGTGGCGGTACCGCAACAGCAGCAAGGCGGCGTCGAAATGATGGAAGGCTTGGCCGCTACCCGCATTGGCATGCCCGTCCCAGACGCCCTGGCCCTGTTCAGCGGAGAATTCGCTTCCCTCCAGAACAATCCCGCGATGGATCCGCAGAAAGCGGTCTATTACGTCAGCATTCGCAACAAACCAGACACCCTGAAACTCCTCCGCACCATCTTCAGCGACCAGCTAGGCTCCGAGCGCAATGAAGGTGACGCGACATTCGTCAAAATCTCCCTCGGAGGCGGGCAAAGCAGCAGCGGTGTCGCGCAGTGGAATTTCTATCATCTTGCCGTGACGCCCACCTTCCTGGTCGCCTCCAGCCGAAGCGAGACCCTCCGCGAATTTCTCGCCAAGCGTTCACCCGCAGATGCCCCCGCGCAAGCAACGCTGCCGCCCACATTCCAGTCTGCCCGCGCGCAATTTCCCGCTACGGTCGGCGGCCTCGCTTTTGTTAATTTGCAGAAAATTGACTACCAAGCCCTGAAAACGCGCTGGATTGAACAAGCCAGGAAAGCCTCGGCCGCCTCCGCAAGAAAAGGTTCCGCCGACGCTCCGCAACCTCCGCCTGGCGAAGCCGAATGGCTGCTCAACATTGATCCCGAAGTCTTCGTTCGTCATCTCCATTTTCTCGCCGGCGCCTCCTGGAAAGATTCCAAAGGCATCCACTTCGACGAATGGCTCGAATAACAGTGGGACAGCCATTTCTGGCTGTCCTCTTCGTCCTGCTCCTGGCGGCACCGCCGTCCGCCGCTCAACCTCAAGAATCCACCGCTCCCATCCGCGTCACCGTAAACCGCGTCAACATCGGTGTCACTGTCACCGACAGCACCGGCCGCTTCATCGAAGGCCTTCGCCGCGAAGACTTCCAAATCTTCGACAACGGCATCGAGCAACCCATCACCGACTTCCTCCCCATCGAAGAGCCCGCCTACCTTCTCCTCCTCATCGAGTCGGGCCCCGCCGTCTACTTCCTCGGCCAGGGCCACTTTCGCGCTGCCGACACCCTGCTCACCAGCATCTCCCCTACCGATCGCGTGGCCGTCGCAGCGTACTCCAACGCTCCCCGGCTCATTCTCGGTTTCACGCCCAACAAAGCTGCCGCCCGCCATGCCCTTCAAAATCTCAATTTCAGCCTGGGCTTCGCCGAACTCAATCTTTCTGCCAGCGTAGCCGCCATGCTCGACTGGATGGCGCCGCTGCCCGGAAAGAAGACCATCGTCCTGCTCTCCACCGGCTTCGACACCTCGCCGCCGGAAAATTGGCAAATCATCCAGCAAAAATTGCAAACCTCCGACGTGCGCATCCTCGCCGTTTCCCTCTCCGGTGATTTCCGCAAACCCGTCAAAGGCAAGAAACGAGTTTCGCCGAACCCCGCCGACCGGGATTTGGTCAACGAGGGCTTTCATAAAGCAGACGAATCCCTGCAGCAACTGTCCGCAGCCACAGGCGGCCGCGTCTATTTCCCCCAAAACTCCGACGAATTCAATCGCGCCTACGCCGAAATCGCCCAGCTAATCCGCCACGAATACAGCCTGGCCTTCGCCCCGCCCGCCGCCGACGGCCAGCTCCACTCCCTCAAAGTCAAAACAAGAAACTCTTCATATCAGGTAGACCACCGCCAAGCCTACCTCGCCCCATCGCCGAACTGACGCCACCACAAAACTGTAGCGGCGCAATACTCCCCATCAGATACACTCACCCCGTGCACCATGCAGACCAGGCACCGGCGCGTCGCCCAGCAGGCTGGCTCGCGTCAGCGCTTTTATTTGGGATACCGGCCTTGACCTTCGCCTTCCTGTTTCACTGGGCTGGCCCGAGTCTGTTGCGGCAGATGAGTTCATGGTGGCTCATTTTCCATCTGCTGCTGATTCTGCCTCTTGCACTCATGTTGGTTGCCTCGCTTGTTGGCGCAACCATTGACGCCCGCTCCACATCTTGGAAGGCGCTCACGCAACGGTTACGCCTCTCAGCTCCAAACGCAGCTGCTTGGATCTGGGGAGCTGCACTCTCGGGCTTCATGTATGGAGGTAATTGGGAAGACCTGTTTGCCGTTGCGGCATCCTGGCTTGCCCTTTGGAAAGAGAACAATCGCAAAGTCTGGCTATTCGCCGCAACGCTGATAGCCACAATGCTCAAGCGGAGTGCGGGCTGCCTTCGACCGACCCTGCAGACCGTCCAATTCTTCGATGCTTCTGGGTTCTACCACGAGTTTTTCGATCGTTTCGGTCCGAAGGATTTCATGGGCATTCCCTTGCATGGGGCCTGGTGGATTCTCTTCTACTATGCTTTCGTGATCCTAGTGTTCAACATCGGCGGAGAGGAACTGTGGTGGCGGGGTTATGTGCTGCCCCGCCAGCAACTCGCGTTCGGAAGAGTCACGTGGGTTATCCACGGGAGTCTCTGGTCGGTATTTCACTTGTTTATGCAGCCGACTCTGTGGGACACAGTGCGTATGGCAGTTACCGGTGTCGCGCTCGCGTTTGTTGCGCAACGCACTCAAAGCACATGGCCCGGAATCGTGGGCCATGCCTTCGGAAACCTGGCCTTCTTTCTAAGCTTGGTTAATGGCGTGGTCTCGCCTTGATGGTTCTCGTAATTACTCAAACCCCTTCATCATCTGTGCCATCTTGCTCAACCGCTCATTCACCTTCGCAAACACCGTCCCGGTCTGAAAACTCCCATCCCCGTTGCAGCATCCCGCCGTCATCCCCGTCAAAACCTCAATTCCCTCTTCCACCTTCGCCACCGGCCAAATGTGAAACTTCCCCGCCGCCACCGCCTCCAGCAAATCGTCCCGCAACATCAAATCCTCGACGTTCGACGCCGGAATCATCACCCCCTGCGTCCCGCTCAATCCCTTAATCCGGCACACATCGAAAAATCCCTCAATCTTCTCGTTCACGCCGCCAATGGCCTGAATATCTCCCTGCTGGTTCATCGACCCGGTCACCGCAATGTCCTGCCGCAATGGCAACTCCGCCAGCGCCGAAATCAGCGCGTAAATCTCCGTCGAGCTCGCGCTATCTCCATCCACTCCCGAATACGATTGCTCGAAGCAAATGCTCGCCGCCAGCGACAACGGCTTGTCCTGCGCGAACCGGCTCCGCAAATATCCGGAAATAATGTGTACGCCCTTGTCGTGAAACCGCCCGCTCAAATTCGATTCCCGCTCGATATTGATGACCCCCAATTTCCCCAGCGCCGCCGTCGCAGTAATCCGCACCGGCTTGCCAAACGCGTAGCCGCCAATCTCCAGCACGCTCAGCCCATTCACCTGTCCGATGCGTTTCCCCTCCAAATCCACAAGCAGCGTCCCTTCTTCGATCATTTCCCGGATGCGCGTCTCGATCAGGTTGTGCCGTTCCATCTTCGCGGAAAGCGCCAAGCGCACATGCGCCGCGCGCACCACGTTTTCGCCAGCCGCAGCCGCCGCGTAATGCGCCTCCCGCGCCAAATCCGCAATGTCCACGAACCGCGCAGTCACCTTGTTTCGCCGCCCCGCCTGCCGCACGCCGTACTCCAGAATCGCCGCAAACGCTCCGCGGTCCAGCGGCGAAAGCCCCTCTTTCTCGCACAGCGCGCGCAATCGCCCCGCGTATTCCGCGATCACGCCGTCGCTCATGTGCATCTCTTCGTCAAACTCCACGCGCACCTTGAAAATCTTCCGGAAATCCTCCTCATACTCGTACAGCAGCTCGTACAGTTGCCGGTCCCCAATCAAAATCACCTTCACATTGATTTCCACCGCTTCCGGCTTCAGCGCGCTCCCCCCAAACGGATAAAACATTTCCAGCGGCTGAATCTCCAGCCGATTGTGATTCAGCGTGCGTTTCAGCGCCCGCCAAACGCCTACCTCCGACAGCGCCTCCAGTGAATACATGATCAAAAATCCGCCGTCCGCCCGCAGCAGCGACCCGCCGCGCAAGTCCATGAAGTCGCTCGTCCAGCCACCCCGCGTGTCGTACGCGCGTTGGATCGTCCCAAACAAATTTGCATACGTCGGCGTGGTCTCGAAAATCACCGGTGAGCGATCCTCATCCCCGTGCGCCAAAATCACATTCACTCCGTACACGCGGAACGGATCGCGATCCGGCGCGCCCGGCGGCTTCGGCGTGCCGTCCGGCGGCGGCTCAGGTCCCTCCTGCTCCGCCTCCCCTTCGCGTTCCTTGAAAGGATCGAGATTATCCAGCAAGTGGTGCCGCACTTCCTCCAGGTATTCAGACACGCTTGCGCCCGGGTATTTTTCCTTCAGCTCCTCGATTACTCCGTCCACCAGAACCGAAGCCGCTTCCTGCTCCAGATAACTCAGCTCGCTCGCCAACTCCCGCGACAGCGTCAGCGTCTTCCGGTAAACCACGGTGAACTCCTGCCGGAACTGTTCGTACTTCCTCTCGATCTCCTCCGCCACCGGCGAATCCAGTTTGCCCTCGTGCACCATCTTAGAAATATCTTCAATCGGCACCATCTGCCCTTCGAGAACCGGAAAAATCTCCGGCAGCGCCACTGCACCCACCTGCATATGCCCTAGCGCAAACTGCTCGCGCGCAATCCGCCGCGTGAAATCGTCCATCAACTCCTTTTCGCGCACCGTAAAGCGCTCCACAATCCTCCCCTTCTGCCTCTGGAACGGTTCTCCTTCGAACACCTGTGGAATCCGGCGCCGCAAAAAATCAATTCCCGCCTGCATATCTTTCTTGAATCCGTTCGCCTGCCCGCGCGGCAGCGAAAGCAATCTCGGCCGGTCGGTAATCTTGAAATTGTTGACGTAGCAGCGGTCCAGCGAGGGCTTGGTCTGCGGGTGCAGTTCCTCGATCATGTGCGCGATGGTCCCGCCGCGGCTCGTCCCCGCCAATCCGCACACAAACACGTTGTATCCCGGCGCGGAGAGCTCCACGCCCATCTTCAGCGCCCGCAGCGCCCGCTCCTGCCCGATGAATCCCTCACGCAGCTCCGCCTGTGCCGTCGTTTCGAACGGCAAACGCGCCGGCTCACACCTCCACCGCAATTTCTCCGGGGGCAATTCCGGATGCACCGCGGCAGGCTTGTAGCCGTTGGCACTCATCTGAGGCGGGTACTCTAGCACACGCCCATTGCCCCGCACGTAAATTTGACCGGTGTGTTACGCAGGAAGCGCGGCCTCCGTGTCGCGATGCTCCACGTACACGCGAAACACTCCCATCGCCGCCGCCACAATCGTCGGACCAATCACCAAACCCAGCAGCCCGAAAACTTGCAGTCCTCCCAAAACGCCTAGAAACAGAAGCAACTCATTCAGATGGGTCCGGTTGCGCAACAGCAGCGGCCGCACAATATTGTCCGCAACTCCTGCGACCCCGCCGCAAATTACCAGCACCACGATCGCCTTTCCCCAGTGTCCGTTGAACGCCAGAAATAGCGCCCCTGGCACCCAAATCAGCGCCGCGCCCACCACCGGCACCAACGAGAAAAACGCTATCAGCACCGCCCAGAAAATAGACGAAGAAATTCCTCCCACCGCAAACGCCAGCCCTCCCAACACTCCTTGCAGCACCGCAATCACCAGCGCCACCGCCACACTCGCGAAGACTAAATCGCGCGATTCCCGCAGCATCTCCTCCTGAATCCCTTCGTCAAATGGCAGCAAATAGCCGGCCCCGCGCACGATCTCCTCACCGTCCCGGAACATGAAAAACAGCGCGAAAATCACGATGAACAAATCCACAACAAAGTTGAACAGATTCTTTACCAGCCCCGCCAATCGCGATGCCATAAACGTCGCGATTCTTTCCGCGCCCTGGCGCAGCGGTTCCGAAAAATCCGTGGCCTGCCAGGCCTGCGGAAGCTGGTGCCGCATCCAAGCCAGCGCGTGCGTAGGCAAAGCCTTTGCCGGATCCATCAGCGTGGCCTGCAGTCGCGCCGTGGCGTCGAGTGCCTCTCGCGCCGTATAAACCAGCACCACCAACGCCGGCACGATCAGCAGCAGCGTCACGCCCAGCGTGCTCAAAAGCGCCGCTGGATTCGGGCGCAGCTGCTTGACGATGCGCTCATGCACGGGGTAAAAGAAAATCGCCAGCACCGCCGACCACGCCAGCGGCTCCAGAAACGGTTCCACTATTCGAAAGACCAGGTAAATCAGCAGCAGCAGCGCCCCGTACGAAAGTACGGTAGTCAACCGGTCACTCGTGCTTGCTGCTGGAGAAGATGTCGGACTCATGCGCGGTATATAATGAATATAGGATCGAGCGGACGCCGAAGCCGCGAGGCCATACCCCTCGGCCATCTCGCGGATGTTCCAGACGTTTCGCCTTGCTGACGGAGCCAACTCAGAGTGTCATCGAAATCCATTCCGCTTAGCCCCTACCAAATCCGTCTCCTTGCTGTACTTGTTCTGGTCAACTTTGTCAACTTCGCCGCCCGCTGGGTTTTCATCCCGCTGATCCCTATGCTGCGTGCGCATCTCAGTGTTACCGACGCGCAGCTCGGCTCCCTGCAAACCTGGCTGCTGCTGGTTCTCGCCGTTGGCAGCATCCCCTTTGGATTCCTCGCCGACCGCTTCAGCCGCAAAGCCATCATCGCTTTCGGAATTGTTTGCTGGAGCCTCGCGACCTTCGCGGGCGGCTTCGCCGGCAGTTTCCTGTTTTTGCTGATCGCGCGCGCCTTCGTCGGCATGGGTGAAGCTGCCTACGCCCCCGCCGCGCAATCCATGATTTCCGGTGCGTTTCCCCTGGAAACGCGCGCGTCCGCGCAAGCCATTTTTGCCAGCGGCATGCTCTTGGGTGGCGCTGCCGGCCAGGCTTTCGGGGGTATCATCGGTCCACGTTTCGGCTGGCAGGCCGCGCTTTTCGCAATCGCTGCCGCCGGCCTCGTTCCGGTCATCGCGCTGATGTCTCTGCCAGAGCCTCCGCGCGGCCCGTCTTCCGAAGTCTGCCCCATTCGAAAGCTGCTCACCGTCCCCGCATATCTCGCTATGATCGCGGGCGGCGCTTGCATCACCTTTTCCAGCGTCTCGATTCTTACCTGGGGCGTCGATTTCGCGGTCACCTACAAAGGTTTCAGCCTGCGCCAGGCTTCCGTCTCTCTCGCTGTGATCGGTTTGGTGTGCAGCTTGTGCGGCGTTCTCTTCGGCGGCTTCGTCGCGGATCGCTTGCAGCGCCGTTTCACTTTCGGACGCATTATCGCCATCGCCATCGCTTTTCTTTTCGCCGCTCCCTTCGTTCTTTTGGCCATTCAAACCGATGAGCAATGGCTCGTCCTCGGTGGGCTTGCGCTGGCGGCTTTCTTCATGTCCTGGTATCACGGCCCGGTCACCGCGGTGATTCACGACATGATGCCGCGGAGGGCGCACGCGACTTC
>WNFP01008491.1_pt1 | contig 15457 bp, 17 predicted proteins | sample 5400201 | NCBI WGS metagenome assembly WNFP01 (sample SAMN13153355, study PRJNA577476) | soil metagenome | isolation source: 115 cm saprolite under Madrone tree | place: USA:California | collected 2016-06-14
CGAGTCGCCTGCGCGGAGTGCGACGAGAGCAGCACCAACAGGAACGCTCAGAGTCGGGAGGTGCCGGAAGTCCGCCGGAAGAGTGGAGCCGGGGGCGGGAGTTGAACCCGCGACCTACTGATTACGAATCAGTTGCTCTACCACTGAGCTACCCCGGCATTCCTCCGGCGAGTCTACCACTTACGAGTCGCGGCGTCCCGCCAGCATCACGCTGACCCGAGGGACCGCAGCAGTTCGCCGCTACATCTGCTCCAGCGTCTTGCCTCGTGTCTCGCTCGCCGGCTGGCCGCAATCCCCCGGGGTACACGCGTCCCCGTCCCCGTGACATAATCCGCCCGGCACGGACGCCCCGCGAGGCCGATGGACTCCACCGCTACGGAGGCTGACATGGACTACTACAACCTCGGCTCGTACTCCCGCCCTATCACCACCGCCGCCCCCGAGGCTCAGCTCTGGTTCGACCGGGGCCTCAACTGGCTCTTCGGCTTCAACCACGGCGAGGCGATCGCCTGCTTCCAGAAGGCACTCGAGCGCGACCCCGCCTGCGCCATGGCCCACTGGGGGATCTCCTACGCCGCCGGCCCCAACTACAACCTGCCCTGGAACCGCTACGACCCTGCCGGCAAGGCCGCTGCTCTCGCGGCGGCCTACGACGCCATGCAGGGCGCCCTCGCCCATGCCGCCGGCGCCAGCCCGGTCGAGCAGGCCCTGATCCGCGCCCTGCCCGCCCGCTATCCCCAGCGCGAGCCCCTCGACGACCAGGCCCCTTGGGACGCCGCCTTCGCCGACGCCATGCGCCAGGTCTTCCACGCCCATCGGGACGACCTCGAGGTCCGCTCCGTCTTCGCCGAGGCCATCATGAACCTCACTCCCTGGAAGATGTGGGACCTCACGACCGGCGGCATCGCCGAGGGCGCCGGCACCACCGAAGCGGTCGCGATGCTGGAGAGCGCCTTCCGCGACCTTCCCGCCGCGTGGAACCACCCGGGGCTCCTCCACCTCTACGTCCACCTCATGGAGATGTCCCCTTTCCCGCAGCGCGCCCTCCGCGCCGGCGACCGCCTGCGCGACTTGGTGCCGGACGCCGGGCACTTGATCCACATGCCCACCCACATCGACGTGCTCTGCGGCCACTACCGCGACGTGCTCGTCTACAACCAGCAGGCCATCGTCGCCGACCGCAAGTTCCTCGCCCGCGAGGGCGCGATGAACGTCTACGCGCTCTACCGCACCCACGATTATCACTTCGCCGTCTACGGCGCCATGTTCCTCGGCCAGTACACGGCGGCCCTGGAGGCGGCGCAGGAGCTGATCGACACCACCCCCGAGGCGCTCCTGCGCATCCCCTCACCGCCCATGGCCGACTTCATCGAGGGCTACCTGCCGATGAAGCAGCACGTGCTCGTGCGCTTCGGCAAGTGGCAAGAGATCATCGCCCAGGAGCTGCCTCGCGACCGGGAGCTCTACTGCTCGACCACCGCGATGATGCTCTACGCCCAGGCCGTCGCCCACTCCGCCCTCGGCCACATCGCCCTAGCCGAGGCCACCAAGACGGCGTTCCTCGAGGCCAGGCGCCGCGTGCCGAAGAGCCGGCTCGTGCACAACAACACCGTCCAGGACCTGCTCGGGGTGGCCGAGGCCATGCTCGACGGCGAGATCGAGTACCGCCGCGGCAACTACGAGGTCGCCTTCGCCCACCTCCACCGCTCCGTCGCCCTCGACGACGCGCTCCCCTACGACGAGCCCTGGGGCTGGATGCAGCCGACCCGGCACGCCCTCGGCGCCCTCCTCCTGGAACAGGGCCGCGTCGCCGAGGCCGAGGCCATCTACCGCGCGGATCTCGGCCTCGACGGCACCCTCAGCCGGGCCTGCCAGCATCCCGACAACCTCTGGAGCCTGCACGGGCTCCACGAATGCCTCACCCGGCGCGGCGAAAAGGTCGAGGCCGCCCTCATCAAGCAGCGCCTCGACCTGGCCCTCGCACGCTCCGAGGTACCGGTGAAGGCATCCTGCTTCTGCCGCATCAAGGTCGCGGCTTGAGCGGCCGGGGCTGCCGAATGGTGAGCCTCAGATGCCCGAGGCGTCCACGAGGTCTGCGAGGTTATTCACGTTGATCCAGCCGCCGCGGCTGTAGACGACGCGGACCGGCCGCCCGCGCGCGATCACCCGCGCGAGCAGATCGCAGAGCCGGGCCGTGCGCAGCGTGCCGTCCTCGCGGGCTTGGGCGATCGCATCGCGGAGCCATGCGGCGCCGTCGCCGCCCAGGTGCAGGAGCCCGATCCACTTGCCGTGACTCTCCGCCGACGGCACGGTGTCGCCGATGGCGCGGAGCAAGACGCCCTCGAAGGAGAAGCGCCCGGTGTCAGGCCGGTCGCCCATCATGCGGTCGGGCCCGTCGACGCCCGCGAGCGCCGAGTCCGCAGCGAGGGTGATGCCCGCGTCCGCCTCCTCGAGAAGCGCCTGCACGATGTGGCGCTTGAGGACGATGTCGCCGAACGAAACCAGCGTTCCTGACGCGAGGTGCTCCTCGGCGAGCGCGAGCGACCAGGCCTCGCCGGTCGTCGTCCAGTCGGGATTGTCCACGTAGCGGGCCCCGGGCACGTCGATCGCTTCGGGCCGGTAGCCGCGGACGATCACGGCGCTCCGGCACCCGAAGCGCGCGAAGTCGTCGAGGAGCCGCGGCAGGATGGGCCGGCCCTGCACTTTGAGCATGGCCTTGGGCGCAGCCGCCGTGAGCCCGGCGAAGCCCTCGCCGGCGCTCGCCGCCAGGACGACCGCCGAGAGCGCGGGCCCGCGGGCCGCAGGCAGGTAGCGCTGCTCGGCCTCGACGAGCTCGCTGTCGCGCTGCAGGCGGAACACCTCCTGGAGCGGGGCGACCTCGGGCTCCACGTTGACGAGGCACTCGTCTTCTTTCACGCGCCGGGCCGTCGCCTGCATGGCGCCGATGGCCGAGCGCAAGAGGTGATTCGCCCAGATGACGGCGCTGACCCCGCGGGCGCGGAAGTCCTCCGTGGGCGTGCGCCAGTACTTGGTCGGCACGAGCACCACGGGGCACCGCCCGTTCCACTCGGCGAGGAAGGCGAAGATTTCGGCCGGGCTCGACTGCCGCGAATGGATCAGGACGGCGTCGGCCCCCGCAGCGTGATAAGCCTCGGCGCGCTTGAGGGCCTCGGCCAGTCCCCAGCCCGCGATGAGGGCTTCCACGCGCGCCACGAGCACGAAGTCCGGATCGCTCTGGCTGTCCTTGCCGGCCTTGATCTTGCCGCAGAACTCCTCGATGTCGGCCAGGGCCTGCGCCTCGCCGCGAAGGAACGAGTTCGTCTTCGGAAAGAGCTTGTCCTCGATCGTCACGCCGGCGACGCCGACCTGCTCGAGCTTGGCGACGAGACGCCGCATGCTGTTGAAGTTGCCGTAGCCGGTGTCGCCGTCGAGGAGGACGGGGAGCGACGCCGCCTCGGCCATGAACCCGACGTGGTCCACGACCTGGGTCCAGGACAGCTCGTTGTTGTCGCGGACGCCGAACGAGGCCGACATCGTGAGCCCGCTCGCCCAGATCCCCTCGAAGCCGGCTTCCTCGACGATGCGCGCCGACAGCCCGTCGTGCGCCTCCATGAGAAAGGTCAGCTCGGGGCGGGTGATGAGCTGGCGCAGCCGCGTCGTGGACCGCATCATGCCCTGCGAGTATAGCAAAGGCCTACTCGCGCACCAGCGTCTCGATTTCGTCACGGTGCGCGCCGAAGCCCAGGAAGACGCGCTCGTCGATCACGATCGTGGGCACCGCGAGCCGCCCGGCGAGGCGGAAGACCTCGGCGCTCGCTTCGGGGTCGCGTCCCACGTCGCGCACGTCGACCGCGGCGCCGCGCGACTGGAAAAACGCCAGCGCGGCCTCGCCGTCGGCATTGCCCTCCATGGAGAACATGAGCACCTTCTTCACAACGTATCAACCATACCACCGCGCGGCCGGGTGCGGCGCGGTCGCCCTTGACCGCCCACACCGCCTCTGCTAGCATCCGCCCGCTGCGTATGGCGATGGCGATTCTCCTCTCATGACTCGCGCAGATCTCGTCGCGTCGATGGCGACCGAGAGCGGCTGGACCAAGGCCGCCTCGGACCGGGCGCTGCGCGCGCTCCTCGCCTCGATCCGCACCTCGCTCAAGCGCGGACAGCCGGTGACGCTGGTCGGCTTCGGCACGTTCTCCGTCGGCCGAAGAAAAGCGCGCAAGGGGAAAAATCCCCGGACCGGTCAGCCCATGAACGTGGCCGGCGGACGGACGCCAAGGTTCAAACCCTCTCCGGAGCTCAAGCGCGCCATCCGTTAGCATTTTTGCTAGGACGAGTCCCCCCGGCTCCCGTACAATCGATCCTAGTGCGCTTCCTCGTCGTGATTTCCTCTGCGGCTCTCATGATCGCGGCCCCGGCGTGGGCCCAAGCCGATCGCCCGCTGCACCTGAGCGCCGAATCGGCCCTCCTGCTGGCTCCCGACGGCACCGTGCTCTTCGCCAAGAATCCCTCCGAGGACCATGCGCCGGCGAGCCTGGTCAAGCTCATGACGCTCTACCTCGCCTGCGAGGCCCTCGAGGCGGGGAAGGTGCAATGGGACGAGCCGGTGACGATCAGCCGGCGCGCGGCCGACACGCCGCGCTACCGCATGGGGCTGCGCGCCGGCGAGGAGGTCCCCTTCCGCACGCTTCTGGAAGGCGTCGCCATCGCCTCGGCCAATGACGCGGCGACGGCGGTGGCCGAACACCTGGGCGGCAGCGAGGAGGTTTTCGTCGATCGCATGAACGCCAAGGCCGAGCAGCTCGGCCTGCGCTCCACGCATTTCGCCAACCCGCACGGCTTGCCTGATCCGACAGGGCGCAGCACGGCGCAGGACATGGCGCGGCTCATCGGCCACGTCGTCCAGGATTATCCCGCCTCGCGTCCGCTCCTGGGTGGCGCCAGCTTCATCTATCGCGGCCGTGTCCACGCCCGGCGCATCCCGTTGTTCCAGGATCCGGGCGGCGTGCAGGCGCTGAAGACTGGTTTCACGCGCGAGGCGGGCTACAACCTCGCCATCGCGGCGTGGCGGGCCGGCCAGCGCTTTCTCCTGATCGTGATGGGCGCCCAGACGCGGAGTCTCTCCTTCCGCGACGCCCAGCAGCTCCTGCGATACGGCTTCGTCGAGTCCGGCATCGAGCCGCCCGAGGCTCCGCAACGGCCGGCGCTCCCGCCGTCCACGCGCAAGCCGCCGATCCGCCGCCGCCACGCCGCGGTCGCGGCCGTACCTCCCGCCGGGCCCCAAGACCACTAATCCGCGGGCCATAGAAACGGGGTGCCCGTGACCAAGCCCAGGGCCTTCATCTTCGACGCCTACGGCACGCTCTTCGACATCCACTCCGTGATCGAAGCCGGGCGCGCCCTGACTGGCGATCCGCAGGCGCTGTCGACGCTTTGGCGCCAGAAGCAGCTCGAGTACACGTGGCTACGATCCCTCATGGGGCGCTACGAGGACTTCTGGGCCGTGACCGAGGCCGCGCTACGGTTTGCGCTCGAGCACCTCGGGATCGCGGCTTCGGAGGATGCGGTCCGTCGGCTGATGGACGCCTATCTCTCGCTGGCGACCTTCCCCGAGGTGAAGGGCGCGCTCGCGGCGATGGCGGGCACGCCGCTCGGCATCCTCTCAAACGGCTCGCCGACGATGCTGGCCGCCGCCGTCCGCTCGAGCGGACTCGCAGGCCACCTGACTCACGTCCTCTCGGTCGACGCCGTCCGGACCTACAAGACCTCGCCGGCCGTCTACGAGCTGGGGACGCGGGCCTTCGCGCTGCCGGCCGGGGACATCCTCTTCGTGTCGTCCAATGGCTGGGACATCGCGGGCGCCAAGGCCTTCGGCTACCGCACGTGCTGGTGCAACCGCATGGGCGCGCCCAGGGAGAAGCTCGGCGTCACGCCCGACCTCGAAGTAACCCGCCTCGACCAGATCCTAGCGAAGCTCGCCTAAGCCGGCCGGTCGGACAACACTTGTTGGTAAAGATCATCGGTGTAGCCGCGCACCAGCATGTCTCCCCACACGAGGACGGGCACGCGCAGAAGGCCGTCGTCGTGAAGCAGCCACTCGAGCGCCCGCGCCTCGCTCACCGGCTCCCGGTCGGCATCGTGCTGGACGAAGCCCTTGCCTGTCTTGATCAGGAAGCGGCGCGCGGCGCGGGCGAGGGCGAGGGCGGCGTCGCGGTCCACGGGCTGCGACTCGAGGGACCGGCTCTCGAAATCCACGCGCGCCCTGGTTAGCGCCTTACGGGCGAGCTCGGAGGAGGGGCAATCACACGCCTTGTCGTAGAGAATGGCCCGCATGGTGGCCAGTGTCGTAGGGAGGGAAGGGCAAGTCAAGAAGACCGGAGCGTCCTGGAGGCGCCGGGCAGGCTCAGGACGATCCGGTCGAGACGCGGCGGGACTACTTCTTGGCGAGTCTCTTCCGCTTCACGTACGCCCAGATCTTCTTCGTCATCTCGGAAGGGCCGATGGGCCCCGACCCCATGACCGATTCCATGGTGTCCTTGCAGCCCTTGAAGTTGATCGAGTAGCCGCCAAACGGCTTTTTCTTCGCCATGCGCTCTGTCCTCCCTCGAGTGGTTGTGGGATTCGCCGCCCGGCGCCTCCCGATAGACCCGAGGGTATTATCACCGGGCTACGAGGGAGCGCAAGGGAAAAATACAACCCCTAGGGGGCCACCCACGAGGGGAGGACTACCGGGTGGGGGTATACCCCCGGGGGGTGTCGACGGCCGCTATCGGCGTCCTGCGAAGGCGGGCATTACATCGCGCGCGAACCAGGAGAGCTGCTCCTTGAATTCCTTCGGCGGCATGCCTTCCGCCCAGTGGATCATCATGTGCTCGAGCCCCGGGTAGCGAGACTCGAACTCGCGGATCTGCTCGATGACGTGCGCCGGCGGCCCGCAGAGCCACGCTTTCTGCGCCACGCCCTCGCGAATGCTGGGCACCCTCGCGGGCGCGCCGGGCATGCCCCAGGAGCGCCCCTCCTCGTCGGCGTAGCGCACGAAGCCGAAGGGCGCGAACCACTTGTAGCGCTCGTCGTGGTACGGCTCGACGCGCGCGACCGCCGCTTCGACGGTATCGGCCAGGTAGAGACCCGCGCCCCAGCAGATGTTCTCGCCGAGCGCCAGCGCGCGGCCCGCCTTCGCCGCCTCGGCCTGGTAGGCGCGCACGACCTGGTCGAAGATTCGCTCGCCGTTGAGCGTGACCATGCCCTTGATGCCGCGCTGGGCAATGTACGGCAGCGTCTTGCCGCTGGCGATCGGCTGCCAGATCTCGACCGGCAGGTTGAGCGGGCGCGGCACGACGGTGATCTCCTTCAGCGGGTAGCCTCGGTACTCGACGGGCGCGGGAATCGTGTAGTGCTTGCCCTTGTGAGACCAAGACTCCTCGTTGAAGCACTTGAGGAGCACTTCCATCTGCTCCTCGAAGAGGTCCTGGTTGGCCTTGTTGTCCAGCATCGGCGCGCCGAAGGTCTCGACCTCGCGCGTGTGGTACCCGCGTCCCACCCCCATGATCACGCGCCCGCCCGTCATGATGTCGGCCTGGGCGAAGTCCTCGGCGAGGCGGATCGGATGCCACATCGGCAGCACGTTGAAGGCGCAGCCGAACTTGAGCCGCCGCGTGTGCGAGGCGAGCCAGGTGCCGAGCAGGATCAGGTTCGGAAACACCTCGTAGCCTTCGTGCTGGAAGTGGTGCTCCGCCGTCCAGAGCGCGTAGTAGCCCAGCTCGTCCATGTGCTGGGCGACTTCCTTGGCGGTCTGAAAGGCTTCGGCGAGACGCTCGTTGGGATAGCGGCGCTGGTCGGCGGGCGTCCCGGCGAGCCCGACGTTGTCGAGCTCAATCTGTCCGACGTAAAGGGCCGAGAACTTCGTGATCATTTCGCCCTCCAGCCTCCGTCCACGACGAGGCTGTGGCCGGTGATGTATTTCGCCTCGTCGGAAGCGAGGAAGCGCACCGCCGAGGCGATCTCGTCGGCCGTGCCGCGGCGCCCCGAGGGCACCACCGCGCGGATCTGTTCGTCGTTCACCGCGATGCCGCGTCCGGACATGTCCGGAATGTCGGGGCCGAGGATTTGCTGGGAATGCTGCCGCAGGTTGGTCAGGATGGGCCCCGGGCACACCGCGTTGATGGTGATGCCGCGCGCCGAGTAGCCATGTTGACAATGCGCCCGCGTCCTCGCGGCAGCATCTCGGCGAGCGCGCGCTTGCAGCCGAAGAACACGCCGGTGAGGTCGATGTCGATCACGCGGCGCCAGACGGCTTCGTCGGTCTCGTCCACGTTGAAGTAACCGTCGAGAATGCCCGCGTTGTTGACCATGATCTCGAGCGGGCCCAGCGCCTTGATGGCGCCGCCGACGGCGCGGTCCACGTCGGCGGAGTTGCTCGTGTCCGCCTGGAAGCCCTTGGCCTTCCCGCCGGCCTTGGCGATCAGCGCCGCCGTCTCGTCGGCGGAAGCCGCGTTGAGGTCCACCGCCGCGACGGGCGCGCCCGCCTCGGCCAGCGCCTGCGCGATGGCGCGGCCGAGACCCGAGCCCGCGCCCGTCACCACCGCCATGCGGTCTTTGAGACTCATCACACCGCCAGGGCGTAGCCGTCGCGGCGCGGGTCGGCGCCGGCCATCCATGCGCCGGATTCGGGATCGCGCGCTATTCCCTGCCCGCCGCCGACGACCCACGACCAGTCGTCGAGCACATTGATGGAGTGCCCCCGCCGGCCCAGCTCCTCGCGTGTGGGCTCCGGGATGCGCGACTCGGCGTCGACGAGCCTGTCGCGGTAGGCGCGCACGCGCGGCTGCTCGATCGCCTCCTGGACGTGGTAGCCGAAGTCGAGGACGTTGAGCAGCATCTGGGGCTGGGTCTGGAGGATGCCATAGGAGCCTGGCGTCCCGATGCTGAGCGCGAAAGCGCCCTCCTTGAAGACGTGCGTCGGCGACATCATGGTGCCGGCCTTGCGCTCTGGCCTCACCACGTTCGGAGACGCGGGGTCGAGGTCCATCCACTTGAGGATATTGTTGAGGACGAGTCCCGTGCCCGGCACGGCGAAGCCCGAGCCGAACGGAACGCCGAGCGTCTGCGTCACCGAGACGACCGTGCCTTCGGCGTCCGCGCAGGCGAAGTGAGTCGTCTGCTCGTCGGCAAACTTCGCCGGATGGCCTTCCGCGATCTGCCCCGCCAGCTTCTCCCGGCTGTGGCGCTCGCCCTCGCTGACGGCGGCCTTACGCGCGTCGATGCGAGCCCGCTGCGAGGCGGCATAGGCCTTCGACAGCAGCCCCTTGATGGGCACGTCACCCGAGTAGGCGTATGCCAGGCGGTCGGCCGAGCCCAGCTTGATGGCCTCGATCAGGTGGTGGAGGTAGTCCGCCGAGTTGTGCCCCCAGCCCGCAACATCGTAGCCCTCGAGGATATTGAGCGTCTCGAGCATCTGGAAAGCGGAGAAGGGCGGCGGCACCGAGTAGAGGTCGGCGCCGCGATAGGTGATGCGCAGGGGCTCGCGCCACTCGGGCTTGAACGCGGCGAGATCGGCCTCGTTGAGCCAGCCTCCGGCCTCGGTGACTGCGCGGGCTATCGACTTGGCGATCGGCCCGCGATAGAACGCTTCGGCGCCGCCCTCGACGACCTGCCGGAACGTCCCGGCCAGCTCCTTGTAGGTCGCGATCTTTCCCAGTCGCGGACCGCCATTGCCCAGATAGAGGCGCTGCGCCTCGGCCGAGCGGCCGAGCTGCGGCCGCGCCTGCTCGATGAAGCGGCTGCTCATCCACGTCAGCGGCACGCCGCCCTCGGCCCACTCGATGGCCGGCGCGAAGACTTTCGCGCGCGGCATGCTGCCGAACCGCTCGAGGGCCGCCAGCCAGCCGCCGAGATTGCCGGGAGTCGCGCACGATTTCGGGCCGCCCGCCAGGTCGTCCTCGACCAGGCCCGCGGGACTCGCCGCGGACGGAGCCAGGCCGATGAAGTCGAGCACGTGCCGCTCCCGTCCCCCGCCGCGCGAGATCAGCATGAGTCCGATGCCGCCGGCGCTCGACATGAAGGGCTCGACCACGTTGAGCGTCGAGCCGACGGCGACGGCGGCGTCCACGGCATTGCCGCCCTCGAGGAGGACGCGGATGCCGGCAATGGAAGCGATCGGGTGGGCCGAGGCGACGGCGCCCCTCTTGCCCATCACGGTGGGACGGTACGCGTGGCGATGAGGCGGCATAGAATCCTCCAGGCGCGATCGTTCGCGCGCTAGGACGAGAGAAACTTCGGCTCGAAACGCCTGTGTTCGGAAATGCGAACCCGCGCCCGCGTCGGTGAAGGCGCAGCCGGAGCGCAATGGTAGGATGGAGGCCGCCCGGAAGCAAGTCTCGCTCCCGCAGCCAGCAGGAGGCCTCGACTCGTGCGAGCCGTCTACGATGCCATCGGGACAGGCTATGTCGCGCACCGGCAGGCCGACCCGCGGATCGCGCTCGAGATTCGCGCCGCACTCGGGAATGCCGCGCGCGTCGTCAACGTGGGCGCCGGAGCGGGCTCGTACGAGCCGTCGGACCTCGACGTCGTCGCCGTCGAGCCGTCCTGGGAGATGATCCGGCAGCGACCCCCCCGCCGGCGATCCCAAGGCCGCGCAGCGGCCGTCCAGGCGCTCGCGGAGCGGCTCCCCTTCCCCGACGGCGCCTTCGACGCAGCCCTGGCCGTGCTGACCGTGCATCACTGGGTGGACCGCCGCGCCGGGCTGGCCGAGCTCGCCCGCGTCGCGCGACGAGTGGTCGTCGTCACGTGGGACCCCGCGGGCCGCGACAGCTTCTGGCTCACGACCGAGTACCTGCCCGAGATCGTCGAATTCGACCTACCGCGCTTCCCGTCTCCGTCCGAGCTCGCGGATTCGCTCGGAGGACACGTCACGACGCAGGTGCTCCCGGTGCCCCACGACTGCGTGGACGGCTTTCTCGGAGCCTTCTGGCGGAGGCCCGATGCCTACCTCGATCCCGCGGTGCGCAGCGCCATGTCGTGCTTCGCCCAGCTTCCTGCCGGGCGCGTGGAAAGCGGCCTCTCTCGCCTCGCCGATGACCTGCTCCAAGGGCGATGGGAGGCCAAGTTCGGGCACCTGCGATCGTTGGACAGCGTCGACCTCGGCTATCGGCTCGTGCTGGCCGAAGTTTCCGCGCCGGACCGGCGGCAGCCTTGACTCCCGCGCTGGCCGAAGCACTCAACCGCGCCCACTACATCTACCTCACGACCTACAGCAAGGCCGGCAAGCCGGGCACGGTACCAACGTGGTGCTGGCTCCACGAGGACGCGGTCTACTTCACGACCCAGCGCGCCAGCCTCAAGGCGCGCCGGATCAGGAACAGCGGGCACGTCACCGTCCACGTCGGCAAAAAGGACGGCCCCGCCTTCGATGGGCAGGCCGAGCTGCTGGAGGATCGGCCCGACCTCGAGGCGGCCATCCTCCGCGCCTACCAGCGCAAATACTGGATCATCGTGCCGCTGTGGATGGGTCGCTACATTCGCAAGGGCCTCGCCGCCAAGACCAGTGTCCTCATCCGCATCCTGCCCACGACTCGGTGACGCCGGGCGGCTTGACCACCCGCGCCAATGGTCGTAGCATGCCTCCGACACGAGTTGCTCACGCGGGAGCTCGGTTCACCGGGCTGAGAGGGCAGCGGCAGTGCTGCCGACCGCTAACAACCTGACCTGGGTAATGCCAGCGAAGGGAGGCCACATGAAGACCTATCTCACGGGCTCCAATCCCTCGATCCGCGTGCCGATCCGCGCGCTCACCCTCACCAACGGCGAGACGCTCCGCCTCTACGACACGAGCGGCCCCTACACCGACCCCGACTACGCCGTCGACCTCAAGCAGGGGCTGCCGCCGCTTCGCCGCCACTGGATTCTCGAGCGCGATGACGTCGAGCCCGGGGCCGGCGGGCGCTGGGGGCTTCGGGCCAAGGCGGGCCGCACGGTCACCCAGCTTCACTACGCCCGCAAGAACATCATCACGCCCGAGATGGAATTCGTGGCGCTGCGCGAGAGCTGCACGCCCGAGCACGTCCGCTCGGAGGTCGCGCGTGGGCGGGCCATCATCCCCGCCAACATCAATCACCCCGAGTCCGAGCCGATGATCATCGGCCGCAACTTCCTGGTGAAGATCAACGCCAATATCGGCAACTCCGCCGTCTCCTCGTCCATCGAGGAGGAGGTGGAGAAGATGACGTGGGCGACCAAGTGGGGCGGCGACACGATCATGGACCTCTCGACGGGCAAGAACATCCACGAGACCCGCGAGTGGATCCTGCGCAACTCGCCGGTGCCGCTCGGCACCGTGCCGATCTACCAGGCGCTCGAGAAGGTCGGCGGCAAGGCGGAGGAGCTGACCTGGGAGATCTTCCGCGACACGTTGATCGAGCAGGCTGAGCAGGGAGTGGACTACTTCACCATTCACGCGGGCGTGCTGCTGCGCTACGTCCCGCTGACGGCCAAGCGCATCACCGGCATCGTCTCGCGCGGCGGGTCGATCATGGCCAAGTGGTGCCTGTCGCACCACCAGGAGAGCTTCCTCTACACCCACTTCAAGGAGATGTGCGAGCTGATGGCGTCCTACGACGTCGCGTTTTCGCTGGGCGACGGCTTGAGGCCCGGCTGCCAGGCCGACGCCAACGACGAGGCGCAGTTCGCCGAGCTGGACACGCTGGGCGAGCTGACCAAGATCGCGTGGGCGCACGACTGCCAGGTCATGATCGAGGGGCCGGGGCACGTGCCCATGCACCTGATCAAGGAGAACATGGACCGGCAGCTCGAGAAGTGCCACGAGGCGCCGTTCTACACCCTGGGACCGCTGACGACCGACATCGCGCCGGGCTACGACCACATCACCTCGGCCATCGGCGCGGCCATGATCGGCTGGTACGGCACGGCCATGCTCTGCTACGTCACGCCCAAGGAGCACCTGGGGCTGCCCGACAAGCAGGACGTCAAGGACGGCGTCATCGCGTACAAGATCGCCGCGCACGCGGCCGACCTCGCCAAGGGCCACCCCGGGGCGCGAGAGTGGGACGACGCGCTCTCACGCGCGCGCTTCGAGTTCCGCTGGGAGGACCAGTTCAACCTCTCGCTCGATCCCGAGACGGCGCGCTCGTTCCACGACGAGACCCTGCCGGCCGAGGGCGCCAAGGTGGCGCACTTCTGCTCGATGTGCGGCCCGCATTTCTGCTCGATGAAGATCACGCAGGAAGTCCGCGAGTACGCGCAGAAGGAGGGGCTGGCCGACGACAGCGCCGCGCTTGCTCAAGGTCTCCGCGAGAAGGCGGCGGAGTTCAAGAAGGTCGGCGGCCAGCTCTACGTCCCGAAGTCCTGACGCTCTCTCCCCTTCCCTCTCCCCCTTCGAGGGGGAGAGGGTCAGGGTGAGGGGGCTCACTCCTTCGTCAGGTACTCCCTGAAAGTCTGCCTCGGTCCCACCCAGTAGAAGACCTTGGCCGTGCTCTCGCAGAGCATGGAGCCCACCGCGGGGTGCTTCAGCGTGAGCATCCATTCGGGATGAGCGCCGTGGTGCACAGGTCCTGGGGCCTGGATCCAGAGCACCCGGCGCGACGGAAACATGGCGTCAGCATCCTTGAAGAGGATGAAGGGGCGATAGCGCCCGTCCCGGTTCGCGAGAAAGACCACTGCCCAGAGCGGCGCCGTCCGCAGGGCCTCGCCCGGTTTGCCCTCGGGCTCGCCGATCCTGAGGAGGGCCGCGTAGTCCTGCCGGCGGTCACCGTTGAAGTCGGCGCGGAAGAGCTGCTCGCGCCGGTGCTCCGCGCCGCAGCGGTCCTCCAGGATCTCGTCGGCGCGCACCACGCTGGCGGCGGGGTCAAGGCGCTTGATCGCGTCGGCAAGCGCGGGCGGCAGGGCGGACGGTTCCTCAGCGGCGAAGGCGAAGGTGCCGAAGGCCAGGACTGCCAGCGCGAAGGCCCAGCTCAGGCGGACGATGGCTCGCGCGCCGCGGCGCCGGCCGCGTGGAGGAGCGGCTCTGGCGTATCGGGATTGATCGAGCAGTCGGGGCCGATCAGGAGGCTGCGGCCGCGCATTTCGGCGATCGCGCTCCGCGCGCGGTCGGTGAGGGCCGCGTCCGTGAACGATTTGATATCCGGCTTGGCGGGGAATCCCCCGACCACCGCCCGCCCGGTCTTGCGGTGGCCCTCGGCCAGCGTCGGGTTGCCGGGCACGGTCGCCCAGGACAACGCCGTCACCGGATAGTCGAGGAATTCGTCGAACAGCGTTCCCTCGCCGCAGACGTGGAGGAGGTTGAAGGGCGCGCGCTCGACTGGGCCGAGAACCCGCAGGTCGTGCGGGCGCTGGAAGCGCCGGCATTCGGCAGCCGACATGAGAGAACGGGTGGCGAGGTTCGTCGCGTAGAAGAGCCCGTCGGCTCCAGCGTCGAGGCACGCGCCCGCGTACGCGCGAAGCGTGACGGCGACAGCCTCGAGGGCGTGCTCGACGGCCGCCGGCTCAGAGCGCATCAGCGAGAGCGCCTGCTCGCGGCCACCTTTCATGAGGTACGTCATCACCATAAGCGGGGAGAACACCGTCCAGATGATCGGCGTATCCGGCCCAACCGCCGCGCGGATCAGCCTCAAGGCCTCCAGCTGCTCGCCGAGAGCGCCGGCGCGCGGATCGGCCGGTTCGAGCGAGGCGAGATCGGACGCGCCGGCGGCGGGTGCCCGAGTCACCGTGAAGGGCACCGCGTGGTCGCGCGAGGCCGTGTACTCGAGCCCCCACGCCTCGGCGAAGCACTGTGCCCGCGACTGGGGCTTGAGGTAATCCCAGTCGAAGGTCTTGGCGAGGCGCAGCGTCTCTCCGGCGAGGCTCTCGGCCGAGTTCTCGGTGACGAAGTTGTGCAGCCAGAACGCGATGGGAACGCGATCGACCGGCTCGCCGCGTAGCGCCGCCATGACCCGCTCGCGCTTCGTCATCGCGCCTGGAGCCTCAGATCCTCGTAGGGGGCCGTGTACGGGTCGTCGGGGAGAGCGTTGACGCAATCGACGGCGACCTTCGGGCCGACCGCGACGAGGTAGGCGTACTCGAGCACGGGCCCGAACATGACGCGCTCGTGGATGATCTGCTGCATCTTGACGAGGATCTGGCGGCGCGCGCGGGGGTTGCTCTCGTTCGCCTGCGCGTTGTAGAGACCGTCCACCTCGGGGTAGCTGCCGTACGCGTAGAGCCCGCCCGTGACCGCGTATTGCTCGAGCCGCGTCGCGGCGTTGCCGGGCGCGCCGCTGCCCGCGAGGATGATGTTCCTGAGCGTCTTGTCGCCCCACTGCTTGAGATAGGTCGCGCGCTCGAGCAGGCGCAGGCGCACGCGGATGCCGACGGCGTTGAGATCGTTGACCACGGGCTCGCCGATGCCGGAGCCGGAGAAGGTCTCGCCGGTGAGATCGCCCGCGTCGAAGCCGTTGGGATAGCCGGC
>WNFP01002222.1_pt1 | contig 15453 bp, 14 predicted proteins | sample 5400201 | NCBI WGS metagenome assembly WNFP01 (sample SAMN13153355, study PRJNA577476) | soil metagenome | isolation source: 115 cm saprolite under Madrone tree | place: USA:California | collected 2016-06-14
GCGATGCAATGGCATTCCTCGATCTCCGCGAAAGGCACCAACAGTCGGGCCAACTCATCCGCACTGGTGCGCTCCAGTCGAATCTGCACAAACGCGCACAAGCCTAACTCGATCGACTGCGGATCGAGATCCACAGTGTAGCGACGGATAACGCCGGACTTTTCCAGTTTCTTGACTCGCTCGAAAACCGCTGGCGCTCTCCTGATCGCGTCGGCGATCTGGGCGGCAGGATCGCTTTATTCTAAGAAAGCGGCTCGGCCATCCTCGGCCGTTCTGGGCGTCGGCATACAGATGATCTGTGGGGGAGCGCTTTTGCTGATAGTCAGCGTTTCTACGGCGAGGCCGGGCGATTCGAATGGAGCAACGTCAGCGTGCGATCAATCCTGGCTTGGTGGTACCTCGTGATCTTCGGCGCAATTATCGCGTTTACCGCATATGTGTGGTTGGTTCGCGTTTGCGCGCCCTCGCTGGTTGGCACCTACGCGTTTGTGAATCCGGTGATCGCGGTATTCTTAGGCTCTGCCTTTGCCGGCGAGGAACTTAGTTTCCGCACGACGTGCGGTGCCGCCGTTATTGCGGCTGCGGTTGCTCTGGTCGTCTTTTTCTCGAACCGGCCAGCGAAACCTCCACTCGACCGCGACGAGCCGGAACTGCTGTCCAGCTCTGCGTGCACAGCAAAGGTATTAGAAACCCGTTCGGGAGGGATCCAATAAAAGTAGTCCGGTCTTTCAGTGCCTTACCCTTTGTGCAGAAAGAGATAAATCGCGTGATATTTTGCTTTCGCGGTTTCATCCTGCGTTTTCGGCGGTTCAGCCGGAGCAACCCCACCTTCGGTGGCGACTCGCATCACGTAATCCACCTTGTCAAGGGTTCCTGAGCCGCTCCTTGCCTTCACTGCGACCAATAGCCAGGGGATGCCGGCTGGAGCAGCCAAGTTTTTTAGGGGAGGAACACTACCGACGATGCTGCTGCTATCTCTGAGGGTCCAGCTCGGTCCTGCGCCATGCTTACCCAGGATCTCTCCGGCCGCATTTTTTAGCTCTGCTTCCGGAGCTTTCAGAGACCACTGGAAACCGCCAGCCGGATTCGGTTTGCTCTCGTAGATCTGAACTCCGTCCGCAACGAGCGCCAATACGATTGAACTATTTTCCGGAAAGGGTAGGAACTCTTCAGCAGAAGCCGATTGGTAAAGCGCGGAACCGAATAGCGCGACCATTGCAACCAAAGATTTGTGAATTCTCATGGCGCGGCCAAGCTTGGCACGGGCGTTGGCCAACGGCAAGCAGGATACGGCCGTGTTTCTCTTCGATTCCCGGCTCAAACAATTAGCTGCGTCTTCACGCCGCCAGGACACCCGGAGTCATCTCTCGGAGTTTTTTCACCGCGCGACTCAAGATTTCCAGCGCTCGCTTGACTTCTTCCATTGTGTTGGTGCGCCCAAAAGAGAAACGCAGACTTGCCCGGGCTTGCTCATTGGAAAGGCCCATTGCCCGCAGTACGTGAGAAGGCTCCAATGAGCCGGTAGTACACGCCGAACCAGCCGAACAACAGACACCTTGCTGGTCCAGAATCATCAACATCGCTTCGGAGTCAATCCCCTCGATAGAAAGATTAGTCGTGTTGGGTAATCGTCGTTCCTTATCACCGTTGACGGTTGCTCCCGGGATTCGCTCCAGAGCTTGTTGCTCGAAAGTGTTCCGAAGCTCACGCACGACTCGGTCCTCCTCTTGAATGTGCGCCGCTGCGAGCTCCGCAGCCTTCCCCAGTGCCACAATGGAAGCGGTGTTTTCGGTTCCGCCTCGACGTTTATTCTCTTGACCCCCCCCGATAAGGAACGGGAAAAAGCGGGCGCGCCGGTTGACATATAATGCTCCAACTCCTTTTGGCGCGTGCAGTTTGTGTCCGGATAACGAGAGGAACTGGATGGAAGTTGTATTGAGGTTGATTGGAATTTTGCCGATCGCTTGTACTGCATCCGTGTGAAAGATCGTTTGTTGCTGTCGACATATCTCCGCCGCTTCTTCGATCGGGAAAAGGACGCCGGTCTCGTTGTTAGCCCACATTAGCGAAACGACTGCGGTGTCGGGCCGGATGGCAGCCTCCAACTGGGAAAGGTCAACCGATCCTTTGGCGTCCACATCCAGCCATGTGACTTCATAGCCGCGCCGCGCGAGCGCCTCCGCGTGTTTGATAATCGCACTATGCTCCACCTTGCTCGTGATGACATGCTTACGGTCTTGATCGATCGACAGCGCCGATTGCAACGCGGTATTGTCCGATTCGGTCCCACAGCTGGTAAAAAGAATCTCGGAGGGCTCGCAGCCAAGAAGCCCTGCAACCTGTTCCCGGGCATGCTCGACCGCTCGCGCTACCCGTTTACCGAATGAGTAGGCGCTCGAGGGATTGCCGTACTGTTCTTTCAAGAACGGCAGCATGGTTTCCAGCACGGCTGGATCAACCGAGGTCGTAGCATTGTTATCAAGGTAGATCATCGGCTTTCGACTTCCTCAGGAACCTGTTCTTTCGGCTCAATCGGTGCTGTTTGCCTCCTCTGCGACAATACTTCTCTCCATTTTAAATAAAGGTTGCGCAGATAAATCGGGACCGGAAGGAGTGTCATTATGATCCCGACGGAGTCATGCCGATAGAAAATGAAATAGCTTAACGCCAAGAGGCTTCCAAAAAGGCTACACTCCCAGAATCCCAGCGGGATGATGCTTTTTCCGGCACGCTCCGAGGCGATCCATTGTAGCAAGAATCGAATGCCGAAGATCAGGCTGCCCGACAACCCGATCACCTTCCAGGTATTCACCTCTATCATCAAAAAAGAAAACGTACCCAACACGGACATTTTTCGCTATCGCATCGAACTCCTACCGTCGCAAGAGGGCGGCCTCAAACTTTGCACGCCGACCCGCCCACACGCCCCTACCTGCGTACGGGCTGCGAATGTGGATCTTTAGGAACACGATCCGGCTCTGCGACCGGTTGATCGCCATCCCCTCTATCCCGATGATGCGGATCAAAAAAGAGGTCAAAAGCCAGAAACAAGGCCTTTGAATGCCGGGCAAACCAAAGATTGAAGAGGGGAATCGGAATGATCGTCAACAACAACGTGACCCCAATCGGCAAACGAACCCAGAAATCCAGAACAAGATAAATGATTACTCCCAGGAGGGCGGCAACGCCGTAATTAATGGCAAAAATTGAGAGCAAAAAATATCCTGGCTCTCGCTCATATGGGTACCCGCATTTTGGGCACCCATCGAGAGGCATAAACCAATCCTCCAGCGAGCGAACCTTGTACCACGGGACGAATATCGCGCGTTCGCCGCAGGTTGGACATTTCCACCGCAGCGCATTACCAACCATCCAAAGAAAACGACCGACGGAATAATCAGATTCATCCGATTGACTCGCCGCCATGTTAGCAACTTACGCTAATGTAGTTTTTGGTCGACGGAAGAATGGAGTTATATGCAGCGGCCACAACGAAAAATTCCTGGTCCCATTATCACCAATCCAATTAATCTCTTTATTTGCAGCTGGCCGACGAACGCTACGAAGAAACCTCTGGGGCACCAAATAACTGATTATCCGATATGAAGGAAAAACAGAGAGTCCTGATCACTGGTTTCGGAATTGTTTCGCCGATCGGGAACGGGGCCGGTGAAAACCTGGCCGGCCTCCGGGCTGGAAGAGACGGAGTGAGTCCGGTGACTGCATTTGACGTCTCCGAGACGCGCTGCAAAACCGCTGGTCAGGTGAATGATGAGCCGTTGAAAGCTGTTTTCCCGGCCAATCGACGGACCAAACGCTTGCATCGAAGTTCGCGCATGGTCGCCGCCTCCTTGGCGGAGGCCATGTCGATGGCCGGCTCCCCGATCCCCGAGTTGGTGGTATTTTCAACCTCCGTCGGCGCAATGAGTAATGGAGAAGAATTTTATCGTGCGGTTTTAAAGTCGAGGTCGAGACGTTTAATAGCGCAGTGGGTTGCGAATTACATGCCGCAAAAGCCGATCTTGGATGCACTCGAACTTTTGGACCTTCGGCTTCCAATGCAGGTTATCTCGAATGCTTGCTCTTCCGGAACCAATTCGATCGGACATGCCTTTAACCTTATTCGGGATGGATTGAATTCATGCGTGATTTGCGGAGGATACGATCCGCTGTCTGAACTGGTTTTTGTCGGCTTTGATTCGCTTCAGGCTTCCACCCCGGAGAAAATCCGACCTTTTGATCTGCACCGGTCCGGGTTGGTGTTGGGGGAGGGCTCCGCCGTGCTGATTCTTGAATCGGAAGAGTCGGTGCAGAAGAGAAAGGCGACCGCCTACGCGGAAATTTCCGGCTATGGAGTCTCAACCGATACTTACCATCTAACTCAGCCAAATCCATCCGGCATCGGTCCGAGGCTTTCCATGGAGCGTGCGCTTCAATCTGCTGGATCTGATTCGGTTGATTATGTAAATGCTCACGGAACGGCAACGTTATACAATGACGCCACTGAAGGAATCGCCATTTCTCAGCTGTTACCGGGTATACCGGTCAGTTCTACCAAGTCGATGATGGGTCATGCTCTCGGTGCTGCCGGCGCAATCGAAGCCGTATTTTGCGTCCTTGCTTTGCGGGACCGGTTTCTGCCGCCCAACATTCATTTTAGGGAACCTGATCCGACTTGGAAATTTGAGGTCGTAGCCAACCAGTCGCGTTCGGCATCTATCCGAACCGTCCTCTCCAATTCTTTCGGCTTCGGTGGCACCAACGCGTCTTTGTTGTTCCGAGCGATATGAGTCTATTTATTCAAGGGGTCGGAGCCGTCTCCCCGCTCGGGCCTAACGCAACGACCACCTGGGCTCAACTTTTGGCTGGAAATGAAGCCCCTCGCAAGACTTTGCCCAACGGAATGAATGGTCGCGAATATTACTACGTGCCGGTTCCTGAAAAATTCATCGCCGAGGCCGGTCGTCAACCACGTCTGCGTCGTTCTGGAGCGCTTTCACTGATGGGCGCGGCGGCCGCATATGACGCCTTGGCGGACGCTGGATTCCAGCCCGACGCGCAATTGGGGGCGCGATGCGCCGTCATCTACGCGATCTGTTCGGGCGGGGTAAATTACACGCGCCGATTCTATCACGAGCTCATTACCCAAGGCGTCAACGCCGCCAGCCCGATGTTGTTTCCGGAAACAGTATACAATGCGCCGGCTAGCCATTTGGCTGCGCTGCTGAAATTGGACGGGGAAAGTTACACTCTAGTAGGTGACTGTGCGGTCGGATTGTCCGCTCTTCATTTCGCCGCTCAGCTTCTTGTCAATCAACCCCAGCTCGAAGTCTGCGTGGTAGTCGGTACCGAGGAAGCCGATTGGATACTTTCCGATGCTTTTAACAGCTGGCGCATGGTAACTCGGCATTCGGACTTTGAAGTTTTTGGTAAGCCGCAAGGAACGATTTTTGGTGAAGGTGCGGCTGCCATCGTGTTAGGGCGCACTAATGGGATTCCTGTCGCCCGCAGCGGACCCGGACTATCTTTTTTTTCCAGGCAAGATGCGCTCGCTGCGGCTCGACAGGTCATCGAGCCAATGATTCAAGGAGAAGTCCCCGATTGCGTGATTTGCAGCGCCAACGGAACGTTTGTCGATCAAATCGAGGAGCGAGTACTCCGCGCGCTTCTACCGACGACTTTGGTTTATAGTTATAAACCGGCCCTGGGAGAAGCGCTTGGCGCTAGCGCCCTTTTTCAGACAGTCTTTGCCGCTTTGGCTCTTCGCCACCAGACCATTCCCGGAACGCGGCACGGTGGTCACCGCCTTCCCTGCCTCACCCGAGCAAGTCGTACGATGAAACTTCATCGGGCATTAGTAACGGTGATCGGGTTTAACCAACAGGTGAACTCATTGCTCCTGGGCAATAGTTGACTGATAGCCGCAGGTTGCGCGGCCTAGAGGTTCCGCCTCCGCTATGGCGTGACCAACGTAGCTCGAAGCGCGAAGGTGCCGCGCTCCCGGAAGGTGCGTTTACTTGATACTCTCGGCGGAATAGATGATAAATGAATTTTATGCCCGATAAGCCGGTGGCTCGTTCTTCTGCGGTCGAGGATTACCTGGAACAGATCCTGGATCTGATCAATACAAAGGGATATGCCCGAGTGGCCGACATCGCACAAGGTTTGAAGATCTCTCAAGCTAGCGTTACAAACATGGTACAACGACTTGATGCTGAGGGATTGTTGAAATACGAGAAGTATCGCGGCTTAGTGCTGACGACTGCCGGGGAAACGTTGGCTCGTAACATCATGCGGCGCCACCAATTGCTAACCGATTTTCTACGAATGTTGGAGATTGAAGAAGAGGTCGTTTATCACGATGTAGAAGGGATGGAACATCACATCAGCCCACAAACTCTCAATGCCATCGAGGCATTGATGGAGGCACTTCGAAGCAACCCCATTATCCTGTCTCGCATCAAACATCAGGCACATGGTCACTGAGCATTTCGAGTTCGCTGGTTGGACCGACAATCTCCGGCTCGCCAACGATCAGGTCGAAGTAGTGATTCTCCGCGAGGTGGGTCCCAGGATTATTTCTCTTCGTCCCCTCAACGGACGTAATGTTTTCAAAGTCGTGGCCGAACAGAGCGGAAAGTCGCGCGAGGAGACCTGGCAGATTCGCGGTGGCCATCGGCTTTGGACCGCGCCAGAAGATTACGGCGATCCCAATGGCCTCACCTATGTCCTCGATAACTTCCCCGTCGCGTATGAAATCAAAGGGGAATTCCACGCGGAGGTGACTCATCATATGCAAAAACCGGCGCAAATCCGAAGAGCTATCTCGGTTCAGTTGGCGGCTTCTGGACCCCGAGTCACAGTGGAACACTGGCTGACCAACCAGGGTCACTCACCACTTCGATTTGCTCCTTGGGCGCTTTCAGTGATGGCGCCTGGTGGGTTTGCCATCATCCCGCAACCTCCACTAGGAACTCATCCGAACGACTTTTTGCCCAATCGATCTCTAAGCTTGTGGCCCTTTACCGACCTGAGTGATGATCGGATTCGATTCGGACAGCGCTTTATCCAGCTTCGACAAATCGATCGAGGCCCAATTAAATTTGGTTTACGTCATACCGAAAAGTGGGCCGGCTATGTTCTGGGCGATCATCTGTTTCTGAAGACCATCCCTTTGGTTGAAGGGGCAGAGTATCCCGATCTGGGTTCAAATTTCGAAACGTTTACGAACGAGGAGATTCTTGAGTTGGAGAGTCTTGGCCCCTACCAGGAGATTTCTCCGGGTCAGACCGTGAAGCATACCGAACTCTGGGCGGTATTTTCTGGGCTCCAATTGCCGCCCTTTCAAGATGAAGATGCGTTTGCCAAGGCCATCGATCCTTATCTCAAGCAGTTCTTATGATACGAAAGATCCTCACCGCTGCGGCGTTCGCAGTCTTGGTGTCGAGTTGTGCTACCGATGAGTTCCTACAGACCAAAGCGCAAATGGCGCAGAGCATCGCTGGTGAGCAACCGGGTGATTACTACATCGGGCGTCGATTTTATCGCCGAAATTATTTTTTTTGGGGCTATGTGCGCCGACCGCAACAGCCCTGGAGTAGTGCCCAGTTGGTGATGCTAAACGAACAAAAAGTTCTGGCGCCCGATCGTGAGGCAAACGCCATGGGTTACGATAATAATAGCGAATACCGCTTGGATGGTTATTTTTCCGGCCAGACGGTTTATGAACCCGCTTCGAACGCGTTCTATCCGGAGTTTGTCCTCACTGCCTACAAGATAATCTCAACCAATCCTCCACGGATTTTTCGCGATCCCCAGGCCAGCGATCCAAATCGGCTGGTGATCGACAAGCCCGAGTGAGGTCTATGAGATGCCTGCCCCGGAGGGGGGTGACGCGTGCCTGAGACCGAGAAATTCGAACATTTTCAAGTTCTGCGGCGGCCCGATGGATCGCTCTGGGAGTTGGGTCGAGGTGCAATGGGAGTCACCTACAAGGCTTTCGATACGAACCTCCGTTGCGACGTTGCCCTCAAGGTCATCAATCCCCAGTTTCTGAATAGCGAGACGGCTCGGCAGCGGTTTTTGCGTGAGGCGCGTGCCGCCGCTCAGCTCCGACATCCCAACGTTGCCTCAGTTTTCCACCTCGGAAGTGTCTCGGGCAGCTTCTTCTACGCGATGGAATATGTGGAGGGAGAAACGGTCGAACACCGGGTCGAACGAGAGGGCGCGTTAGAACCTTCCCTTGCAGTGCGAATCACTCGCCAGGTCGCTCGAGCCTTGATTGCGGCGGACAAGCAAAAGGTCGTTCATCGGGATATCAAGCCGTCCAACATAATGTTGGTCCGCGATGAGGACGAAGATCATCTGCTGGTCAAAGTGATCGATTTTGGATTAGCAAAATCGCTTTCGTCCGGCCCTGATCAGTCCGTCACCGTTACGATCGGTGGTTTTGTTGGCACGCCTCACTTTGCCAGCCCGGAGCAACTCGAAGAGCGAGATATCGATATCCGCTCCGATATTTATTCCTTGGGAGCCACCCTATGGTTTATGCTCGCTGGGAAACCGCCGTTCCAAGGATCGATCGCCAGCGTGATCCATCAGCATCTCGGATCATTGCTTCCGTCGGATGTTTTGGCGGCTTTCCCTCCTCGGCTGGTAAGCGTTCTCCAGAAGTGCCTAGCCAAGAAACCCGCCGCTCGATTTCAGACGCCCCTTGAAATCAAGCAAGCATTGGATGAAGCGCTCGCCAATTTAAAGGGGGACAGCCCGACTATCCTGGGCGGTAATCTTGAACATTCGGCGACATCTACTGCCAGTGGCGCATCGGGGTTTGCCACCGGGCAGATCATTCAGAATCGTTACGAGATCCTCGGCCAATCGCCTCTGGATCCGGCGATCTTCAAAGCAAAGGATTTGCGGTCGACCAGGGTGCTTGCCGTGCGACCGTTTATCGAGTCCGAACGATTTGATGCTCTACAGACGGGCGATCTTAAAGCCGAAATTGGCCGATTAGAAAAGATTCGTCATCCGAGTTTGACGGAAGTCTACGGGATCGAGCCCTCCGGTCATGGGCTTGTGCTGCTAAGCGAATGGGTACGAGGCTTTTCTTTTCAGGATCTTCTCCGCGCACGGCGATTGCTCGATTGGGATGAAACATTGCGCTTGGTCCGTCCTCTCGCCAAGGCGCTCGACTTTGTCTCGGACAAAAATCTTCTGAAGACCGACCTTTCGCTTCGGCACGTGTATGTCGACCCGGCCGATGCCAACAATAACATTTTTGAGCTCCAGCGGTCGCCGGTAACGAAATGGCCTCCCTTTCTAGTTAAGCTCGATACTTTGAGCTTGGGTACAACCTTGCCCAGTCAGTTTGCTGGGTCGGCTCAAACGGTTGTTCCAGGCCGTCTCCACGCGACAACACGGACTGCGCCGCAACAATTGGCTCACATGGTTTACGAATTGCTCGGCGGCACCAGCTCACCGACTCAGACGCCGGCACCGAATCTTCGCTTCAGCCCTCTTTCTGCTCTTTCCGAAGCCGGTAACGCCACCCTCCGCCCTGCGTTGGTCGATCCAACTTGTTTCGGGTCCGCTAGCGAATTTTTGTCTGCCCTGGAACAGGCTGAGACTCAGGCGCGGCGAGGCGCAATTCCGATGCAGGCCGGAATGCCCCCATCGCTTCCCGATGACTACGCAGCGCACACCGAATCTGTCCCGGAACAAGAATTAGAGGAACAACCGAGGACCTCTCGATTGCTTCTGCGCATCATAACTGCCGTTGTTGCAGTGTTTCTCTTGGTCGCCTTGGCTGGAGTTCTGGCGATCAGCATATTTCTGCGTAAGTCCGAGCCGATAAAGCCGGTGGTTCACCAAGGTTTCGTTACTCTTTCGTCTAAGCCGGATAGAGCGATCGTGAAATCAAACGGGCGCGAACTTGGCAAAACGCCGCTGATTAAATATCAGCTCCCGACCGGTAAACAAGTGCTTGATCTTGAATTTCCCGATTACCAGCCACGCGCCGTCGAGTTGGAGATAAACGATAATACGACCGATAATCTCGGACAAATCGTCCTGACGAGAGATGTCGGCCAGTTCGTTATCAAAACAAATCCGGCCGGAGTGCCATTCCAGATAATAGATTCGGAGAAAAAGGTGACCTCGGGGATTTCGCCTTTAACCGTGCAGAATATGCCTACCGGCAAATATCAGGTGAAAATTCAGCGGCCCGGTTGGCCGAATATCGTCGAAGATGTTGATCTCGCGGCAAACGCTTCGGTCGCTATCCAGCACACATTCCAGGGAGCAAACGTGTCCCTGAAAAGCGATCCGTCGGGGGCAACCGTATACTTGGCCGGGGCGGCAATCGGCAGGACGCCGCTGAACTGCGCTCTGCCGTTGGGACAAGTGGAGCTGACATCGAAAATCGGCTCGCTGGCTCCCGTTACTCAACGATTTACGCCTGAGCCCGACGGAAGCTCGGTTATTGAATTCAAGCACACCTACGGTCTACTCTCGATCACTGCTGACCGTGCGGACGCCGAGGTGCTCATCGGCGGGATCAACCTCGGTCATCCGCCAATCGAAGGGATTTTGCCGCCCGGCAAGCATCAAGTAGTCGTTAAGTCCTCTGGCTCTCCTGATCAGGCGCGAACTGCCGAAGTTCAAGCGAATCACCGCCAAGTGATGCAATTCACATTCGGCGGAGGTGTTTCGGAGACGAATCAGGCCAATGCAACCAATGTCCCGACCGTGCAAACGACTCCGCCACAGCCAAGCGCTTCTCCCACCGCGATTGGAGTCTCCAAGCCAACCAACACCGTCTTTCACGGAAATGCCTTCCCGACAGCTCAATCAACGCCTTCTCCGAGCCCGTCGGTCGCTATCAGCCGTCCTCGCACTTCAGCGACTCGGGTGTACCGCACGAAAGAGGAGTGGGAACAGGGGAAGGACGAGGCATATCGCAAGTTCGATTCTGATTGGGATGCCCGGAAGAACGCAATGAAGCAGGAGAAGAAGTACATCGAGTATTGGATCGATCACTCCTCCGGTTCAACCCAAGAGCGATGGAAATCCAAAAAGAAAGTGCTGGAAGATAAGCTGGACCAGCTCGATGACCAGAAGGATCGCGCGAAAGACTCACTCAAGCGAAAGTGGGGCGATGATTGAGTCTTGGTAGCGGCAACTGGTCTGTCGGAGAAAGTTCGGCAAGGTATCCCAAAAGCGCCGAGGTTTTCGCCCTGCCTTAGTGGGTAGTGCGGACCGTCCGAGCCTGCTAATGTTAGGACAGTCGGCTGAACCCCGCGTACCGCTTGGTTAGCACTAGCGCGGAACGCCGGTCGCGAGCGGCTTCCTTAATGGTCGAGAACTTCAGGTTCTTTACGACGCGTCAACCACAATTCTAACCTGGGCATCTTCGTTAGCCGTTCCGGGCCCGGTCAGACTCAATGACCTACTCGGCGTGGAGCAGGTAGCCGGTTGTAAAATCTCGATTCGAATCTTTCCACGCATGAAGTTCCAGGAACACGGGACATGCCGCCAATACGCTCCAGAAATCTTGTCAGCTACATTTGCACTGCCGGAGCAGATCGCCTTAAACATCAAGCCCTGGCCTTTGAATAATGCCGTTCGGAAAACCTCCAGCTGCGGCACGGATCGGTCTGAGAGCGAAATGACGCAGAGACCGACAAATGCGAAAAAAGAAACGCCGGTAACGGTTTTTCGTAGCATGGGTTTCCAGAGTCGGACCGCTAAAATGTACACATAGCAGAGTGTCGGCTCACGGTCAAAAAATTTGCTGGGCGCAGCAGCCTGTCGGACCGTTAGCCAAGCGAAAGGGTTTGATGGCAAAATCGCGTGCTGAGGAGACTGCGCGTTCCGCACCTGGGAGGTGCGTCTACTGGATTCGCGCCGAGGACCGTGATTCAATGCAATATGACTTCGACCGGGGGTTCACAAGAAAGTCATTTGATCGAGATCCTCTGCACACTACAAGATCGCGGAGTCGATTTTGTGGTTGCCGGAGGAGTTGCGGCGGTGTTGCACGGTGTCGAGAGAATGACTCTCGACCTGGACGTCGCGGTTTCGCTTGACCCGTATAATCTGAGACGCTTTTTGTCGGCTCTCGATCAGCTGCGGTTGGTTCCGCGCGCACCAATCCCAGCAGATACTATCTTGGATGATGCGCGAGTAGAAGAGTTGATCCGGGAGAAAAACGCGCTCGTTTTCACATTTTGGAATCCGCAAGAACCTTATCGACAGATCGACATGTTCTTGACTCGGGAGAATAGCTTTGACGATCTGGTCGCCGACGCTCATGCTTTGAACATTCGAGGCAGAACCATTCGGGTCGCTTCACGGCGCAAGCTGATCGAGATGAAAGGTCGCGTCCGTCCTGTCCGTGAAAAGGACTTGAACGACATTAAAGCCCTGACAAAAATCGACGATGATAAACCAGCATCCGATGGAGAACCAAAGAGAAAGTAGTCGATTTGGAATCGATTTGGCTGTTTGGGCGAAACTGCGACCGGAAGATTTCGATGGCCATAGTGAGTTCGCGAGAATGGACGCAGAGCAACGGCTTACCTGGCTTTCTGAGATCGCCAGATTTATGCACGATGCACGCCAATCTCGGGAAACTGGTTCCTTCCAACGCTTCCTGGATTAAGGGACGTCCGGGGAAGTCGCTCCCTATTGGTTGACCTATGGTTTGTCCGAAATGCCAAGCCGAATCGGGTGACGCTTTTTGCCCGAACTGCGGATCGGATCTGCAGATTTATCGACAGGTAGAAAACCTTCAGCAAGAGGTTTCTGAGCTTCGCGCGCTCTTGAGTGATCTTCGATCGAGCCAGGCCAAGAACTCAACCGGACCGGCCGTATCCAATATCGAACCCACTCCCCCGCCGATTCCAATGCCGCCAACCCTCCCAGCCCGACCGATCCAAGCTTGGCGTGAATCTGTCAACTCGCCGGCCGGAGAAAAAGATATTCCTCCGCCTCGTTCTGCCGAAGTGACTTTGGGTCAACGGTGGTTTCTAGGAATCGGGGTGTTCGTGCTGTTATTGGCGATTGGCTTTTTTCTTAAGTATGCCTTCGATGAGCAATGGATCCGCCCTCCAGTGCAAATCACGTTTGGCCTGCTGGTGGGAATTTTCCTGATTGGCGGAGGTGAGATTTGCCACCGCCGAAAATGGGCCGGGTTGGACATCAGCTTTGCCGCTCTTGGTTTGGGCGCCCTCTACCTCAGCGTTTATGCTGCCAACCAGATCTATCGACTATTGCCGGATGGGCTCACCATATTCGTCGTGCTACTGGTTAGCACAGTTGGACTTCTCATTTCCTTTTTGTGGGATTCTCGAGTGTTGGCGGTGCTTAGTTTTCTAGGTGGCTATCTATCGCCACTGCTGTTCCACTCCAACGAGCTAGGCAATTGGGTCTTTTTCGGCTACCTGTCGGCTCTCAATATTGCGACTACGCTGCTGGCCTACGTGAAGCGCTGGTCCTCGCTCTCGTGGATTGGGGCGATATTGAGCTGGATCGCATTTCAGGTCTGGTCATCCACTCATCCAACCGCTGATCAATGGGAATACGCCTTTTGCTTCACCCAGTTGTCCCTGTTCCTCTACTCGATCTTTCCGTTTCTCCGGATCCGTTCCTCGATCGGTGGTTGGCGGCTCACCGGAATATTCATTGCTCTGATCAACGGCTGGCTTTGCGTCTGGAAGTCGGCCGAGCTTCTGCAATACGACAAAAATCCGTTGGCGATCGTTACCCTCGCCTACTCGGTAGTTGCACTGTCACTTGCTTTGGTGTTTTGGCGTCGTTCGGAGGGCGCGCCGCTTGCGGCAGCCGGCTCTTATGGACCAGCCGTAACCTGGTTGATTGCACAGGGATTGATCTACCTGCTGGTGACCTGGGCAGTGATCCTCTCGAATAAATGGACAATCCTTTTCTGGGCTGCTCAGGTGGTTGTTACCTACTGGATTGCCGCAAAAGCGAAAGACCGCGTACTCTTGAACGGTACGATTATCCTGGGAGTCATCGTGACGTTTCGATTTCTTTTCTTCGAAGTCGACATTCTTGGCTTCTCTTTGGCCAATGAGCGATTCGTCGACGATCTCTTTTCTCGTTGGTTCATCGGGATGTTCGTGATTGCATGCCTGCTAGCCGTTTGGTGGTTGGCATCCCGCGGCTTAGTGAATGGAGCCCACTCCGGTCTGGCTCGTTGGTTTGAAATCATTGGGTTGATGAGTCTGTTCGGCTTCCTCAATGCAGAACTCGAACGCCTCAGCTGGGAATGGCGTTTTCCGGTCACCTTGGCTGCGTTCTCTATCCTCTGGACACTCTTTGCCGCCTCCTTGCTGGTGATCGGCTTTTTGTGGAAGCGAAAATTTTACCGGATCTGCGCGATTGTCCTTCTATTCATCACGATTGGGAAAGTACTTCTCTTTGATACTGCCGAAGTGAGTGCTCCCTATCGCATTTTGTCGTGCGCTGTACTGGGGGGCATTCTGGTAGCATTGTCCGCCTTGTACTATCGGTTTGCCACGCGCCTGCTCGTCCAGCCTGACCCCTCAACTGTGAGGAAATAGTCTATTTAGTGGCGGCGCGAATAGTCGGCAATGCTTCTTGCAGGCTCGCTAGATCTTCGATCGACAATACTTCAGCCCCTTTTCGAATCCGTGCCACCAGTCCGGCCAGGACCGAACCCGGTCCCAGTTCCAGGAACAGATCACAGCCAGCTCGATCTATCAGGTATTCGATGCTTTCCGCCCATCGAACAGAACCGGTCACCTGATCGCCCAAGGTCGTCCGGATCTGTGTCAGGTCGTCCACCGGCGAAGCAGTAACATTTGCTATCACGGTGAATCGAGGAGCCCGAATGGTGGCTGTTGCCAACTCTGCCTGGAGTTGTTGTCTGGCGCTACTCATCAGCCGGGAATGGAAAGCGCCAGCCACCGTTAATGGTACCGCCCGTCTAACTCCTCTCTCCTTAGCGATTGCGATCGCCCTCTCAATTTTAGTGATCTCCCCGGACAAAACGATCTGTCCCGGGGCGTTCAAGTTGGCTACATCAACGTCAGCCTCGGCGGCGACTTGGCGAACGAGCGACTCTTCGCCGCCCACGAATGCCGCCATTGCCCCTTTCGTTTCGTTGCACGCCTCGTCCATGAAACGGCTGCGTTCCGCGACTAAATGCAGTCCGGTCGGAAAATCGAACGTCTCCGCTGCTGCATGCGCCGTGAACTCACCCAGAGAAAGCCCAGCAGCAGCAATGGCGGAGATTGGGCCAACTTCTTCCTCGACCGCCCGTAACACCGCCAGACCATGAACATAAAGTGCGACCTGGCAATTTCGCGTCTTGGTTAGTTCTTCCATTGGACCATCCAAGGCGAGTTGACTCAGAGGTCTCCCCAATCGGCGATCAGCTTCCGCGAAGAGATTCGCCGCAACTGCGTA
>WNFP01003968.1_pt1 | contig 15451 bp, 14 predicted proteins | sample 5400201 | NCBI WGS metagenome assembly WNFP01 (sample SAMN13153355, study PRJNA577476) | soil metagenome | isolation source: 115 cm saprolite under Madrone tree | place: USA:California | collected 2016-06-14
CAAAAATAAGTGGCGCGCCCGGAGAGACTCGAACTCCCGACCCTCTGGTTCGAAGATACGCAGCACAAAATTCTAAGTGCCGCTGCTGGTGTCGCTTACGAGGAAGCGCGTCATTTATCTCGCCCTTGAACTGGACCGAAGTCGGACTCCACCCCCCTGCAGGAATGCCTGATGCCTCAGCTGGCCCGCCGCGTTTGAGCGATGCCGTTATGACGCGGATTTTTAGGGCGGTCCCAAGCACCATCCTTCCTTCTTTTCGGGTTCAGATCGCCCAGCATGGCATCCCGCAGCAGGGCATTTGCGCGGGTTTGATAGCCCCTGCCTTGCCGCCGCAGCCAGGCAATCACATCGGCGTCAAGGCGAAGAGTCAACTGCTGCTTCAAAGGTCTATAGAAGGGATTGCGGACAGCGTTTTGCCAGAACCTCTCCGTCAATTCCGGGATGTCGGAAGTATTGATCTCGTTGTCAGGCCGCCGAGAGAGCTTCTTAAGACGGCGTTTGCGCCCAGCCGTGAGGCGGCTATCCGAGAGACTCTTCTTTACGATTTTCGTCATACCGTTTGCGCTCCTTCCGAACTGCTTTTCGAGCTGAGATGATACGGATGATTTCGTCCTGTTCCTCACTGCGAACGGTGTGGGCAACGAGGAGTAATACGATGCCTCCGACCAAACCGAGGGTTTGCCATCGGAGTTCGCCGCCCTCTATGCGATCTTGATCGACCAGCGCGTAGGGATCAGCAAAAACAAGCATGGCATCTTCAAAACGCACCCATGCTTTCGTTCGTTAGTCTTGGCCTTGGCCTCGTCCCACTCGAACCGAACCATGGACGAATAGTATAACTTCAAAAATGTAGCTACACAAGAGTAGTCGGGAGTGACTGAAAGCAGATTACCTACGGTAGAGACACCTTCTTTTATCAGTTGGGGTTGGTTCACCAGGTACGCGAGCACATGGAGCGAGCCAAACGACAAGGCCTACCAGGGGCGCGAAGCGTTACACATTTGCGCCTCTGCGGAAGAGTGCGGTGAGAAAATGGAGGCTTGTAACTAAATGAAAAAGAGAAAGTGGCGCGCCCGGAGAGACTCGAACTCCCGACCCTCTGGTTCGAAGCGCAATTTCGGCCTAGACGCGGTACAAACCCCGACAACGAAATGCAACAAAACAAGGGGAATTCGGCCGTTTGCTTTGCTCCGTTTTGTACGAAAACTGGAGACTATCAAAGCGAAAAGGGCGACGAAAAGAGAGCTCATCGTGGTAAATCGTGGTAGCCACCACCATGATCCCACGAATGGTTGGAACCCCTGTGTTTCAGATCGGCCGGTTAAGCGTTGAAAACCGATGAATGGAGTTTTCGGGTAGGGACAGCGGTCAGGGAAGGCAAGCCGAACATGGTACGGTGGCGGGAAGCCCGGCCTCAATCTCCTAACTCCAACATATGCTCGCAAAATGCGGCAGGTCCTTGTACGGGCTCGCGTTGATTACGCCTTCTGAGTTCGTCGTGCGTCTTTTGCGTGATATACCAAGCACGACCAGCGCAATAAGGCCACCACGCGCTAGTATTTGTCTCTATCTCGACTGTCAAACCCTCGCAAGCGTCGCTGTCTTGCCGCTTGGCAAATTCTGCGCGAGCGCCCTCGCACCATCTCTCGAATGGCGCTATTTTGACTTTGACTGACATAGGTCTGCGGGACTGGCGCGAGGCTATAACACAATAAAGTGCCGCGCAAGTAAAAGGGAGGGCTTTTTACTGCCCTTGGGATTCAGCTCGCCTGTTCTGCGCACGTATCGGCCTCGCCTCTTCCTCTTGGTCATCACATCTTGACAATCAAGCTGAATGCCTCTAATCTAGACTGGATACCTTTTCTAGAACCTCTATGGACGAGCCAAACACCGACGTCATCCAAGGCACGCTTGACATGCTGATCCTCAAGACCCTCAGCCTTGAGCCGATGCACGCTTTTGGCATCACTCGCCGCATTGAACAGATATCGCGCGGAGTCTTCAAAGTGAATCCCGGCTCGCTTCTCACCGCGTTGCAGCGGCTGGAGCGCGGAGGATGGCTCGACGCCGAGTGGTGTCGAACGGCGAACTCGCGCCGCGCAAGAGTCTATAGGCTTACGCGCGCGGGCAGGAAACAGCTCGAGAGCGAAACTGCGGATTGGTCGCGCCGGGCGTCGGCCATCGCACGGCTCCTGAAGGCGGAGGCCTAGCCCATGTCCCTTTGGCGCCAACTCGCCCGCGGCCTGCGTGCGCTCGTGAACCCCAAAACCGCCGACCAAGAGATCGCAGACGAAGTGGAGAACTACCTGGAACAGGCCACCGCCGATTTGGAAGCGCGCGGGCTTTCTCCCGACGAGGCGCGGCGCGCGGCGCGGTTGGATCTCGGCAGCGCGATCGCGGTCCGGGAACAGATACGCTTCTCTGGATGGGAGAATGCCTTCACGTCGCTGCTCTCAGACTTACGCTACGCGGCCCGCCGGCTGCGTGGTAATCCGGGTTTTACCGCAGTCAGCGTCGTCACGCTGGCGCTAGGGATTGCCGCCACTCTGCCGTACCCGCAATCCGGGCGGATTGTTGCGTTGCGGCACACGGCGCCCGGCATCCAAATCGACGACCTTAACATCGCCGCCTCGCTGTACTTCACTTACAGCGAGGAAAACCGGGTGTTTCAGGATGTCGGCATGTGGCTGGCCGATACCGCGACTGTAACGGGTGTTGGCGGCCCCCAGGAGATCCCGGCTCTGTTGGTGACGAATCGATTTTTTGCCGTCCTGGGTGTCGAGCCCGCGATCGGACGCCCGTTCAGCCTTTCCGACGACGACCCGGGAAGTGAACGCACCGTGATTCTTTCGGATGGTTATTGGAAGTCGCGTTTCGGAGGAGATCGCTCTGCTGTTGGCCGCCGCATCATGATCGACGGCGACGCACACGAGGTGATTGGAGTGATGCCGACATCGTTTCAATTCATGGATCGCCCCTTCTCGCTGCTGGTTCCCTTGCGAATGAACCGCGCCGACATTCGCCTGATCAGCTTCTGCTGCCAGGGCGTCGCCAGGTTGAAACCAGGCGTGACACTCTCGCAGGCCAACGCGGATGTCGCGCGCATGCTGACGATGGCGCCGGCGAAGTTTCCGATGAATCCCGGCTTCAGCCAGGACTTCTTCACAAGGGCGCGCATCGCTCCCGGTGTGCGTTTGCTGAAGGATGTCTTGGTTGGCGACATTGGAGACACCCTTTGGGTGCTGATGGGCACGGTAGGCATCGTGCTCTTGATTGCCTGCGCGAACGTCGCCAATCTGCTTCTGGTCCGCGCCGAGGGACGCCGGCAGGAACTCGCGCTTCGGGCCGCCCTCGGCGCCGGTTCGGGACGCTTGGCGCGTGAGTTGCTTCTGGAAAGCGTCCTGCTTGGAGTCGCGGGCGGCGGGCTTGGGCTGGCGCTCGCGTATGCCGCTCTTCCGGTGCTCACGGCTTCTGGAATGGAGCACTTGCCGCGCGTTCACGATATTTCAATCGATCCGGCGGTGCTGGTGTTTACCCTGGGCGTTTCGCTGGCCGCGGGTCTGCTCCTCGGCCTGATCCCAGTGTTCAAGCATGCGCGGCCTCATCTATTGAACGCGCTGCGCAGCGGCGGCCGCTTGCTCACCCTCAGCAAGGAACGGCATCGCGCGCGCAGCCTTCTCGTCGTCGTGCAGGTGGCGCTGGCAGTTGTCCTGCTGGTCGGCTCCGGACTGATGATCCGCACCTTCCAGGCGTTGCGCCACATCGATCCCGGCTTTTCCCGCGCGCAGGAGCTGGAGACTCTGCGCATTTCGATTCCGGAGTCGCAGGTCAAGGAACCGGAGCGCGCGACTCGCATGGAAGAGGCAATCCTGCGCAAGTTCGAAGCGATTCCGGGTATTTCCGCGGTCGCAATAACGAGCACGCTTCCCATGGAAGGGGGCTCGAACGATCCCGTTTATGCGGAAGACCAGACAGCCGCCCAGGCGGGCACGCTTCCTCCAATACGGCGTTACAAATTCGTTTCACCGGGCTACTTTTCGGCGGTAGGCACCCGTCTGATCGCGGGACGCAATTTGACATGGGCCGAGACTTACAACCAATCGCCCGTGGCTCTGATCTCCGAGAACATTGCGCGCGAGGTTTGGCGCGATCCCCGCGTAGCCATCGGTAAACGCATCCGTCCAACGCTCAAGGACGACTGGCGCGAAGTGATCGGTGTGGTGGCTGACCTGCGGGACGACGGCGTGGATCAGAAAGCCCCAGGCATCGTCTACTGGCCCCTGCTGCAGAAGAATTTCGAGTCGTCTGCCACCAGCGTCGTCCGCAACGCGGCGTTCGTCATTCGCACGCCTCGGGCGGGATCAACAGCGTTGCTTGAGGATCTCCAAAACGCTGTCGCCAGCGTGAACCCGAATTTGCCGGTTGCGGACGTCACAACTCTGGAGTCGGTATACGATCGCTCCCTGTCGCGCACCTCGTTCACGCTGTTACTGCTCGCGATCGCAGGCTGCATGGCGTTGTTTCTGGGACTCGTCGGGCTCTACGGAGTCCTCTCGTACTCGGTGTCGCAGCGAACTCGCGAGATCGGAATACGGCTCGCCCTGGGCGCTCCTCTGCGGGACGTCACACGGATGTTCGTGAATCACGGGCTGGTTCTCTCAGGCACTGGCGCGGCGTGCGGGCTGACGGCGGCGCTCGCCCTCACCCGGCTAATAAAATCGCTGCTTTATGATGTGAGCCCGGCCGATCCGCTGACGTATGCGGCCGTGTCGGCGGGGCTGATTGTTGCGGCGTCGCTCGCCAGTTACCTTCCGGCCCGGCGGGCCACTCGGGTCGATCCGATGGAGGCTTTACGCGCTGAATAGTGTTCCTCCCGGGTTTCTACCCGCTTACGGGGCAGCATTTGCGAATCCACTTGGCTGATTAGTCGAAAATTACCGGCCAAACTGCTTGATCCTAGGGCGCTTACGCGCGATTCTAGGTCCAAGCAGATTTGGAGCGATAATTTTTAATCGGGAGTTGGCAGGATCGTTGAACAAATCACCGATATTGCAAGCTTCCTATATTTGTGCCGTGTGGGCAGCGTTTATCGAGCGGGATTGATTTTGTAGTGGGGCGGAACTTCAAACAGAGAGCCGTCAGGCTCTATCCTTCTAATGTTGATGAGAAAACTTCGGAATTCGGCCGCTTTCCTGAAATCCGAATTGACCAAAAGCAAGGTAACGCCAAGGTCGTCCGACAGCCACTGCTCTAAAACCTGAATGGCCTTTGCATTCCATTCCCCATCTTTTTCGGTTCCCAACCAAGTGGTTTTTATTCCATGCGCCTGAAATCCCTCAATAGTCTTGGTTCCGAGGTCCTCAACCGAGACGTTAGGGGAAGTCTTGACGCCGACAAAACGGGATAGTGCATACGAGTAAGGGCGCTCACTCTGCTATCGGAAGAGTTGCGCTTCACTGATTCGCATCGAGTCAAGCGCCGGTGAATCCTGATCAAACGCGCTTACCGGTAAAGTGGGGCCCGATATCCGAGTTAACGGTAAGCCTACCAGGAGTTAAGAGTGGTGTAGAGTGAGACAACCGAAGTTCTCCGGCGATGGAGATGACTAAGAAACAATGGGTCGTGGCAATTATTCTGCTCCTGCTGTTTCCCTCGGTCTTGATGCTGGGGGGAATGATCTTCAACTTGATTAATCCCGAAATTGCGGCAGGTCATCCGAACTATGTGCGCAACTTCCACCTGCTCAGTCTGCTGAAGCGAATGATTCTGTGGGTATCGATCGCGGCGGTGGCCGTCTTGTGGCTGCTTGTGTGCCTTCTCGTGATCCGCGCCAAGAAGCGATCCCTCCTATGGCTGTTTCTGGCGGCATTGGGGCCCTTCGGGTTTGCCATCCTGGCGACACTGAACGACCAGGCGCCTGCGGAGAAAGACTGGTATGCCCGGTTCGTGAGCAACATGAAGTGGTACGTGCGCGCAGGCTACGAACTCTGCACCTTCGTGATCATAGGGGAACTCGCGTATCAGGCAATGGTTCTCAAGCACACACTGATGATCAAGTATCAGGCGGCCACCTCGGGAGTTTCCGAGGCGCAGATTATTGATCTCCAGAACGCTTCCTCTGGAATGTGGGCGTTTACCGAGGGCATGGAAGTGATGTTCCTGGTAGTTCTTCTCTACTTGCTTCGGCCGATGGTCTTCCGCATTGGGCATCGTGTCGCAGAAATGATGGCGTCGCCCAAGGTACGCTGAGTCTCGATTTCACTCCGCCTGCGCCTACGTTCAAACGCAGTTATCGTACAAGTCCTTCAAGAGCGGGGCCGTCGCTTGGTGTAGGGCCTCATGATGCCCTGAGATACGAGCGATTCGAGAACTGCCGGTTTCACACCCGTGCCGAAGACAATGCACTGCGGATGAAAATTATCGTAGGCTGCGAATTGGAGGATCATCTCGGGCGTCGTGGAACTTCAGAAGATTCACTCGTCTTCCCCAGGCACAACGGAACTTATCTGCGACCCGGAAATCTGCAGAAGCGCTGGCTGCTCCCGGCTTGCGCGAAAGGGAAACTCCGACGTTTCAGTTGGCATGATTTCCATTCGCGCCAAATGAGATAGCGGCCCTTCCCGCGTCCGGCGACTTCCCTTTCACAATCATGTGCCAGTTGTAGCAAGTCTCCATCTGCCGAAAATACCGCAACCCCACATTCGGACCCATCGCAAAAACATCGCTTCTTCGGAATCAATAATCACCTCCGCTGACTCAGCCGGGCCCCGCAACGATACAGCCGTTCTCAAGGTGGCGTCCTCTTCCGACGACGAGTAGAATCGAACTGCGCAGGGAAGATCGGAGTTTTCCATGATGATCCCGGTTATTCGTCTGCGCCTGCTTTATTACTTTCGCTACGTGTTCGCAGTTTGTCTTCTGGCTTTGCCTTGGGTGACGGCGAGTAGATGCTTCGGACAAGAGAGTCCGCCGCAAACCGAAGAGCAGAGACAGGCGCGACACGCACTGAACGAGGGCGTCCAAGCTTTCAAGAACGGTCAGTATGAAGAAGCTGCACGCGATTTTCTCCGTGCGAAGCAACTTGACCCAAGACTCCTGAATGCACAGTTGTATCTCGCGACGACCTACGCGTCGCAGTACATCCCGGGCGCGCCGAGCGAAGAAAACATTCGCATGGGGCACGCCGCGACTGAAGAATTCCGGGGCGTTCTTCGCTTGGACCCACAAAATCTCTCCGCGATCGACGGACTGGGCTCGATGCTGTTCCAGATGGCCGGTACGCCCTTCGATCCGGATCTCTTCCAGGAGTCGAAGTCGTACTATCAAAAACACATTTATCTCCATCCTGATGATCCCGAGCCGTACTACTGGATTGGCGTCATTGACTGGACACTCGCGTTTCGCGCGAATGGCCTGCTGCGGGCGAAAAACAATCTGTCCGTGCGTGGGAAGCAACTCAGTGACGATGCTCCGCTTCCCCCCGATTTGCGGGATGAATATGTGCGGGGGTTTGGGGTAACTATCGATGAAGGCATCGAATCGCTCAAACATGCCATCTCGATTAAGCCGGATTACGACGATGCGATGGCGTACTTGAACCTGCTCTACAGGCGCAAGGCGGACACGGTAGCGAGCCAAGGCGAACGAGAACAATTGATCAAAATGGCTGACGACCTGATAGATAAAGTCAAAGACATCAAGCAGAAAAGGGCGGAGTCCCTCAACCGGCCGTAAGCGAAAGCAGAGAGGAAGGTTGTTTCCTTCTTCTTGACTTCGGTCGTGAGGCGCGGTGGAGTTGGATGGCGATGTCGTTGCCGATCTGAACTTGATCCGCTGAGCACATGGTTTGGGCCCTAGCCTATGCCGGGTCGTGCGTCATAAGCAGTCTCTTCCTAGAAGCTACTTGACAAGTGCCGTGACATCGCGCTCAGGAAGATGTGCCACGACATCGTGCACAGTTTGTTGGCACAGCATCCGCACCACCCATTTGTGGTTCACAATGGCCGACTATACAGCGGCGCAGTCGACGAGCACAGCCTGTGGGAAGTTATCGCTCCCCTTGCCAAATAGGTGTTTGGTCGTGGCAAGCTGCCGGTGCCGGGACCAAGCACAAGCCGAAGCGGAGGTCACCGTCATGAAGCCAGCTTTCGCAAGAGATTCCTGGATTGTCACTACCTTGATTGCTTTTGCTTTGCCCGCACACGCACAGACGCTTCCACAATCTTCCCCTCAAAATACCTCGATCCGGACACGCTCCGAGGCCGTTCTTCTCGACGTGGTCGTGCGCGACAAGAGGGGCCGGCTGGTAACGAGTCTCACACCCGAAGATTTTCAGATCTTCGACAACGGCGAACCGCGACGCATCGATTCCTTTCGTCTTGTTCAGGGCAACGAGGAGATCACCACTAGCGGGAAGCAGACAAGGCTACACCCGCTACGCCAGATTCGGCTCGTAACAATGATATTCCAGTGCTCGAGCGTGGAGGCCCAAAAACTCTCCCGCGGTGCTGCATTCGAGTTCCTGCGGAGCGGTCTTCCCCAAAATGTCTATATTGCGGTAATGGCCATCGACCATAGCCTGGAAGTGTTACAGCCCTTCACCAACAATCCAGCCCTGCTGAAGAACGCCATCGACCGCGCTACGCGTAACGGAAGTACCGACTTTCTGGCGGATACCCTGCGTGTGAAGAAGCAGTTGGAGAACAGCCTCGGCTCGACTTCGGCTGGGCTGCAGTCCGGGCAGGGCCGACAAATTCCTTCCGATCCCTCCGTCAATTCTGCGGCGTTCACCCAAGCGGCCATGGACTCTATGCTACTAGCGATGCTCGAGCTCATGCAGAGTGCGGCCATTCGTGAGACCGGCCAGGTAAACCTCTCTGCATTGTTCGACGCCGTAAGAGAGCAGTACCAGCTTCCGGGGCGGAAAACGGTCCTTTATTTTACCGAACGCGGCTTTGCGATACCTCAGGGATTGGAAGCATCCTTCCAGAACATCATCAGCGTCGCCAATCGCTCCAACGTGAGCTTCTACACAGTGGACGCCCGCGGTCTCGAGACATCGACCCAGAATTCAGACGCAATCTTCGATCTCAACAGGGCAGCCGCAGCTTCCGCGTCGCAAGCGAGCGCGACTACAACGGAGGCCGTTACTCACAGCCAAGCGACCTTGGTTGACACCGCAATTCAAAGCACTCGCGGAAACGCGCAAAACGCTCTGGCAAATCTGGCCGACTCCACGGGAGGAAAGCTCATCGGTAACACCAATGATTTCAACACCCCTCTCAAGAAGCTCGCCGAAGAGATCGAGACCTACTACGAGATCAGCTATATCCCGGAAATCAAAAACTACGACGGCTCCTTCCACAAAATCATCGTCAAAACTCGTTCGATTGACCTGCGAGTACAATCCCGGTCCGGCTATTTTGCCCTTCCTCCGGGAGTAAACGGCATCACGAACCCGCTTCATGCGTACGAAGTTTCGTTGCTTAATGCTCTTGCTTCTAACGAGCTTCCCCACGATTTCCCGCTCCAATCCGCGGTGATGCATTTCCGTGGCGCGAACGATCAACCCGTGTACGTTCTGGCTATTGATGTGCCACTTCAGGACTTGACCTTCGTCCAAAAGCGACCAGACGCGTGGGAAGGGCACCTTTCCTACGTCGTGCTCGTCAAAAACGGGAAGGGCGAGGTCATAAAGAAATTTCAGAATGAGATTCCCATGAACATACCTGCTGCCAAAATACAGGCCGCGAAGACCAGCCACTTCACTTACACGGAGCACCTTGAGTTGCCACCTGGACACTTCTCTGTCCAAGCCGCGGCCCTCGATAGCGAAAGCGAGAATCGGGTCAGCGCCCGCAACACCAGTCTATTCGTTCCCGCACCGTCGTCCAGTCTCAGCCTAAGCAGCGTGGTCTTTGTCCGAAATATGAAGGATAAAGACGCCTCCACCGGAGCGGATGATCCCCTTGCCTATGGATCCAAAGTTATTTGGCCGGAGCTTCGACCCGTCGTTGCGAAACAGACCGGGGCAAACCTGGCGTTCTACGTGGTCATCTACCAGGACCATGATTTACCGTCGTCGCCAAAGTTAGCTCTGGAATTCAGCAAGGACGGACAGCTGCTCGGCCAAACCTCCCTCGATCTCCCAGCTAGCACTGGTGTAGAGGGACGCATTCCGTACCTCGGAACCATTCCACTCGCGTCGCTCAACCCCGGAGATTACACCATCCGTTTTATAGCGCAGCAAGGATCGGAAACCGCAGAGGAGTCCGCCTCTCTAACTGTCCGTTAGCCACCCCGGTCAGCTGAGGCTCCGCTCCCGGATAACAGCATTGATACGACGCGCTTTCCACATTCCGGGCGTATCGGCAACCCGTTCGAGAAAGTGACGGAAGAGGCTGCGGACGGGGGTGGTCGCTACCCCCCACTCGGTGCCGAAGGGCACCGCTCTTCTCCCGCTCCCTCGGCGGTCGGCGCTAACCGCCGCTGTTACCACTCGACTTTCTCCTTGACAGTCTAGGAGAGCGCGATTATATATTCCTAGGTTATCTAGGAGACAGTGCTTCCATGGACGTGATGGCGGGAATCCGCCAAAGCAGGCCTGAGGAACTGTGACGATGTGGAGCCGGTTTCGGTCGTGGCTACCGTCTGTCGTGCAACGTTCACGGATGGAACGCGACATGGATGCAGAGTTGCGCTTCCACCTTGAGGCGTTCGCGGAAGATTTGGTGCGCATCGGCATTCCTCGCGAAGAGGCACTGCGGCGAGCGCGCATCGAGTTTGGCGGCGTTGAGCGCGCCAAAGAAGAATGCCGCGACGCGCGCGGCGTGCGATTGCTCGAAACTCTACTTCAGGACCTGCGCTACGGACTGCGCTTGCTCAGTAAGAGTCCAGGGTTCACCGCCGTCGCTGTAATCACTCTCTCCCTTGGCATCGGTGCGAACACAGCGATCTTTAGTTTGATCAATGCGGCGATGCTTCGTTCTCTGCCTGTGCCTGAACCAGGGCGGCTGGTCATGCTGCAATATGCCGCTCGCGAGGATCCCAATGTGCTGGGAGGCTACTTCTGGGGATGCCCGGGAAAAACAGATCCTAAGGGCCACAAGGGTTGCTCGTTCTCCCACCCGATGTACGAACAAATCCACGCGCAGCAAACCGTATTTTCAGGACTCTCTGCCTTCGTCGGCTCGGATGAGCTTCACATGGATGCGGATGGCCGCCGGAGCATGGTGACCGGTGATTTTGTCGGCGGAGATTTTTTCTCCACGCTGGGCTTGGGTGTCGAGCTTGGTCGCACACTCCAGCCAGCTGATGATAGGCCAGGAGCTCCTCCTGTAGCCGTTCTTCGCTACGGCTATTGGCGACGTCAGCTTGGCGGCGATCCCTCCGTCATCGGCAAGTCTGTTTCGCTGGAAGGAGTAGCGGTCACCATCGTCGGCGTTGTGTCGCGAGGATTCAGCGGCCTCGAAGCCGGTATACCGGACGACATTTGGTTACCGCTTTCTTCCCAACCTACGCTGCTGCCGAAAATGTTCCGGTGGGACATGCCAAACAGCGTATGGACGGAGATGGTGGCCCGCCTGAAACCTGGCGTGGGCAAAGCGAAAGCCGAATCGGCGATCACCGCGATCTCCACGCCTAGCGTTACCACCGGCGCCGATGCCATCTTCAGGCCCGACGACGCTCCTCGGATCGAATTGCCGGAATTGGGCCGTGGCATTGGCTCCCTTGGCCGCGAGTTCTCGAATCCGCTATTTGTTCTGATGGCGGCAGTGGGAATTATCCTTTTCCTTGCGACGGCCAACATCGCAGGGTTGATGTTGGCTCGCGGCGTGTCTCGCTGTAGAGAAATCGCAGTGCGGCTGGCTTTAGGAGCCCCGCGCTGGCGAATCCTCAGCCAGCTTCTAACGGAAAGCCTCCTTTTGGCAGCAGCGGCAGCTGTCTTTGGAACCTTGCTGGCTTACTGGGGAGCTTACGGCCTTGCAACTTTCCTTGCATCCAATTGGCGTGAACACCTTGAAATTGACATCCATCCTGATCTGACTGTCCTCGCGTTCACTGCCACGGTCTCTGTCGTCGCTGCAATTTGCTTTGGGCTCGCTCCAAGCTTGCTTGGGACACGTCTCGATTTGACGCATGCTCTCAAAGGTAGCCCTGAAAGCCCGTCTTTGGGCCCGCATGGCGAAAAACGCCGCCTTGGACTCAGAAGTGCGCTCGTCGTTGCGCAGGTTGTTCTCTCGGTGATCCTTGTCGGAGGCGCGGGACTTCTCGTCCATACGCTCATACGTCTCGAGACAATGGACGTAGGCTTTGAAACGCGAAATGTTTTGCTGGTGAGCATCGATCCAAACATACGCGACTGGACGGACCCACGTATTCCGCGCCTTTGCCGCGAGTTGCAAAACCACTTCACCGTTCTCCCTGGCGTCATTTCCTCGAGCTACTCCATGGTTCCACTTCTGAACAAAATGAACATGGACACGGTGTTTAGCTCACTCGGAGGTTTGAAGGAATCTAGGATAGCGTCGGATGAGCTCCCCGTTGGCACGAATTTCTTCGAGACCATGCGCATCCCGCTCTTGGCTGGACGCACGTTCAACGCAAAGGATTTCCAGACCGATGCAAAGCCGCGTCCTATCATTGTGAACCAGAAATTGGCGCGACTCCTGCTTGGAAAGGGAAATCCCGTTGGGCAGCTCTTCAGCGATGGGGGATCCAAGACCGCTGATTACGAAGTGATCGGTTTTGTCGCTGACGCGAAATACAGCACTTTAAGACAAGAAGTCAAACCGACAGCGTATGTTCCACTCAAGCTTGGTGGGGGTTCGTTTGAACTCCGCGCCGCAGGCGACCCTCGGGCGCTAATTCCTGCGGTTCGAGCTGCCATCGCCGAAGTCAACCGCGACATCGTCGTCACCGCCATCCGAACGCAGACTGAGCAGATTGAAAGGACTCTCTACCAGGAGAGGCTCTTTGCCGGCCTCTCCACCTTGTTCGGGCTGGTTGCCCTCGCCCTCGCTTGCATCGGCCTTTACGGGCTACTTTCGTACGAAGTGACACGCCGCACGCGCGAAATCGGAATTCGCATGGCGCTAGGCGCGCGGCACCGGGAAATTCGCAGCTTGGTCGCAAAGAGGGGCCTCCTGCTCACGCTGTCCGGTACCGTAATCGGAATCGCGGTCGCGGCGGGAGTGACACGATATTTGGAAACGCTGCTCTACGGCGTGCGGCCCACGGACCCTTGGACGTTCGTGGGCGTTGTGATCTTGCTCGGGATCGTCGCGCTGGTTGCATGTTATCTCCCGGCCCGGAGGGCAATGCGCGTCGATCCGATGGTGGCGTTGAGGTACGAATAAGGGTTCAAACAAGAGCCAACCTATTGCGATTCTGTATTTTTCTCGCGAACTCCCGGCATAAACCGTACAAGTGGGTCCCGGTAATGATTTCCAGAATCGGGTCTGCTTACTTGTTTTTCTTTGAGCAGATGTCCCGCTTAGAGGTGATTGCTGTCCGCACGTCCTGGTCTTGACTCGAAGGGTCGCAGGTATGCGTAGACCGCATTATCGAAACGTGCTCGTAGTCCGTTAGGCGTGCATAGTTGCACCCGCTCACGAAAACACCTGAGTTGACTTCTTTTCCCCTCATGGCGACGGGCGCGACCTCTTCCAGAACCTCAGACACACCCTCCGAAGACATGAGCCGAGCCTGCTCTTCTTGATGAATGAGCGATTGTGGTGGCTCTATTAATATTTGGCAGACCAGCTGATCCGAACCGTACTCCACTGCGAGACTAATTCCAGGCCGCGCAGTAAAACGCTCCATGTTCGGCTCTCCATACCAGCTGTGAAATTCCTGGGAACTCTGCGTCAGGACAACGCCTGCGGTGGCGACAAGTAAGCACCCAACAAGAATGCGCATAGCGTCCCCATTGTAGGTTTTTCGTCGCCTGCACAGCAATCAGACCTTGAATGACCGTCCGAGCGGAGACCACTTGCCGTTGGACTAAGTTTCGGGGGGAGGCCCATTTGCTCCTCGAAGCTCGAAAAAAAATCTCTTTTGCATGAACTCGCGAACAAGGCGTATTTTCTGTACGTTAAGCAACCTGCCATCGAAAAAGCGAGATTACTGAAAATGGTGCTTTCGAACTGCACGGTCGACGCTGCAAGTGTTTATCCCACATACAGAAAGCCCTTCGACCTGATCTTCCTGAGAGCTAAATGAAGGATGGCGCGCCCGGGGGGACTCGAACTCCCGACCTTCTGGTTCGTAGCCATAAGAGTAAAAATGCTAAATGCCCTATTTGGCGTCGCTTACGGACTGGAAACGCCATTCTTCCCTCAATTAGCTGCACCCAATGTTGCACCCAAAATCGAGTTATATCGAAGAACAGACAACTTTCTTTGCCTTGCGTTAACGTCGCAACAGCATGGACTCCAAGATGCACCTAGCGGAAACCTTCCGCACCCGGCATGATCCGCTCACTCACTACTTTTTATCCAGATACTCGCCGGGAACATCATGCTGCGGCACCTCATGTGTGCGCACTTCCCCCTCGTCAGCGTCCCCGGCGTCCTCCACGCCCTTCACCACGTCGGCCTCGAACGCGTTTCCTTCCTCGAGCAACTCGTCCACACTCTCCGAATCCGCACCTTCGACGTTGGACAACCCCTGCAAGTCTCCCGATTGCTCGCCCGACCGCGCTTCCAGTCCCTCCAGTGCGAATGCCACTGTATCCACGCTTTGGTTTTTCCCCCGAACCTGTTCCTTGAGTGCGCCCGCCGTTTTCCCGCCGGTTGTCTTCTTGCCGCCGGCCTCCGTTTTGAGCTTTGCCTTTTTCGGAGCTGCCTTCTTCTTTGCCAACTTCTTCTTGGGACATGGGGACTTTCAAACTTAAGCGCGGACAAGTTGTCGAAATCATCGCAGACGAAGACCCACTTAATATTTCCAAGTGCCAAGTGATATGGATCGGCAAACCGGATCTAAGCAAGAAGGACAGGTGGGGCTGCAGCTTCTGAATCCTACTGTGAATCCCCGGGGCACATAACCTCATTTCCCCGGCGAAAGGAATCGCTGGTGGAGACCAGGTGTAGGAATCAACGCCGCCAGTCCGAATCACAACGCACCGCTGCTTCCGCTGCCTCAACCAGCAGGAATCGCAGCGGTCCCTATGATTGGCACGAAGGCCAGCGCCGTGAGTGGACCCACGCCAGGGTGCGTCATCAGCCACAATACTTCGGGCCGTTTCTTGGCTTCTTGGGCGACCGTTGCAGTTAACTTCTCGATGGTCGAGTCCAATCCGTCCAGTAGCTCTAACAAATCTTGCCGCCGCCGCGTGGCCCACGGAGCTAACAGCAAGAACAGGCCGAAGGCCAAACCGAATCTCGAAGCGCATGAACAAAATGGGAACAATAACCCGTATCGTCAAAGAACTCGTCCTGGTCGCTGCCCT
>WNFP01002228.1_pt1 | contig 15442 bp, 13 predicted proteins | sample 5400201 | NCBI WGS metagenome assembly WNFP01 (sample SAMN13153355, study PRJNA577476) | soil metagenome | isolation source: 115 cm saprolite under Madrone tree | place: USA:California | collected 2016-06-14
CTGGCCACCGAGCGCGAGCGGACGGACGCCCAGGCGCGCGACGCGGTGACCGAGCGCGACCGGCTCGAGGCCGAGGTCGCGGTCATCGCGGAAGAGCACCAGCGGCAGCTCGCGGAGCGGCAAGCGGTGGACGGCGAGCTGCGCGAGGTGCAGCAGCAGCTGAACGCGCTCGTGAGCCGGCTCCACCAGCTCGACCTCATGGAGACGGAAGGGCGGGTGCGCCGCGAGGAGCTGCTGCAGGAGGCGCGGCGTCGGCACGCGGTCGAGACCGCGGAGGCCCTGCTGGGTGCCCACGATGCGGCCCGGGACCTGGACGAGGTGCGGCAGCGACACGAGGAGCTCTCCACCAAGCTCGAGGCGATGGGCCCGGTGAATCTGGTGGCCGACGAGGAGTTCCGCGAGCTCACCGAGCGTCTCGACTTCCTGCGGACCCAGCACGACGACGTGGTCGGCTCCATCAAGGATCTGGAAAAGGCTCTCCGCGGCATGACCCGCACCGCCCAGGAGCGGTTCCAGGAGGCCTTCGACGACATCAACCGGCACTTCAGCGAGATCTTCTCCCGCCTGTTCGAGGGCGGGCGGGCCGAGCTGCGAATGGTGCCGCCGGAGGAGGGCGAGGAAGATCCCCTGGAGCTCGGCGTGGAGCTGATGGCCCAGCCGCGGGGCAAGCGCCTGCAGGCGGTCACCCTCATGTCGGGAGGCGAGAAGGCGCTCACCGGGCTGGCCCTGCTCTTCGCGATCTTCTACCACCGGCCGAGCCCGTTCTGCGTGCTGGACGAGGTCGACGCGCCCCTCGACGACGCCAACATCCACCGCTTCCTCCGGGTGCTGCGGGAACTGTGCACCCAGACCCAGTTCGTGGTGATCACGCACAACCGCAAGACCATGGAAGCCGCCGACGTGCTCTACGGCGTGACCATGGAGGAGCCCGGGCTCTCGCGCCTCGTCTCTGTCAAGCTGACCGAAGCCTGAGCTGCGCTACACTACTGCGCATGCAGCAAGCTGAGGCCCCCGGCATGTCCCTCGGCGCGTATCTGCGTTCCCTCCGCGAGGCCAAGGGCGGCTCCCTCGAGGACATGGCGCGCTCGACTCGCGTGGGCATCCGCCACCTGGAAGCCCTGGAGGACGAGCGGCTCGCCGATCTGCCGTCACCCGTGTTCGTACGCGGCTTCATCCGCGCCTACTGCAGCTTCCTCCGCGAGAACCCGGAGCCCGCCCTCGGCCGGTATCAGGAGCTGGCCGGCACCCGAGCGGCAGCACAGGCCGCGAGCGCGCCGCCCCGGCCTCGCAACACGTGGGCGAGCAGCTCGCTGGTGGTCGGTCTTGGGCTCCTGCTGATCCTCGGTGTCGGCCTGATCCTGGTCAACCTCAGTGTCAAGAAGAGCGGTGGAACCCCAGCGACCACCGCCAGAACGGAACCGGCCAGGCCCTCGACATCGACAGCCCCGAGCCCGGCACTCGTGCCGGCACCGTCCACGCCGGCGCCGGCCATATCCGCCCCCCCGGTCACGGCTCCCACGCCGCCGCCAATACCACCGGTCGCGGCTGACCCACCTCGACCGGAGACTCCGCCCGCGGGCAGCCCGGCCCCGACAGCCCCGCCCGCGACCCGGCCGGCCCCGGGCACGGCCTCGACCGGCCAGCGGCTGGTGATCCGAGCGGTCGAGCCTACCTGGGTCCGCGTCCAGACCGACGAGGGGCGGATCGCGGAGGAGCTCCTGCCCGCTGGAGCCAGCCGCGAGTGGGCGGCCGAGCGCCGTTTCCTCGTGACCATCGGCAACGCCGGGGGCGTCGAGCTCACCCTGAACGGCAAAGCCCTGCCGCCGCTGGGGCCGAAGGGGACGGTGATCCAGCGCCTCGAGCTCCCCGCGCCGCCCACGACCGGCTCGTGAGCCTGTTTCGCTCCCTCGGGGAGCGCGTCCGGCAGGGGCTGCGACGCACCCGGGAGCTGATGGATGAAGGGCTCGGGGCCATCCTGTCCATCGCCCGCCCGGTCGACGAGGCCATGCTGGAGGAGCTGGAGGAGACCTTGATCGCGGCCGACCTGGGCGCGACCGCCGCGAGCGCCTTCGTCAAGCAGGTCCGCGACGAGGTCAAGCGGGGCCGGGTCAGCTCGAGCCAGGACGTGCGCGCCGCCCTCCATCGCTTCCTCACCGAATCGCTCGCGGGCGCGGCGGCGCCCCTGCGGCTCGATGGGCACCCGACGGTGATCCTCATGCTGGGCGTCAACGGCGCGGGCAAGACCACCAGCACCGCCAAGCTGGCCGCGTCGCTCAAGTCCGACGGCAAGCGGGTGCTCATGGCCGCGGCCGACACGTTCCGGGCGGCCGCGATCGAGCAGCTGCAGGAGTGGGGCCGGCGGATCGACGTCGAGGTGATCCATCAGGCCCCGGGCGCGGACCCCGCCGCGGTGGTCTTCGACGCGGTGAAGGCGGCCTCCTCGCGGGGCTCGGACGTGCTGCTGGTGGACACCGCCGGGCGGCTGCACACCAAGTCGAACCTGATGGACGAGCTGGCGAAGCTCAAGCGGGTCCTCGGCCGGCAGCTCCCCGGCGCCCCCCACGAATCGCTGATGGTGCTGGAGGCCCCGACCGGTCAGAACGGGCTCCAGCAGGCGCGGATGTTCCACGAGGCCATCGGGCTCACCGGCCTCGTGCTGACCAAGCTCGACGGCACCGCCAAGGGAGGGATCGCGCTGCGCATCCACCAGGAGCTGGCGGTGCCGATCAAGCTGGTCGGGGTGGGTGAGCAAATCGAGGATCTCCAGCTCTTCGAGCCCGGGACCTTCGTGGACGCCCTCCTCGGGGAGCAGCGGGGGGAGCAGCAGGGGGAGCAGCCGGAGACCACGCCGGCGGGGTAGAATGCCTCCCAGGGCGGCTTCGGAGCGCCCCGGTGAACCCATGGACGACACCCGGTGGATGGCCCGCGCGCTGGCCCTGGCCGCTCGCGGCCGGGGGCTCACGTCCCCCAACCCGATGGTCGGCGCGCTGGTGGTCCGGGACGGCGCGGTGATCGCCGAGCGGTTCCACGAGCGGGCGGGCGGCCCGCACGCGGAAGCGGCCGCGCTCGAGGACGCCGGGGCGCGGGCCCGGGGGGCCACCCTCTACGTCACCCTCGAGCCGTGCAACCACGTGGGCCGAACCCCGCCCTGCGTGGAGGCCATCGTCCGCGCCGGCGTGCGCCGCGTCGTGGCCGCCGCCCGCGATCCGAACCCGCGCGTGACCGGGGGGGGAGCCGCCGGGCTGGCTGCCGCCTCCATCGAGGTCAGCGTGGGCTGCCTCGAGCGGGAAGCGCGGGAGCTGAACCATGCCTTCTTCACCGCGATCGCGCTCCAGCGCCCGCACGTGACCGCGAAGTGGGCCATGACGCTCGACGGCAAGATCGCGGCCCACGATCGGCAATCGCGGTGGATCACGGGAGAGGCGGCGCGCCGCGAGGCTCATCGGCTGCGGAGCGAGGCCGACGCCATCGTCACCGGCATCGGCACCGTGCTGGCCGACGACCCGGCCCTCACCGTGCGGCTCGAGCAGCCCTGGCCGCGCGAGCCGTACCGCGTGGTGGTCGACGGCCGGGCGCGCCTGCCGCTCGAGGCCGCCATGCTGCGCGCCGGCACCCGCGCGCGCATCCTGGTGGCAGTGGGAGAGGACGCGCCGGCCGCGCGGATGGCCGGTCTGGCGTCGAGCGGCGTGACCGTGCTGCAGTGCAAGTCCCGCGACGGGCGAGTGGACGTCGCCGACCTCTGCGCGCGGCTCTTCGCTCTCGACGTCATCGCGGTGCTGCTCGAGGCCGGCTCCGAGCTGACCGGCGCGTTCGTGCAGGCCGGCCTGGTCGACCGGGTCGCCGCGTTCGTCGCCCCCAAGGTCCTGGGCGGATCCGACGCGCCGACCCCAGCGGGCGGCCCCGGCCTCCCGCTGGGTGATGCCCTGCGCCTGAGCGACCTCACCGCGCGGCCGCTGGGCGGCGACTGGCTGCTGGAAGGCCGAGTGGAGCGCTGATATGTTCACCGGCCTGGTCGAGGAAGTGGGCCGGGTGCTCGAGCGAGCGGGCTCCCGTCTCGTCCTCAGCGCGGACCGGGTCCTCGAGGAGAGCGGAGTGGGCGCGAGCGTGGCGGTGAACGGCGCCTGCCTGACCGTGGTCGAGGTGGGGGCCGGCAGACTCCGCTTCGACGTCGGGCCGGAGACGCTGGCGCGGACCGCGCTCGGCGACCTGGCGGTCGGCGATCCGGTCAACCTGGAGCGCCCGATGCGGCTCGGGGGCATGGTCGGTGGACACCTGGTCCAGGGGCACGTCGATGGAGTGGGCACCGTGGCCGCACTCACCCGGCAGGCAGAGACCGCCCGGCTCACGATAGAATGGCCGGGCGAGGCGATGGCCCCGCTGCTGATCCCGCAGGGCTCGGTGGCGGTGGACGGGGTCAGCCTCACGGTGGCGCGGCTCAACGAGCGGGATTTCGAGATCATGGTCATCCCGCACACGCTGGTCGCGACCACCCTGGGGGGGCTGGCGCGGGGCAAGCGGGTGAACCTCGAGATGGATATGATCGGCAAGTACGTGCAGCGCGTCTTGCAGTTGCGGGAGCCGCCGGCCCCCGGGAAGGGGCCGGACGCGAGAGAGGGGATCCGGTGAGCGAGTCGCAGTTCGTTCCGATCGAGGAAGGCATCGAGGAGATCCGCGCCGGTCGCATGCTCATCGTGGTCGACGACGAGGACCGCGAGAACGAGGGGGACCTGCTCATGGCCGCCGAGAAGGCGACCCCGGAGGCGGTCAACTTCATGGCCAAGTACGGGCGCGGGCTCATCTGCATGCCCATGCTCGGCGAGCGCCTCGACGAGCTGCAGATCGCGATGATGGTCTCCGACAACACCGCGCCGCTCGGCACCGCCTTCACGGTCAGCGTGGACGCCCGCCGGGGCGTGACCACCGGAACCTCCGCCTACGATCGCGCGGTCACCATCCGCACGCTGGTGGATCCGACGACGCGGCCGGAGGACCTCACGCGTCCCGGGCACATCTTCCCGCTGCGGGCCATGCCGGGCGGCGTACTCCGCCGCGCCGGCCACACCGAGGCCGCGATCGACCTGGCCCGCCTGGCCGGCTGCGGGCCGGCCGGGGTGATCTGCGAGGTGCTCGACGAGGAAGGCGGCATGGCGCGCCTGCCCGAGCTGATGGCGCTCGGTCGCGAGTACCGGCTCAAGGTGATCACGATCAAGGCCCTGATCGAGTACCGCATCCACAAGGAGAAGCTGGTCCGCCGCGCCGCCACCACCCGCATGCCCACCGAGTACGGCGAGTTCCAGGTCATCGCCTACGAGACCACGGTGGACGAGCGGCAGCCGCTGGCCATGGTCCTGGGCGACGTCAAGACCGACGACCCGGTGCTGGTGCGCGTGCACTCGGAGTGCCTGACCGGTGACGTGTTCGGCTCGCTCCGCTGCGACTGCGGGTCCCAGCTCCACAAGGCGCTCGCCATCATCCAGCACGCCGGGCGCGGCATCCTCGTCTACATGCGCCAGGAGGGCCGCGGCATCGGGCTGCTGAACAAGCTCAAGGCCTACGAACTTCAAGATGCGGGCAAGGACACCGTCGAGGCCAACCACGCCCTGGGCTTCCGGGCCGATTTGCGCCACTACGGTATCGGCGCGCAGATCCTGGTCGATCTCGGGGTCAAGAATCTCAAGATCCTCACCAACAACCCGAAGAAGATCGTCGGCATCGAGGGCTACGGCCTCAAGGTGGTCGAGCGCCTGCCGCTCGAGGTGCCGGCCACCGACGCGAACCGGAGCTACCTGCGCACCAAGCGCGAGAAGCTCGGGCATCTCTTCTCGTCCTTCCCGGACTAGCCCATGGCCGGCATCGCTCCGAAGCGCTCCGTCGCCCCCGCCGCCCGCGGGCAGCGCTTCGCAGTGGTGGTGGCCCGCTTCAACGAGCCGATCTCGAAGAAGCTGCTCGACGGCGCCCTCGCCGCGCTGGCCGACCACGGCGTGACCGGCGATCTGGTGGAGGTGCACTGGGTGCCCGGCTCCTTCGAGCTGGGCCAGGCCGCGATGGCGCTGGCCCGCGGCGGGCGGTTCGCGGGCATCGTGTGCGTGGGAGTGGTGATCAAGGGAGCGACCCCGCACTTCGACTACGTCTGCAGCGCGGCGGCCCACGGCATCGCCCGCGCCGGGCTCGACACCGGGGTGCCGGTCACCTTCGGGGTGATCACCGCGCTGACCGAGGAGCAGGCGTGGGAGCGCGCGGGCGGGGCGGTCGGCAATCGCGGCGAGGAGGCCGCGCTCGCCGCGCTCGAGATGGCGGCGTGGCTGCGGGCGCGGCGCGGGGCCCCGCGGGAACCGAGGGCGGGACGCGGCCGCAAGGCCCGCGGGAAGCGCTGATGGGACGCCGACGCAAGGCCCGCGAGCTCACCCTGCAGCTGCTCTACCAGCTGGACGTGCAGGGCGAGGAGGATCCCCAGCCGCATCTCGACGAGTTCTGGCGCCGGCACCCGGTGGACCCGGAGGCGCGCGAGTTCGCGGAGGCGCTCGTGCGCGGCACCAAGATGCACGAGGCCAAGATCGACGAGCTGATCGGTCGCTACGCGGAGAACTGGGAGCTCGAGCGGATGGCGGTCGTCGACCGCAACATCCTCCGCCAGGGCATCTTCGAGCTGCTGTGGGGAACCGGCGTCCCCCCGAAGGTGGCGATCAACGAGGCCCTCGAGGTGGCGAAGAAGTTCAGCACCCACGAATCGAGCCGCTTCATCAACGGGATCCTCGATCGCATCCACAAAGAGCAGGCGCCCGCTCCCTGAGCCGAGACCGCCCATCCGTTACGCCGTCATCTCCGACGTCCACGCGAACCTGGAGGCGCTCACCGCGGTGCTGGCCGATGCGGCCTCCGAGGGCGCGCATCAGGTGCTCTGCCTGGGAGATCTGGTCGGCTACGGGGCCGACCCGGTGGCCTGCGTGGAGCGGGTGGGCGAGCGGGCCAGCGCGATGGTGGCCGGCAACCACGAGCACGCCGCCCTCGGCCTGCTGGACCTCCAGTGGTTCAACCCCTGGGCGCGGGCGGCGGCCCGCTGGACCGCCGAGCAGCTCGACCAAGGGCACCGCGACTACCTGTCCGCGCTATCGCTCGTCCGCACCGTCGAGGACGCCACCCTGGTGCACGCGAGCCCCCGCAATCCCGAGGAGTGGGACTACCTGGTCTCCGCCGAGGACGGCCTGCAGGTCTTCGGCGACTTCGCCACGCGACTCTGCTTCGTGGGCCACTCGCACCTGCCCGGGGTGTGGTCGGTGGGCAGCGGGGGCCCGGACCACGCGGGCCGGCTCGACGCTCCCGCGGCGCAGGTGCGGCTCGACGACGGCCGGCGCTACGTGGTCAACGTCGGCAGCGTGGGCCAGCCGCGCGATCGCGATCCGCGCGCCTGCTACGCGATCTGGGACCGCGACGCGCGCGTCGTGACGATCCGCCGGGTCCCGTACGATCACGCGGCGGCGGCGCGGAAGATCCTCGCCGCGGGACTGCCGCGGGCCCTGGCCGATCGGCTCGCCAATGGAGCCTGAGCCGGAGCTCGCCCGGCGGGCGCGCGCCGCGTCCCTCCTCGTCCTCGCGCTCTCGGGACTACTGGGCGCGCTGGCCTTTCCGAAGACCGACTGGTCGCTGCTCGCGTGGGTCTGGCTCGTGCCCGCGCTGGTCTCGGGGGCCACGCGCGCCCCGCGCGCGGCGCTCGCAGACGGCTGGCTCGCGGGCACCGTGTTCTACGTCGTCCTGCTGCGCTGGCTCGATCACACCTTCCTCCACTACAGCGCGATCCCGTGGCCGGTCACGTGGCTGCCGATCGTGGCCCTGGCCGGCTACTGTGGCCTGTACCTGGGCGCGGTGGCGAGCGGGACCGCGTGGCTCGCGCGTCGGCTCGGGGCCGCGCCCGCGCTGGCTCTCGCGCCCGCGCTCTGGGTGGTGGGGGAGTGGCTGCGCGGGCATCTCATGGGCGGATTCCCGTGGGGTCTGCTCGGCTACTCCCAGCACGCCCGGCTCCCGGTGATCCAGGTCGCGGAGCTGGGCGGAGTGTACGCGGTGTCGCTCGTGATCGCGGCGGTGAACACGGCGCTGGCCGCGCTGCTCGCGCTCGGACCGCGGCGGGCGTGGCCGGGCGCCGCGGCGGCGGCGCTCCTCCTGGCCGGCACGCTCGGCTTCGGCGCGCACGCCCTCGGCACCGAGCGCGTGGCCGACACGGGGTCCGTGGACGTCGGGGTGATCCAGCCATCGATCGAGCAGACGATCAAGTGGGATCCCGCGCGTCACGCCCAGATCCTCGACATCTACGAGCGGCTCACCCGGGAAGCGGCCCTGACACGACCCGCGGTGGTGCTCTGGCCGGAGACCGCGACCACCATCTTCCTGCGCGGGGACCCCGAACTGCTCGAGCGGCTGAGGCGCCTCTCCACCGACATCGGCACGCCCATCCTGGTCGGCTCGATCGACCGGCGCGACGGGCCTCGGGGGCAGTTCCTGAACAGCGCATTTTTCCTGACCGGACAAGGGATTACGGGCAAGTATGATAAGATCCACTTGGTTCCGTTCGGAGAGTACGTTCCGCTCGCCGGTCTGCTCGGCTTCATCAAGGGCTGGGCGGAGTTCATCTCGGAATTCGGAGAAGGGGACACCCAGACCGTCTTTCCGCTGCCGGGCGCGCCGTTCGGGACCGTGATCTGCTACGAGATCATCTTCCCCGAGCTGTTTCGGGGGTTCGTGATCGGCGGAGCGAGGTTCATGGCCAACATCACCAACGACGCGTGGTTCGGCGAGACGGCGGGCCCCTGGCAGCATCTGGGGATGCTGCCCTTCCGCGCGGTCGAGCAGCGCGTGGCCATCGCGCGCGCGGCCAACACCGGCATCTCCGGGTTCGTCGATCCCGCCGGGCGGATCGGTCCCACGCTGCCCCTGCAGGCGCGCGGCGTGCTCCATCACCGCATTCCTCTACGAGGCCCCTTGACACTCTACGCGCGCCTCGGCGACTGGCTGGTCTATGCCTGCGCCGCCGTCGGGCTCGCGGGGGCCGGCATTGCCTTCTTCCGGAGGTCACCCGCAACGTGCTAGGCGAGCTGAAGCGAGACGTGGCGGAGCTGGACAAGCGTCTGGACGACCTCCGGGGGCATCTTTGACGTCCCGGCCAAGGAGACCCGCCTCGGCCTGATCGACGCCGAGATGTCCGCCCCGTCGTTCTGGGAGGACAGCCGCAAGGCGCAGGCCGTCGTGCAGGAGCGCGCGGAGTTGGCCCGCACCGTCGGCACCTTCAAGGAGCTCGCGGGGCGGGCGGAGGACAACCGCCTCCTCTGGGAGATGGCCACCGAGGCGGGCGACGAAAGCATGACCGCCGAGATCCAGGACAGCTTGAAGCGCCTGGGCGAGGAGGTCGAGGCCTTCGAGCTCAAGGTGATCCTGTCCCGGCCACAGGACCGGAAGAACGCGATCCTCTCCATCCACCCCGGAGCGGGCGGCACCGAGTCGCAGGACTGGGCCCAGATGCTCATGCGCATGTACCTGCGCTGGGCGGAGCGAGCGGGATTCAAGGCCGAGGTGGTGGACCTGCTCGCGGGCGAGGAGGCGGGGATCAAGTCGGTGACCATCGAGATGACCGGCGAGTACGCCTACGGCCATCTCAAGGGCGAGACCGGCGTGCACCGCCTGATCCGCATCTCCCCGTTCGACGCCTCGCGACGCCGTCACACCTCGTTCGCCTCCGTCGCGGTCATCCCCGAGGTCGAGGACGTGGAGGTGGTCGTCCGCGACGAGGACCTCCGGATCGACGTGTACCGCTCCTCGGGGCCGGGCGGGCAGGGGGTCAACACCGCGGACTCCGCGGTGCGCATCACCCACCTGCCGTCCGGCATCGTGGTGGCGTGCCAGAACGAGCGCTCCCAGCTGCGCAACCGCGATACCGCGATGCGCATCCTCAAGTCGCGGCTCTTCCAGATCTACGAGCAGAAGCAGAAGCAGGAGCTGGCCGACCTGACCGGGGAGAAGAAGGACATCGCGTTCGGCAGCCAGATCCGCACCTACACCTTCGCGCCGTACCAGATCATCAAGGACCATCGCACCGGGGTGGAGGTCGGTAACGTGGAGGCGGTGATGGACGGCGGGCTCGACCCGTTCATCCGCGCCTACCTGACCGCGGCGCGCCCCACGCCCCAGCCCTGACCGTCCGTCCCATGACCACGTCCCCCGGCCTGCCCCCCGACGCCAACGAGCAGATGCGCCGCCGCCGCGAAAAGCTCGACGCCTGGCGGGCGCGCGGCGTGAGCCCCTTCGGGGCGCGCTTCCCGGTCACCCACTGGGGCGGCACGCTGCAGGCACGGTTCAAGGACGCCGACGAGGCGATGCTGCAGAGCGCGGGACCGGTCGCGCTGGCCGGGCGGGTGATGGCGATGCGCCACCACGGCAAGAGCTGCTTCGCGGTGCTGCGGGACCAGTCCGGCCAGATCCAGATCTACGCCCGCGCCGACGTGCTCGGCCCCGCCTACGCGGCCTTCGTGGATCTCGACGTGGGCGACTTCATCGGGGTCACCGGCGAGCTGTTCCGCACGCGCACCGCCGAGCTGACGGTGGCGGTGAAGCAGTTCGAGTTCCTCACCAAGGCCCTCCGCCCCCTGCCCGAGAAGTGGCACGGCCTGAAGGACGTGGAAACTCGTTACCGCAGACGCTATATCGACCTGATCGTCAATCCCCAGGTCCGCGAGGCCTTCGTCATGAAGAGCCGCCTCATCGCGACCCTGCGCGCGTTCTTCGACGCGCGGGGCTTCCTCGAAGTGGAGACCCCGATGATGCAGCCGATCCCGGGGGGCGCCGCGGCCAAGCCGTTCGTGACGCACCACAATGCGCTCGACATGCCGCTCTACCTGCGCGTCGCGCCCGAGCTGTACCTCAAGCGCCTGGTGGTGGGCGGCCTGGACCGGGTGTACGAGATCAATCGAAACTTCCGGAACGAGGGCGTCTCCACCCAGCACAATCCCGAGTTCACGATGCTCGAGTTCTACCAGGCCTACGCCGACTACCACGACCTGATGGAGCTGACCGAGGAGGTGTTCCTGCACCTCGGCCAGACCCTCCTCGGCGCGGACACCCTGACCTACCAGGGCGAGACGGTGCGCCTGGCCCCGCCCTGGCGCCGGCTGCCGTTCTTCGCGGGACTGAGCGAGGCGCTGGGGAGCCCGGTCACCCCCGACACCGACGCGCGCACGCTCGGAGCCGCCGCCACGCGCCGCGGCGGCTTCGCGAGCGACCACAAGACCCAGGCAATCCTTCAGGGCGACCAGGGCGCGGCAGCCCTCTGGAAGGAAATCTTCGACACGCTCGTGGAGCCGTCCCTGATCCAGCCCACATTCGTGATCGATTTCCCGATCGAGCTGTCCCCGCTGTCCAAGCAGAAGGCGGGGCAGCCGCGGCTGGTCGACCGGTTCGAGCTCTACGTCTGCCGCCGCGAGATCGTCAACGCCTACTCCGAGCTGAACGACCCCATCGATCAGCGCCGCCGCTTCGAGGACCAGGCCGCGGAGCGCGAGCGGGGCGACCAGGAGGCGCACTGGATGGACGAGGATTTCGTGCGCGCGCTCGAGTACGGCCTGCCGCCGACCGCGGGGGAGGGCATCGGCATCGACCGGCTCGCGATGCTATTCACCGACGCCGCGTCGATCCGCGACGTGATCCTGTTCCCGCTCCTGCGACCGGAGCGGAGCGGCGCCGACACCGCCGAGGACGAAGCGGAGCCCGCGCCGTGATGCAGTACGGCCGCATGCCCTTCGAGATCTTCCTCGGGCTACGCTACCTCCGCGCCCGCGGCCACCGAACGAACCTCTCCCTCTTCGTGTGGATCGGCATCGGGGGGGTCTTCCTCGGAGTCAGCGCGCTGATCGTGGTCCTGGCCGTGATGACCGGCTTCCAGGACGGCATCCGCGACAAGATCATCGCGGCCAATCCCCACGTGCTGATCATGGAGGCGGGCGGCCGCGGGGTGGCCAACGGGGGCGCGCTCGCGGAGCGGGTGGCCCCGGTACCCGGGGTGATCTCCGCGACTCCCTTCGTCCTGCAGCAAGCCCTGTTCACCTCCCCGGGCGGGGGCGCCACCGGCGGTCTCCTGCGCGGGGTGGACCTGGCCACCCCCGCCGTGCGCGACGCCCTCGCGGCCCAGGTGCGCTACGGCAGCGTCAAGCCGCTGCTCGCCGGGCCGGAGCCCGCGCTCCTCCTGGGTCGCGAGCTGGCCCGGAGCCTCGGAGTGGTGACCGGCGACTACATCACCGTGATCTCCCCGCAGGGCGCCATGACCGCGGTGGGCCTCGTGCCCAAGATGCGGCGCTTCCTGGTCGCCGGTTACGTCGAGATCGGGATGTACGAGTACGACGCGTCGCTGGCCTACACCACGCTCGCGGCGGCCCAGGAGTTTGCCGGGCTCGGCGACCGGGTCACCGGGGTCGAGGTCAAGCTCGCCAACCCCTTCGACGCCAAGGAGGTGGGGGCGGCCATCGCGGGACGCCTGAACGGGGCCTTCTGGATCCGCGACTGGATGGACATGAACCGCAACCTGTTCGCGGCGCTGCAGCTCGAGAAGCTCGCGCTCTTCGTGATCGTCACGATCATCGTGCTGGTGGCCGCCTTCGCGATCATCGGCCACCTGGTGCTACTGGTGGCCGAGAAGCGCAAGGAGATCGGGATCCTGAAGGCGATGGGGGCGGGGGCGGGCAGCATCGGGGCGGTATTCCTGGTGGCGGGCATGCTGATCGGCCTGGTGGGCACCGTGGCGGGCAGCGCGTTCGGGCTCCTCCTGATCTGGGTGCAGAACACCTACAAGATCATCCGGCTCGCGGGGGACGTCTACCAGATCAGCTACCTGCCGATGAAGCTCACCGGCTCCGACTTCGCGATGATCGTGGGCTCGACCCTGGTCATCTCCTTCCTGGCCACCCTTTCGCCATCCCGGCGGGCCGCTCGCATGGATCCGGTGGACGTGCTCCGTTATGAGTGAGCCGCTGCTCGTCGCACAGGAGCTGGAGCGCGAGTATCGGATGGGGCCGGAGGTGGTCCGGGTCCTGCGCGGGGTCAGCCTCACCGTGAACGCGGGCGAGAGCGTGGCCATCATCGGCGCTTCCGGGGTGGGGAAGTCCACCCTGCTCCACCTGCTCGGCACGCTCGACCGGCCGACCGCGGGCCGCGTGCGGTGGGACGGCACGGACGTGTCCGACTGGAGCGACGCGGCGCTGGCGAAGCTGCGCCGGACCGAGGTGAGCTTCATCTTCCAGTTCTACAACCTGCTCGGCGAGATGACCGCACTCGAGAACGCGATGCTGCCCGCCTTGATCCAGCGGGAGAGCCTGCCCGAGGCGCGGGAGCGCGCGGCCGCCGCCCTGCACGAGGTCGGGCTGGGGGACCGCCAGGCGCATCGTCCGGGCGAGCTGTCGGGCGGCGAGCAGCAGCGAGTCGCGATCGCCCGGGCGCTCGTCGGGCGGCCGCGGGTCATCCTGGCCGACGAGCCGACCGGCAACCTCGACCCGAAGACCAGCGAGGTCATCTGGGACCTGTTCCTTCGCCTGCAGGCCGAGCACCGCCTGGCGTTCGTGATCGCGACCCACAATCACGAGTTGGCCCGGAAGGCCGACCGGGGGTATCGTCTGGTCGACGGCCGAGCGGTGGCCTGGCCCTGAGGCCACCAGTTTCAATGAGTTACAGCGGGGTGACGGGCGGCCGGCCAAGAAATCCCTAGTCGCGCGGCGGCGGAAGGCATATACTCATCGCAGGTTTAGGAAGCATCGGGGCAGATCATGCCCCCAGGGCGAACGACAACCCGAACTCGAGAAAGGCGCGAGGTCACCCACAGTGTTCGAGCGATTCACGGAGCGGGCGCGTCGGGTCATCATCCTGGCCAGGGAAGAGGCAGGGCGGTTCCGTCATGACTTCGTCGGGACCGAGCACATCCTCCTCGGACTCATCCGTGACGGCGAGGGCATCGCGACCGCGGTGCTGCAGCGGCTCGGCCTCCGGCTGGAGACGGTCAAGGCCGAAGTGGAGCGGGCGCTGGCCGGGTTCCCGAAGACCCTGACCTTCGGCGAGGTGCCGTTCACTCCGCAGGCGAAGCGGGTCCTCGAGCTGTCGATCGAGGAGGCGCGCCAGCTCGGGCATAACTACATCGGGACCGAGCACCTGCTCCTGGGCCTGATGAAGGAGGGGCAGTCCATCGCGGCCAAGATCCTCGAATCGCTGGGCGCACGCCTGGACGAGGTCCGGCAGGAGACGCTGGCCCTCCTCGGCGACCAGTACTACCCGCGGCCCAAGAAGCGCTCGCAGACCCCGGTGCTCGACGAGTTCGCCCGCGATCTCACCCAGCTGGCCCGGGAGAGCAAGCTCGACCCGGTCATCGGGCGCGAGACCGAGATCGAGCGGGTGATCCAGATCCTCGCCCGTCGCACCAAGAACAACCCGGTCCTGATCGGCGAGCCCGGCGTGGGCAAGACCGCCATCGTCGAGGGCCTCGCCCAGCGCATCGTGGGCCACGAGGTCCCGGACGTGCTGGCCCAGAAGCGCCTCCTGCAGCTGGACCTGGGCGCGCTGGTGGCCGGCACCAAGTACCGCGGGCAGTTCGAGGAGCGGCTCAAGGCGGTGATGAAGGAGATCCGCCAGTCCGAGAACGTGGTCCTGTTCCTCGACGAGCTACACACCCTGATCGGGGCCGGAGCGGCCGAGGGGGCGATCGACGCTTCCAACATGCTCAAGCCGGCCCTGTCCCGCGGTGAGATCCAGACCATCGGGGCCACCACCCTCGACGAGTACCGCAAGTACATCGAGAAGGACGGCGCGCTCGAGCGGCGCTTCCAGCCGGTCATCGTGCGGGCGCCCTCCGTCACCGAGGCGGTCGAGATCATCAAGGGGCTGCGCCACAAGTACGAGGCGCACCACCGGGTGAAGATCACCGACGGGGCGATCGACGCGGCGGTGAAGCTGGCCGACCGGTACATCACCGACCGGCAGCTGCCCGACAAGGCCATCGACGTCATCGACGAGGCGTCGTCCCGGACCCGGCTCATGGCCCTGACCCCGCCTCCCGAGATCAAGGAGCTGGGCAAGGAAGTCGAGCGGGTGGTGCGCGAGAAGGACATGTACCTCGAGGCCCAGGAGTTCGAGAAGGCCGCCTCTCTTCGAGAGAAGGAGAAGCTGCTCCGCGGGCGCGACGAGGACATGAAGCGGGAGTGGGACAAGCGCAAGGGCAAGGGCCCGCAGACGGTCAGCGAGGAGGACATCGAGTACATCGTCTCCCGCTGGACCGGGATTCCGCTGTCCAAGCTCGAGGAGAAGGAGTCCGCCAAGCTCGCGCGCATGGAAGAGGCCTTACACGGTCGCATCGTGGGCCAGGCGGACGCGGTGGCCGCGGTCTCGCGGGCCATCCGGCGCTCCCGGGCCGGCCTCAAGGACAGCCGCC
>WNFP01005943.1_pt1 | contig 15442 bp, 10 predicted proteins | sample 5400201 | NCBI WGS metagenome assembly WNFP01 (sample SAMN13153355, study PRJNA577476) | soil metagenome | isolation source: 115 cm saprolite under Madrone tree | place: USA:California | collected 2016-06-14
CTTGCGACCATCGCTCCAGTAATTGTCGCCCCGGCAATGAACGTCAACATGTGGAACCACGCCGCAACTCAGGAAAACGTTGATAAGCTGCGCGCTCGCGGCGTAAAGGTCGTCAATCCCGATGAAGGCTATCTTGCCTGCGGTATGACGGGCGCGGGCCGTCTAGCCGGGCAACAAGAAATCGTCGCAGCGGTTCGCGAAATTCTCCATGCACAGAAAGACTTGCAAGGCGAGACAATTGTGATCACCGCGGGTCCGACGCGTGAAGACTTGGATCCGGTGCGCTACATTACGAACAGGTCCTCCGGAAAAATGGGTTACGCAGTGGCGGAAGCCGCGGCGCGGCGGGGTGCGAACGTTACTCTCGTCAGTGGTCCCGTAAATTTGGAATCGCCCTCTGGTGTCGAACGCATCGACGTTCGAACCGCCGAAGAAATGCGCCGCGTCGCCCTTGAGCGCCTCCCCGTTTCCACGATAGCGATTTTCGCCGCCGCAGTCGCCGACTACCGCCCGGCCGAAACGCAAACAGAAAAAATAAAGAGAAACAAGCATCCCCTGACGCTCCGTCTCGAGCCAAACCCCGATATTTTAGCCGAAGCTGCGCACACAAAAGGCGACCGAGTCATCGTTGGATTCGCCGCCGAGACCGACCACGTCGCAGAGAACGCCCGCAAAAAACTGGCCGCCAAGAATGCCGATCTCATCGTAGCAAATGACGTGACCGCGGAAGGCGCCGGCTTCGACCACGACACGAATATCGTCACCTTGTTCTCGCGCGATGGCCGCGACTTGGCGCTCCCGAAGCTGAGCAAGAGCGAAGTTGCCCAGCGCATCCTCGACGAAGTCGTTCGCTTGCGGAGTCTCCGCACTGCCCAGCATTCTCCTGTATGATTCGAAGCATGCCCGAGCGCATCCCGGAGGCTCTACAGAAAAAGCTTTCTGACCGATTGAGTTTTTACGAAGATCTCGGCGTTCGCCTCTTCTACAAGCAGCGCGGTGATTTGCAAGTTCAGCCAGCCGCAGCACCAGCCACACAATCTTTCGAACCACGAGTCAACCCACAAATCTCTTACGAGGAAGCGGCTTTGCCAAAATCCACTAGAAGACAGGAGTTACCCAAGCCCGCGCAAACTGCGCAGCGAACTGCTTCTCCGCAAGCCGCGCGAAAGCCCGACGTGTTGCCGATCCCCGCGGGCCCCTCGCTGTTCGAAGCATTTGACAAAGTTCCCGGCGATACCTTGCTGAAGATTCGAAGCGATCTCGGCGAATGCACGCGCTGCAAACTCCACACCACCCGCAACAAAATTGTCTTCGGCGATGGCAGCTCTAAGGCCGAACTCGTTTTCGTCGGCGAAGGCCCCGGCCACGATGAAGACATGCAAGGCCTCCCCTTCGTCGGCCGCGCCGGAAAACTTCTCACGCAAATGATCGAGGCGATGGGTTTGCAACGCAAAGACGTCTACATCTGCAACGTCGTCAAATGCCGCCCACCGGAAAATCGCGCGCCCGAAAAAGACGAAGTAGCCGAGTGCTCGCCTTTTTTGCTGCGCCAGCTTGACGCGATCGCGCCAAAAGTAATCGTTTGTCTCGGTGCCATCGCCGCGCAAACCCTGCTGGAAACGAATCGCGGCATCTCAAACTTCCGCGGACAATGGCTCGAATTTCGCGGAAGAAAATTGATGGCTACCTATCACCCCGCCTACTTGTTGCGCAACCCCAGCGCGAAAGGCGAAGTCTGGAAAGATTTGCAAAAAGTCATGGCGGTTCTCGGCCTCGAAGCAAAGAAAGGCAAGTCCGCCGAGGCGGGCAAGTCCTCCTAAACCGTCATGGGAATTCTGTTGGGCCTCCTGACGGCTCTTTCCTGGGGCGGCTCGGATTTTCTCGCGCGTTTCGCCACCCGCCGCATCGGCACTCTTCGCACCATGCTGTACATGCAGTTCACCGGTTTCATTCTGCTTACAATTTTTCTGCCCTGGCTCGGCGGCTGGGGCCATCTCGCCGATGGCTCCGGTTGGCAACCGTGGGCATGGGGCGCGCTCGCCGGAGTTTTGAATTGCGCCGCTTCGCTCACCCTGTATCGCTCTTTCGAGATTGGCAAAATGGCGGTAGTCGCTCCTCTCTCGGCAAGTTATCCGGTGCTGACAGTACTCCTCTCGCTCCTCAGCGGCGAGCATCTACGAATGGCGCGCGCGATCGGCATTGCGTGTACGTTGCTCGGCGTGGCGCTTGTGGCGGGGGGAGAGAAAACCCCGGACGAGGATGACGTCGAAGGTGTTCGACGCGCCGGGAAGGGAATTGGCTGGGCGCTTTGTTCCGCGATTGGTTTTGGATTTTTGTTTTGGCTCCTCGGCACACGAATCGTGCCGGCAACCGGTGCGACACAAACGGTTTGGCTCCTGCGACTGACGAGCTCGTTGCTCACGGCTGGGTTAATTCTGGTGGCACGCAAATCAATCAAGCCGCCGACGGATCGCGTGGGCGGATGGATTCTCGCCATGGCCTTAACCGATACCGGCGCGTTCGTCATGAACAATTTTGGAATGCAGATTGAGCAGGTCGCTGTGGTCAGCGTACTGGCTTCGCTCTTTGGAGCCGTAACCGTCGGCTTAGCGGCGATTGTTCTGCGTGAACATGCGTCGCGGTGGCAATGGCTGGGAATCATCTCGATTTTCGCCGGCATTTTCTTGATTAGCCGTTAGCCGCCTCGCTCTTCAAAAATCAATCCAAAATTAAAGCAAACTCAGCGGATCCATATCCACCAACACAGCGGTCTGAGGAATCTCCTGCGCGTCGCAGTACGCCATGGCCCCGCTAAGAAGTTTTGTCAGGATCGACCGTTTCGGCGATTTCAGCAGAAACTGGAATCGATGTTCTTTTTTCAAGCGCGCCAAAGGAGCGGTTGCCGGGCCGAGTATGCGCACCGTACGTCCATCGTGCGGCGAAAAATATTCGGAAAGTTTACGTGAGAAGTGAATTGCTTTTTCCAAACTCGTGTCCCGCACGATCACGTTCGCCAGCGAAGTAAGCGGAGGATACGCCATCATCCTCCGGAAATGCATTTCGCGCTCGAAAAACGAAGCGTAATCCTGTTTCACCGCGTCCTGAATCGCGTAATGCTCCGGGTAATACGTTTGGATCAGCACGCGCCCAGACAACTCGCCACGTCCCGCGCGTCCCGCGACTTGCGTCAGTAATTGAAACGTTCGCTCCGCAGCGCGAAAATCAGGCATGCTCAGCGAGGAATCCGCGGAGATCACGCCCACTAACGTGACGCGCTGGAAATCGTGTCCCTTCGCGAGCATTTGCGTGCCAACCAAGATGTCCAGCGCTCCGCCTGCAAAGGCTCCGAGCGTTTCTTGATATTGCCGTTTGGTCCGCGCCGTATCGCGATCGAGCCGGGCGATTCGCGCGCCGGGAAATTCCTTCCGCAGTCTTTCCTCGAGATGCTCCGAGCCTTCCCCAAAAAAATAAACGTACTGAGACTGGCATTTCGGGCATTGTTCCGGCACCTTCTGGATGGAGCCGCAGTAATGACACTCGAGCCGGTTGCGGCTCTTGTGATACGTCATCGAAATACTGCAGTTTACGCACTGCACGCTCGCCCCGCAGCTCCGGCACAAAACCGACCAGGAATAGCCGCGGCGGTTGATGAGCACGAGCGCTTGCGTTTTGTTGGTGAGGCACTCCTGGATTCCCGCGTGAAGAGCGGCGGAAATAGGGCTAGTCTGATGCGTTTTCTGGAAGTCTTCGCGCAAATCGACAATCTCGACGCTCGCCATCGAACGGTTTTCCACGCGCAAGGACATCGTGAGCAAATCGTATTTTCCGTTGCGCGCGTGATGATACGTTTCGAGCGACGGAGTCGCTGAACCGAGCAGTGCCAGCGCGCCTTCACTTTTGGCGCGTACTATCGCCACGTCGCGTCCGTGATAACGCGGCGTCTCTTCCTGCTTGTAACTATTTTCCTGCTCCTCATCCACGATGATCAGTCCGAGGTTCTGCAGCGGTGCAAATACCGCCGAACGCGTGCCAACCACAACGCGCGCCTCCCCATTGCGCACCCGCCACCATTCGCGAGCGCGCTCGACGTCGCTCAGCGCCGAATGCAGAACCGCCACGCCTTCGTACTTCGCTCCAAACCACGACCGGCACTGCCGCCCAATCCACAAAGTCAGCGCGATCTCCGGCACGAGAATGATCGCCGTTTTGCCGCGCGCCAGCGTTTCCTGCATGCACCGCAGATAAACCTCCGTCTTTCCGCTCCCTGTCACCCCGTGAAGCAGTTGCACGCCGAATTCGCCCAGCTCAAACCGCGCACGAATGCTTTTCATCGCGCTTTCTTGTTCTTCGTTTAAAGCATGGGCCGCTGGTGTGTACCCGATGTCAAACGGATCTTCCGCCGGATCGACGGGTTCTTCCCAGCTTTCGAGCAATCCATCCTCGAGCATCCGTTCAATCAAACTCCGCGAAACCTGTGCGAGCTTGAGAAGTTGCGGCATGGGCAGCGGCCCGCGTTCTGTTTCAAGAAGTGCCCGGACGTTGCCTTCTTTTTCTTTGAGCGTTTTTTCTGCGTTGTCCCGAAGTCCTTTCCAGGCGATGATCGTTTGCGATTTTCTCTTCGTGTCCCGCAAGCTTTCTCGAATCTCGATCAGTCCGAGCTTCTGCAATCGTTGCAATCCCGCCGAGAAAATTCCCATCCTCGGCGCCAGGCTGAAGAGAACCGGGCCTTTCTTTGCGCCGGCCTTTTCGAGAAATGCGGCTTCCGCGCCCGTTAATCCATGCGACAGCTCGCCTCCGCCGAGACTCTCTGCCGCGCCGCGTCCCGCCGCCGTCAAGACAATCTCGCGACGCACATTCAGCTCCGTGATAGGGGGCAACATCGCGCGGAAAACTTCTCCGATTGGGGCGAGATAATAGTTTGCGATCCATCGCGCCAGCTCGATCAGCCTGGGAGTGAGAGCCGGCGCAAATTCCATCACTTTGGTGATTTCGCGAAGCTTGGTGTTCGCGGGCGGTTGATCAACCATTTCGACAACAACGCCGATCATCGATTTCTTTCGGAACGGAACGAGCACGCGGCTGCCCGGCTGAACTACGCCGCACAAGGGTTCGGGCACGCCGTAAGTAAATGTCGTACGCAGTGGCACAGGCAGAGCGACGTTGCAATATGGCGAACTCATTTCGATCTGTAGTGTATCAGCAGGCCGAACGACGAACGCTTCAGCCTAGGCTGGTGGGCGCAAACTGCGTATTAATTCCAGACTTTGAGACGGGGCCAGGCTTCAGCCAACGGGATTCTGGAGCCGCGGCACACTAGAATGGTGTAGTGCTCTTCCTGCATGGCGTAAGGATTGTTGAGAGTGGGGCCAATCTGAACGCTTTGGCACCCGCGCTGCGCATCTGCAAGATCGTAGTGCAGAAGAATTAAACTTTCGCCAGTGTATTCGCGAGGACCCCAGTAATAATAATTCTGATGAGGGCTGATAGACTTCGGCAGGCCGTAGCGCGGCCCAAAAAAGTCGATAGCTCCGGCGTCGCCGTAGGTGCCGGCGAGGACGCCGGTTTTGGCGCGCTCTTCAGCGGTAAGCGAATGGTAGACCTGGGCAGTAGCGGCGACCATCTCTTCCCAGCCGAATTCGTCGCCAAAATGTTGAGGAAGCGGGCCGCGGTCTTGCACTTCGGTGTGCGACATTTTGATGCCGAGTGCGTTCATGTACGGAACGATTTTCTCGACGGGCAAAATCGGAATATGCCGGCGGCGAAGAGCATGGGGTAGATTGGAGCAAGGTAGTAGTCCTTGCCGTGGAGCGTCATCATGATGCCAAGAAAAACGAGATAAGTGATGCCGAGGCAGCGATAGGTTCTGGCTTTGCTGCCGATGAGGAGGAAGGCCAGGCCGGGAATCCAGACAATCGCGCTAACGGGGAGCAGCATCATGATTTGCTGCCGAACGAACGGCAGCGGAGGGAGTTCAATGTTCTTGTGAGTTTTGCGGACATTGCTCAGCGCTTCGAGTGTGGGGAAGTGGTGAGCGTATTGCCAAATCAGGTTGGGGAGAAAAGTCAGGAAGGCTATCGCAGCGGCTAGCCAAAACCATTTCGAGAGTAACAGGCGGCGGCCGGGCGAGAGCAGTAAGCCGATGGTTAGACTGACCAGAAAGAAGGCGGTGGAATGTTTATTTTCCAGCCCGAGGCCGAGGAGCGCCCCGCTGGCGAGCAAGAGTTTCGCTTTGTTGAGATTGCTGGCTCGGAGGAGGAAGTACACCGCGCCCATCCAAAAGAGCGGCTCGAAAGAGTTCATAGAGAGGCGCGTGGCGTTGCCGAGAATTACGGGAGCGAGAAGGACAGAAAGGCACGACAGGCAGATAGCGAAACGTTTGCCGCCGAGTTCGCGCGCGATCAGAGCGGTGATGAAGACTTCCGCGCTTTGCGCGAGCGCGGGAAGCGTGCGAATGGCGTGGAGAGAATCGCCGAGAGCGAGACGGCTGATGCGCGTGAGTAGCGCGACGAGCGGAGCGAAATCGACGTAGCCCCAGGCGAGATGATCGCCGCAAGCTAGAAAATAGAGTTCGTCGCGGAAATAGCCATAGCGGCCGTTAGTGAGCATTTGAAGCAGGACAGCGGCGGCTGCGAAAAACCAAGCAAAGGACAGGTCATTCGATAGGTAATTCGCAAGGAAGGCATTTCGTTTGGCGTTTGCGGGGTTGAGCGGAGCCGTCGAGGTCATTTGTGATTCGGATTTATTCGGATTATATGTCACAGGGAGTGGAGTGCAGAAAGATTTTGCGGCGAAAAAAGTCGACGGCCGTATTCAAAAGTTTGATGCCGGGATTTCTTCGAAGATGAGGTGTTTGTCCATGTCGAGCATTTGCTTCCGGTAGAAATAAATAGCGAGAAAGATGATGGCCACGAGGGGGATGAAAACGATGGCGCGCCAGGGATCGCCCAAGGACCACAGTTCAAGTTCAGGAAGATAAGTGGTGAATAGTACGAAGCCGAAAAGATAAGCGACGAAAATCAAGGCAGAGTGGCTTTGGAAGGGCGGATAAGAGCAGGTGAAAGGAATTTTTCGGAAGCGAAGAAGAAGGAGTTCGACGAGGGCGACGGTGCACGCAGCGAAGACGGTGGTGTGTAAGAGCGCGATGCCGAAGCCCCAGAGGATCCACGAACCGGCGAAGCAGATTGGGATTAGCGGGAGCAGAGAAAAAGTGAGAAGGACTTTTCGGGCAATGGGCCGCGTTTCGAGAGTGTCTGGGTCAATCCAGAGCGCGAAGACCCAATTAGCGCGAAGGTCAGAAGGGATTTCAAAGGCCAAGCGAATTCCGACGATGATGCAGAAGCTCAGTACGAATGGGATCGAGAGAAGATCTTCGGATGCGGTGCGCAAGTGAATGGCAGCGTGGGACCGGAAGACCGAGGCTGCGGATTGCGCGGAGGCGACTAACGCCATGGCCGCAAAGGCGGAGACCATCTGCAAGTGCGTTTCACCGCGAAGGAGTGTTCGCGTGATGAAGTGGAAGCAGGCGCGTTGCGGGGGATCGCGAAGAATGACGCGGTCAAAGAGTTTGACGGGAAGAAAACGAAATTGCGAGCGCGGAAGGGGACCGACTTCGGCGGTCTCTGGAATGCGGATGAAGGAGCGTCGAAAGCTGAGGGCGTAAGACAAAACAGCGACAGCGAGAGAGATTCCCAGCGCGAAGAGAGCCGTGCGAGTCATGGCTGCGAAAAACGGATTGTGGCCGTTCCCCCAGATGGTCTGCCCTATGCCTAGAAACCAGACAGGAGGGAGCATAGTAACCGCGGGCTTGCTGATTCGCGTGAGTTGAGCGAGGAAAGAGGTCACAGCAAAATCGGTCGCCAGCAGAGCCAAGAAGAAGAGCGCGATCAGAAAGCGGACGTAAAGAGAAATTCTGCGGAAGAGCGCGTACGGCAGTATCGCCATGAGCAAGCCGATTATGGCGAACACCGCAAAGAAACTAAACACGCTGGCGAGAACGACGGTAACGGCGTGGCCCACGCCAAATTGCAGGAACACTCTGAGAGAACCCTGCGAGCCGACTACGGCCACGGGGAAAAGGACGAAGCTGGCGGCGTTTACGTCTACGGTGAGCGCGATGGCAAGCAGGAGAATGGCGGCGAAATTTCCGAGAAAGATTCGGCGGAGCGAGACGGGCAACGGGACAATGTTCGTGTAATCGCGGCGGTCCAGAAATAGAGCATCCCAGCGCCACACGGCGGCGGCGCCAGTGACGACCATGCTTAGCACGATGAAGAAATATTCGTCGGGGATGGTGGCGATGAACGGATCGAAAACGCCGTCGCCGCGCATCCACCGAACGAGAGAGCCATATTTTTCAAAGAGGAGAAGAGAGACCAGGGCGCCGGGCATCGCAAGCAGAATGAGAATGACCCCGAGAGCGACGTCCATTTCGGAGGCGCCAGAGTCGCCGCCACCGTGGAAGACGCGGCCGATGAATACGCGCAGAAGAGTAGGGAAGGGCCGGCGAGAGTACGGTTCCCACAAAGCGCGCAAGAATTGTATTGCGCGAGCGATCAAGGCGATACCACCACGTCCACGATGTCGTTGGCGATTTGAGCCACGTCTCGATCTTCGACAAGATGAAGAAAGATATTTTCGAGCGAGGTTTCGCCAATGCGCTGGCGGACTTCCTCGGTGGTCCCACTGGCGATGACTTGGCCCTTCCTGAGAATGAGCAAGCGGGAGCAGACTTTTTCGACGACTTCGAGGACGTGAGAGCAATAGAAAATAGTTTTGCCCTTGGCGCTGAGCGATTGAATGAGATTCTTAAAAATAAGCGCAGAGGTCACGTCGAGGCCGGAGAGAGGCTCGTCAAGGATGAGTACGTCGGGTTTATCCATGAGAGCGGAGATGAGAAGAATGCGCTGGCGCATGCCTTTGGAATAGGAACTGAGCGATAGGTGGCGCTGCGGAAAGAGGGAAAAAAGTTCGAGAAAGGAGTCGATCTTTGTTTTCATGCGCGGTTGTGGCATGCCGCGGAGGGTGCCGACCAATTCGAGATACTCCTGGCCGGTTAAGTAGGGATAAAGATTCGCCTCTTCGGGGACGTAGCCGAGATGTTTGCGATAGCCGACGAGATCGTGGTGGATGTTTTTGCCGTTGAAAAGAACCTGGCCGCCGGTAGGCTCGAGCAGTCCGATGAGCATCTTTACGGTGGTGCTCTTGCCGGAGCCGTTCGGGCCGAGATAGCCGAGGACTTGGCCGGGCTCAAGGGAGAAGTCAATGCTTTGGACAGCGAGTACGGAGCCGTAATATTTCGTGAGCCCTCTTGCTTCGAGCATCGGGTACCTTCCTGCGAGCAGACGGACTACGAGCCAATCCCAGGATAGTTGCTTTGACACCGACGGGACGGAAAAGGTTTCCAAAGATAAGAATGTCGTCGTTTCCGAAAATAAGGATGTCATCGATGCTACGTGAGTCGGCGGATATTTTGATTTGCGCGCGATGTGTCCAAAATGAAACTTACAAGGAATTCTCTACCGGCCTAGTATTCCTCAGCACGTGACGGTTGGCACCGAGGAGTCAAGGTGCACCGGCGGCGCCGGCGAAACCAAAACTACAGTCTGGGACTGAGTGATGGGAGTAGCTGTGAGTGGCCGCACGGATTGACTCCCGCAGCCGCCAAATCTTCCGAGGAACCCCTCAAGAGTGCGCTGTAGGTCGTGATGCGTCTCGAAGTTTCGGGAGTCAAGAAGTCGTGTCTGCGGGAAAGATTCTTCCCGATCGTTCCGATCCTTGTCCTGAGCTTTTCCCTGAACCTCGTACTGATCATCTGGATGCCGAGCGCGAAAGCGCAAGTGTCCGCCTTCGAGAGCTCAGAAGGAGAAATCTCGGGGACGGTGCTGCTAGAGGCGGACAAACGGCCGGCGGGCCAGGTGGCGGTGAGCTTGAAATCGCGTGTCGCCGGAGTATTTCGAAGTGTTTTGACGGACTTCGAGGGGCGCTTCAAAGTCCAGAATTTGCCGCGCGGCACCTACGACATTGCGGTGGATGAAGAGGGATACGAGGCCGCAGAAACCAGCGCGCAGCTCGACGGCCCGTCCGCTAAGCTTGTAGTGTACTTGAGGTCTAAATCGGGGCCGATTCGCCAGAGCAGCTACACAGTGTCGGTGAGGGAGTTGAAAATCCCCGGCAAAGCCCAGAACGAGATGCGGAAAGGCCTGGAGCTTGGGGCAAAGAAGGATCTTGCTGGAAGTCTCGTCCACTTCCTGAAAGCTGCGCAGATATACCCGGGCTATTTTGAGGCTTATTACGATATTGGTGTGGCGAAAATGGCGATGGGCCGCACGGATGAAGCGATAAAAGCCTTTCAGAGATCCATTGATCTCAGTGCAGGGCGGTACGCCCTGGCAGAGTTCGGATATGGCTATTTGCTCTGCCGCGCCGGCAGGCCAGCCGAGGCGGAGAAAATTATCCGCAAGGGATTGGAGGCGGAGGACGCCACGCCCCAAGGATACGTCGTTCTGGGGGAAGCGCTTAAGCTGCTCAACCGGATGGACGAGGCTGAAAAAAGTGAGCGTGAGGCGCTTCTCCGCAATCCCAATATCGCAGGCGCTTATCTTGTGCTGTCGGATGTGGCCGAGAGCAAAGGTGACTATCGCGAGGAGATCCAGGACTTGGATATATATTTGAAATTGGAGCCCAACGGACCGGGGAGCGAGCTCGCCCGCAACGTGCGTGAAGAGGCTCAGAAAATGTTGGCCAAGTCTCACCAGCAAGATTGAATTTCCCGCAGAGACAATCCTTATTCATCGAACAGAAGCGACAGGGGCGCTAGCGCGTGCTCCAAGTTCAAGAGGCGGGCGTGCGCTTGCGCCAGAAGAAGTATGCGGGAAGGCCGAGAGCGAAGAGCGCGATGGCGATGGCCAGGTATATGAACTGTTTTGGGTCGAGGAAGGCGACGACGATGGCATTGCCGACGATGGCCGCAGCGGCGAGGACAAAAAGCAGAGGCGTCCAGGGGTAGCCGGGGACTCGGTAGGGGATGGCTACGCCCTTGCCGGCGCGACGTAAGGGGAAAATGGCGGCGGCGCCGAGGCCGTAGAAAATCCAACCAATAAAGATTACGCCGCCGATTAGCTCGGCGAATTTGCCAGCGCACGCGAGGACGGCGGACCACACACCCAGGGCGACGATAGCTGCGGCAGGTGTTTGAAAGCGCGGATGGACCTCGGCTAGTTTCTTGAAGAAGAGATTGTCGTTGGCCATGGCGTAGAAGACGCGGGGGGCAGTGAGCAGGACGCTGTTGGCGGCGCTGAAGGTGGAGACCAGGATGGTGAGGGCGACGATAATTTCAGCTCTGCGGCCAATGACGACGCCTACGGCTGTGGACGCAATGGTGTTGCTGGCGGTGGCACCAGCGGGGCCTAGGGCGACCAGATAGGCGATTACGGCCACGATGTAGAGGCCAGCGAGGACCAGCGAGCCCAGCAAGAAGGCGCGCGGGAAGGCTTTTTGAGGATTGACGACTTCACCGGCGCTGTATGTGCCGAATTGCCAGCCTTCGTAGGCCCAAAGGACGTTGATCATAGCCAGACCAAAACTGGAGAGAAGCCCGAGGCCGCGTTGTGTGGAACCGAGGGAGTGGGAGAGGTCCCCGGCGTGTCGGCCGAGCGAAAGAAGGATCGCGCTCAGAATGACGATGATGCCGATCTTTATGAGGGTGGTCCAGTTCTGGAGGTTAGAGCTTTTGCGGGTGCCCCAGACGTTGACGGCGGTGACGACGGCGATCATGACGACAGAGAGGACAGTCTTTCCTATGGCGGAGAGTGGGATTATTTCCGCCAGGTGCTCCGTGAAGGCACGGGCCAGGGCGGCGACGGAACCGCTGGCGATGACCAGAAAGAGGCACCAGCCGTAGAGAAAAGCGGGGATGCGGCCGAAGCCATCACGGATGAAGCAATAGAGGCCACCGGCTTCGGGATTGCTGGCGGCTAGCTCGGCGTAGGTTAGGGCGCCCAGTAGAGATAGGGTGCCGCCGGCGATCCAGACCAGCAGGGAGAAGCCGACAGAGCCATTTAGCTGGCGGAGAATCAGGCCGGGGGTCAGAAAAATGCCGGAGCCGATGACCGAGCCGACGAAGAGTAAGAAAAGGTCTCGCAAGCGCAGGGTGCGGAGGAGTGGCGGCATTAGATGGTGGACGGGACCTTGGGGCGCGTGTTCAAGGGATGCATCATAGCCGGAGTTGGAGTGCGGTCAATCGAAAGTTTAGTGGTGAGTTCGGTTTGGCAGTGGTAGAACTACCTTCATTTGAGTTTGAGGCAGTGGCTGTCGAAAGGCCACAAGGCAGGAATGCCTGTCCCACTAGGAGGCCGGAGCGCCTCTGTTTTACTGGAGCTGGTTAACAATAAGACCCCCTCCCCCTCCCCTTTTTTCATAAGTGTTGGTTTTAAAAGACTTAGCTGTTTTATATGTTAAGAGAAAAGAAGCGGAGAATTTCTGACATGGGGAGTTCTAGGGAGGCGGGCTAGAGGCCGAAGACGGGGGCAGGCATGAAGCAGAGGATGAAGACGACTAGGGTCAGGAAAGCGGCGAAACGGCGTGAGGGGTCTAGCGGTGCGGGATCGTAGATTGGGGAGGTTCGGAGGAAACGAAGAGCCAACAGGAGGCCTGCCCAAACGTACCAGACAAACCAGATACGGCCGAGTGGAAGAAGGGCGAGCGGGACGAGGATGCTGGAGATGCGGTGAAGACGGGGGCTGATCGAGCGGAGGATGTGACCGCCATCAAGCTGTCCAGCGGGCAGGAGATTTAGCGACGTGGCGAAAAGGCCGACCCAGGCTGCTCGGCCTACGGGGGGTAGCAGGAGGAAATGCGGATTGACGCCGGGATGAAAGAGTACGTCGAGGAGGCCAAGAAGTAACGGCGTGCCGAAGATTACGGTGTTTTGGTTTGGATCAGAATGAGCGATAGAGGGAACGATGCTGGAATGAAGGACGCCGTACATAAGGGCGGGAACGGCGAAGACAAAGCCGACTAGAGGGCCGGAGGCGCCGACGTCGAAAAGGGCGCGGGTGGTGCGGATGGGGGAGCGGATGAGAATGAACGCGCCGAAGGTGCCAATGAGAGAGGGGAACGGGATGAAAAACGGGTAGCTGGAGTGAATGTGATGATGGCGGCAGGCGAAGAAATGGCCCAGCTCGTGGGCGAGAAGAATGGTTAAGAGGGTGGCGGCGAACGGGAGGCCGGCTAGCAGTCCCGCCGGATTTTTGTAGAAGAGAGCGAAGGCACGGAGGAATTCGTCGAGGGAAGCGGCTTGATTGTTGGCGTAGGCGGTGGCGAATTGAGTGCCAGCGGCGAGGCAGGTGCAGAGCGTGAGGAGAAAGAGCGCAATCGCGAGGATGAGGGATTTCATGGAAGGGCGCGGGACAACCGGCACGTAAAACTGTGCCCGTGGGGGAAGGGTGCTCCAATCATTGGGAAGTGGGAGTGCGTCCGCTGTGGGGTCTGAAGGTGGTGTGCTCACAAAGAGTTCGGAAGCTCAGGAAGAATTTGCAAATACCAGTACAGCATAATTGGATGAGTTTGCGCCAGAGGCTGGAAGTCCGGCCCTGCAATGGACGACAGTTTCTGTTAGGCCCATCTCCGCAATGCGGAAGTCCGCGGACTATTGTGGCTTCGGTTTGTTATCGCATCGTTGCCGCAGATCGGTTCAGTTTTTTGGAGGCCATTGCTTGCGCTCGTATCACTGAGAGGGAGACTACCGCGAGAAATGCGAGGGCGCAGAGATCGCTGGTTCTTATGATCCCTGCGCCCGCGAAAACCGACGGGTGAAGATGTGAAACGTGCGAGTTTCTTACGGCTTCTTCGGGACGGCGCCGGGTTGGAACAAGTCGGACAGATCGATAGCGTCGTCAGCATCGCCAAGTGGTGGCTGTCCGACTCGGAAAATTTCCTGCATGGTCAGCAAGTCGGAGGAATGGGTGAAATCGACCGGGCTGGCATACGGGAGGCCGTTCACGTTGCGATGAGCGCGCTTCGAGATGATAATCTCAGCGATCGTGTGATTAAAGTCGTCGCCGTTGTCGCCTGCGACGCCGTCGGATTCGGATTCGTCCCACCAAAGGATGATGACGCCGTGGTTTTTATAAGCGTTTGAGGCCATGATGATGGGAACAATCTGGCTCAGGAAGTCGTCGCCCTGCTTGATATTTGCGGCATCGCCGGTCAGCCCTTTGTAGCCTCCAGAGAGGGAGCTGTGCATGTCATTGTATTGGTTTGGCGTAATCCAGTTGTAGTCAGCCACGGTATCGTTCGCCAGATCGGTCAATAACTGCTGAAGCGGGGCGTACTGTGTGGATAGCGGATTCGATGTAGTGGCATCGTTGCCGCCGTTGGAGTCGGTGAAGAACACCATGGGATTGTGTTTGGCGGCGTAGTTGTATTGACGGGAGCCGTTGTAAGCATTGACAGAGCCGTCCAAGAAGCTCCCCGAGCGGCTAGTAATGGGAACGGTCCACTGATCCTGCGGTAGAGGAGCATTGGTGAGGAACTGACCGGCTGTATTGGAAGGAAGGTCGATGTCTTCCTGGTACGACCGCCACGTTTTTCCAGCCTGCGTCAGAAATGTAACCAAATGCTGGTTAGTGTTCTGGTTTGTCGGGCCGCTGGTAGAAAAGGGGTCGTTGTCGTTGAGTACGCCGAAATTGGTACCGGCTTCCGCCCAGAGGTAGTTGGGCTCAGAAGGATGAATATGGGGGTTGTTTCCGCTCGGGGTGGCCAAGACGTTATGGTATGACGTGGCGTAGGCGACCTGCTCGCTGATATTCACCAAGGAGTCGTTAACGACGGCAAAGGCCGTTCCGTTCACAAGACTGTTGATGAACGGCGCGTTCGGATTCTGATAAATCTGCTGAATCTTGCCAGGGAGCTGCGCCGGCTGGGTCCAATTGTGATTCTCCATCGCGATCACAAATACTGTCTTTATTTCCTGGGCGCTGGCGGAGAAGGCCCCCAAGGAAACGAAAAGGGCAAACGCGCCCAAGGTACGGAGACATCTGACGTGCGGCATTAAGACCTCCAAGAGTTAGATTCGCGACGTATGCTGGACGTGATTCGGATCTCTCTAGGCGACCCAAGGGACCAACCAGCCGCCAAGTACCAATAGCAAGTGCGCTTTACAGAAGGATGATCGGCATATTACGGATCGAAGACTCGCACCGGGAAAATCGCACTTAAGAACGAAGCTGTGCACAACCCGAATTCAGAAAGTGGCGGCCTATGGGCTCAGCCGCAACTCGATGTCCTATTTCCAACTTTGGCTGGAACGCGGAGGTGCGCTACGACTTCTTGACGGCTTCGATGCCTTGCAGTTCTTTGCCGGGCTTGAAGCGGACGGCTTTGCCGGGCGGGATGCTGACTTCTTCGCCGGTGCGAGGGTTGCGGCCGATGCCGGTTTTGCGGG
>WNFP01003816.1_pt1 | contig 15434 bp, 14 predicted proteins | sample 5400201 | NCBI WGS metagenome assembly WNFP01 (sample SAMN13153355, study PRJNA577476) | soil metagenome | isolation source: 115 cm saprolite under Madrone tree | place: USA:California | collected 2016-06-14
CACCGTGTTGAAGTTCATGCGCTCTTTCGTCAGAGCGATGCAGCGCTTTAAGACTGACAAGGAGTTCAGCAAAAAGGTCGTGGCAAAATTCGCGCGGCTCAACGATGAAAAGATGCTTGAGGCCACCTGGGAAGAATACGCAAAAAGAATGCAGCGGGTCCCGCGGGTGTCGCTAAAAGGCATTCAGAGCTTAATGGAACGGAGTCCCGATAGCGGCAAACAAGAGCTCAAGCCCGAGAGGGTTGTAGATAACTCAATCGTCGATGAGCTCGAGCGGAACGGATTTATCGATTCCGTTTATAAGTGAGGCTATTCCCGCCACTGCGCCAAGCTTTAGCGGGTCACGTATCCGATGGGCCTAGAGCCTCACATCGGCGGCATGACTCCGCCGATGCCGGCTGCAATACGAGCAGCCGTAAGAGTTCCGTCCTCGCCCCGCACGGCGGCAATATAAACTCCGGTGCCCGGCTTGAGCAGGGAGCGATCCCCGGATACGTTTTTCACGATGGGCGTTCCAGGAGGAACGAATATTTTTTGTTCGCCGTCTTTGTATTTGAGAGTCAGGAGCTGCCCTTGAATCTTCTCCACCGCGACCTGCTCTACTTTGTCGACATTGGCGTTGGTCATGGTTGAGCCGGGCTGCAAATCCCACGGCCTGTGTCCCTCGCCGGTGCCGCGCGAGCTTTCAGGAAAGATATGGATCTCGAGAGCTTTAAGATTACCGTCAGCTTGCTTGACCGACGTCGCGCCGACATAGGTTCCCGCGGTAATGTCGGAAAGCTGCGCGGCTTCGATGCCGCCGATCCTGACATCATCCGGCAACTTGACTAAGACCTCGCCGGCGGACGTCGTTACCTTAAGCGACTGCTTTTCTACTGCAGAGATCTTTCCCCTAATCGTAACGGGCTTCCCTTGCGGCGCTTGCGCCTCCGCTGTCTGGAACTGAGGGACGCCCGCGAGCAGGGTGAGAGCGAGAAGGAAGAGCGAAGCCGTAACTATTGGTTTAAGTTTCATTGGTTTTTCCCTTTTTTGGCGCAGAACTGACGTAGGCTTTCATACGCCACGCCGCACTACTTTTCCTGGCTGTTCGTGGTATGGTTAGGATTGGCGTGGCGAGGAGGAACGAGTTTGTGTTAGCTTACCCTGTATGTCTGGGACCGTCCTTGATCAGCTTGATCGCCGCCACTGTCCTTGGTGAAGTTAGGCGGTTCTTCTAGCAATTCCTTTTTTAGCTCGGCTCTAACGCGGGCAAGTCTCTGTTGAAACCATGAATTGGTTGCGGGCCTAAAAACTCTCGGAACAAGCTCATCGCCGGTGTAAACTCCTCCGTTAACCGGACTCTGTTCAAAAATAAGCCGCCAATCCATAGCCAACCCTCCTTTCTTGAGACGGTTACGTCTGGCCATAATACTCCCTGGGCGCATAGTCCATTGATGGAGGCATTGTAAGGCCGTTACGGCCCAAGGAGTCCCATAACAAAGCACCCTCCTGAATGTCAATAGGGCCTAAGGGAGGGAATGACGGCGCCGCTTTAAAAAAAATAGGCGGGTAATCATGGGCTAGATTAGAAATGTCTCGATGTTCCCGAGATTCCAGATCTGTAGAACTGCGGCGAAACTTGAGTACCGCGAAAGTAATTTTCGCGAGGAGGATGCAGTACGACCTTCATGCGCAGTTTGAACGAATCTGCTGATCTAGAATCGCTAATCAGTGAGGTATTGGATGTGAGATAAAAAAGGCAAGCAGCAAAGGTAGAGATACGAGCCCAAAGTTGGTCTGCAGAATTGTCTGGGAAAACGGGCGATTTCAAAACTTTCGTCTACTTTAATTCGGCGCGGCGCCCGCCGTAAAGTTGCGCGAGAAATCCCTCCTTTTCCAGTTCTTCCACAAAACGATCTACCACATAATCTTTAACCCGGAGGTTTTTCGCCTCGGGCCTTGATTTCTTTAGCAGCTCAGCCGTGTATTCCAAGCCGGCAATGGTGGCGTAGGGGCGTGCGGGAAATAGCTTGCCGTAGTAGCGAAAAGTCTCATCGAGTTCTTCTCTGTCTTTATCTCGGTCGAGCCTAAGAAATTGGGCGACAGCGCGAATCACCGATTCTTTCTTAGCGGGATCTTTCCAATAACTTGTTCCCTCGATTAGTCCCTTCAAGAATTTTGTGACCTGCTCCGGGCTGCGTTCAATAAAGTCTCGTCGCGCGGCGACCTGCAAATGAGGATAAGCGATGCCGGTTTCCGAAATGTCGATCAGGTCCTTAAAACCAAGGCGACGAGCAACGAGGTTGAACGGAGGGCTAACGATCGTTGCATCAACGGCGCCGGCCCTCAGGGCCGCAAAGCGCTCGCTCTGACCTCCCACCTGGACAATAGCGACTTCTTTGTCGGGCTTAAGGCCCTGGTGCTCTAAGGCGAGTCGTACCGAGGTATCGGAGGCTGCGCCATAGCGGCTAATTCCCACTCGTTTGCCTTTTAGATCAAGCGCACTTCGAAATTCATTTTTTGCGACGATGGTGTAAGGAAACGTATTGATATTTCCCGCTATAAAAACCAAGTTCGCGCCCGCCAGATTGGCGGCCAGTATCGGCGGGCCGTCGATCAATCCCAACGGCAAATCTCCCGAAATCATCGCCTGGGTTAATTGGATACCAGATTGGAATAACACTAACTCAACGTCGACATTGTACTTTCCATACAGGCCAAGTTGTTTGCTGACGTATGGAAACGAGTTACTACCGCTGATACCGGAAACGCCCAGCCGAACAACGGGTCCTGTCTTTTGCGCCCGCACCTCAGAAACCTTACTCAGCGTCAGAATGAGTAGAACGAGCGCGAGGAGCACGCGGAAAGCGACGCCGCATCGATTGCGACGCCCGCGTTCGGGCAACCGCTGGTAGCCCAATTGCTTTTGTTCAAAAACGCCAGAAAGCATGATAGGCGAATCTATATTCAAAAAAATCAAATCGCAATTGTGATAGGTTGGTGAATAGCAAAAAGACAACGGATCGGGAGTCTCTTCTTGACCGGAGCGCCTTCCGTGCAAGAGAAATCCTGCGGGCGACCTGACCGGGATGCTAAAGGCCCTTGGCGGCATCGCGCACGATGGAAGTATCGATCAGCGCGCTTGGAGATATGTTTCGCGCCTCGGGAGCGCTCCTGGAGAGATCCTCTAGAATGGTCTTTATACCATCCTCGAATGGGTAGGGGATGTCGGGTAGGATTCTTGCTTGGTGTTCGAGGGCCGCTCTTAGCGTCTCTTCGTCCGATGTCCGCACGTATTTGGCGAGTACTTTTTCGGCGAAGGGTCGATCGGTTTTGATGCGTTTGATCGCCATTATGGATCCGCGCATGAACTTCACCGCCACTGAGCGATGTTTTTCCAAGAAACTGTGCGTCGTGCCATGTCCGGTGAGCAAGTAGGGGACTTTGAGTTCCTCTAAATCAAGCAGGATGCGCATCCCTGCTTTCTTGACGACGGGAGTAATCGTCGGCGAAAAGACCGACAGAGAAATATCTCCCCGTTGCATCGCGAGCAGCCGGTCACTTTCCAGCCCAATCTGAATCATCGTGACGTCCGTCTTCTTTAACCCGAGATGATTCAATGCGTACTCAGCGACGAAGTCGGAGGTCGAGCCGAAGCGGCTCACCGCCAGTTTCTTTCCCTTGATGTCTTCAGGTTTTCGAATCTCGGGCTTCGCACCCAGAGTGTAAGCCATGACATTCTGCAGCCTGCTGATCACAACTATGTCTTTTGTCCCTTGAAGGTATGCATAAGCCGCGGACGTGCCGCCTATGAGACCGATGGGGCTTTGACCGGTAACCAATAGCTGGACTGCGAGGGAGCCGCCGCGGATCAGAAGCATCCGCACATCCAAACCTTGCTCATCGAAGTACCCGGCGTCCTTGCCAACCCAGAGGCTCAGCATATTTGCGTTAAGGGCGGAATAGGTAATGGGCAATACGATCTTGTCCTGCGCCGGAGACCTGGAATAGCTGCAAAGAAAAAAACTCACGACGAATAAAAGAATCGAAGCTTGTCTCATAGGAAAAATTCCTCACGCGCCGATAAACTCTTTGTTTACGTAATCCATTTCAAGTTCTTCTGTCAATCTGCGCAACTGGCAATGTTCGAAATTGGAGCGCCTAAATTGATTTTCAGCGCTTGACAGAGTTTGCCGACGGCGTGCTATACGTCGGCCTGGCCGATAGAAAGTTTTCAAAGCTCGCGGAAGTGTAAAGAGGAGGTTAAAAAGATGATCACCGATAAAGAAGGCCGCGCTCACTTCGTCATTGACCAGCATGTGCACGTCGGGATGAGGCCCGCTCGCTCGACAACTGCATCCAGTTCCTACCTACCGGACGAGTTGATCGCCAATATGGACGCCAATGGCGTCGACATGGTGGTGGGGTTTCCGAAAGCCAATTCGCACACGGACTATCGAGTCGAGAACGAGCGCATGATCGCCGCGATGAAGCAGTATCCGACGCGGATCGTCGCCTTTGCGCGGATCAACCCTTACTTTGGCGCCAAGGCGGTTGCCGATGTTCATGACTATGCGTCGAAAGGGGCGCTCGGCCTCAAAATCCATCCGCTGCGCGATTTCTCCGGCAACCGCGTCAACGATCCCGAATTGATGTTTCCCATAGTCGAAGCGGCACAGGAGGAGAACCTTGTGCTCCTTGTACACAGTGGCAATTCATGGAACTGCGCACCGACCCTGATCGCCGACCTGGCGCGCAATTTCCCCAAGGCGACTTTCGTCATAGCCCATTCGGCAGGCTTCGAGGGCCATCAGGAGGCGATCGCGGTGATGCGCCAGCAAGATAATTTGTATGTTGACACCGCTTCCAATGGTTATCCCGATATCACGACTAACGTCGTTCGCGCCCTCGGCCCTGAGCGGGTCATCTATGGTTCGGACCATCCGACCTTGCCCTTCGGTTTCGAGCTCGGCAAAATTGTCAAATACGCGGGATTGAATTCTGATCAGCTCGATTTGATCCTCGGTAAGAACCTTACGCGACTGCTACGCATCGAGCCGAAACCGTCAGCTCCGAAAACAATGGACATCATGCAAGTGTGACGGCGGAATCGATCAGATCGATCTTCATCAAGGGTTCTGCTGTAAATTGAACTCAACCTTCGACAAAGCGAAGGGCGAAGGGGAATCAGTTTTAGTACTTTAGAGATCTACTGTTCGTGAATGTCGCAGCATCAAAGGAGTACGCAATGCATATCGTCGATGCCGATGCCCATGTTTTGGAGTGCGAAGCGACCTGGTCGTATTTGAGCAGGACGGAGGCATCATTCGAACCGGTTGCAGTTAAAGCAGCGACAAAAAATGGCGGGGAGGAAGAATTTTGGCTTGTCGATGGCCTCCTGCAGCCGAAGTCGCAAAACATGGGGACTGACACGCCGCGGGAATCGCGCGAGCTGACCGACGTCGAAGCCCGGCTTCGCCATATGGATCAGCTTGGCGTCGACATCCAGGTGATTTATCCGACGGTTTTTCTGCGCCCCTTTACCCGCCGTGCCGAAGTTGAAATCGCTCTATATCGAAGTTACAACCGCTGGTTGGCTGAGATCTGGAAGGCGGGCAAAGATCGCCTGCGCTGGGTTGTGCTTCTGCCGCTACTCAGCATGGATAAAGCCTTGAGCGAATTGCGCTGGGCCAAGGACAACGGCGCCTGCGGCGTGTTCATGCGCGGCTTGGAAGCTGACAAACACATCTGCGATCCGTATTTTTTCCCTCTGTATGAAGCAGCCGCTAATCTGGATTTGGCGATCTGCGTCCACTCGGGCAACGGCAGCTTTGCCATGCATGATTATTATATAAACGAAACCAGTTTCTCGAAGTTCAAACTTCTCAACGTCGCGGCGTTTAACACGTTACTTTTCAACGGCATCCCGGACCTGTTCCCAAAGCTTCGCTTTGGCTTTATCGAGAGCGGCGCACAGTGGGTGCCTTACGCGATTCACGATCTGGTGAGACGGATCGAAAGGCAACGGGGTAATCCCAGGGGAAAAATCAAAAAGAATTTTTTGGCCGAGAATCGATTTTTCGTCACTTGCCAGACCGACGACGACCTCGCCTACATTTTGCAGTACTCCGGTGAAGATAGCCTGGTGATCGGCACCGACTACGGCCACTCCGACGTGTCTGCCGAAATCGACGCGTTAAAAACCTTGAGGGACTTGCCGGGAGTAACTGCATGCGTCGCCGACAAGATTCTAAGCGAGAATGCCAAGCGGCTTTACGGGCTTAGATAACTGCAACCGTGTTGACTTCGAAGATGGCCGTCAAAGGCTTCGATAATTTAGGCGTCGGCGCCGACGGCACGACGTCCATGAGCGAGACTCTGGAACTTGCACAAGAAGCGGATGCTTTGGGCTTCCACAGCTTCTGGCTCTCGGAAGGGTACCATTCAAGAAGCGCGATTGTCAGGGCAACATTGATTGCGACTGCTACGAATAAAATCAAAATCGGCCTCGGTATCTTAAGCCCCCATACTAAGCATCCCGCGCTGTTGGCCATGGAAGCCGCCTCGCTCGCTGAGGTGGCACACGATAGAGTGCTCCTGGGAATCGGGAGAGTGTTGAACGCGCTCAGGAAGCACGCGATCGACAGTACCGGCACAACCCAAGTCGTCAAGGAGTCGATCGAGATTATTAAACAAATCTTGAGCGGCCAGCTCGTTCAGTATGACGGGAGCAAATTTAGCATCCCTCGGCCCGGTAGCCGACTTGATTCAGAACTGCGCGGTGCATTACCGGTCTATGTCGGCGCGACGGGACCGGCGATGCTCAGGCTCGCGGGGCAATATGCAGACGGTGTCGTGTTCAATTATCCTTGCACGCCGAGCTTTGTGAAATACGCCATGCCTTTACTCGAGGAAGGGCTTTCGCGTTCAGGGCGGACCTTGGACGATTTCGATGTTGCCGCCTATTTGCTCGTCTCGGTGGACGAGAACGAAAAAAAAGCGCTGGATGCCGCCAAGCGGTTCGTCGCGCAAAAACTACCGACAAGACATTCCGAAATGCTTCGACATGCCGGTGTAACGGCCGCAGAAATAAGCGCAGTGAAAGAAAAAGTCGACAGAGTCGGCGTAGTGAAAGCTGCGGTTGAAGTTGACGACGCAGTCGTGCGCAAAGTGACCATCACTGGCACGCCTGCCCAGGTCGTCGACGGCATCAGCAATTTTCTCGGCACTGGCCTCAAGCTCCCGATTGTCTGGGAAATTATCGGCCCAGATCGCCTTCGATCGCTCAGCCTGATCGCGAAAGAGGTAATGCCGAAACTACGGGGCGAGAAACAGTCGATTTGAATGGCTGGAACGACTTGAGCTATTTCGTACTTGTAGTCCGCGAACTCGACACCAGCGGATTTATCAATAGGTTGGAGTCGGGTTAACGAGAAAATCGGCCAGTCGGACACGAACACGATTTGTTGCTTGTTCCGACGCTTGAAGAGTGTTAAAAGCGCGCAAGTTAGGTTGGCCAAGAGGTTTCCAACTAGGCGGCGACGATTTAAGACCGTGAAAAACTTTTGAGCCGTATAAACTGTTCAAGTGGTTCGACTCGAACAGAACATGAGGGGACGTTGTCATGGTAAACAAAAAACTATTGCTGTCTCTCCTGTTGGTGGTTGCCGTCCTTGCGTTCGCTAATAAACTGACGATCGCTCAGGCCCGACCCGAAACCGATCCCCGCTTTGAAAAGCTGGCGAAAGAGTTCTACCCCAAGGCGAAGCAGGAAGGGGCGCTGGTCGTCTACACGGTTTGGGATGTAGATCATATTCGCTCGCTATCAGACGCTTTTAGGAAACGGTTTCCAGGCATCAATACTTCCTATTGGCAGGCGACGAGATCGGAAATCACGACCCGCACATTGACCGAATATCAGGGGAATCAAGCGGGCGTCGATGTAATTCTTACCGAAGCGCCGCTGGTTTTGCACGCCGCCGGCGCAACGGAACCTTACCAGACTGTGCAGGGTAGTTCCTTGTTCGTGAATGACGCTATCGCTCCGGTGGTCAGCCTGCAGATTCAAGCGCTGGCTTACAACACCAAGAAACTGAAACGCGAAGACGTTCCGAAGAGTTGGGAGGATTTAACGAATCCAAAATATAAAGGAATCGTAGCGTTAGATGACCCCATGAGGGCAGGTCCGCTAAGTTCCATGCTGGCGGCCTTCAAGGAAGAGTGGAAGGACGATGCGCGCTGGGCAAATTTCATCAAGGGGCTGAAGGCTCTGAACGTTCCTGTTCATAAAAGCACGACCGCCATGTTTCGCCTGCTGGTCGCAGGCGAATACTCCATAGTGATGCCGGCGCTCTTTCATGACGTCGTGCACGAAAAGGAGACCGGCAGTCCGGTCGATTTTGCTAGAGGAGCCGGGCCGGTGATCTCGCCACAACAGGCGGCTATCTATGTTAAAGCGCCTCATCCGACGGCCGCCAAGCTCTTTGCCGAATGGCTGGTCTCCCCCGAAGGGCAAGCGGCGATTGACGCAGTAGGTAGACCGAGTGCCCGGAAGGGATTCAAATCCAAGACCTCAATCGAAAACGGCTGGGGTCCTAACGTCAAACCGATCGTGGTTTCGAATAAGGCCTATATCGAGGATGCGCGAAAGTGGCTGGACACTGCCGTCAAACCGGTGTGGGAGAACTAGCGCTACCAAACTTACGCCTTGCAGCTTTGGACTCTCGCAAAACGAGGAACGTAACCGGGAGTTAGGCAACTTAAGCGAGTCTGACGCCATGTCACGCTGGCTGGACTTCAAAGCGTGCCTCGATCAAACATCAAGTCACCGTCCGGCTAAATGATTCCGCCGCCGGTTTCGGTTGAAACGTCGTGAACATTGTGAACAGCTTGAACGTTTTAAACGGTTCATAGAACTTCGATCGCTTGAAAACTTTAAACTTTGAACCTTGAACTTGGAACCGCGCCGGCATCGCCTGGCGTCAGGACAGTTGATGAAATCTTAGGGTCAAGTTCGGAAGTCGATGGAGCAATCCTAAAGCCCCGGACGCCTCATGTATTTCTTCCGGAGCTCTTTCCAGGCCTTAGCACGAAGGTCCGCCTGTCTCTTCCAGCTCTCGGGAAGATCACTGATCCTGTAAGGCGCCCTGCACGGTCCGCCTTTGATATATCCAGCAGCGTTGGTCAGGTACTTGTTGCTCTGGGCGTTGTATTTGGCAAAACCGGTGGCGAACTCTCCGGGCGGCGCACCCGGTGGGACTGAGCGAATATCCTCCCATATCTCGTCCACCCGTTTTTCATCATCCCTGAGAACGGCATCGGCCAGGGCGACCACGGGCTCCGGCCCCATGCAGGCCATGCCCGATGACCAGATCGCAGTTATCCTCGGACGCGCCATCCTGTAAGCAGCGTAGATGGCACTCTCACCCGGCATGAAATTAATCTGGCGTCCGGCAACCCGGAGATCGTCCAACAAGTTGGCGTGGCTGTAAGACATCTTGGTCACAATCACGGTGCGCGCCTTGTTCGCCAACCTTTCCCAGAATGCGGTAGGAAAATCTGACTTGAAGACTCTCGCGTTGGCATAGACCAGGATAGGCATATCAGGAACGGCCTCGCCCAAGTCAGCGTAAAACTGAACCGCGTTCTCAAGGGTCGGCGTCTGCCAGAGCGGAAGACCCACAAATGCTCCATCAGCTCCCACATCCTTCAGACCCCGCATCTGCTGGATCGTCTCTTTCGTCCCGAGGGCAGTAGCCCCGGCGAAAACCGGGAGGCGCTTTCGGTTAACCTGAACGATGGCGTCTATGAAGGCCCTCTTTTCTTCCCACAGAAGGGCAGCGCATTCACCCGTAGTGCCACATGCGGCGATAACGCCTATGCCGTCCCTGACATATTTCTCAGTCATCAGGGCCGTCTCGTCAAGATCCACTGAGTCGGTGGCGTTCCATCCTTCTCCGTTTTCTTTGCAAGGAGTAGGCACCATTGCAGCCACGCCTTTGATATCATCTTTTGTGAGCACTGTGTGTGGTCTCCCTTCTGTTCAAACCTCCCTACCCCAACCTAGAAAGAAAGTCTATGCCCTCCTCTCGGCCTGACAGGCCTGAAGATCCGCTGATTCGGTTTCCAGCAGCGGTCCGGAAAGCTGGTTGATTTTCACTCGTGGACTAAATAAATAGGAAGCACAAAAGGCCGTCGAAGATGGACGCAAATGAAATTTCTGAATTGGTTCCTGGGGTGCCGAAAGGTTTGGAGCTCGGTCTGCGGAATTATTGGTATCCAATCCTGCAGTCTGAGGAGCTTGGCGAGGGCAAGCCTGTCGGCATCCAATGTCTGGGCGAAAACTTGGTAGTCTGGCGAGACGAGCAGGCTTTTCCGGCTGTCTTGTCTGACCGCTGTCCCCATCGGTCCGCGAAGCTCTCCTTAGGTCGTGTCCTCGAAGGAAAGTTACAGTGCGCGTTGCACGGCCTGCGCTATGACAGAGGCGGACAGTGCGTGCTGATACCATGGGAGGCCGATGATAGTCCGAGCCTGCATGAGGTCCATGCGCGTTCCTACCCAGCTCAGGAGCTGGGGGGGTACATCTGGGCTTATCTTGGTGATCCAAGGAGATTTCCGCCGCCGCCCCTGACCGACGAGGTGCCTGAAGAGCTCAGTCACGACGATGAGTTCTTGTGGTTCCGAATGCCAACCGAAGTGTGGCGGACAAATTGGCTGCTAGCGATCGACGGCGGGGACGGATTTCATGCGGTGATCTTGCATGCCGAAACCCAGGCTGTGAAGGACGGCACTTGGCAGGGTGGAAGCCCCCAGACGGCAACGGCCCCTCTGGCCGAGCGACGGGTAAAAATCGTTCAGACCTCATACGGCGTTCGCGGTGTCGCTACGGATCGTGAAGGCAAACCCATCCATCATGGGCACCTGCTTGATGTCAAAGGGGACCGGTTCTTGTTCCCCTGCATCTCAACCAACGTGATCCGTCCTGTGCCTGGGGTGGAGCCCTACGTCTCACGGCTGTGGCAGTTCCCGATAGACGATAGCCGGTGCATCATACAGCGGTTCGCCGTGCAAAGGGTCACCACCACTGAAGCACGCGAGCGCTGGGAGAAGCTTTTTACAGAGGTAGTTGGGCCGCGCTTCAAGAGCATATCCAGGGAGGATGCCATGATTGCTGAGTCCCAGGGCGATCTTGTGACCGCCAGGACAAACGAACACCTCTTCGAGCCGGACATCAGCATGTATGAAGTCCGCCAAAGCATCAGAGACGCCTTTTTAGCCCAGCTAAGCGGGAATCGAATGGCGCCCACCAAAAACTCACTTGTTTGGCCGATCATAAATCCCTCATAACATCCGTCGTGAATCGTGACTTCTAATTTGCGTGCAAGCTGCTCAAAAAGATTTCAGAGGCGCGGCGCGGATTTTGAACCTTTTGAACGGCTTGAACCATTTGAACGCTTTGAACAGCTTCTGTGAAGCCAGGCGATTGAATACACCTCCGACGTAAAGAAACTTATGGCGGGCCGACTGGACGGCAAAATAGCGATGATAACCGGAGGCGGAAGCGGTATAGGAGCCGCTACGGCTCGTCTTTTCTGTCGCGAAGGCGCCAAAGTTGCGCTGGTGGATATCGATGGAAAAAAAGTCGAGGAGGAGGCGGCGCAGGTCTCCCGTGAGATCCTTTCATCACAGATCTTACCGCTCATTGCCGATGTATCCAGCCGGGAGCAGACGGGCGAAGCGGTTTCACGAGCGCTTGCCGAATTCGGCCGACTCGACGTGCTCGTGAATAATGCTGCAGTGCGGGAATATTTTCCATTAGCAGAGGCGCCGGAAGAGTCGTGGCAACGGATTATCGCCACGAATATTCTCGGCGTGGCAAACTGCTGCCAGGCCGCCCTCCCCGCACTTCGTAGGACGAGGGGCGGCAGCATCGTCAACGTCTCGTCAGTCTTCGGAGTCGTCGGACGGAAAGGTATGGGACAGTACGATGCCACCAAGGCAGCTATTTTAGGTCTCACCCGCGTGCTCGCCGCCGAAGAGGCCCCGCATGAAGTCCGCGTGAATGCCGTCTGTCCCGGCTCTACCTTGACGCCGTTTACGCTGGGTAAGGCCAACGCCCGGTGCATGACGGAAGAGGAGTTGCTGGTGAAAGGCGACGGCGGTTTATCCGCCATCTGATCACCGCCAAACTCTTAGCGCCCAGTATGTTCTGTTCCGGTTGTTTCTCCCGGCCTTTCAGGATCCTCCTAGTGTCCTTGTTATAAGTTCGCAAAAGAAGTCGATGGCCTTGCCACCGTCATGCAGGCGAAGGCGGGCATCCACAAGGCAGTTGATTTCCCTGGATTCCGGGTCGCGCTAGCTATCGCCAGCTTGCCCTGAATGACGATCGACTATGTAACGAACTTCCGGGACACCACCCAGTCGAACTCACTTCAATCCCAATTCCGCCAGTATTTCTCTCAGGAGGCGAAAATCCGCCACCTCGTCGACCGATATTTCTTTCTTTAGACCAAGTTGCTGCACCAGCAGAGAGATCTCAAACTGCAGCCCCTCCCTGCTGATGGATCCATTTGGGCTGTAGTAGTCTTTGGACTGCGCGTAGATCAGCTCCGCGTCGCTCCGCGAGAGGTTCAAAAAATGGGCAAATAACTCCGCCGCCTCCGCCTTGTTTCTATCCGACTTGATATATTGAAGGCTCCTGATGGTCCCGCGTAGGAAGCGCTTGATGGTGTCCGAGCGGTTCTTCAAGGTGTCGAGGCTCGCGGATATTCCGCCCAGTCCCAACGGAACGTAATCGCTGGCTCGCGCGATGACATGAAAGCCCTTCGCTTCCGCCTTGATGCCCATCTCTGTGCCAACCAGAGCGGCATCGACCTGCCGCGCGAGTAGCGCTAACGTGCTGCTTTGCATGCTGCCCGTGGGGAACATCTCCGCGTCCTTGCCAAAACCGCGTAGCCCATGCTTCTCGAGCATCATCTGCGATATGTAAGTCACATTACCGCCGACATCGGTCACGGCAAGCACTTTACCCTTCAAATCCTCCACCCGCTTGATCTCAGGCTTCGCATACAGATGCCAGTTCAACCGATCCACCATGTAGCCGATCATGCGGATGGGTCTGCCGGTAACGGGCGCTCTAATCGCGGAGCTATGAAAATCCACCGCTACATCGCCTGTCATCATCCCGGTAATGGCCGGAGTGGAGCCCATCTGTACGACGTCAATCTCCAGACCCTCGTGCCGATAGAAGCCTTTTTTGACTCCCACCAGCAAAGGCACATTCGGCAAAGCTCGAACTGGAATCGCAGCAACGATTCTCTCAACTTTGGTGGACTTCTGCTCCTGCGCCTGCTGCGCCAGAACGGTTTGCTCCACTCGCGCCGAAGATGCCACGGGGCGGTCAAACCCAGCTATGGCGGAGCCGTTTAGAACCACACCTGCTAAGATCAAAAGGGACGAAGTTGAAAATGATCTTACTACGCTTAGCGTCATATGGATTCCCTTCGGCTTTTGTTTGTCCTGACTTTCGGCGATGGACGGTAAACAACCGCTATTCTACCGGCTGTTTGCTTAGATCAGGCGAGAAGATTCCTACATGTCGCAGATGGGTGATAGCCATTGCCTCATCCCTACAACCCCAGATATTCGTATTTATGGAAGTCTGGCTATTGTGTTCATGCTCAACTCCTCGTAACTGCTTATAAGCAGAACTACTAAAAGGAGACAAGCGACCACGGAAGTGGAAAAAGGCGATTGTTGGGAAAAGTTGATTACCAAAAGTAGCGGTGAAACCCGCTGATATTTTAAACCTTGAACCGTTGAACCGCCCGAAAGACCTGAACAACTTGAACGATTCATAGGACTTTAATATATGTTCACAACAATCAAACATTGGGGAGGAAGCCCATGCGCCGTCGCGAAATCACCAAAATGCTCCTTACTGTTCTCATCGCGATTTGTGCCTCGGTTACTACGACGCAGAGCGCCGAGTTGATCCCGCTGCGCGCGACATACGCGTCGATCGGCGGCGCCTTCGCGCCGCTCTGGATCGCGCAAGACAAAGGAGTGTTCAACAAGTATGGCTTAGCGGTGGATTTGAGATACATGCTGTCCGCCACCGGCACCCAGGCGCTTCTATCCGGCAGTATGGACATCGTCAATCCTGCCACCGAGCTGATCGAAGCCGGCTTGGGCGGAGCGAGGGTGGCTTTCATTATCGGCATTTTGAATCGGGCGGTGCTTTCCGTGTACAGCAAGCCGGACATTCGTCAGTTTTCCGATTTGCGCGGCAAGATTCTCGGCGTCACCCTGCCGGGATCGACCACCGATTTGACCGCTCGCATCCTACTTCAACAAGCAGGCATGGCCGCCGGCAAGGACGTGCAAGTGACCCATCTGCAGGGGATGCCCGACCTGATCACGGCGCTGAGCCAAGGCCGGATCGATGCCGGGATTGTGTCGGCGCCGACGACATTGAAAGCGCGCCAGGCGGGCTTCAAAGAATTGGTCGATGTTACGGCGAGAAATATCCCGATGATTCATGCCGGCTTGGCGACGACGCACGACTTCGTCAAAACCAATCCCGACAAAGTGCGTCGCTACGTGCAGGCGTATATTGAGAGCAACAAAATCGCGCGGACCGATCCCGAAACGACCAAGCAGGTCATCGGGAAATACACCAAGACGGAAAGCCGGGAAGACCTAGACGAAACCTATAACACCTACGCGAAAGCGTGGGAGCAAGCACCTTACGTTTCCGCGGCGGCCATGCAAACCTTGCTTAATTTTTCCATCAACCCGGCGGGTAAAACGGCCAAGCCCGAGCAGTTTATAGACAACTCCTTTGTCGCCGAGCTGGAAAAATCGGGCTTCATCACCGACATCTACAAACAATAAATGCGCGTTGCTTGGCATTAGTTAGGAGGCGATCGTTGAACGTTGAACCTTGAACTTTGAATGATCCGATCGCTTTAACGTATTGAACGACTTGAACCGCTTGTAACGACTAAATACAGGAGGGAAGCCATGAAGCGGAAGAATCTGAGTCGCGTCGTTCTGATTGCATTGGTCATGGTCGCTGGCATGGAAGGGACATGGCTTTTCGGAACAGAGGCTGCAGCTCAAACTTCCCAGGCGCGAGCCCGCAACGTGCCGATCTTCGAGCTGGACCCCTCGTGGCCGAAGGTGCCGCCAAAGTGGAAGCTCGGGGATGTGTCCAGCATTGCCATCGATGCACAGGGCAATGCCTGGGTCCTGCACCGTCCGCGGACGCTCAAACCCGATCAAGCCGAGATGGCTGCGCCGCCGATCATCGTGTTCGATCCGGCGGGCAATTTCATCAAGGCCTGGGGTGGCGCGGGCAATGGTTATGACTGGATCGAACGGGAGCACGGCATCCATATCGACTACAAGGGCTTCGTGTGGCTGGGCGGAAACAATTGCCCTGGGCTTAAGCT
>WNFP01010238.1_pt1 | contig 15434 bp, 12 predicted proteins | sample 5400201 | NCBI WGS metagenome assembly WNFP01 (sample SAMN13153355, study PRJNA577476) | soil metagenome | isolation source: 115 cm saprolite under Madrone tree | place: USA:California | collected 2016-06-14
CTCCGGACATAAAGGAAGCGGCGGCCTGGACCACCGGCAAGATGAAGGAATGGCAGCTCGCAAACGTCCATCTCGAACCTTGGGGACCGTTCGGCCGAGGCTGGTCCAACGAACGCTTTTCCGCGCAGGTGATTTCCCCGCGGCCGTTTCCTCTGATTGCCTATTCCAAGGCCTGGACACCTGGGACCAATGGTCCGGTAAGTGCTCCCGCGGTGCTCGCCCCGATTTTGAAGGAAGAAGACATTCAGAAGTACCGCGGGCAGCTTAAAGGAAAGTTTGTGCTGACTGCTGCCGTCCCCGAGAATCCCGAGCGCTTCGAGCCGCAGGCTCACCGCTATACGGATGCCGAGTTAGCGGATCTCGCGTCGCAGCCGGTCCCTGCCGCGCAGAACCCTGAAGATCGCGTTGCGCAATTCCGCGCGCAGCGCGAATTGCAGCTCAAGGTGCAGAAGTTTCTCGTCGAAGAAGGCGTTGCCGCGTGGATCGAGCCCTCGCGGGGCGATGACGGAACGGCTTTCGTCCAGCAGGGTGGCGGGCGGGATAAAGAGAAAGACCCTCCGGCGCTTCCGCGCATCGCCGTGGCCAGCGAAAACTATGGGCGCATCTTTCGAATGCTCGAGAAAAAAGTGCCGGTCACGCTGCAGCTCGATATCGAGAACAAGTTCTACGACGACGATCTGAATTCTTTCAACATCATTGGCGAAATTCCCGGCACGGACAAAACCAAGGCCGACGAGGTCGTCATGCTCGGCGCGCACTTCGATTCCTGGCACGCGGGAACTGGTGCCACGGACAATGGTGCGGGTTCCGCCGTGATGCTGGAGGCCATCAGAATTCTCAAGACCACTGGCCTCAAAATGCGCCGCACCGTCCGCGTTGGCCTGTGGACCGGCGAAGAACAAGGCTTGCTCGGCTCGCGCGCTTACGTCAAACAGCATTTCGCCGATCCGGAAGTGATGAAGCCCTCTTCGGAGCATGCCAGGCTCGACGCCTACTACAACGTCGACAACGGGACTGGCAAGATTCGCGGTGTCTACTTGCAGGGGAATGAAATGGTGGCCCCGATCTTCTCTGCGTGGATGGAGCCGTTCCACGGCCTGGGAATGAATTCGCTCACCATCCGCAACACCGGCGGAACCGATCACCTTTCGTTCAACGCCGTAGGCCTGCCTGGTTTTCAGTTCATCCAGGACCCTCTGGACTATGACACGCGCACGCACCATTCGAACATGGACGTCTACGAGCGCATCCAGGAGCCTGATATGAAGCAGATGGCGGTGATCGTCGCTTCCTTCGTGTACCTGACTGCCAACCGCGACGAAATGATTCCGCGCAAGCCTCTGCCGAAACCGCAGCCCGCGCGTCCCCAACCATGAGCGACAACTGTAGGGGCGCACTTCAGTGCGCCCTCTTCTCCGCGTTCTCTATGTTGAAATCTTTCTTCGCATTGCCCGGATCACTCTCCTTGCGTTAAGCTCCATCACTTCACGGAGGTCCTTGATGCGGATTCGTCTTTGTATCGTCGCAGCCCTGCTTATCACTCCTTTACTCGCTCGCGCCCAATCTAGCTTCACCGTCGGCTCTGCCACCGCTGCCCCCGGCCAAAAAGCCACCGGCTATCTCGAAGTCCCCGCTGGTGTCGACGCCGCCACCAGCATCCCCGTCGTCGTCGTGAACGGCGCCAAGCCCGGAAAAACCCTCGCCCTCATCTCCGGCGCCCACGGCACTGAATACGTCTCCATCATCGCCATCGAAAAACTCATCGACGCCCTCGACCCCGCGCAAGTCACCGGCATCGTCATCCTGGTTCCGCTCATCAATATCCAATCCTTCGAGCAAAAAGTCCCTCACGTCAATCCCATCGACAACAAGAGCATGAATCGCTTCTATCCCGGCAAAGCCGACGGCACGCAAACCGAGCGCGCTTCCTACCTCATCACTAAGGAAATCGTCGACCGCTGCGATTACCTCATCGACTACCACGGCGGCGACCTCGACGAGAGCCTCCGCCCTTATGCCTACTGGGGCCCTACCGGCCGCGAAGCGCAGGACCGCACCTCTAAGGAAATGGTCCTCGCCTTCGGCCTCGATCACATCATCATCTGGCGCGAACGCCCCACCGACCCCGCCGCCACCCGCTATCTCGATAACACTGCTTCCGTCCGCGGCAAACCGTCCATCGTTGTCGAAGCCGGTCACGCCGGCACCGTCGAAACCGACGACCTCGCTCTCCTCGTCAACGGTACGCTCAGCACTATGCGCGCCCTCAAGATGCTTCCCGGCGATCCCCACCCCATCGAGAATCCCGTCTGGATTGAGAAACTCGTCGATGTCCTCGCCGAGGGCCCGGGCATCTGGTATCCCCTCGTCAAGCGCGGCACCTACGTCTCCGCTGGCATGAAACTCGGCGCCATCACCGACTACACCGGCAAACTCATCGCCGAGCCCCGCGCTCCCGTCTCCGCCATCGTCCTCCACGTCAACGCCGTCCCCTCCCTCAAAAAGGGCGACAACATCGCCGACCTCGGCGTTCCCGCTGCCGAGGCTCCGTAGCCGGGCGCTGAACTTTCTTCTTTTTGTTTCGGTATGTAGTGGCCAGTCTTCAGACCGGTGATTTTGCTTGTAGCTTGTATCCGCGACTTTGTTTCGCCATCTTCCTTCTCAAATCTTATAGCAGCCGCCTTCTCCTCCCCACGTACAGGCCCGCCCTTGGGAACGGCTCTTCAATCTCGCAGATTTCCCCATCCGCTTGTTTTGCACAAAAGACTCCTTCGATTCTCCTTGACACCCACGTCCGCAAGGAACACGATCATGTCGTGGTTTCGCCGTTTAAGGCGAGACTCCCGCTCCGCAGACCAAGGGCAGTTTCTTTTACAGTTAAGCTCCGCATCGAGCGCCAAGAGGGCAGTCCGTCCTCGGCTCGTTTTTCTCCGCTCTCGCGGGGCCTGACTTTCTGCCCAACGTACTGCGCTACACGCCCAAGACCGTAGTGGTTCCAAGCACAATACCCGAGCTCGACTCGCTTCATGCGAGGACCGTTTTTGTATTTCTCAAATAGGAGAACACCAAATGTCTGAACATAATAAAGCTATCGTCCGTCGTCTTTTCACCGAACTCTGGAACAATGGCAATCTGTCGGTGGCCGACGAGGTCTTTGCCCCCAACTACGCTCACTATGACCCTTCGACGCCCGATTTTGGGCGAGGCCCCGACAGTGAGAAGAAGAGAGCGGCTCTCTATCGCGCTGCTTTCCCCGACCTTCATTTGACGATCGAGGATGTCATTGCCGAAGGCGAAACAGTCATGACCCGCTGGTCCTGCCGGGGCACCCATAAAGGTGACCTCAATGGCATTGCTCCAACCGGGAAGCACATCACCATCTCCGGGGTGACCGTCGCTCGCGTCTCGAACGGCAAGATAGCGGAAGGCTTTGTCAACTGGGACGCTCTGGGCCTTATGCAGCAGCTCGGCGTCGTCCCTCAGCTCGCCAACAGAGCCAAAGCCATAGCAGCCACTTCCGCAAGGTAACCGTCGCGACTTTCCAAAAAAAAATGGAAGGCCCGCCCACCACGCATCGGGCCTTCCCTCAATTCTCCATGCGCCCCATCCTTTCCGATTCCTGCCGGAAAGGGTGGGGATTTTTTCTTCTCCCTCTTTCTCTCCCGTTGTGCCCGCCTAGACCCAGCCCCGACCAGCCTCGGGGACGCGCGCATGCCCGCTCTTGTAGTGGCGGGTCATGTGGCGTAGCGCCGCCACCGTTTGCTTGCCATGCCCGGGGATGCCATCTCCCGCAACGCTTTTGACTGCGCTCTCCCACGCGAGACTGCCCGCCGGGGCCCCACTCTCATCACCGCCCCGCATTGCTCCGATTCCGCAGCCAGAGTATCCTCTCTTTTCTCACGGAGGACTCGGATGCGCATCGGTGTGGCAGGGAAGTGGTTCATCGCTGGAATTATTTTCGCAACTATTTTTTGCGCTTCGGCGAACGCGCAGCAATGGGATCAAAAATTCTTTTCCGAAATGCGCTGGCGCTGCATCGGCCCGTTCCGCGGAGGCCGCACCGTGGCCATCTCCGGCGTGCCGCACCAGCCCAACGTTTTCTACATGGCCGCCGTCAACGGCGGCGTCTGGAAGACCACCGATTTCGGCAGCACCTGGAATCCGATTTTCGACGACCAGCCTACTGGCTCCGTTGGCGCGCTCGCGGTGGCTCCTTCCGATCCGAACATCATTTACGCCGGCAGTGGCGAAGGTCTGCAACGCCCGGATCTCGCGACCGGCGATGGCGTTTACAAATCCACCGACGCCGGAAAAACCTGGACGCATTTGCAAAACCTCCGCGACGCCCAGCAAATCACCGCGATCCTCATCGACCCGAAAGATCCCAACCGCGTTTTCGTCGCCGCCGAAGGACATCCTTACGGCCCGAACGCCGAGCGCGGCGTCTTCCGTTCCAGCGACGGCGGACAAACTTTCCAGAAAGTTCTCTACAAGGACGAAAACACCGGCGCCGCCGATCTCGCTTTCGATCCCACAAATCCGCAAACAATCTACGCGGTATTGTGGGCCGCTCGTGTTGCGCCGTGGGAGATCCGCAGCGGCGAATCCTTCATCAGCGCCGGCAGCGGCATTTTCAAATCCATCGATGGCGGAAGCAACTGGCGCCCGCTCACCAAAGGACTTCCCACGGCCGCCGATGGTCTGGGCCGCATCGGCGTTGCCGTCTCGCACAGCGAGCCGAACCGCGTTTACGCCACGGTGGAAGCAAAGAAAAATGGCGGTGTCTACCGTTCCGATGATTCCGGCGAATCGTGGAAACTGGCAAACGCCGACCGCCGCATCGGTGGCCGCGGTCCGGGCGCGATGGGCATCGCCATCGCGCCGGACAATCCGGAAGTCATTTACGTCGCGAACACCACGACGTGGAAATCCACGGACGGTGGAAAAACTTTTGTTGGGTTCAAAGGCGCGCCCGGAGGCGACGACTACCAGCGCCTCTGGATCAGCACAGAAAATCCGCAGATCATCGCGCTCAGCTCCGATCAGGGCGCGGTCATCAGCGTGAACGGCGGCGCGACGTGGAGTAGTTGGTACAATCAGCCAACCGCCCAGTTCTATCACGTCACCACCGACAATCGCTTTCCGTATTGGGTTTATGGCTCGCAGCAGGAAAGCGGCTCCGTTGCGACGCAGAGCCGCAGCGATTATGGCGAAATCACATTCCGCGATTGGCGCTTGCCCGGCATCTTCGAATACGGCTACATCGCCGTCGACCCGCTCGATCCGAACATTCTTTATGGCGACTGGCTCACGCGCACGAAGCAGGATATCGGCGAGTACGCGAAAGTTACCCCGGAGCCCATTCGCCGTGGCGAATATCGCTATGCGCGCACGCTGCCGGTTGTTTTTTCGCCGCTCGAACCGCACACGCTCTACTTCGCGGTCAACGTACTTTTCAAGACGATGGATGCGGGAAATAGTTGGCAGGTCATCAGTCCTGATCTCACGCGCGAATCCTACGAGATCCCCGCGAATCTCGGTGTTTTCGCCGCGAGCGATCCGGAAAAAGGGAAGCACCGCGGCGTCATTTACGCCGTCGCACCTTCCTTCAAGGAAGCAAACACGATCTGGGCCGGCACCGATGACGGATTAATTCAAATCACGCGCGACGGCGGCAAGTCCTGGCAGAACGTCACGCCGCCGCAGCTCAAGCCGTGGAGCAAAGTTTCCATTATTGAAGCTTCACACTTCGATGCGGGCACCGCGTACGCGGCGATCAATTCTTTCCGGCTCGACGATTTGCGCGCACACATTTACCGCACGCGCGATTTCGGCAAATCGTGGACGGAAATCACAAAAAATATTCCCGATGGCGGCGCCAGCAACGTGGTGCGCGAAGATCCGCTTCGCAAAGGTTTGCTCTTCGCCGGCACGGAAGGCTCCGTCTGCACGGAAGGCTCCGTCTACATTTCCTTCAACGACGGAGACGATTGGCAACCGCTGCAACTGAATCTGCCGCACACGTCCATGCGCGATCTCGCGATTCATGGCGACGATCTGATCGTCGCCACGCACGGTCGTTCGTTCTGGATTCTCGATGACGTCACGCCCCTTCGGCAAATGAACGCCGAGATCGCCAAAGAAAGCGCGCATCTTTTCGAACCGCAAGAAGCGACGCGTTTCCGCTGGAATCGCAATCCGGATACGCCATTACCGCCGGAATTCCCCGCCGGAAAAAATCCGCCCGACGGCGCCATCATCGATTACTACCTGGCTGCGGCCGTCGGCAAACTTGTGACGCTGGAAATTCTGGACGACCAGCAGCATCTCGTCCGGAGATACGCGAGCACGGACAAATCGGAACCGCTGGAGAAAATCGCAGGTGAACATCCCATTCCGATGTATTGGGTCCGTCCGACGCAGATTCTTTCCGCGGGCGCGGGGATGCACCGTTTTGTCTGGGACCTGCACTACGCGCCGCCGGAATCGCTGGGGCATGAGTTTCCAATTTCCGCGATCGTTCATGACACGCCAAAATATCCGCTGGGAGCATGGGCTTTGCCGGGCAATTACACCTTGCGGCTGACTGTAGAGGGGAGAATTTCCACGCAACCGCTGGTCGTGAAGATGGACCCGCGGATCAAGACTCCGCCTGCGGATCTTCGCAAGCAGTTTGAAATGCAGAGCGGCTCGGTCGAAGGCATGAATGAAAGCTTTGAAGCACTCTCGCAAGTTCGATCGGTGCGAGCACAATTGAAGGAGCGCGCAGCGAAAGCAGGGAAAGGCGCTCTTGCGGATGCCATCGCGGCTCTCGACAAGCAAGCTGCCGAATTGGAAGGCGCAGCCCAAAGCAATTTTTTCGGCTTGCCTCCCGGCGCGAAGCAACCGGAGAATTTTTCCAGCTTGAACCAGCATTTCGGGGGCATCCTTTCCGTCGCGGACAGTGCCGACGCCGCACCCACGACGCAGGCCACTGCCGTCTTCAAGGAACTCGAAGAGGCTCTTGGGAAACTCATCGCGCGCTGGTCGAAAATCCGCCAACAGGATATCCCCGCGCTAAACCTCGAATTCAAGAAAGCCGAACTCGCTCCGGTTGATTCGAACAGAACGTCGGATGCCGCTCCTTCCACCGATGCAGATGGAGACGACGAGCCATAAGCAGTATTAGGGTGGAGGAGCCAAGGCGTAGCGAGGAAGGGGAAATGACCGTGATCCGACCATGGGATGACTATCGGTTGACTATAGTGGATAATTGGGGTATGGTGCCGATGGAGAAACCAAACCATGAAAGAAATCGCCATCTCTAAATTCAAAGCCACTTGTCTGGCGGTCCTCGAGCGCGTGCGCAAGACAGGGGAACCAATTCTTGTGACGCGCTTCGGCCACCCCGTGGCGGAAATCACTCCGGTCGGAGCCGTCAAAAAAATTCGCCTGGGGGGCGGGGCGGGTACGGCCGTCATCCTAGGTGATATCGTCGGCCCGATTGGGGACATATCGGAGTGGGAAGCGGCGCAAGATCCAAAGGCAGAGCATGCAGAGAAGACCGGCAACTCGGAATGAAACTGCTGCTGGACACGCACATCTGGATCTGGAGCTACCTCGAACCGCACAAAATAAGTTCCGAGGTGAGCCGCGAACTGACCAATCCAAGGAACGATCGCTTTCTATCCGCGGTAAGCGTCTGGGAAGCGATCGTCCTTCTCGAGAAAAAGAGAATTCAGTTCAAGAGAGATTTTGGCGAGTGGTTCAGGGAATCGAAAGAGGAACTGAATCTGACTGAAGTTCCCCTCAGCTGGGAAGTTGCGCACGAACTGCGGTTCACGATGCTGGGATATCGCGATCCAGCGGACCGGTTTCTGGTGGCGACGGCGAAGGTATATGATTTGAGGCTCGTGACGGCGGACGAGCGGCTGCTGGGCGTTGCTGGAATTCAAGTGCTGGCCAATCGTTGAATTCCCACCCTTTAGACGAGCGCGTGATGAGAGTGCTTCGCCGAAGAGAGCGTATCGTTCGAATTGCTGCTGGCACTTTGCTTGGACTGTGTACGATCGGTCTTTTAAGCGCACAGGAAATTTCACCTTCACTTTATTCGGAGATGCAATGGCGGATGATCGGGCCATTTCGCGCCGGGAAGGTGAACGCCGTGGCGGGCGTGCCGGGAAATCCCGGGGTCTATTATTTTGCGGCGGATGGTGGGGGCGTGTGGAAAACGACGGACGGGGGGACGGTGTGGAAACCGATTTTCGACAAAGAGCCGGTCGCTTCGATTGGTGCGCTGGCGCTGGCGCCTTCGAATGCGAACATCATCTACGTTGGAACGGGTGTGAATACGATTTTTGCCGACAGCAGCTATGGAGATGGAATTTACAAATCCCTTGACGGCGGGGAAAACTGGCAACACCTCGGACTGGGGGACACGCGACATATCGGAAGAATCCTGGTCGATCCGCACAATCCGGATATCGTCCTGGTTGCGGCGATGGGCCATAGTTCCGGGCCGAACGAAGAGCGAGGAGTTTTCCGGTCGACGGACGGCGGGCCGAGCTGGAAGAAAGTGCTGTACAAAGACAGTCTTACCGCAGCGGTGGATCTCTGTTTTGAGCCGGGAAATCCACGAGTGGTGTACGCGACGTTGTGGCACGGGATTCGAAAGCCGGGGCAAAAAGGAACATCGTATGGGCCCGGCAGCGGGCTTTACAAATCAACGGACGAAGGCATGACGTGGACGCAAATCACGGGGCACGGACTTCCCGAAGGAGACTGGGGGCGAGCGGGAGTTGCGGTTGCGCCGGGAAACCATGGACAACGCGTGTACCTGATTGTGGAGGCGAAAGAGAAAAAAGGCGGGATGTTCCGGTCGGACGACGCGGGAACGACGTGGAAAAAAGCGACGGAGGATCAACGGATCAGCGGATCTTGGTACATGAGCGAAATTTTCGTGGATCCGAAGAACGCCGATATCGTCTATGTGCCTTCGCAGAACTTGTACCGTTCGAATGACGGCGGGCACACGTTCAGAGCGATCAAGGGCGCGCCAGGAGGCGACGACTACCACACCGTCTGGATCGATCCGACAAATTCACAGCGAATCATGCTCGGTGTGGATCAGGGCGCCACGATCAGCTTGAACGGTGGGGAATCCTGGAGCACCTGGTACAACCAGCCGACGGGAGAATTCTACAGGGTTGCGACGGATCACCGGTTTCCTTACTGTGTGTATGGGCCACAGCAGGACAGCGGAACCGCGGGAATCGCGAGCCGCGGAAACAACGGACAGATCACGGAGCACGACTGGTATCCAGTCGGGCCAGGCGAAAGCGGGTATACGATTCCCGATCCGTTGGACCCGGATGTGGTGTACAACGCGGGGCCCGGCGGGAGCGTGGTGCGATTGTCGAAAACGACGGGGCAAGTGCGCGACATTTCGCCCGCTGCGGTTTCCTTTGGAAGCAAATACCGGTTTGACTGGACCATTCCAATGGCTTTTTCGCCGCAGGACCCGCGTCTGCTGTACCTCGGGACGCAGTTTTTGCTGAAGACCAGCGATGGGGGAACGAGTTGGGAAACGGTGAGCGAGGATTTGACGCGCGTGCGGCCGGATGAAAAGGATTCGAAACAGGCGCGAGGCACAATCCTGACGATCGCTCCTTCGGAAGTGAAAGAGGGAGTGATCTGGATTGGAACGGACGACGGAAGCATTCAATTGACGAAAGATGCGGGCAAGAGCTGGCAAAACGTCACTCCGCCAAATGTCTCCGAGTGGAGCACGGTGAGTATCGTGGAAGCGTCGCACTTCGATGCGGGAACCGCCTACGCGGCGGTGAATCGCAACAATCATGACGATCTGAAGCCGCATATTTTCCGGACGCGAGATTTTGGACAAACGTGGCAGGAGACGGTGCGTGGGATCCGCGAGAGAGATTTCGTTCGAACGGTGCGGGAAGATCCGCTGCGCAAGGGACTTTTGTACGCGGGGACGGAGATGGGCGTTTACGTTTCTTTCGATGACGGGGAGCACTGCCAATCGCTACGGCTGAATATGCCGATGGTGGCAATTCATGACCTGGCCATCGAGCAGGACGATTTGATCGCGGCGACCTATGGCCGAGCGTTCTGGATTCTGGACGACGTTTCGCCGCTGCGGCAACTGGACGCGCACAGCGCCTCCGCGGGAGTCCGCCTCTTTGCGCCACGAACCGCGATTCGAGTACGCCGCGACGAGAATCAGGACACGCCGCTGCCTCCCGAGGTTCCCGCGGGAAAAAATCCGCCAGATGGGGCGGTGCTGAATTATTTTCTGCCTGCAAAACCGGCGGCGGACATTCAAGTGGAAATCCGCGACGCCGAGGGGAGGCTGGTGCACAGTTATTCCAGCGAGCCACTGCCGAAGGAGCCAGAAGAAGTTCCTTACGTCGCAGAATATTGGATCGCGCACCCGCAACCGCTTTCGAAAGAAGTGGGAATGCACCGTTTCGTCTGGAATCTGCGCTACTCCGATCCGCGCGCCATGCACCCGCAGTCCCCGTACAACTATCCGATCGCCGCGATCGTGGGATCCACGCCGCTGCCTCCGCAAGGACCACTAGTGCTGCCGGGGAAGTATGAGGTGCGGCTGAAAGCGGGGGAGCAAGTGATTCGCCAGGCGCTGGAAGTCAAGGTGGACCCGCGGGTGGCGGCAGCGCGCTACGAATTGCAGAGTTCACTGGAGCTGCAACTGAAAATCTCCGCATTGCTCGGGAAAAATTTCGACGGCTACCAACAGGCAAAGGAGATGCGCGCGCGTCTGGGCGAATTGATGAAGCACCCGAAGGAAGACCCCATTGCCGTAGCGGCCAGCGCGCTGGACGCGAAAGTCGCAGCGCTTGCAGGGGAAGCCACACCGATCCTGGAGACTCCCAAGACGGCCAGTTTCATGGCGGTGAACGACACGTTGACCGCGTTGATGGCACTGGTGGATGGCGCGGACTTCGCGCCGTCGGAAGAGTCGTTCGCGGCCTACCGGCGGATTTGTAAAGGTCTGAATGAAGCTCTTGCGGCCTGGCAGGAACTGAAGCGCAAAGATGCCGCCGCGCTGAGCACCTTGCTGGGAAAAAGCAATCTCACGGAACTGCCCAACGTTCCTGACCTGGCTGGCGATGCGGCTTGCGTAAACTAATCCGCTCTTCTCACGAAGATCTTACGCGCAGTACATAAACGTATCAAAACCGCTCTAGTGGGTACGGCGCGGCCCCTACTTTGCGGCTGAAGCCTGCTGGAGTTGCGAGAGATCGGCAAGTACTTCCGCGCTGTGTTTTTCGGCGTTCACGTTTAGATAAACTCTGCGGACGACGCCAGCGGGATCGATGAGAAAGGTATGGCGCGCGGAAAGTTTCGCTACACCTAGATTCACCAGCGAGTCGTAGGATGAAGAGACCTCGTACTTCGTATCTGCAAGCAGCTTGAAGCTGAGGCCCTCTTTGGCGCAGAATTTCTGGTGCGTAACTTCGTCCTGAACACTTACTCCAAGGATGAGCGCGTTTTTCTGTTCATACTGCCGGATGTCACGCTGAAAATTGTGTGCTTCCTTGGTGCACCCGCTGGTGAAATCCTTGGGATAGAAATAGAGCACGACCCACTTGCCGCGAAGATCGTGCAGGCTGAGCGGTTTGCCATCCTGCGAATTCAGCGTGAAGTCCGGCGCCGGAGTCCCTGAGGAAGGCGCTTTCCCTCCGGTGCGCATGGCGCGAGCGACAAGGACTGCAACGAGCAGAACGATTACGGCTACGCAGATTCCAATCATTTTCATCTCACACACTCACCCCTAGTCTTGAATCGGGCGCGTTCCAAAGCTTACTATTCTTTTTGCCTGAACATACCGAAGCCCAAACGAAACTGAATGGTATTGATGCCGGGATTGGGCGTTGCAAGTCCCGCGTTCGAAATGTGCATGTAGCGGACTTCCGCACTGATGTTGTCTTTGCTGCGGAGGAAATGCAGACCGAGAGCGGCGCTGGTCGTGAAATTGATGCGGGATGTTCCTTCGGGCACCTTTGTGCTGGTAAAGAGCGTGCCGCCGCCAAGTTCGAAATAGGGAACCACGTGGCTGTGCCTGTCCAGCGCCCATTTGAAGGCGAACGGGTTTACGCCAACACCGTAGGCTGTGTTCGTTTTCTGAACAACCAGGAAGACTGGGACGGCGTCCACTGCATACTCCAAGCGGCCGCGCAGGAAACCGGGTCCATGCGGAGCGGTCAGGATCAGGCCGTAGCGGAAGCCCGCATTCCATACTCCATCGCCGGATTGGCTGCCATTGATGCCGTGGCCCCCGCCGGTCCAAATCTGCAATTCATGCCCGCCCTCGACAGGTCCGGCTTGCCCGCGAACCGCCGGCGCATTTAGGAATGCAACAAAGACGAGGGCTATGAAGATTCTTCGCACCGCGGTGTCTCCTTCAGGTCCTTTGATTCCAGCCACCGGAGTCTTGGTGCAGAGAAGATATAGAAAATTCGTTCGAAAGGCGACTCTCTTCTGCTTTATTTGAGATAAGTGCAGATGATGTAGATGACAGTCATTTGTATTAATCATAGTTTACAAACTGAGTTTAGTATGCTTAACTTCTGGTTGCTGGCTAGGAGCTTTGGGAATTCCGGGGTTGTTCATGCGGTTGTAGTCACTCCAGACTATCTTGGGCGGCGGCTGCTGGCGAATCCAGGCAGGGGACAAAGAATGCCTAGAAGTTTTTTATGCTTGAGTTGGTATTTATGGGTCGCCGCTGTCTGGCTGTCTATCCTGTTGGTTTCTCCAGCAGTGCACGCACAAGAAGCATCTGTTCCGCGACCTCCGACCCCAAACGTTGCTTCCGAAGAGACAGCAGAAGCCGATCCAGTCCCGGCGATGTTTGCGCATCCGGAGACGGACCGCTGGTGGATTTCGGGCCAGGCGAATTGGATCTCGCAGTGGCATCCCGCGTTTCATTCTCCTTATGAGGGACCGCGCAGCCTGTCTCCACAAGCCCAGGATGCCACTTCGCGCGTCCTCACGCTATTTACCGGCGTGCGCCTCACGAACACAAACGAGTTGATCTGTGATGTTCAGGAAACCGGCGGCCACGGAATTGGCGAGGCAGTCGGCCTGGCTGGGGTCACGAATCTGGACATCGTGCGGAATCCGGATCTGAGCAAAGCGCCCTATATTGCTCGACTCATGTGGCACCACATCATTCCTCTCAGCGATAAGAAAATCGACAGCTCCCGTTCGCCGCTCTCGCTTTTTTCCTCGCTTCCGGAGCGCAGGATCGAGGTCCGCTTCGGAAAGTTCAGCATCGTGGATTTCTTCGACACCGCGCAGAAAATATTGAATTCGAAGTCCACGGCGGAGTGCTTCGGCATCAAGAAGGAATTATCCGTTTCCTGAGCTTTGTGAATCACGCCAACATGGGGAGTTACCGCGAGGCCATCGACAATTTCCTCGCGGGGATAAAGACCAAGCCGGATATCACCGCTCATCCCCCGCAAACAACGGTCAAATACGGATTCGGCGTGAATTTCGAGCAGCCGCTCAATGACTGGATGGGAGTATTCGGCCGGTGGGGATGGAATGAAGGCCGGCATGAGTCGTTTGCGTATACGGAGGTGGATGAGACGGCGGAGGTCGGCGCCGGTGGCAACGGCAAGCGGTGGCATAGAAAATTCGATCGCGCTGGTGTGGCATTCGTTTCGAACGGCATCTCGCGCGATCATCAGGAATACCTCGAGTTCGGTGGCTCCGGTTTTCTTCTCGGCGATGGCCGCCTTAACTACGGGCGCGAGAACATCATCGAAACGTATTACACGCTCCATGTTTGGCGGGGAATTTATCCTTCCTTCGGCCTGCAGCACATCAACAATCCCGGATACAATCGGGACCGGGGACCGGTGGTCGTGCCTACGCTGCGGCTGCATGTGGAGTTCTAGACGGCGGTGCAGCGAAATTTCTTGGCAGAAGGACTAAAGTCTGCTAACTAAGTGCTGCTGATTTCCGAGTAATAAAAGATTCGTCGTTTCGGCGCCTTCCGTTTGATGTAATGTCACTTATCGTTGGTTGGGGGAAAGTTCATGAAAGTAGATTTGCCGCTGACTCCATTGCGGGAATTCACCAGGGTTGTCCGTATTTTTCTTTCCGTAGCGGCGGCTATCGTATTCTTTTCCATTGCCGCCGGCGCACAAACTGTTGATGAAGTCATCGCCAAGAATATTCAGGCACACGGCGGGCTCGACAAGCTGAAATCCGTGCGCAGCATCCGCACCAGCGCAAAGTTTAGCCAAGGCTCCTTTCGCGCGGACTTTCGCCAGGAAAACAAGCGCGCCGATAAGGTTCGAGAAGAATACATCATCCAGGGTCTGGCCCAGGTGCAGGCTTACGACGGCAAGACGGGTTGGCAAATTTCACCTTTCGGCGGGCGCAAAGACCCGGAGCTGCTCTCCCAGGACGACCTGAAAAGCCTGGTCGTGGACGCGGATATCGATGGGCCTCTTGTGGACTACAAAGAGAAAGGCCATAAAGCCGAACTGGTGGGGCACGACTCGATGGAAGGAACGGACTGCTTCAAGATCAAACTGAGCATGAAGAACGGAGACGTGCGCTACTACTATCTCGATGCGGACTCGTACCTCGAGCTGAAACTGGAAATTCAAACGACAATTCGCGGGGCGCTTCAGGAATCTGAGTTGTATTACGGCGACTACGAACAGGTGAACGGCATCTATTATCCTTTCGCCGTCGAGCAGGCGCAAAAAGGCAGCGCGTCACGCAGGCAGATCTCGGTCGAAAAGATCGAACAAAACATACCGTTGGAAGACGCACGTTTTTCGATGCCCGTCTCAAAACCGGAGACGAAGGCGCCGCCGGCAGGAAAGTGATTCCTGAATAGAGGACAGACAAGAATGCCTGTCCCACGTTCGAATATTCATGGATGTACTTACGCCCAAGAGCCGTTGCTTCTACTTTATCGCTGAGGAATCCGCCGATATGCCCAAATCAATCCGCTACTTTGCTGCCGTGATGATGGTGCTTTTCGCAACGATGATTTTTGCCGGGCCCGCGCCCGCGCAAGAAGTCAAATTCGATTCGGACACTATATCGGGTCTTGGCGCGCGAAACATCGGCTCCGCCGCCATGAGTGGGCGCGTGGCGGCGATCGCCGCCGTAAAAGAGGACGGCCGGCTGACTGTCTACGTTGGAGCGGCCAGCGGAGGCGTATGGAAATCTTCGAACGGCGGCACAACCTTCAAGCCCGTTTTCGACAAGGAGGCCGCGCAATCCATTGGCGCCGTGGCCATCGATCCACAAGCACCGAAAACGATCTGGGCCGGCACGGGCGAAGCCTGGACCCGCAATAGCGTGTCGATCGGCAATGGCATCTACAAGTCTACGGACGGCGGCGACAGTTGGACCAACATGGGCCTGCAGAATTCCGA
>WNFP01002235.1_pt1 | contig 15425 bp, 16 predicted proteins | sample 5400201 | NCBI WGS metagenome assembly WNFP01 (sample SAMN13153355, study PRJNA577476) | soil metagenome | isolation source: 115 cm saprolite under Madrone tree | place: USA:California | collected 2016-06-14
GTGCTGGAAATACGGCGAAGAACAGATTGAGTTCTGGCACGGCATGGAAGAGGGCTTCCAAGGCCGCAAACCTCTTGATGAGCGCATCCTGCGCGGGAAGAAAAACGAAAAACCAAATTAAACCCTGAAGGCCGCAAAAGGACATTGATGTTGCCAAAGAAAGGCTCAAGCCGCTCCATGAAAAGCAGCGGGCGAAACAAAAGCATGCCAGCCGGCGCTCACCGGACAAAGGGAAGCGTTCTCAATGAACTCAATATGAGTGAACAAGACCGCCTGGAACTTAAGCTGAAGGCCGCGCTGCATCAGGACATTCTCAAGCTCATCAAGAAGAAGAAAATCACGCCCCGGCAGCTCGAAAAACTTTTTGACATACCCCAACCTCGAGTCAGCGAATTGCTGCGCGGCAAACTTTCGCTGCTAAGTGTGTCCAGATTGCTGTATTTTGCCCACCTTTTAGGCGCCCACGCAGACATAAAACTCAGGGCAAAGCGGCCACAGGCATCAGGCGTACAACGCCGAAACTTGAAATATTCTTTACTTGCCTGATTTGGACCTCAACTTCCCATCTCTGTCGCCAGGCCTTTGCATTCAAAAAGAAGATGCGTAAGACCGCCCTGCCAATTCAAACTCCTACGGCTACGGTTTCTTTCCTTCCAGCCATTGCGGCTTGAAGTCCGAATTGGCCAGCCACTCCACCGGGCCAAGCATGGAATGGATGGCCTGTTCCATATGGGTGAGGTCAATATGTTCAATGTTATCGCTGGGGCGATGGTAGTCGCCGTGCAGTCCGTAGCTGGAGACGGTTTGGGCCACAATGCCTTGTTTGGCCAGAGCGTAATTATCTGACCGCGTGAAGAATTGTTCTTTGGGATGCGGGTCCGCCACCAGCTTGGCGCCATGCTGGGCCAGTTCCGGCCCCAGATTGGTGCGGTCATATCCGGTGAGCCATAGTTCATCCGGTTTGACTGCGGAATCGGGGCGGCCGATCATCTCAAATTCCAGGTTGGCGACAATGCTATTGAGCGGCACCGGCGGATGCTGGAGGAAAAACTCATTTCCCTGGCCGCCCGTCTCTTCGCTGCCGAAGAAGACAAAAAGAACTGTGCGTTTTGGGGGCTTTTTCTGCACCAGAGCGCGAGCGAGTTGCAGCACGGCGACACATCCGGAAGCGTCATCGTCGGCGCCGTTGTAAATGTTGTCGCCATTGACGGCCTCGCGTATTCCAAGGTGGTCAAGGTGCGCGGTCAGCAGGATGACCTCATCTTTTAATTTGGGGTCGCGGCCCTTCAGCACTCCGATTACGTTGCGTGTGGTCCATTGCTTCTTGCCCTGGCGAAAGAAATTGAACTCGCCCGAAACATTCTGGATGTAGCCGTCATGGTCGCCGGCGGGCGCGATGCCTATCTGGCGCAGTTGCGACGCAAGATAGGTTGCGGCCAGCAGTTCGTCATGAGAGCCGCTGGCGCGCCCCTGCATGGCGTCACTGGCCAGATATTCCATGGCGCCGCGAATCTCGGCGGAGTCATGAGTGGCGGATGATTGGGGCGTGGCGGTAAGAGCAAGACAGAGAAAAGTGCAGAAGTTAAAGATTCCGGCGCGAATGGTCATATTTTCCTGTGGCAGCAGTATACCCGGTCATCACTGAGGACAAGTAGTGCAGCGGCTCGGTTTGCCATTCAGGAAACATCGGTGTGAACATGGGCCGGATGCTGCGCCGGCGACCGCCGCTCCAGTTCACGCGACACCTTGTCCAGCCAGTGCAACTCAGTACGAAACTGTTCGATCATCAGCGTGATCATCCATACCGCTTCGTGATAGGGATGGCCGACCTCTCTTTCAACTTCACGCAGGGTTTCTTCTTCACGCGCCAAATGGTCCTTCAGGAATTGCGCGCGCCGTTGGATCTGCCGGCGGAAAACGTCCGGCTGCGCCTGCCAGGAAAGCGCCATCCAGGTGAGAAAAGGAGGACGCTCGCGTTGCGTTGTCCAATCCTCCCGCTCCAGGGCCTCAGCCAGCGCGGTACGGCCTTTTGCGGTCGTCGCCAGGACCCGCCGCTCCGGTCCCAGGGCTGGCCCGCGGCCTCCCACTGGACGAATAAGCCCCAGGCGAGCCAGCTTTTCCAGCGAGTAGTAAACCTGGGGACGGGAGACGCCGGCCCAGTCCTGTACCTGGCGGCGTTCCAACTCCAGGTTGGCCTGATAGCCGTGCATCGGCTGTTCAGCCAGCAGACTCAGCAAGACCAGGTCAGGTACCGTGAGTTCACGCTTTTTAGTGGTCGGCATGGCGGGCCTTGCGCTGGCGGCTCCAGTACCACCACTGGCACTGTTCCAAGGGGAGCAGAGGATTGCAGGCCTGGGCCACCGCCGCCGAGAAAACGTCCTGACAGCATATGTCCACGCGCTGCCCGGTAATGCGGCAGAGCCTTTGATAAAGGCGGACGGGGTTTTGCCGCGCCAGTTGCTGCACGGTCTTGATTCCGAGCAGGTCAAAGTCGCGCAACATGACCGGGCCAATGGAGATCAGGTCTTCCAGACGGCGTTCTTGAAGTTTCATGGATTACCTCGGTTTGAACATGCGGTAATGTGTTATCGTATTTTTTCTAGTATAAATTAGACTAGAATGAAAAAGCCAATTAATTTCAGGAGCCAACGGCCATGATGAAACCTGCCAACGTAAAGAAAATTACTCCTGTTCTTTGTGTCCAGGAGCTTGAGCCCTGTATCGAGTTCTGGACGGAGCGCCTGGGTTTTCAGAAAACGGTAGAGGTACCCGAAGGGGACAAGATTGGCTTCGCCATCTTGCAGAAAGGTGGAGTTGAATTGATGTATCAGAGCTATTCCAGCGTGGAGAAGGATAATTCCGCCATGGCGGCCGTGGTACGGATGGGGCCGACCTTTCTCTATGTGGAGGTGGAGGACCTAGACGCCGTGTTGACTGCGGCACAGGGAACGCAAATCGTGATGCCGGTCCGCGACACATTTTATGGCGCCAGGGAATTTGGGACAAAAGATCCAGCTGGTCACTACATTATCTTTGCCCAGCAGGGCGCGGCACAGTAACAGTGACCAGAGCTTGTGACTTCGTGGAAGTGCAGCAGACAACGCTTTCCGGAGTCACAACGGCCGCATGTACTAGTGGATGGTGGCTGTTGGCCTGCCGCTATAGGCTGCTATATTTGTGGTTATCAGTGATGCGTAAAATCCAGAGAACCAAACTTTATCCAAGCCAGCACCCAAGAACCAGGTTTCTGCAAACCAGGTTTCTGCAAAGCAGGCCTTTTTCTATTTGCCGGCCTGCCGTTATTTTGCTGATAGGCGTCGCCATACCCGTGTTGGTTCTGTTGGCTGGCTGCAGAGGCGGGGCCGGCCTGAATGATCGCGGAGAATATGCCTACGTGGCGGTTACAGAAGCCAGTTTGCGCGATCATGTGGCCACCTTCTACAACAAGACCGGCGTGGTGCATAACGGAGAGCGGCTCCAGATTCTTGAGCGCATGCAGAATAAGCGCTTCGTGCGGGTGCGTTCCCCGCGCGGAGAAGAGGGCTGGGTACAGGAACGCTATCTGGCGGACCAGGCCACCTACGATCAATTTCAGAGGCTGGCAGAGCAGTTTAAGAGCGTTCCCGCACAAGCCACCGCATCCACGGAAGAGCAGGTCAAAGTGCATGTGTTGCCGGGACGGAAGACCGGATATCTCTACCTGCTGAATGAGAAGCAGAAGGTAGACATGTTGCAGAGGCAAACGGTGAACCGGAATGCTCCTCCGCAGCAGCTCAAAGATGAAAACCAGGACGAAAAACCGAAGGAAGCCGACGACACACCAGATGAGGACAAGACAAAAAGTGACAGCAGCGTCCCACCGGCCATCCGCGAAGACTGGTGGCTGGTGCGTGATGCGCAGAAGCGCGTGGGCTGGGTGTTGGGCAGAGCGTTGTATCTGGACGTGCCCGCCAGCATTGCGGAGTACGCTGAAGGGCAGCGGGTGGTAGCGTCATTTCCTCTGGATGAGGTCCAGGATGGCGGCAACAAAGTCCCTGAATATCTGGTATTGCTCACAGAAAATAAAGACGGCCTTCCCTACGATTTCAGCGGACTGCGGGTGTTTACCTGGAACCCGCGCAAGCATCGTTATGAAACGGCATATCGCGAGCGCGATCTGGCGGGAATGCTGCCCGTGGCGATGGGCCGCCAGAATTTTGAAAAAGAGGGAGACTTGCGCACCTTCACGTTGCGGGTGAAGGGCGAAGATGAGACAATGCGCGAACGTACATATAAGTTCAACCCGCCGATTGTCCGCCGTGTCCTGGTTCCGGGCGAAGATCCTCCGCACAGGAAAGCCACGCGTGCGCGCCGCAAGACTGCCCGGTAAACCTTCAAGATGGCTGGCATCCAGCCGGGCTGCTTTGCCGTCCAATAGGTATGGCGGAAAAAGTAAAGCAATTAAAGCTGGATCGGGACTACGCGAAATATCTCTATTTTGTCGATGGCCAGGGCAATGTAGCGAGGAAACCCAAGTCTGGTGAAGGCGAAAATGAGGTCCTGGTGCAAAATGCCGTGGAGCGGGACAACCAGTTTTTATATTTTCTGGATAAAGACGGCGACGTAGCCCGGTCTCCGCGGGCCGTTCGCAAGCCAAAGAAAGTAGCCTGATACTGGCCCTATGAGCGCTCTCAACCTGCTGGTTTTCCGTGAAGACCGGAGGACCAGCAGCGGACGTGACGTACAATCAACGCTGTTGTCGCAGCTAAGGCGTCTCCAGTTGCCCTGCTCGCAAGAGGAGCGCGTGCGGGCCATGTTACTGGCCGGGGAACAGGAAAGCGCTGCCGCAGACGCTGACTTCAGTCGCGCCGGCGCATCCGAACTAATATCCGATTGCATTGCCGATGCTTTGATCCAGGGCAAACCGGACCGCGAAAAAATTTCTTTTGCTTACAGTCTTCTCACTAACGCCGAGCTTCCTGACAAATTGAATATCTCCACTCCTGAAGGCTTTGCTTATTACGCGCTTCATCCGCTCGCATATGCTGACGTGTTGGACCACTTGGGAACGATGCCGTCGCGTCTTCTGGTGGTGGGCATTCGGAGTATTGGGGCCACGTTGAGCGCCGTGACCGCCGCCGCCGCAAGGGCCCGTGGGATTGACACGCGCAGGATCACCGTCCGTCCACAGGGACATCCTTATCATCGCCGGACTGGGTTTCTGCCGCATCACCTGGCCTTGATTCGGCGTGCGGCTGAACGCGGCGCAACATTTATGGTGGTGGATGAAGGGCCAGGACTGAGCGGCTCTTCTTTCCTTTCAGTGGCGGAGGCATTGGAGGCAACGGGTGTTGCGCGCGAGCGGATCACGCTGGTACCCAGTCATCTGCCAGACGCTGACGCGCTGTGCGCAAATGATGCATCGGCGCGCTGGCGGCGGTTTCACAGTCAGCCGGTTAACGCTGCGCCGCTGCGCCCCCAGGATGCTGGCGCGTTTATCGGCGGAGGGGAGTGGCGGCACGGCACGTACTTGCATGACGCGGAGTGGCCGCCGGTATGGACCAGTTTTGAAAGAATCAAATATCGTTCGCGGCCTGAAGCGCCAGAGCCCAGATTCTTTAAGTTTGTGGGATTAGGGCATTACGGAGATGCGGTATTGGAACGCGAAGCAAAAGTTGCCGCGGCTGGTTTTGGTGTAATGCCCCGAGCAGAGAGCTACGGCTTTGCGTCATATCCATGGATCCACGGCCGAGCGATGACGGCCAAAGATTTATCTGCCGGCGTGGTGACCCGGCTGGCTGCCTATTGCGCATTTCGCGCCGCTGAAATTCGCACGGAGCGTGGCGATCTGAGCGCTCTGCAACGCATGGCAGAGCACAATCTTCAAGAGTTGCGGTTCAATCTGCCGGTGGAACCCAAGTTGCACCGCCCGGTAATTGCCGATGGAAAAATGCAGCCGCACGAGTGGGTGATCACCGAAAATGGCGCAATGGTTAAAGCCGATTCAGGCAGCCACGGCGACGACCATTTTTTCCCCGGCCCCACGGATATCGCGTGGGACCTGGCGGGCGCTATCGTTGAATGGCGGATGAACGCGGCGCAGACCCAGGCGTTTGTGGAGGCCTATCGCCGGGCCAGCGGCGACGATGCAGGGAACAGAATTGACGAATTCATTAAGGCCTATACGGTCTTCCGTTGTGCCTACTGCCTGATGGCCGCGAACGCATTGCACGGCAGCCAGGAGCAAGCCCGGTTGGAACAGGCGGCAAGTCTCTATCGTGCCAGGATCCTCAGCCACGCAATAGAACCCGTGCATCACTAATCTTCATGTGTGTATAAAAACGTATGTACGAACTTCCGGAGCCGAACGCCCGAAAGCTGCCGCGTCGCCGGTGTACTCTCGGCTTTATGAGTAAAACTCCGCAATCGATTCCACCACATGCTGCTGTTCGTCCGGCTCCAATTCAGCAAAGATAGGCAAGGCCAGAACGTCAAGCGCGGCCTGCTCGGCTTCTGGCAGATCACCTGCGGCATAGCCGAGATAGGAGAAGCAGTTTTGCAGATGGAGTGGAATGGGATAGTAAATCTCTGAGCCAACGCCACGTTCGCTCAGGAAGGCGCGGAGCTTGTCGCGCTGGCGCACGCGGACCACGTATTGATGATAGATGTGGTGTGCTTCAGGCCGTGTCTTCAGCACCACCACGGGAGCTGTGGAATTGGCGCCGGTTTTGGTGAGTCCGGCGGCGGCCAGCAGGCGGTCGTAAGTTCCGGCCCGATCACGACGCGCATCATTCCATTGTTGCAGGTGCGGCATTTTGACGCGAAGCACCGCGGCCTGGATGGAATCCAGCCGGCTGTTGGCTCCGATCTCATCATGGTAATAGCGCTGCCTGCCACCGTGGTTACGGAGCAGGCGCATATGCTCGGCCAGTTTAGGATCGCTGGTAGTGACAGCGCCGGCATCGCCAAAAGCGCTGAGATTTTTTGTGGGATAAAAACTGAAGGCGGCCGCCGCTCCCAGGGCGCCTGCCTGTATACCGTTCCAGGTTGCGCCCACGGCCTGCGCGGCATCTTCAACAATCACGAATTTGAACTCAATGGCGAGCCGGGCAAAGCCATCCATGTCCGCGCACTGGCCGTAGAGATGTACAGGCATGGCGGAGCGTACCGGCACTCCGGTGGACTTCAGGCGCTGTTCTACTTTTGCCGGATCCAGGTTCAGGGTTTCCGGATCAACATCCACAAACACTGGTTTGGCGCCTGCGCGCAGAATGGAGCTGGCCGTGGCGAAAAAACTGAAAGGCGTGGTGATGACTGAATCGCCGGGGCCTACTCCCGCTGCGGCCAGAGCCAGCCACAAGCCGTCTGTCCCGGAGGCGCATCCCACAGCATTGGCGGCGCCGCACAATGAGGCGAATTCATGCTCGAAAGCGGCCACTTCGTCGCCCAGAATATAACGTTGGGAATCGCAAACGCGGGTCACGGCGGCCAGGACTTCCTCGCGTATGGAGGCATACTGGCGTGAAAGATCAAGCATGGGAACTTCAACCGCGGTTTTATGGCCTGTATTTTTCATGGCTGGGCATAGCGCTGACAAAATTCTAGCATTCCGCGGCAGCTGAGCTGCAACGGACTTTTGCGGCCCGGGCCGCGAGAAGTTACAATGGGCACTAAATACTTAGGCTGGTGTCGTGCTTTGAGGCGAGTACCAGAGGAGAAAGATCGGCAGATGGAAAACAAGCCGGCACAAAACATACAGGATTCATTTTTGAATACTGCACGCAAGGACAAGAGTCAGATCACCATTTATCTGTTGAGCGGAGTGAAACTGACAGGCCGCATCCGGTCCTTCGACAAATATTCCGTGGTCATGGAAACCAACAATCAGGAACAGCTCATCTTCAAACATGCCATCTCAACCGTGGTGATGGCAAAAGGCAGCCACCATGGTGACTCCCGTCCGCACCTAACGCACGCAGTGGAGGGCGAGGGCGGTACCACCAGGTCGGAGGGCTAATCTATTCCAGGTCAGCGTTCCCGCCGTTTCGGACCTTCGGAGGGGATCAAGACCGGTCGCGATGGCCCCGAACGGGCCTTCCTTGTGGCTCTGGAGTTCCGCCAGCGCTCGAGAACGGACCGCGATCTTGATATTCCGCCCAGCGCGGTGCTGGCGCGCCATGCCGCGGACGAGGCAGACAAGCGCAGTTCCTCTCGTCCCAGCCTGGATGAATCTCTGGCCGAATTCCGTGAGCTGGTGGCTTCCGCCGGAGCGCAGGTAGCAGGCGAATTTGTCCAGCATCGTGACCGTCCCGATCCGGCCACGCTGATTGGCAAGGGCAAATTGCAGGAGATCGCCGGCGCCGTGGCTTCCGCACACGCAGACCTGGTGCTGGTGGACCATGAACTCTCTCCTTCCCAACAGCGCAACATTGAGCGGGAAGTAAATGCGCGCGTGATTGACCGCACGCAACTCATCCTGGATATCTTTGCCCGCCATGCGCGCAGCCGTGAAGGCCAGATGCAGGTGGAACTGGCGCAATTGGACTACATGCTGCCCCGTTTGACCGGGAAGGGCATTGAGATGTCCCAGCTGGGCGGCGGCATTGGTACGCGCGGCCCCGGTGAAACACAGCTGGAAACAGATCGCCGCAAGATTTACCGCCGCATCCGCCACATCAAGCAGCAACTGGAGGACGTGAAGAGAATCCGCGGCCAGCAGCGGCAGCGGCGTGAGTCCGTGCCTTTGCCTACCGTAGCTCTTGTGGGATACACCAACGCGGGCAAGTCGACCTTGTTCAATGTTCTTACCGGCGCGGGCGTGCTGGAGTCGTCCAGGATGTTTGCCACGCTGGATCCCACCGTGCGGGGCATTACTCTGCCGAGCAAACGCAAAGTGCTGCTGTCGGATACGGTGGGCTTCATACGCAACCTGCCCACCACTCTGGTGTCAGCCTTTCGCGCAACACTGGAAGAGGTTCAGCGGGCCGCACTGCTGTTGCACGTGGCGGACGTAACCAGCCCGTCTGCGCATGACCAGCAACGCCAGGTGGAAGAGGTGCTGAAGGAGTTGCAGGTGCTCGACCGTCCCCGCTTGCGCATCATGAATAAAGTGGACCTGATGCCGGAAGCCCGGCAACGCGCGCTCACCGGCGGCGAAAACACTATTTATATTTCTGCCGCCCAGGGCATCGGGCTGGATGATCTGCTGGCCGCCATTGACGCCCGCCTGGAAATTGATGCATTGCTGCCGATGCGCATACGAGTGCCGCAGAGTGCAGGCAAGCTGCTGGCGCAAATTGAAGCCCGGGCGCACATCCTCAAGCGCTCCTACCGGGAAAGCAAAGTGCAGATGGACCTGGAGGCGCCGGAATCACTGGCACGGACATTGGACCGCTATGTGGTCAAGCCGCGCAGCCGGCGCGTGTAGCGGAAGATCAAACATCCGGGCGCGCAAGCCGGGCGGCGATTCGATACGTGCGATATTCCCGCCAAAAATGCCGATGATTTCATGCTAGCGTTATGCGCGAACGCAATTTTTGCAACACATTGTGGCGGAGACCATGGACTCGATACGTTCCAGACGCAGCGCCTATCTGCTCTTCATGATCGGGATCACCGCTGTCATCTATCTTCAGACCGCCAGGTTTTCGTTTCTGGCCTTGGATGACACGCCATTGATCGTCAATAACGAGTCGATGCGGCACTGGTCATCTCTGCCGACTTTTTTTGCCACTGACATGTGGCAGGGGGCGCATCCCGGGTCTTTGATGTATTATCGCCCGCTCTTATTGTGTTGGCTCCTGCTGAACTTCAAGCTGTTTAGCCTGCATGGCTCGCTGTGGCACAGTGCAGCCGTTGTGCTCTACCTTTCCGGGGTCTTGCTGGCATGGCGGCTGGCCATCAAGTTAACCAACAATGAATTAACGGCGGCGGCAGCGGCCCTCTTCTTTGCCGTCCATCCGGTACATGTGGAAAGCGTGGCCTGGCTCTCTGCGGCAGTGGATCCGTTGCTGAGCGTCTTTTGCTTTGGTGGATTTCTGGCCTATTTCCGCTGGCGCGAAAACGGGCGGCGTGAGTGGCTCATCGCCAGCGGCATGCTGGTGGCCCTTTCTTTATTCACAAAGGAAGCGGGAGCAGTGTTGCCCGTGCTGATTATTTTGTATGAGTTGTTATTTCCTGCCCGGGTAGAGGGAAGTCATTCGCGGCGAAGATGGCTTGCGCTTGCCGCGACCGTTTCGATTCCCGTGATCGTGTATGTATTCGCGCGAGCGATGGTCTTGTCTTCCCTGGTGAAGATGCAGGACCAGCGCACATGGCTCGACGTGGTGCGAATGGCCCCAAAGTTGATCCTGATCTATTTGCAGCAGGCGGTGTGGCCCGTGCATCTGGCCGCGGCCTATGACGTGCGCCGCATTGAGAGTGCAAGCCTGGTGAATTTTTATTTGCCGTTGATGATCGCGCTTGGGTTTGCCGCGCTCACCGTTTGGGCGCTGCTAAAAAAACGTGCGGTGGGATTTTTCTTGCTCTGGTGGTGGGTTGCGATTGGCCCGGCCATTGTCGGCGTCCTGACCTTTCCTGAATTTGATTTCGCGCATGACCGCTATGGTTTTCTGGGACTGTACGGCCTGTGCTTTTTGGGTGCGAGCCTGCTCCCCCTTCTACCCGATTCCGGCGGGCAAATGTTCGGTTTCCCCACGACGCATTCCCTTGCCCTGTTATGTGTAACCAGCGTCCTGGCGGTGCTCAGCGTGCGTCAGGTGGAATGGTGGAAGAGCGATATTGAAATGTATAAGCATGCAATAGAGGTTTCACCACGCGCCATTCGTCCCCACGGTATGCTCGGCAATGAATATTTGAAACGCGGAAAATTTGCCGAAGCATTGCAGCTCTATCGTGAAACAGTCGATCTGGACCCACAGAACTGGCGGACCAATTATGCGTATGCCGCTGCGTTGTATCGTGCCGGCCATCTGGATGAGTCTGTCACCGCCCTGGCACGGACCGTACAACTGAACCCCAAGGCAGACGTTGCTTATCCTCTGTGGGCGGAGATTCTGTTGCGTCAGGGCAGGAATGAAGAAGCGGTCCAAATTTTGGAGAGGGGCAGCGAGGTAGTGGACGATCCACACCCACTGCAAGAGGAGATCATAGCTATCCACAGTCTTAAAAATCTGAATGGGCAGAATTTAAATGGGCCTGAGACCAAGAAGCGGTGACGGTTTCCTTGGCCACAAGCCCATTCGATCCTGAATCGGATCGGAGGTGATATTTTTATTTTAGGCCAGTTCGTAGCGAAGTCAAGCAATCTGGCAGCTCTTTTTTTACCTAATAACCCCCTGGGTACCGAGTGCTTCCAGAGGACATTGGTCTGGCTGCAACCAACTGATTACACATTGCTTAATCCCCTATAAACGAAAAATGACGGACGGTTGCCTGTGCTGGAATTTAACGTCCAAACATCAAGCGGATTCCCATTACAATCAACACCGTTGCAAAGATCCGGCGAAGCGCGAATTCGGGCAGTTGTTGCGCCCATGTCCCACCGAAATATCCACCGACAACAAAGCCCAGTGCAATCAGCAGCGCTGCCTTCATATCGGCGTTGCCGGCTTGGTAGTATTTCCAGAATGCCAGCACTCCAATCGGAGCCAGCAGCGCGCCCAGTGATGTTCCCTGCGCTTTGTGCTGGCTCATGTGGAAGAAGAAAACAAGTGCGGGGACGATCAGGATTCCGCCGCCAATGCCGACGATTCCTGACAGCGCGCCAACCAGAAGCCCGAGCAATATGTAAAGGAAAATCATGTACGCCATAATAGCGGCAGAGAAGCTTTTCTTGAAACTCCGCTATGCCAGAGGAATGAAGAGCAGGCACAGATTGTGAGTTCCCGTGGACAGCTCAATTCTTCGCACCACTTTCACGCCGCTCGCGTTGACACTCTGGTGAGCGAATGTTAATTTAAAGAGTTTGGTGGTCGCCCCCGATCGCACTGTTTCAAACAACAACTTAAGAAGATTGAATTTTGCATGGACGAGATACTCAGGCAAATAGGCCAATTACTGATTTCTGCCATCCCCACGATCATCTGCTTGCTGGTTGTGTGGGGGGCGTACCTTTTTCTTGTCCATGACAAGCTGAAACAGGTGCTGGAGCAGCGCCACGCCCTGACCCAGGGTGCGATCACTCAGGCGCAAAAAGAGATTGCCACCGCCGAAGCGCGTACTGCGGAATATGAAGAGCGCGTGCGTGAGGCACGCACACAGATATATAAGGCGCAACAGGCCCGCCGCCAGCAGGTGATGGACCGGCGCAATGCTGCTCTGACGGAAGCGCGCGGCCAGTCAGTGGAAGCGGTCAGGAAGGCCCGCGCCGCAGTGGAGCAAGATGTGAAGGTCGCCAAGGCTGCCCTGGAACAACAAGCCAATATGCTGGCCGATCAGGTCATTGAGACCGTTTTGAGAACGGCTGCTGCCGCTGGAGGCGCGCGATGAGGTTGCGCCTGAGTCCATCTCTGGCCACTGGATTTCTGGCCGTAATGCTGATCTCTGCGTTGTGGTCTCCCGCGAATATTTGCGCTCAGGAGGGTGCGGCGCCTGCGTCTGCTACTCATTCGACACAGTCTGCCGGCGGTGAATCTGCTCAGGCCTCCACCGAAGTGAAGAACGCCGAAGCGAACGACAAGGGCGAAGAGAAGAAGGCCAAGGGTGAATTTGATTGGGTCCGCGAGTCCGGCTCTGTGAAGTGGTTTGCCAAGGTGACCGGACTGTCCCTGGACCATGCTTACTGGCTTTGTGTCGGACTCAACTTTGCCGTAATCTTCGTTTTCGTCGCTGTGCTTCTGCGTAAGAACCTGCCGGGTTTCTTTAAAGGCCGCACTTCGGCCATCCAGAAGGGTATTGAGGAAGCGCGCAAAATGAGTGAAGAGGCGCGCCGCCGTCTGGGTGAAGTGGAAGGCCGGCTCGCCCGTCTGGATGCCGACATTGCCTCGATGCGCAGTGACGCCGAGAAGAATGCCCAGGAGGAAGAAGCGCGACTGCTGGCCGCGGGTGAAGAAGAGCGGCGGCGAATTGTGGTTTCCGCGGAGCAGGAGATTGCCATGGCGGCCAATGCGGCCCGCCGCGAATTGAAGGCGTATGCCGCCGGACTGGCTGTGGATCTGGCGGAGAAAAAAATCCGGGTCGGCAAAGATGCGGATGAAGCTCTGGTGCGTGGATTTACCGCCAGGCTGGGAAGGGACGGCAACTAATGGCAGCAGTCCTTGGCCGCTACGCTCGCGCCTATGCCGACGTGGTGGTGCATCATAAGTTGAATGCCGACCAGACCGTGGAAGAGTTGGCTCAGGTGGCGGCGCTGGTGCGCGGCAATCGCGAACTGCGCAATGTCCTTGAGAATCCCGCCGTGGCCAAAGAGCAGAAGCTGGGCCTGCTGGACGCCGTGATGCAGCGCATGAGTGGTTCCAAGATTCTCCGCAACTTTCTGGCGGTCTTGATCGACCAGCGGCGCATTGGCAGTGTGGGAGAAATTGTTGAGCAGTTCAAGCAGGAATTGGACCGGCGCATGGGTATTGCCGATGCTCGCGTGAGTTCGGCGCGGGAGTTGACCGGCGACGAAAAGAAAACGCTGGAAAAGCAGCTGGCCACGGTCACAGGCAAGACTGTCCGGGCGACCTACATGGAAGACAAGTCTTTGCTGGGTGGTGCTGTGGTGCGCGTGGGCAGCACTATCTATGACGGGTCAGTGCTGGGTCATCTGGAGCGGCTCAGGCGGCAAATGGCGACGGCGTAGATCGCCCATCAGTCAGCGGCGATATTGAAGTGAATTAAGACAGAGTTTGAGATTTAAACTCAGCTACAGCTCAATTTAATTTAAATAGAGGGCGTCAAGGCGGGCCGTGAAAGGGGTGCCTGTGGAGATCCTGAGCGAAGCGCGAGTCTTTAGTATCTGAGGAACAAAGAGAATTTATGGCGCAAATTAAAGCAGACGAAATCACAAAGCTCATCCGTGAGCAGATTGAAAATTACGAGTCGAAAGTTTCAGTGGATGAGGTTGGCACCATCATCTCGCTCGGCGACGGTATTGCCCGTATTCATGGTTTGGATAAGGTCATGGCGGGCGAACTGCTTCAGTTCGGGCATGGCATCTCCGGACTGGCCATGAATCTGGAAGAAGACCAGGTAGGCGCGGTATTGCTGGGCGATTACACCGAAATCAAGGAAGGCGACGAAGTAAAGCGCACCGGGACCATCATGTCCGTGCCGACAGGCGAAGGCATGATCGGGCGCGTCGTAAACTCGCTGGGACAGCCTATTGACGGGAAGGGGCCGATCGCTTCCAGCAAGCAGATTGCGATTGAACGCATTGCGCCGGGCGTGATTGACCGCCAGCCGGTGCGTGAGCCGATGGCCACCGGCATCAAGGCCATTGACTCCATGATTCCTGTGGGACGCGGCCAGCGCGAACTGATCATCGGCGACCGCCAGACCGGCAAGACGGCCGTGGCGCTGGATACCATCATCAACAGCAAGGGCAACAATCTTATCTGTATCTATTGCGCCATCGGCCAGAAGCGTTCTTCCATCGCGCAGGTGGTAAAGGTGCTGGAAGATTACGGCGCCATGGAATACACCATCGTGGTGGCAGCGTCGGCGTCAGAGCCTGCTCCCATGCTTTATTTGGCTCCGTACGCAGCCTGCGCCATGGGCGAGTACTTCCGTGACAGTGGAAAGCACGCGCTGGTGATCTATGACGATCTTTCCAAGCATGCCGCTGCGTATCGTGAAATCTCGTTGCTGCTGCGCCGTCCGCCGGGACGCGAAGCTTATCCGGGAGACGTTTTCTATCTTCACTCGCGCCTGCTGGAGCGCGCCGCCAAAATGTCGGACAAAATGGGCGGCGGTTCGCTGACGGCGCTTCCGGTCATTGAAACGCAGGCGGGCGACGTCTCCGCGTATATTCCCACCAACGTTATCTCCATCACCGATGGCCAGATCTTTCTGGAAACCGATTTGTTCAACTCCGGCGTGCGTCCGGCGGTGAACGTCGGCATCTCCGTGAGTCGCGTCGGTGGATCGGCGCAGATCAAAGCCATGCGCCAGGTGGCGGGAACGTTGAAGCTTGAGTTGGCGCAGTACCGCGAACTGGCGGCCTTCGCCCAGTTCGGTTCGGACCTGGACAAAGCCACGCAGAACCAGCTCAATCGCGGCAAACGGCTGGTGGAAATCCTGAAGCAGGACCAGTACAAGCCCCTGCCGTTCAGCAAGCAGATCCTCATCATCTACGCCGGAACCAATGGCTACCTGGACGACCTTGAAGTAGACCAGATCCGCGCCTTTGAAGGCGAGCTGCTGCAGTATGTGGAGTCGATGAGTCCGCAGTTGCTGGATTCGATCATGAAGAAAAAGACCATCGACGACGCGCTCAAGGCCGAGATGGAGAAGGTCCTCAAGGA
>WNFP01007042.1_pt1 | contig 15406 bp, 12 predicted proteins | sample 5400201 | NCBI WGS metagenome assembly WNFP01 (sample SAMN13153355, study PRJNA577476) | soil metagenome | isolation source: 115 cm saprolite under Madrone tree | place: USA:California | collected 2016-06-14
ATGCCTCTCCCGACCTGCGGATGCAAATCGTGGGCGCGGCGGGACTCGATTCCTGGGGGCATCTCCGCGACCTCAAGGCCGTGAGCGAAAGAGGGGTGAGGCACAGCCCCATTGCGGGTGTGGTCCTCACCGGCGGCGATCTCGATCAGGTGCTCGGGCTTCTGCATCTGCGGGAGCTCGAGCCAATTCACATCTACGCGACGGCTTCGATCCGACGGCTGCTGCGCGAGCAAAACATATTCTTCAACATGCTCACCGAGCAGCCTTGGCAAAGCGTCTGGACGGATCTTGTGCCGGGAGAAAGGTTCGCGCTCGTAGCTTCGGCGGAATCTACCAGCAAGCTGGTTTGCCAAGCTATATCGCTCGGTGGCGGTCTTCCGGCCTACGTGGGCGAAAAACAGGCGGCGGATGTGAGAGCTGACGAGGCTGTCCTGGTAATCTTGCTTGAGTCCCGCGGAGACGGAAAACGAATGGCGTACCTTCCGGCAGTTCCGGCGGTTGACGATCGTTGCTGTCGATGCTGGAATCTTGCGATCTAGTGCTGTTTGATGGGACCTTCTGGACGGATGACGAGTTGGTCCGGGTGCAAGGGGGCGGCCGCAGCGCCCGCCAGATGGGCCACTTGCCAATTTCCGGCCCGGGAGGCAGTCTCGAGCGTCTGGCAGAACTGAGCCGGCCGCACAAGGTCTTTGTGCACATCAACAATACCAACCCCATTCTCGACAAAGACAGCCCGCAGTATCGAGAAGTTCGGGAAGCGGGCTGGGATGTAGCGGAGGACGGATGGGAATTCACGTTGCGGCAGACGAAGCCTCTCTCATTTTGGCCTCAGACGAACTTGCGTCACGGCTGGAGAGGATTGGGGCCGAACGCTATCACCACCAACACGCCTTCCACCTGCGGATGAATGAAGGGCGTCTCACGCCCGGGCAGCTTCAGGCCTGGGCACTGAACCGCTACTACTATCAGAGTCGTGTCCCGATGAAGGACGCCATGATCCTCTCCCGCAGCGAAGACCCCGGATTTCGTCGTGTTTGGCGGAAACGTGTAGTGGATCACGACGGCCAGGCGAATGACGGCGGCCTGCAATGCTGGATACAATTGGCCGAGGCAACTGGTTTGCCGCGGAAGCGTGTGACCTCCTGCGCGGAGATACTCCCGGCGGTACGCTACGCGGTGGATGCTTACTTGGCGCTGGTGGAGCGCGGAACGTTGCTCGAAGCGGTGGCCTCCTCGCTGACCGAATTGTTCGCGAGCCGTCTAATCGCCGTCCGGCTCGATGCCTTGCGCCGACATTATCCCTGGTTGCGGGCTGGACTCGGGTATTTCGAAGCGCGACTCTCCCAGGCAACAGAAGACGCGCGCTTTGCTGTCGAGTGGGTGTGCGAGCACGCCCACACCCGCGAAGATCAGGAACTGGCAGCGCGGGCGCTGATCCGCAAGTGCGACATCCTCTGGACGCAACTCGATGCGTTGTACTTCGCGTACGTGGAGCCCGGTTGGCCTCCCCGGGGCGCCTTTCGACCCGAATCACTATGAAAGCTCTGAGCCACGTGTCGCACCCGCGCCTCGGCATCGGCTGCCGCGTGCGCAAAGCCGAAAATGGGGACACCGTACTCCTGCTCCCCGAGGGGGTCCTGCGGCTTAAGGGAACGGCTGCGGAAATCATTCGGCTCTGCGACGGCGAACGCACGTTTGCCGATATTCTCGGGGCGTTGCAGGCACAATACCCGTCATCCGATCCCAAGCAGATCGCGCAGGAAACCGAGTCTTTTCTGAATCGTCTGCTCGAGCGGCGAGCGGTTGATTTCCAATGAGAACCCCACCACCGCTTGCGCTAATCGCGGAGGTGACACACCCCTGTCCCCTACACTGCGTCTATTGCTCCAACCCTCTGGAACTCAAAGCCCGTGCTGAGGAATTGCCCACCGAAACCTGGGCGCGGGTATTCGAGGAGGGGGCAGAGCTCGGCATGCTTCATGTGCATTTCACAGGCGGCGAACCGTTGGCGCGAAATGATCTCACTCAGCTGGTTGCGGCGGCTCACTCCCGCCTCCTGTATACGAACCTGATCACCTCAGGAATCGGACTGAATGAGAAAAAACTGGCGACGCTGATCGAAGCCGGTTTGGATCACTTGCAGCTGAGTTTTCAGGATGGCGAGGAAAAATTCGCCAATTGGATAGCCGGTGCCGGTGCCCACGCCCATAAACTGGCGCTTGCCCAGATCGTCCAGCAGAGCGGGCGACTGGCGTTTACGGTGAACCTGGTCGTGCATCGTCATAACCTCGATCGGCTCGACTCGATGATCTCCTTTGCCGAATCTCTGGGCCCGCAGCGCATCGAGATTGCCAACGTGCAGTACTACGGCTGGGCCTTGAAGAACCGTCAATGGTTATTGCCCACGCGCGAGCAAGTTAAGCAATCGCTTGCGGTCGTCGAGCAGGCGCAAGAACGCTTGAAGGGGCAGATCAAAATCGATTTCGTAACACCCGATTACTACGCGACCTTCCCCAAACCGTGTATGGGGGGTTGGGGACGCCAGCTCTTGCTCGTGGATCCTTCTGGCAGAGTCTTGCCCTGCCATGCCGCAGCGGTGATTCCCGATTTGCATTTCGAAAATGTCGCACAAGAGCCGCTGCGCTGGATCTGGGAGGAGTCTCTTGCTTTCCGCCGGTTCCGAGGCGAAGACTGGATGCCGGAGCCCTGTAGAAGCTGCGAGCGGCGCACGTTGGATTTTGGAGGCTGCCGCTGTCAAGCATTCCTGATCGCTGGCGATGCCAACTCGACCGACCCCGTTTGCTCCCTGGCCCCGGCGCACCACTTAGTCGAAGAACGGCTCGTGCGCACAAATTCACTGACAAGCACCGCGCCGAGTCCGTCGCTGACACCACAATCGGCGCAGTCGTGGACCTATCGTCCCCAGCCTCCATGATGGTCTCCAATTCCGAGAAGGCTGATCGTTAGGCTGAGCGAATCGAGGGGCGAACCAAGGCCACTGCGACCGCATAGACGCCGACCATGGCCGAGCTGAGGAACAGCGTGCTGGAAGCGCCGATGGCGGAGATCAACGCCCCAGCGGGGAAATCCCATGTGGCCGGATACCCATCACGAGCAAAGTGCTTAGACTCATCACACGCCCTCGCATTTGCTCGGGCACCCGATACTGGAGCAGGGTGATGCTAGTCGTTGCCGCAAAGGATTGGCCGATCCCGAGCAGGAACAGCGCAGCTACGGAAAGCAAAAACAAGCTGCTCGCTGCCAGCCTGGCCAGCGCTCCGACCCAGATCAGAATGCCCATGAGGTGCAAATATCCTTTCCGTGCGCTCCTGCGGGGGGGCCAAAATCAGTGCTCCCATAATGCTCCCCAGAGCGATGGAAGAAAACAAGAACCCGAAGCACCTTCACGGCCAAGACCGGGAGAATCAACACCGGGAGAATCAACACCGGGGATGGACCTAGGCACAGGAGTGCGCCGCATCCCGTCAGCACCCAAGGCACAACAGCATCTAGCTGAACAACAGCGAGGGATTCGCGGATCGATTTCCATGCCGATTGCCCATAATCCTCAGCTTCCGTCCAGCGAAAAAAGCGCTCGCAGCAAAACTATGGATGGTCTTCGCGTGCACAGTTTCCAGGGCTTGCTGTCAGAGTTGGCCAATCGGGCCAGAGTGACTTACGCGCTCAAGCCGGGGAAGTCGGAGGAGAAGACATTCTGACTTTCCGCCAGTTGACGGAGCCGACGCCGGTGCAGGCCCGGGCCTACGAATTAGTTCGGACGTTCCCAGTATCCGGAAAGTTAACTCTGTGCTTCCCGCTGCGAATCAGCAGGATACTCTCTGGGACTTCATGGAACATCGGTTTAGTCGAGCTCTCCTGGCATCTGACCGGCTGTCTGACATCATCTTACCGCAGATTGTTTTTGGCGACAGCCCTAAGCATGGTGGCAACGTAAGAAACATGTAAAATTTTCACCAGTACAGCGGCCGTTTGCGCTGGGGCAAGTCAGGTCCAAAGCGCCTCGGGGATAATAAAGCTTGAGTTACGCTCGAGTGATCGTCATCCATAAGGTACGCCATGTATCCAGTAAGTAGAACGCGTTTCCTATTTTCTGCAGGTCTGGTTTTCTTCGCCTCGCCTGCGCTTCACGCGCAGCAGACCAGTTGGCGCATCGATTCCAACCACAGCGCGGCTGACTTCAGCGTGCGCCACATGATGATCTCCACTGTCCGCGGCGAGTTTACCGGTATCGCCGGTACGGTCATCTACGACCCGAAAGACCCCGCGCACGATTCTGTCGAGGTGACCATCGATTGCACCACGGTGAATACCGGGGTTGCCAAGCGCGATTCCCAGCTTAAAGGCCCCGATTTCTTTGATGTCGCCCGCTATCCGCAAATGAAGTTCAAATCCATACGGGTGGAAGCGGCGGGTGCGGGCAAGCTTAAGATCACGGGCGTACTGACTATCAATTCGATTACCAAGCCAATTGTGCTTGATGTCGATGGCCCGAGTCCGTCCATTCGCGATCCGCGCGGCAATGAGAAAATCGGTCTGAGTGCGAGCACCAGGATTAGACGCAAGGAATTCGGCATTACCTGGAATGAAGTCATGGAATCGGGTGGCATCGCCGTCGCCGATGAAGTTGCAATTTCTCTCGATCTGGAACTGATTAAGAACTCAAAGGCCCAGTAAATATCGGAAAATGCTGGGACAGACGGAAAATGCGGGGCCAACCGAAACTTACGGCAGGCGGTTGTGAACCGCATCAGTTGGGAAATGCTTGGAATGCCGTCACGGGTGGACTCTTTCTCGGCGGCACTTCCGTACCGACCACCGGTCATTTCCCCGCTCCACAGGATCAGCGCAACACCGTGCGCGGACGTCTCCGGTATCAGGTCGCACCGCATTTCTGGGTTGGCGGCGGGATACAATTCGATAGCGGCCTGCCATTCCAGTTCAATTGCGATTCCAGCCTTACCACTGACCAGTGCATCCAAAGACAGGTCCAGATATACGGCCAGGAGGCTGTCGACCGCATCAACTTCGCACGAGGTCGCATCTATCCTACCTTCGAGTTGAGTGCATCGGCAGGGGCGGACGTGTACAAGGCAGACCGTTTGAAGGTACGTTTTCAGATCGACGGGCAAAACCTTACCAATGTCGTGGACGTGATCGATTTTGGCGGCCTCTTCTCCGGGAACGCCATCGGCCCCTCACGCCGTGTGGCCTTACGACTGACAACGAACTTCTAGGGCGGCGCAACCCCGACTCAAAAGACGAGGCGTCGTTCCTCGCCCGTCGCCAAAAGCTGTTGCGCGGAGAAAGGATGGGGCAATGAGCAGATGGAAAAACAGCCTTTGGTTCCTAGGTGTCGCGTTCGCGTTCAGTACGGCTGCGTTCGTGTGGGCTCGCTACGTGCGCATTCCGAAGAACATCGCTTATGTGACTGAGGAAGAGGGTGGAATTAGCGTCATCGACTTGGAAACACTGAGAGTCATCAGAAGAATTCAGCCATCCGACGTACAACCGCGAGGAATCGCGGTAACACTGGATGGAAAGTACATCGTCACGGCCAACAAGAATACCTCCGACATAGCCGTATTCACCACACCGCGTCTCCGCCTGGTCAAACGAATACACATTGGGCACAGCCCGGAATTCATCAAAGTCGATTCCACCGGCGGCCGGTTGTTTGCTACGTTTGAGCCCGCCTCATCGGGAGGACCTCCTGGAGCACCGGGAGCAAAGGACGACGGCGATGAACAGAGCGACCCTCCCTCACAGATCGCGTCGTTTCGCATGAGCGATTGGTCCCCCGGGCCTGTCGCTACGGCAGGGAGCGAAACCGAGGGCTTGGAGTTCTCGCCCGATGGCAAATACCTGCTAGTGGCTAACGAAGCGCAAGACGACATTGGGATTTTCGGTGCGGACACCGGAGTTCTAATTCGCAACGTGGACCTAAAGCCCTACGGAATCCGTCCGCGTGCTATCAAGGTCTCGCCATTGCGCAACGAATATTCGGTCACAATGGAGGCTTCCGGGACCCTCCTCAAAATGGACATGAATTTCAACGTACTCAAATCGGTCCCGACAGCTGCAAAGCCTTACGGTGAGTCTTTTGACCGTGCGGGAAAACGCATCTTCGTGGCAGCGGCGTTGGCGGGCAAACTTCAAGTCTTCGACGCGGATTCCCTCAATCTCCTGGCCGAAGTGCCGGTTGGAAAACGCTGCTGGCACTTCACCTTTACTCCCGACGGCTCAAAGATTCTGCTGGCGTGTGGGCGGTCCAACAACATCGTGGTAGTGGACCCAAATTCATACATAGGGAAGCCTCGGGCTACCGTAGGTTTATAAGCCGAATTGTAGATTAACTGTCTTGAGATTGGCGATGAGTAGGACTAGGAACCTCAGCGGTCGGCGGAGGGCCGTGGGGGGCATCATACTGCCGCAATGCTCGGCCGCCCGGGCCGACCGTTCTGGCGAGCATGTGAAACGGGTCTGCAGTGAGGTCAATTCATGTCCGATTTTCGATCAGAGGAGCGGTACCCAGCCGTGAGACCTTTTGGCGGAGGTGGTCGTAGCTCGTTCCTATGAACGGGCTGCGGCCGCCCCGAAAGGCAGCCACGGGTCGCTCGGCAGGAGGCGTCCTCAGTGTTGGTAGGACCGCACGATGAACGAAACGCGGAAGCGGCACCCCGGGAGATCGCCCTATGGGATGGGTGGTATATTAGGTGGGTAGATTGGAGTAAACGATGATCGATATTCGCACGGCTTTCCTTTTCGTGCTTTCGGCAGGCACAGCCTTGGCCCAGACACCAGCGGCCTCCCAGAGCAATGCTGAGGCGCCCACTGCGCCGCCGATCGTAAAGAATCTCGACTTCTCGGCTATCGACAAGAGCGTCGATGCGTGCACCGACTTCTACCAATATGCATGCGGCAACTGGATCAAGGACAATCCAATTCCTGGTGACCAAGCGCGCTGGGTGCGCTCGTTCTCGGTCCTCCAGGAGCGAAACCTTTATGAGCTTTGGCAGCAGCTGGACAAAGCCGCCAAGAGCCCTGCAGGATCCCTCGAAAAGAAGTATGGCGACTTCTTTGCAGCATGCATGAATGTCGAGGAGCGGCAGAACAAGGGCCTTCAGTCATTTGAGCCCGCGCTGAAACGAGTTTCCGCGCTGAGCGACTCCAAAGACATTGCAACGCTGATCGGCGATCTTTCGGCTGCCGGAGATCCCGCACCGCCATTCCGCTTGGATGTGGAACCGGACCAGAAGGACTCGTCAAAGCATATCTTGACCATCTCCGAGAGCGGCATGACGTTGCCGGGCCGCCAACTTTATGTAGGTCGCTTGGGGTATGCTCGCAGGCGATATACAGGCCATCTAATACGCATGTTCATGCTTGCCGGCGATACGATGGAGCGAGCCCAGACAGAAGCAACGGCTGTTTTCGGGATCGAGACTAAACTGGCGCAGGCTTCTGCTGATGGCGAGGATTTGAGCGATCCCGAGAAGCGCTATCACATCTACACCCTCGCCGATCTCCAGAAACTCGCGCCCGAGTTCGACTTCAGGGTCTACTTCAAGCATGTGACGGCACAGCCGATCGGAACAGTCAATGTAGCCAACTCGGATTTTGTGAAGACTGTTAATCGATTGCTCGCCGTCGCGCCTGTTGATGCGTGGAGGTCCTACTTCCGCTGGCATATCTTGAGCGAACAAGCCGATGCTCTACCTCAAGCGTTTCGCGATGAAGACTTTGCCTTTTGGGGCGGTTATTTTACGCGACAAGAGAAGCCGGCACCGCGCTGGAAGCAATGCACTGCAATCACCGATCAGGCATTCGACGATGCCCTTGCGCAGGACTGGGTGAAGCAGAACTTTCCGCCCGGGGCCAAAGCCAGCATGGAAGGGCTGGTCGCCGCACTCGAAAAAGCCCTCGCCGACGAGATTCGGACCCTGCCCTGGATGAGCGATGAGACGAAGAAGATTGCAGAAAGAAAGCTGGCCACGATCCGGAACAGAATCGGATATCCCGAGAGATGGCGCGATTACTCAGATCTGAGAGTGGATCACAATGACTTCCTTGGAAATTTGCATCGCAATGCCGTCTTTCAGCGCGATTCCTTGCTGAGCAAAGTGGGCAAGCCAGTAGGCGCGGACGAATGGGATATCACGACTCCAACCGCGGATGCTCATTATACTCCATCGATGAATAGCCTTTCAATTCCAGCCGGCATCATTCAGCCTCCGTTCTTTGACGGCGTCGCTGACCCGGGAGTGAATTTTGGCGGCATTGGCGTTGTTGTCGGGCACGAGCTCACCCATGGCTTCGACGACCTGGGATCGAAATTCGACGAAAGGGGCAATGTTCACGAATGGCAAACGCCTGACGATCGCAAGGACTTTGCGGCGAAGGCTAGCTGTCAGATAGCGGAATACAGCCAATTCGGGGTGATGCCCGATCCGAACGATCTGCCGACGCTCAAGGTGAACGGCAAGCTCACTTTGGCCGAAAATATCGCAGACAGTGGCGGTCTGCGCATCGCTTTTCGGGCCCTGGTCGACGCCTTGGCTGCGCAAGGGAAGACGGCTGACTTCAAGATCGATGGCTACACTGAGAGCCAGCGCTTCTTTCTGTCTTTTGCCCAACTTTGGTGCCAGAATCAAAACTTTCGTTCTGCCCGTCGATCAGCCTCAGTCGACCCACGCTCACCTGCACGCTGGCGCGTCAACGGCACGGTGCAGAACTTCGAAGAGTTCGGCGAAGCGTTTAAATGTGCCAAAGGCCAGCCCATGTACCCTCAGAAATGCTGCCGAGTTTGGTAACCCGGCAGTTTGATGGAGTCGAGTCTCCGTTGAGGGGGATAACTTCCCGCGGAGAGCCGTAGGAGTTATGTACATGTCCGGCATGGTGTTGGTGACGAGTGCGGGACAATCTGTGAAAAAGGTTTTTTGGTCCGCCCTTGCGGCGTTTCAGCCCGTCGCAGCCAACGCGCCCAGGTGGGATGGGATCGTTTCTACCCTCTCCTGAACCTGTGGATTCCGCGCCCCCACATCCTGCATCCCTACCCTAGTGCTCGCTTTGCCGGCACAGTAATCCACTTGGCTGGAAAGAGTGCACTATGTGTGGATGTGGCGTCGGTTTTGCACGCCGGTGAGGCAACGGCTTGTAGGAACGCTATTCGAAATGATCTATACGAATTTGACTCCACTTGGCTCCATTTGAAGCGTGGCTGAAATCGCTCCCATTGGCTCCTGCTTACCGAAGTAAATCTCATCCACACCCAGATGAATAACTCAGCTGCTATTTTCCTAGGAGGCGACTTTCCGGGGTAGGTGAGGAGAATCTTCCGAAAATATTCCGAGTCTTCCAGGGAAATTAGTTCTCGTGCGATGGCATTTTAGACTTCGTGGGAAACACCTTCTCGGTGAGCCAGTTCGATAAGTCTTTTGGGAAAAGCAAGAGACTGGCCCATCCAAAATGCGAACATTGGGGATGTTGAGCACTCCACTCGTCCGGTTTACTGCTTGGTAGCTTACCGTGGGAGCGTCGACAGAAAATCGTACAGGTTTGGGATACTTTGGATAGGTCTCATGCGATGACCCTTCGTTGCCTGGGACTGGATGAATTCTCTTCTATCTCTCGACAAGAGTTGACGTTCGCAAACCTTCTAGTGCGCTCGAGAGGATTGTTGAGGAGGCAATATGTCTGCTCCGGAAAACCATCAAGGAATAATCCTTGTCGCCGATGACAACGAAGCTAACCGCGAACTGCTCTCCGCTCTGCTGAGCGCAGAGGCCTACAAGGTAATCTCCGCAGCGGACGGCCAGCAAGCGCTAGAGCGAGTGGCTAGCGACTCGATTGATCTCGCGTTGCTGGATGTGGTGATGCCCCGCCCAACCGGATTTGAAATTTGTCAGGCGATGAAGTCCAAGCCGGAAACCCGCTTGATTCCTGTCATATTGCTCACCAGTTTGAATAGTGACGCCGATCGAATCCACGGGATCATGTGCGGCGCTGATGATTTCCTCAACAAGCCCGTGAATAAGCACGAACTGCTGGCTCGCGTGCATTCCCTACTGCGCTTAAAACAATTCACCGACGAGCTAGACAACGCCGAGACCGTATTGTTCAGCCTCGCGCTGAGTATCGAGGCGAAGGATCCCTATACCGAAGGGCACTGCGATCGCCTTTCGAAGTATTCGGTCGCGCTGGCGGAAAAGCTAGGTTTGCCCCAGGACCTGCGCGTCGCTCTGCGCCGAGGCGGTCTTATACACGATATCGGCAAGCTAGCCGTGCCGGAGCACATCCTGCTCAAACCCGGACCACTGACTCGGGAAGAGCGGAAAATAATGGAGCAACACACCGTGATAGGAGAGGGAATTTGCGCCCCACTCCGATCCTTCCGCAATGTGCTGCCGATCATTCGTCACCATCATGAAAAGCAGGACGGCTCCGGGTACCCCGACGGACTGAAGGGCGCTCAAGTTCCGCTCACCGCACGGATCCTTCAAATCACCGACATTTATGACGCTCTTACCACAGACCGGCCCTACCGCAAGGCTCTTCCTTTGGAAAAGGCCATTGCCATCATGCGGGAAGAAGTAAAGCGCGTCTGGTGGGATGGGTCTATCTTGGACGAATTTGAGGCCGTCGTTCATGGCTATGAGCCGGTGCATCCGGCGAGGTCCGGTAGCTAATGCCTGCTCCCGAGACTCTGTGGCAGGGCGGTGGAAAGATGAAATGGAAAATGGGAAATCGCATGGTTCTTGGGGGATTCGGTATAGCAATGGCCATTCTGGTATTCGTTGGATGGCAATCCTACCGGAACACGGCTCGATTCACTGAAGCTTCCGAGTGGCGGACGCACACCTACGAGGTTCTAAGGAATCTTGATGAGACGGTGGCCCGGCTCGTTGACGCGGAAACCGGACAGCGAGGTTATCTCCTCACGGGGGACGAGGCCTACCTCGAGCCGTACCGTGCGGCCATTAAGAACATCGACCAGACGATCGGGAACCTAAAGAGTCTCACTTCCGACAATCCGAATCAACAGAAACGCATCCAGATCCTGGAGCCACTGGTAGAAAAAAAATTGGCGGAGCTTCAACGGACGATAGATGTCCGCAAGAATGAAGGCCTGGCTGCTGCAAACCGCGTGGTCCTTGAGGGTTCCGGAAAACGCTGGATGGACCAGATCCGCGCCGTAGTCGCAGAAATGACAAACGAAGAGCAGGATCTCCTGACGCTTCGCACGCAAAGAACCAATGAGAGCGTGGCCAGGTCGGTGCGCACCACCCTCGCCGGGACCCTCCTGAGCATTTCGCTGCTGCTGTTGTGTTTCGGGCTTCTGCTACGCGAGCTGTCCGAACGCAAGAAGGCGCAAAAAGCACTGGCAAAAAGCGAAAAGTGGTTTTCGACCACTCTTGCGAGCATTGGTGACGCGGTGATCGCCACGGATATGAACGGCGCCGTGACCTTTATGAATTCCGTCGCCCAGGGCCTCACCGGGTGGACTCATGCAGAAGCCACTGGCAAGTCGATGGATCTGGTGTTTGACATTGTCAACAAGGAAAGTCGTCGCCCCGTCGAGAACCCCGTCAAGAAAGTCTTCCGCGAGGGGAAGGTCGTCGGTCTGGCCGACCACACGCTTTTGCTCTCCAAGGACGGCAAAGAATTTGACATTGAAGACAGCGCGGCGCCCATTCTCACGGATACGGGGGAAGGGTTCGGGGTCGTGCTCGTTTTCCGAAACATCACCGAAAAGAAGTTGGCGGAAGAGGAGACAAAACGGCAAAAAGAACTCCTGCAATTGATTTTGGAAAGTATTGCTGATGGCGTGGTAGTGGCCGATTCTGATGGGAAGTTTCTCCTCTTTAATGCGGCCGCGGAGCAGGTCCTGGGCATCGGTGCGACGGACACAAGACCCGACCAGTGGTCTGATCGGTATGGCAGCTATTTACCTGACGCCGTGACGCTGTATCCACCCAACGAACTGCCCTTGGTACGAGCAATGCGTGGTGAGAGTGTTGACGCAGTAGAGGTCTTCATCCGCAACGCGAAAGTGCCGGACGGTCGTTTGCTCAGTATTACTGGCAGACCTCTCAAAGATGAGAATGGCACTCTGCGCGGCGGCGTCGTCGTTTTCCGCGATGTCACCTTGCAAAAGAGTGCGCAGGAAGCCCTCCTCCGAGCGAAGGAAGAAGCCGAACGCGCCAATAAGTTCAAGGATCAATTCCTCTCCACGATGAGCCACGAGCTACGCACGCCTCTCAATGCCATCCTGGGATTCTCCGAATTGCTCACGGACGAACGCTACGGCCAAATGAATGAGCGCCAGTCCCGTTACATCAACCACATTCACACGAGCGGCAAGCACTTGTTGAAACTCATCAGCGACATCCTAGACCTATCCAAGATCGAAGCCGGCAGAATGGAACTCACTCGCGAGGATGTAGCGATCGCGTCAACGTGTGCCGAGGTGCTCAGCGCCCTCCAGCCGCTGGCGGGCAAGAAATCGCAGGCATTGCTCGAGCAGGTTGAGCCCAGCTTGTATGTCCGCGCCGATGCTACGCGTTTCAAACAGATCCTCATGAATTTGATTGGCAATGCGATTAAGTTCACTCCCGAAGGTGGCCGGATCGAATTGGCTGCTTGTCGGGTGGGGGAGCAAGTCAGGTTGGAAGTGCGTGATAATGGCCCGGGAATTGCACCCGAAGAACAGCAGCGGATTTTCGAAGCGTTCTATCGCTTGGCGCAAACGGGCAACGCCACGGAAGGCACCGGCCTGGGACTTGCCATCACTGCGCGCCTCGTCGAACTCCACGGAAGCAAACTGGAGATCGAGAGCAAGCCCGGCGATGGAACTTGCTTTTATTTTTCCCTACCCCTCCTTGCAATCGCTCCGGCTGAGCCCGCCCAGACGACCATGGCTACACCCAGATCCGGCAAAGCTCCGCGGATTCTCGTCGTTGAGGACAATGCCGCGACGGGGCAACTTATCCAGTCGCAACTCACGTCTTCTGGTTATGAGACCCTGCGATGTGATCAGCCGGAACGCGCCGCTCAAATGGCGGCTGAACACCAGCCGGATGCCATCACTTTGGACCTTCTCATGCAGCCGGTTCATGGGCTGGAGGTTCTGCTGCAGTTGAAAAATGACCCGCGCACGTCAATGATTCCCGTCATTGTCGTGACCATTGTGGATCAGCCTGGCGTCGGAACTGCTCTCGGTGCCGACGAGTATTTGGTTAAACCGGTGGACAAGGCGACGTTGCTGACTGCTGTGGAGCGCTGCCTCAAGTCTCGCGGAGGGGCAGCGCCCGCACGGGCTATTCTGGTGGTGGAGGACGATGCGTCCACCCGCGAGATGATCGAAGAGTTGCTCACGGCGCGGGGCCACTCCGTGATCACCGCTGCCGATGGCGCCCAAGCCCGCGCTCATGTGACTCATGCTCTGCCGGAACTGGTCATTCTGGATTTAGTGCTGCCCAAGATGAGCGGCTTCGAATTATTGGCCGAGTGGCGCGGTAGCCCACGCACGGCCGATCTTCCCGTGTTTGTTCTGACGAGTAAGGATCTCACCAAGGAAGAAGAAAAATACGTTCACGCGCACGCAGAATCGCTCTTCCGGAAGCAGAATTCCTGGCGAGAACCGTTGATCAAGCAATTGGAGCGCGTGCTAACCTCCCAAATTCTGGAGGATGCTTGAAACACAGTATCCTCGTTGCGGAAGACAACCAGCTCAACCGCGAGCTCCTCTGCGACTTCCGTGCTGCACGACGCGGCCGGTGAGAAGGGCATCGACAATTAGGTCTTTGCCGACTTGCTGGATGTCCACGTCTTTCCCTTTGTAACGGAAGACGGAATTGCGGGATTTCACTTTCAGGTCGGGGACATGGGCGAGACTAGCTATTAGGGATTCGGTGAGGCCGTCGCTAAGAGAGTCGGTGTCGGCGTTACCTCCGGAGTTGGAGAACGGAATTACGGCGATGGAGTCGATTTGCGATGTTCCGGCCTTGCCGCGCCAATACCAGATCCCAACTGCCATGGCCATGAACAAGCCGACCAGCACGACGGGAGCACCAATTTTCCAGAGCTTCTCCCGCTCAGCCGCAGGAGTTGCCGCCGCACTGTGTCCGCTCTCCGTATCACGTTTCAATCGTTTTAGGTCGGCTCGCATCTCCGCCGCGCCCTGATAGCGCAGATTGCTGTCTTTCTCCAGCGCCGTGTTGATGACGTGCTCCAGCCCCGCTGGGATGTCGGGATTCAACCGAACGGCTGACCCTGGCGCACGATTCAAAATCGCATCAAACATTGCGCCCGATGTATCGCCCCGAAATGGCAGCGTTCCCGTACACATCTCATACAGAACCGCACCGAACGAGAACAGGTCCGTGCGAGCGTCTAGTTTCTTCCCCCTGACTTGCTCCGGCGACATGTAGGCGACCGTGCCCAGCGTGGAACCGGGGCTGGTCAGATGGTCCGGGTCTACTTCCTGAGTGGCGAGCGTTGGCTCGTTGCCTGTAGTACTCTTCGATGAACTGACCTTGGCAAGGCCGAAGTCCAGAATCTTCGCATGACCCCGTTCGGTGATGAAGATATTTGCGGGCTTGATGTCTCTGTGGATGATGCCTTTGGAATGCGCGGCGTCCAAAGCATCGGCAACTTCGATCGCCACGCTGAGCAAATATTCAAGCTCCATGGGCCGACCCGTGATGGCGTGTTTCAGCGTTTTGCCATCCAAACATTCCATCGCGATGAAGGGCCTGCCGTCATGCTCGCCGATTTCGTAGATGGTGCAAATGCTCGGATGATTCAGCGCAGAAGCGGCACGAGCTTCTCGTCGGAACCGTTCAAGGGCTAGCGCGTCTTTCGCCAGGTCATCAGGCAGGAATTTGAGCGCGACAAATCGGTCGAGGCTGATGTCTTCCGCTTTATAAACTACCCCCATACCGCCGCCACCAAGCTTTTCAAGGATGCGGTAATGCGAGATGCTTTGACCAATGAGCGCGTCGGAGCCCGTCATGGTGAGGTCATCTTAGGTTGCACCGGAAGGCGAGTCAACGATAGGGATAGGGATAGGAATTGTGGGCCAACTGATTGACGCTCTACATTATCGTTGTTCGCTTAGGACATAAGGCTGCATGGTTCGTCTGACGGATGAGACCGACCATAAAAATATCTTGACAAGACGTGCACGTGCACGTTACATATGGCACGATGCGTGCACGTGCACGTACATGTTACGATTCTAGCGGACGAGTTTCTCCCTGTCTGCTAAGGCTGTAACCGCTTTGCTATCGAGGACGTGATCGTATGAGACCGATGTATCTTTCCTTTCTCATCGTGATTACAGTGGTTGTCGCTTTCTTGCCCTGCGCGAGCGCACAGGTCAACA
>WNFP01008767.1_pt1 | contig 15406 bp, 14 predicted proteins | sample 5400201 | NCBI WGS metagenome assembly WNFP01 (sample SAMN13153355, study PRJNA577476) | soil metagenome | isolation source: 115 cm saprolite under Madrone tree | place: USA:California | collected 2016-06-14
GGTACCGGGATGTAGCGGGTCGCCACGACGCGCGGGTTAAGGTGGAAATACCTCCCGGATGAGGGGCGGATCATCTTCGATGGATCGATGAGCGAGAGTACAAATAAGGCCGCAGTGAACGTTCGCAGTCGACTGTTCCTTGCTCTTCCTTTAGTGCTCTTCGCAAGCAAGACACTCAGGCAGCCATGAGAGCTCCTCTGTCTGGGTTGACGTCGTGCCAATTGGCAGATCGTGACGTGCAGTACCGATCGGGCCGGCGCGATATTCGAACTTTTTCCCGATCACCGAAATTTGCGGTCGGCTGGAATAAATCGGCATGCATCTTGGTATCGCATGCGAACCGGGCGTAAAACGCTCTGGTCCGCGAATCAGTTCTCGGTCCGGTTGGTTTTGCCCGATGCAGGCATTCCCGCCTTCACCTCAAGGAAACTCAAATGAGCACAGACCATCCATTCGGCTCCGGCCACAGACCCGCCCGCCGCCGGGCATTGAACTAGGGCCTGTGCCGATCCTCGAGGCCGAGCCGCACGCTCATGAAATTCTGTAGCGGATCCTGGGTGGAATTTGCGCTTGAGAACTTCGATTGAACGCTCAACCGTAGCCGATGCAGCGTCTCCACAGATACGGATGGTTTCCTTCGCAATGGACCTTCGGAATAAATTCCGTACTGCTGCAGTTATAACCATAGACGCTGCCGCCATGGCATCGACATTTGCAGATGCAAACCCGAGCCAGAATCCTCTCCATCGCCACCGCGGTGCCTCCCCACAGGCTGCGCCAACAGGACATCGCCGCGGCCGCCAGCCGGATATTTCATAGCCGGAATGGCTTTGCGCGCTTTCTACCGGTCTATGAGAATGCCGCTATTGACACTCGCTATTCCTGTGTGCCGCTGTCATGGTACGAGAAGCCTTCCACGCTGTCCGAGCGCAACGCGCTTTACCTCAAGCACGCCTTAGACCTGCTGGAGAAAGCGGCCCGTGGGGCACTCAAGCGCGCGCACCGAACCTGTGACGATATCGACGGGATTGTCGTTGTATCCAGCTCAGGCATTGCCACCCCGTCGCTCGACGCGCTCCTCATGGAGCGGCTTAAGCTCAAGCGCAACATAGAGCGCCTGCCGGTGTTCGGCCTCGGCTGCGCTGGCGGAGTCATCGGCCTTGCGCGCACGGCACAGCTTGCGCAGGGAGCGACGCAGAAATGCTATTTATACCTAGTGGTCGAATTATGCGGGCTTAATTTCCTTTATTCCGATCGCTCCAAGAGCAACATCATCGCAACCGCCCTGTTTGCGGATGGCGCCGCCGCCGCGGTCGTAAGTTGCAAAGGCAGCGGTCCGGAAATCTCCGCATGGAGCGAGCACACATGGGCTAATTCGCTTCAAGTCATGGGATGGGATGTGGTAGATGATGGCTTGAAGGCCGTATTCTCGCAGGATATCCCTTCCATCGTGCGCAATGACATGGGGGCGATAACGCGAAACTTCCTCGCAACGTATGGCATAGGCACTGCCGACATTAGCGGATTTCTGTGCCATCCAGGGGGGGCGAAAGTGCTCGATGCTATCGAGGACGCGCTGGGGCTTGCACGGGGAAGCCTCGCTCATTCGCGCGATGTTCTGCGCCGCTACGGCAATATGTCCGCCGCTACCGTAATGTTCGTGATGGAGGAGGCGCGGAAGGATCCACAGCGTGGGCGCTACCTCGTGACTGCGTTTGGCCCTGGATTCACCGCAGCCTTCTTATTGCTGAGCGTGCAATGAAAACGCTTCACATCATTGTTGGCCTCGTGGCCCTGCAGCGCCTCGCCGAGCTGCTATGGAGCAATCACAATATCCGGTCGTTAAAGGCGAAGGGAGCGATAGAGGCGGGTACTGGGCATTACCCTTTATTCTTCCTCGTGCATGGCAGCTGGTTGCTGGCTATCCTCCTACTCACGCCCGCATCGGCGCCTGTGGAACCGTGGGCGCTGCTGCTGTACTGCGTCCTGCAAGTTGGCCGCGTCTGGGTGCTGATAAGTTTGGGCGGGTACTGGACGACGCGGGTCATCACTCTGCCGGGGCAACCGCTCATCCGCAAGGGGCCCTACCGGTTCCTGCGACATCCCAACTATCTAATCGTCGCTTGCGAAATTGCACTGCTGCCGATCGCGTTCCATGACGTCGGGATTGCCGTCACCTGGTCTCTTGCCAATGGCGTGCTCCTGATGTGGCGCATACATGTGGAGGACGCCGCACTCAGCGCAAGATATGAAAGTGCAAACGAAGTTCCATCACAACGGATCGAAAGGCGGCGATGTCCCGGAAATTGTTGAACTGAACCTTCGGTCGCATCGACGTCGTGTCAAGCAGCACGCCGCCGCCGTGTACCGGCTACGGATGCTGACCGACCGGCCGCAACCCTGACTGGCTGCTTCGATCTCCGCCCGAGCAACGGCTGCGGCCGCAGCCACGCAAAGTTCGACTCGACTGCGACCTGTATCGCCCGCATTCGCTCGGACAAAACGGTGAGGCCGCGGATCAGCGCGGAAACGCAAACCTCGTACAGAGACAGCGACATGGAATGGAGTCTCCTTTCCTATTCGTGAATGTGTGCTTATGAAGGCATGGAATCGAGGAATACGTAGAGCGCCGAGATCTTGCCATTGCGAGTGATGATCACATCCAAGCCCGTGTAGTCGGGCGCCTCGCCGCGCGGGCCGGAACCCCAAGCCAGACGACCGGCATTGTGGAGGGCCTGAGGTTCGCCATGCGGCGTGTAAACGAAGTGCGGGTGGGTCGCGCGGAGATCGCCCGCAAATTTGTAGAGGGCTTCGCGCCCGACATTTCGCGATACCCCCATGACAACCCCCAGGTGCAGGTTCTGGTCGATGCGACCAACCGCCGCGTGGACGTCATCGAGGAAGGCCTGGACTTCGCAATTCGGGTCAGGCTCCCGCCGCTGGAGGACACCGACCTCGCGGTCCGGCAACTGGGGTTGTCCACCCTCGTTCTGGTTGCCAGCCCGGATCTGGTGGAGCGGCACGCAGCTCCTACGTCGATAGAATCCCTGAGAGACTGGCCGACCCTCTGCATAGCCAACAACAGCGAGCGGTATATCTGGAACCTGGTCGACACCAGCGGGCAAGTCGTGTCGTTGGCGCATCAACCTCGATTAGCGACAGACGACCTCGCCAGTCTGCGGATTGCAGCGATGCGGGGCGTTGGCGTGGCAATGTTACCCAGGGAGTTGGTGGACGCCGATTTACAGTCTGGTCGGCTGCGGGCCGGTCAGTGCGAACACCGCATTGGCGATGGCGGGCAGAGCCGAACGCAGCCCTTCGTCGCGGTCCCAACTCCGAGCAATCAAGCTGGGTGCAGCAGCGGAATCAGGTGCCGGCCGTTGCGGCGGTAATGTTCGAAATCAGCGTCCAGCGTAAACAAACGGCAGTCCGGCAGGCGCTCCGTAAGACGCACCAGGCAGGCGTCTGCCAGGGACATGGGCGTGTCCGCATACCGTTGCATCAAGGACTCTATGGCGGATGCGTCGTCCACGAGGTCTAATCCGATCTCCAGGTTTCGTTGGGCGACCTTGCGTACCAGGTCGACAGGCCTGCCGCCGGCGCGTTGGATCAGGCAACAAGCTTCGGTAAGGACGGGCTCGCAAGTAACCAGCGGGGGATTCAGGGCCGCCATCTGATCGACGACCCACCGATGCCATCGATCACGACGATTGAAATATGCGACCAATGGCCCGGTGTCGACGATGATGCGCGTCACTCACCGAACCCTGAAAGGTGCTTCGGATTGGTCGACAGATCCTTGGGTCCTTCGATGACGCCACAAACGTCCGCGAATGCGTCGTGGCAGCTCGTGCCACTTTCGCCGGCGCTGACCCTTTGAAGGGCCTCGCGCACTACATCGGATTGAGGCCGGCCGAGCTTTCGTGAGTAGCGCGAAAGCCAGGCAGCAAGGGCTTCGGGAAGTTTTACGGTGATCGTCTTCATTCAGATATGGTATTACGCTTCTGCTGTCTAAGCAATACCGCCCACCGCCGAAGAGGCAAGGATCGTCGCACTCGTGAAGAAAGCGGTGAGCTGACACTTGCGTCGCCACTGGACGGCGCCCTGTGCAGGCTCGTCTGTTGGACAAGGCGTTCCTGCCTCCGTCACGTGCTCCGGCAACCACGCGTAGGCGAACCCTGCGCGAACGGGAATGGCATCGGGTCCATTCACGTACCTGCACTGGTAGGTACGTCCTGCGCGTCAGTGCCGGCGCTCCAGTGGAAAACTTGTCGACACGGGGAAGAACGGGCGGAACGGGAATTGCTGCGTCGCATTTCGCCGGCACGCGAGCCACTTGACGGAAGAGTCCCTCTCCGCCAGAAGAATTTCAAAATCAATTAGTTAGATCCGACTCCGTTGCAATCTCTGCGACGACGAACGAGCTCGAGTTCGATAGGTTCGCATTTTCGAACTCGACGCCGCAAGACACTCGTGCTCACGCGGCGGCCTGCAGTGTGAAGTCAACGCGGATTGCATCAAAGGGAAACACGAATCCCTCCTCGCTCCGGTCAACGACACCCGCGGCCAGCAATGCGTGCACGTCGGTGTGCACGCCCTTTACGTCTCTGCCTACCCGGCGCGCGATCTCGCGCAGCGCGAGAGGCCCCGCGCCGCACATGGAGCGCAGGATCTCGAGGCGATTGGGCGCTAGCACGCGCCACAGCAGTTCAGGGGAGGCGAAGTCAATGCGCGCACCCTTGTGAGCATTTCCTTTCATCGCGTCGGCCAAGCGCGCCTTCGCACCCACCAACGACTGCACTCCGATGGTCACGGTTTTCATTTGCGCGCCTCCCAAAGTGTATCCACGTCCTTCCAGACTTCCAGACTTTCATCTGCACGAACGAACGCTCATCGAGCGCAAAGTGATCGCCGAGCAGAAGCTCCGCGTCCATGTTGTAAAGCATGACAACGGCACGCCTTGTTGTCAAGCATTACAACAGGTGCCGCTATTAGGCCGGCCAGTCGGGCAGGCGCGAAAAGGCAGGGTGCGTACCTATTCAGCTATCGTGTTGGGCGGAGTGTGGATCCGACTTTCAGTCATTCGCCAGCGAAGCTCGAGGGCTGTCCCTGGAGATGCCGCAGCGAGTGGTGGGTCGGAGTCCCAAGCAGACGCCACACGACGCGTTGATGGAACTTAGCCATCCGCCCCGCCCAACACCTGCCTGTTTGATTGCGACCGCGCCCGCCGACCTGCACTTCATCCGCGCTTGCGCGGTTTCGCTCTAGCCTGCTTTAGCAGACCGGATGCATTGGCGGGATCGCGCAGCCAAAGGCAAAGCGCAACCGCGGTGTCTTCGTCCATGGCGTCAACAATCGCACGCTGGCGTGTGGGATTGTCTCGCTGTTCGATGACCTGCTGTGCGGCCGCTTTGACGGCGTCGGGGTCGACCTTCAACTCGTCCAGGCGCTTGACCTGCGCGGTGGCGAACGTCCAGTGCCCAAAAAGTCCGATCAGCTCCGAATCGACATTTGCGCTCATGGTTCGCAATTTACCCGAATCGGCGCCCAAACTCGCGCGGGGACAGGATGTGCACGCCGAACCCCGGCATCCGACTCCCTGTGGAAAACCTGTGGACAGGACGACGAATTGGCGGAGCGACTATCGAGCGCTTTGGAGAAGCAGTCCCGGCGCGCACTTGACAGGAGTCCGTCTCCGCCAACGTCCGCGTCCGTAGGACGCGCTACCTAGGGTGCCCTCCGAAGCGCGAAGGAGGGCTGTATCAACCCGGACGGTTTTCTCCCGGTCCCTACGAGCCTCCGGCACCTAGCAGGCCGGAAGATTCGCATCCCGTACGCCATCCGAGCGTCTACCTTACGGGAGTGCATTACGTCTATCTGCTGGTAAGAGCGCACAGCAGGAGCCGGCGCTACATCGGCGTCACAACAGATCTGAAACGGCGCCTAACCGAGCCCAATTCCGGCAAGTCACTGCATAGGGCGCAGTTCAAACCGTGGCACCTCGTCATCTTTGCCGCCTTCTCCGACGAACAAAAGGCCGCCGAATTCGAGTGCTATATGAAATCCGGCTACGGCCGCGCCTTCGCGGATCGACGGCTGTGGTACCGCTTTCCCAGGTCCGGGCAACCGCCGTGAGAATGGTCTGAGAACGCGGCGAAGAGGGGTCCCGCGTCACGTTGGGCCGCTACACGCGGTCGTCCGGCACGCCCAGAGCGCGCAGCACGGCGGTCCCGAACGCGCTCAGGCGCAGCGGATCGACGCGCTCGATCACCGCGCGGCCGGATCGGCGCTACGGCTCACGCAACAAATTGGCTCTGCGAGGCCGGCGTGCGGGTGTCCATATTGCGGCCGCGGTTCATGTGGTCGTCTATCTCGGCGGCGCAGCCGAGCATGCGTGGATACAGGAACACCGTGAATGCCGCCGACTCCAGCGCCGAGGACGGATACGTTCCCTCGCAGTACGGCCGCCACAGCATCTTCAGCAGCAGCGCCGCGATCACCGCGTCGATGTTGACGCAGTAGACGTTGCGCGAGACGCCGACGTCGAAGAGCGTTTGCACCAGCACGCGGTAGAAGTCGTGGAACAAGTTGTACTCGCCACGCCGTTCGAACAGGTCGCGGATGAAGACCTCGCGCGGGTCGTAATTGACCGGCTTATCTTTGAACACCGGATGATTCACGCCCGGAATCTTCTGGATGTCGAGGCTGCCGACAGACTTCTTGTCGGCTTTGTAGCGCGCATAGCTGTCGACGTACTTTTTGGCGAGCTGCTTCAGGTCGATGCCCTGATCGGGGCTTCCCGCATCCGCCAGCCCGGACTCCCTGAACAGTTCGATCAGGAAGGAGATACCCTCGAAGCCGTTGCCGCCGTGGGTGTAGCCGGTGTGAGACAAGAAGCCGATCAGGCACTTGTTGAGCTGTACGCGTTCCGGATCCTCGGGGCCGTCCGCCGAGACCGCACCCTTGGCTCCCTGGGCGGAGATCGTGCCCGGACCGTTGGACAGCAGCAAGCCGACCAGAACCTGGAAGGTGAACAGGTCAGCCGGTTTCGGTTGCAGGCCGAGCAGCGCGACAAAGGCCACTTCACCGAGGGTGCGGCGCTCGAGGATATCGGACATGTCCATCCCGCAGAAGCGATCCGGCGTGTGCTGTTGCGCCGGCGCCGAAGCACCGATCAGGGCGCCAAAGAGGCGGATCCACCAGGGCAGGCTTTCGGCCGTCAGGCGCGAGATGCGTCGGCGCATCAGAGGACTCCACGCTAGCGTCGCTGCGATCGCCGCCAGCACGGCGTCCGCAGTCGGGTGTCCTGGAAGGCCGCGCAGGATGCGCACGAAGACCGACTTGGCGCCGCGCGCCTCCAGGCCAGCGAGCATCGCCTGCGCGAGCGGATCGGCGGCCTTGCCGGTCAGCAGGCCCACATCGATTTTCAACTGCGAGGTGTCGAGCCCCTCGTCCTGAGCGTCGCGCAGGCCGGCGTCGGCAAACTGGTCGATCAGCATGCGCATCGCCCGGCGCGACGCCTCGAACGGATGCTGGGCCGCTTCGAGCATCGAGACGCCGTACAGCCTGCTGATCTGTGTCCCGGGGTCCATCTGCGACGCTCCCGAGGCATCCTTCATCGGCTGGCGTGGCGCGACTGCGCCGATCTGCCGGTTCAGCGCCGCGATCTGCTCGTCATAGGGCGCTGCGGCGACGACCACCGGAAGGTCCAGTTCGGGTGGAAGAGCGATCCCCTGGTTTTCGCCGAACCACGCTTTCAACGCGAGGTTTCCCTCGGGCTCGAAATCGGCACGGGCGGCGTTCTCGCGCATCACCGCGCTCAGCGCCGCCGGAATGTGCGCGATGTTCGTAACGACCGCACCCTTGGCCGACACCGCCGGATGCTCGGGCGTGAACACACCATCGACGCCGAACTTCTCGACGAACCAGCGCTCCTTGGCCACGGCATCGTCGGCTCCGCCCGACATCGCGCCGGCATGACCGACCGCCCGCGTGAGGCGTGACTTCCAGCGCCCGACGACGCAGGCGACGACCGGCTTCGTGAACTCGGCGTCCAGCTCGTAGTAGCCGCCCGGTTCGACGTACAGGACGGCGGCCTTGCTGCGCGCATCGTTGGCCAGCGCGAAGGCGAATTCCGGAGCGGCGAAGTGGATGTATACGTCCTTTCCGCTCGAGATCAGCGTCGTCGTTCCCCAGCCCGCCATGCGCAGGTAGGTCGCGATCGTCGACGTGAAGTTGCCCGAATTGGAGAAGATCGCGATCGAGCCGCGCCGCAGGGCCTCCTCGGGATGATCGCCGCCGAGCGCGCCGCCGATCCGCACGCGGTTCCACGCGTCGGCAACACCCAGGCTGTTGGCGCCGAAGACGTCGATGCCGTTCTGCTGGCCCATTGCGCGGATCTCGCGCGAATCGTGAACCGAGAGTTTCTCGGTCACGATGAAGATCTTGCGCAGGTCCTCGTTTACGCGGATCAGCTCCGCCACGCCATCACGCGCCGCCGACGGCGGCAGGTAGACCACGCCGCAGTTGAAGCGGTGGCCGTCGTTCAGCCCCTCCAGCACGTTGTTGTAGACCGGCACCGGGCCAAGCGGCGTCTCGAGCGCCTGGCCGCGCCGTCCGGGAGAGGTCCCGAACACGACGTTGCCGCCCGAGTACGCATGGCCGACCGGCGTCACGTCGCGCGATTCGCCCCCCAGTATGTTGAGCACGCAAACCCGGTCTTCGCGCGTTGCGACCTGGGCTAGCGAACCGATGCCGACGTAGTACTTGAAATCCCCAACGCCCCGTTTGTACATCCCGCTCTCCTTGGCGCCTGGTCGGTAGTTCAGCTTGCGCGCCCGCCCGCGATGCCAAGCCGGGCCGCGATCTGCACCCGACCGCCGGATTTCATCCAGGCGTCGGCGCCCCGCGCGTAGGCGACGACCTCGCTGATATCGGAATCGAAGCCGAAGATCCGGTACGGCAGGCCGAGCGCATCCATCGTGTCGCGCATCGCGCCCATGCCGCGCACCAGGTTCGGGCCGCCGCGCCCGATGACGACGTAGAGCGGCGTCGGTCCGCTGCGGCTGAACTGCTCGCGCAGCGCGTCGGCCATCGCGCGGAACGTCTCGAAGATATCGGTGTTGTTCGATTTGCCGCCGATGATGAACAGGACGTTGGCCTGCTTCAGCCAGTGCTTGAAGCAGATGCGCGCGACCTCTTTCATCTTCGCGTAGGGCGGGTTGCCGCCGAAGTCGGACGAAATGATCGCGTCGTCGCCGAGCATCTCGGTCACCAGCGAGTTGGCCCCTCCGCCGAAGGTCGGTGCCAGGATCGTGCCGCCCCGATTGATCACGAACACATCGCTCTGACCCTGGTAGGTGCGCAGCTGGTTGATTTCCTGCTCGAAGTCGGAGTAGTCGTCCGCGAACAGGTGACCGGGCAGGCCCAGGCGCTGCCAGCGCGGATCGTCGCGGTCGAAGCCGCACTTGAAATCGCAGGCGACCGGAACCATCCGGCCTTTGTCGTCCTCGCTCATCCGGATTGGATTGAGCTCCAGCGTTGTCATTCCGAAGTCGTGATACAGCTCCCACAGCTTGGGCAGGTGTTGGACCAGCGGCGAGATGATCTGCTTGGGCGCTCCCAGCGCCGACAGCGCATTGGCGACGACGAAAGCCTTTAGTCCGGTCAGCGGATCGAATGGCACGGTGGCGACCTGGCTCCTGTCGAGCTCCTCGATGTCGACGCCCCCATGATGCGTGAGCGTCATCGTCGGGGCGCGGAACCGCGTCGAGTCGGTGATCGAAAAATAAACCTCGTGCTCGGCTGGTACTCCAGCCTCGAAGGTGACGCCATTGGCCTTGGCGACGGTGTTGCCGACCCGGTGCTCGACGAAGAACAGGCGCTCCTTCTCTTTGAGCGCGGTTCTGAGGTCCGTCGCACGGCCGACCAGGCCCGCCTTGCCTTTCTTGCCGACGCCGCCCTTGAAGACCGGCTTGATGAAGACCATGCCGGCGCGCTCGATCAGAGCGCGAATCTCCTCTTCGCTCGCACCGGGATCGAGGACCTCGGTGGTCGGATACCCGACGAAACGCAGCATCCGGGCTCCGTACAGCATGCCGGTGACTTGCATCTGATGCCTCCCTCCATCGCGCATCGACAGGATGCGGCAGCGCAGCTTTCCGGCAGCTTTCAGCGGGTGTCGCTTTTTCGCGCCAACCGGCGCAGCACTGAAAGCGAACCGAAAGACTTCGCCGCCTAAGCTGCGCGGCCAGCGATCGGCACGGACCCAGCTTGCAAAGCGGGCCGGCTGCGCTAGCTGGCCGGGCTATGGCACCGCATCCGGTTCCAGGCTCGGGATGCCAATCGAAGTCATGGAGGAGAGACAGTGAAACGCACTGAACGCGCTCGTTCCAAACGTGGGAAGCAGACGCTGCACCGATTGTGGGTGCTGCTGGCGCTCGCCACGCCACTCGCGCCGCTGACGGCGTGGGCCGATGAGACGTCCGACCTGAAGGAGCAGATCAAGGCGCTGACCGACCGTCTGTCGCGCCTGGAAGCGGCACAGTCGCAGCCGGCCGCTACGTCGCCAGCGGCCGCGCCCGCGGCGCCGAAGCAATTGGCGCAGGCGCAGCCGACGGAGACGCCTCCACCGCCGAAGCCTGCTGCGCCGACCGTGGCGGCCTCCCAGGACCCGCTGCTGTACGACCAGAACGGGAACTACATCGGGGTTTTGAAGAACCCGGTCATGCTCTACAGCGACACCAAGACCAGGATGACACTGTACGGCATCATCGAGGCGACGATCAGCCACGTCGATCACCAGAACAGCGCAACCGGCGGCACTTCCACCGAGACCGGATTCCAGGTCGCCTGGTTCAGCGGCAACCGCCTCGGTTTCGATGTCGACCACGCGCTCGACTTTGGCGATGAGATCGGCTTGCCAAACCTGAAGGTGATGAGCAAGCTGGAAACGGAGTACGAGCTGCCCACGGGCGGTTCGGACACCAACGGCGTCCTGTTCAACCGCGACGCCTGGCTGGGTTTCTACAGCCAGGATCTGGGCAAGCTGACGTTCGGCCGGCAGAACACCTTGACGCGCGATTTCACGCAGAACTGGGGCGACCCGTACGGCACCTCCGAAGTTACGTTGCGCGAGGGCGGCTACAGCAACGTGAACAACTTCAAGCAGCTGATCTACTATTCGGCCGCTGCCACCGGCACGCGCGTCAACAGCGGCATCGAATGGAAGAAAAAGTGGGGCGACCACTGGCTCACGGGCCTGGGCTGGGCGTTCGGCTCGCAGGGCAACGGCGGCAGTGCCGACCCCGGCGCCGGCGGCACCGTGCCGGGCAATTTCCGCCAGGGCACGAACCAGGCCGCCTCGGTCGCGTACAACGGCCTGCAGGTCGGGCCGGGCAAGTTCAACCTCAACGCCAACTACGACCAGGACAGCCGCGGGCCGGCCGCTGGGCCTGACCTGAAACACCGCTCGGAACTCTTCGGTGGCAACTACGTAGTAGGCCCCTATCGCATCAACGCGGGCTGGATCCATTACACGGCCGAACAGGGCCCCAACAACAGCCTGGGCACGCGGACCGACCGCTCCTGGACCATGTCGGGCAGCGCACGCGTCGCAAAGACCGTCTTCTCGCTCGGCTACCAGCGGATGGGAGGAGAAAACGCCGGGCACAACGGCGCCGGCGTCGTTCTCAATCCGATGTTCGGCAACACTGCGGCCGCGACAGGAACCTATGCGAGTGGCTCCAAATCGACCGTGTACGGGGCGGTCATGTACCAGGCGGACCGAGCGCTCGATCTGTACTTCGCCTTTGACCGGATGAACGTCAACGGTGGCTGGATCGTCGGCGATGCACAGGGTAACGGCACGCTGATCGGCGCCGGCCGACCCAACCAGGACCAACTGGAACTGGCGGTGGGAGCGCGGTTGAAGTTCTGACGTCGCCCCGGCGACGGCGCCCGCGGGCGGCGCCGTCGCCGGGGCCGTCGGCGCGGCCCTTGCGCACGCGGTAGCATTGTCTCGCGCGCGTCGGTGCCGGCCGGCGCCATTGCGTTGCGCCCGCCACGAGTTTGGCATGCGGATTCTGCTGGTCGAAGACAATTTGCAACTCGCCGAATGGCTGGGCCGTACGCTGCGTCAGCGGCGCTACACGGTCGACTGCGTGTACGACGGTGAGGGTGCCGATGCCCTGCTGATGACGCAGCCGTACGACGCGGTGATCCTCGATCTGTCGCTGCCGCGGCTGGGCGGTCGCGACGTGTTGCACCGCCTGCGGGAGCGCCACAACGGGGTGCCGGTGCTGATCCTGACCGCCACCGCGACGCTGGAGAGCCGGGTGGGCGCCCTCAACTCGGGCGCCGACGACTACCTGATCAAGCCGTTCGAGATCGACGAACTGGAGGCGCGCGTGCGCGCGATGCTGCGCCGGGTCAGCCAGCACAAGGACCCGGTACTGCACTGCGGCGACCTGAGCTACGACAGCAATTCGCGCGCCTTTTCCGTACGCGGCTGGCCGCTGTCGCTGACCCCGCGCGAACACGCGGTACTGGAAGTGCTGATGACGCGCTGCGGCAAGACGGTCGGCAAGCAGGCGCTCGCCGACAGCATCAGCTCGGTCAACAACGACATCGCTCCTCAGGCGATCGAGGTCTACATTCACCGCCTGCGCAAGAAGCTCGATCCGAGCGATGCCGCGATCATCAACCTGCGAGGACTGGGCTATCTGCTGAAGCGGCGCGATGAGGGATAAAAGCCTGCGCGCCCAGCTGTTGCGCTGGGTGCTGGTTCCACTTCTGGTGCTGGCCATTCTGGACACCGGACCGGCCTACTTCAGCGCCAGAGGCACCGCCACCGAGGAGCAGGATCGCATGCTGCTCGGCTCCGCGCGAGTGATCGCCGAGCGTCTGTACGAGCAGGAAGGCCAAGCGTTCCTCGATTTTCCACCGGCGGCGTTCGAACTGCTGCGCACCGAAGCGCGCGACCTCGTCTATTACGAGGTCGTAACGTCCCGCGGGGTAGTCTTGGGGGGCCACTCGGACCTGCCGCGGCCGCCGCACGCGCTCGCGCCCGAGCAGTCGATCGCATTCGACGCCACGTATGTCGGCGAGCCGGTGCGCGTGGTGGCGTTCTCGCAACCTCAGCTCGAAACACCGGGGAACGCCTCGGTACTGGTCGAGGTGGCGCAGACGCTGCATGCGCAGAGAGCGCTGACCTTGCGTCTGTGGGCGCAAAGCATCTCGTATCAGTGGCTGATGATCGCGCTGGGCGGTGCGATGATCTCGATCGGAGTGCGGCGCGAAGTGCGGCCGCTGAAACGGCTCGGCGAACGGCTGCGTCAGCGCCCGGTCGCCGCGCTCGAGCCGCTCGGCGCGGAGGATGTGGAGGATGTGCCGGCCGAGCTGCAGCCGGTGATCCAATCGCTGAACGACTATGTGCGCAGGCTGCACGACCTTCTGGCGGCGCAGGGCCGGTTCATCGCCAACGCTTCGCACCAGCTGCGCACACCAATGACGGTGCTCAGCACGCAACTCGACTACGCGCTGCACGGCGCCGATGCGAGGGGCCGCGTCGAGGCGCTGCAGGCGATGCGGGCGACGCTGCAGCACGGCATACGCGTCGTCTTACAGATGCTGAGCTTTTCGCGGGCCGAGGCGCACGTAGACCCTCCCGCGCAGAGCGGAGCTGCCGATCTGACCGACGTAGCGCGGCAGGTGGTGGAGGAGGCAGTAGTGGCCGCGCTGAAGCGCAACGTCGACCTCGGCTGCGAACTCGACGGGCCGGCGCTCGTGTCAGGGTCGCCACAGTTGTTGCATGAGTTGGTCGCTAACCTGGTCGACAACGCGCTGCGGTACGGGCGCGAAGGCGGCGTGGTCACCGTTGCCGTGCGCAGCAACGACGACCGCGTACGGCTGTCGGTCGAAGACGATGGTCCCGGCATCTGCGCCGAGCAGCGTGAGCTCGTCTTCGAGCGCTTCTATCGTCTGCCCGGCGAGATCGGCGAAGGCAGCGGGCTGGGGCTTTCGATCGTGCGCGAAATCGCGCTCGCGAGCGAAGCGACGGTCGCCCTTGCCGACGCGCCGTCCGGGCAGGGTCTCCTGGTCAGTGTCGACTTCCCCGCTGCCCGGGCGGTGGCCGAGCAGGCGCAACCGGCCGCTCCGCTTCAGTAGCCTGTCTCGGCGAACTGCGGCGGACGCCACTTCAGCAGCACGTTCTCGAGGCCCTCGATCAGGTATTCGGCGCCCAGCGCGACCAGCGCCAGGATGATCATCGATGCGAACACGCCGGCCGCGTTGAAGGCACCTTGCGCGGTGGCGATCAGCAGTCCGATGCCCTGCTTGGCACCGAGGAACTCGCCCACCACCGCGCCCACCAGCGCGAAGCCGAAGCTGACGTGCAGGCTGGCCAGGATCCAGCTCATGGCCGACGGCAGCACGACCGTGAAGGTCACCTGGCGGCGCGATGCACCCAGGATGTGCGCGTTGGCGATCAGGTTGCGATCGGCCTCGCGCACGCCCTGGAAGGCATTGCCGAACACGACGAAGAACACCATCACTACCGCCAGCGCCACCTTGGACGCCATGCCGAGGCCGAGGGCGATGATGAACACCGATCCGAGCACGACCCGCGGGATCGAATTGGCTACCTTGATGTAAATGCTGAACACGTCGGCGAGCAGCTTGTTGCGACCCAGCGCAATCCCCGCGATGACTCCGGCCACCGCGCCGATCACAAAGCCAAGCAGCGTCTCCTCCATCGTGACCAGGATCTGCTTCCACAACGATCCCTGCGAGGTTCCCTCGGTCGCCCAAACCCACATCTGGTCGACGATCTGCGAAGGCATCGAGAAGAAGAACGGGTCGATCCATCCCGCCCTCGCGGCCAGTTCCCACGCTCCGAGCGTTACCACCAGGATCCCGATCCGCAGCGTGTAGACGAGCACCTTGCGGCGTGCGAGCGCCTTGTGCACGCGCTGCTGCTCCTGCGCCAGATCGGTGCCGGCGGTCGCGACAATCTCGGCCGTGCTCATGCGTCTCCTCCTCTTCTCATGCGTTCTCCGTTGTCCTTTTCAACCCTCAGATCCGCACCTCGCTTCGCAGGTCGTCCCAGATGCGGTGCGACAGCTCGACGAAGCGCGGCAGGTAACGCGCGTCCGCGACCTTGCGCGGCCGCGGCAAGTCGATTTCGTACACGGCTTTGACGGTAGCGGGCCCCGCCGTCAGCACGATGACCCGGTCGGCCAGCGCGATGGCCTCATCGATGTCGTGTGTCACGAAAACGACGCACCCTCCGTGGGACCCCCACAGCGTGAGCAGCTCGTCCTGCATCACCGCGCGCGTCTGAACGTCCAGCGCCGAGAACGGCTCATCCATCAGCAGCAGCTGCGGCTCGTTGATGAAGGTCTGCGCC
>WNFP01002244.1_pt1 | contig 15403 bp, 13 predicted proteins | sample 5400201 | NCBI WGS metagenome assembly WNFP01 (sample SAMN13153355, study PRJNA577476) | soil metagenome | isolation source: 115 cm saprolite under Madrone tree | place: USA:California | collected 2016-06-14
ATGTTATGCCCGCCGGCGCAGGCCACTTCCAGCGCGCGCTTGGCGGCCTGCTGCCCATGGACATCGCGCAAATCAACGGACTACAGCGCGGCCTCGGAGAGCATCTGCTGCGCATCCACCTTCACAGGAGTGAACGATTCCGGCGAATTCACCGGGTCCACGGCTTGCGGCAGCGACCTCAGCGCCAACACGTCCACGCCCTCCACCGCCGCTGCTTCTTTCGCATTCGCTTTCGAAACAGCCAGCGCCTTCAGGCCGAACTCCCGCGCGGCAAGCGCCGCTGACAGCGCTCCGCGCACCGAACGCACGCTCCCATCCAGCGACAGCTCGCCCAGAAACATCATCTTGTCCAGTTGTTTGCCGAAAAACTGTCCCTGGCCACCCACCAGCCCCAGCGCCATGGGCAGATCGAATCCCAATCCTTCCTTCCGCACATCGGCAGGCGCCAGATTGATCGTCACGCCCTTGCCCGTGAGGAAATTCGAATCGCAACCCGCGACTTCTGCCAAGCACTGAGGCGATCCCTGCCCCGACTTGAACCGCCGGACCTTCGCGGCCGAGCGGAATTCCGCTGGCAAGCGTCGCGAAAGTGCAGAAGAACTTTCCGAAAACCGTGCCAAGTGAAATTCGGCCTCCCCGCGGATACAGGGCAGCTTTCGTTTGCGGAACTCCGCTTCCCCGGGCATCGGGAAAAAAGCGATATCGCAAATACCCCATGAGCGCTGGGCCAGCTATGGGAACAAGCAGCCTTCGCCATGCCGCTCCGCCAGCGGGATAGAGCCTGGCCCCGGATCGCTCCGTCAAGAGAATGAACGCGACAACCACCATGCCCACCAGAGCGCCGATGAGCAGCGTCAGGACCAGAAAGAGTTGTTCCTCGCGATTCCGAAGAAACGATGCCCACTGCTGCGAGGAAAAATCCCGCCAGTTCTTCTTGGCCGGTTCTCGGGCTTCGCTCAAATCTGTAATGGGAATGTCACTCACCGCGGCCTTCCTTGCCCCTCTTGGAAGATCCTCCGGTTTGTTTCTTGCCTGGTGACGGACGGCCGTATTCCAGCAAGGCGCTGATGGCATTCACCAGAACCGTGCCACTCGCGCGCAATTCGCTGATGCGGTGCCGTGCGACTTGTTCGAGAAGTTTTTCGCCGCGCGGCAGCAGGGATACCAATACGCGCCTGCGGTCGTCACGGTTGCGGCTCCGGCGCACGTAGCCGTGCGCTTCCAGCCGGTCGATGAGTTCCACGGCGCTGTGATGTTTCAGCGCCAGCCGGTCCGCCAAGGCCCGGATGGTAGCTTCTTCGCCTTCGGGAAGTCCGCGGAGCGCCAGCAAGAGCAGATATTGCTGAGGCTCCAGGCCCGCCGTCTGCGCTACCGCGTCCCCCTCGCGAACGAACTTGCGAATGAGGTAACGGAGTTCCGCGAGGGCCTGATACTCGACCGTGGTGATCTCTTTTGCCACCAAATAACTATATCGCAATGCGATATATGTTGCCACTCGAACAAAAGCGGTGATTCATAGAATTAACCGAGCATAGGAAATTGGGGGGTTTACAGCGGTTTGCGGAAAGATTTCTGCGTTTTGTAATGCTCGTAGCCGTTGCGCTCGTAAAACTTGTGCGCGCGCTCGCGAATTACATTTGAACGGACCGACATGCTCTTACAACCGTGTTTGCGCGCCCAATCTTCGGCGGCGACCAGCAGCCACGCGCCCGCTCCCAAGCTGCGCTGCCCTTCCGCGACCACCAACCCGTTCACTTCCGCGCGGATTTCTACTTCAAGAAGCGGCTGCCTGCTCACGTGCACCCAGCCGATCACTCCGTCTTTGGCGAATTCAGCGACAAATACGGCGTGTTGCGAAGCGGGCTTGATTCCCAGCAGCCTCTTGCGCATCTGTGCTGTCGTCGCCGGATACCCAAGCTGGCCAGACAGGACTGCGATCTTCTGTGTATCGGCGCTCCTTGCTCGCCGGATCTTCACTTCCCCATGCATCGTTTGTTTTGTCATTCCTTCTTCTCTGCGATTCCTCGGCGCGCTCTGCGTCTCTGCGTTATCGTTTCTCTTCTCTGCCTTTCCAACTCTAGGGCCCTTTGCGCCGCAGTCGTGCCTGCACGGCGGCACTCTTCAATTCGCGCAGCGCGTCCGCGGCAATCCAGCGGGCGGCGCGGGAACGCTGCAGACGGATTCTCTCCGCGGCGCGGATCGCTTCCCGGTTGAGCCGCTTATTTCTTTTCCCGATGTTTCGCAGGGCCCAGTTGACTGCTTTCTTCACAAAATTTCGCTCATCGTGCGCTTGGCGCTCGATGACTCGCAGGAATCGCACGAACCGCGCATCCGGGGCCGCTTCATCTTTGTAACTAAGATACGCAATCAGGGAAAAGCTGGCACGCTTCACGAACTCTTCGCGGTGCCGGCTCCAAGCGGCTGCCTTGCTCCATGCAGGCTTTGCAAAAGCGTAGAGATAACAGCACGCGGCATCGACCACGTCCCAGGAATCGAAATCTCTTGCCCACTGATCCATCTCGGCCAGCGTGACTTTTTCGGACTCACCAATCAATGTCGCAAGGATTTTCGCTTCATGAATACTAGTCGTCCAAAGTTGTTGGGCAAGTCGATGATCCTTGCCAATCTGTTTCGCGAATTGGTGCAACACGGGCGCGGAGATGCCGTGCGCCTTCGGCACATGCACACCAAAGCACGCCATCTTTGCGCGCACCTTCGGATCCGCAAGCCCTCTAAGTTCGCGCAAGACGGCTGTCTTGGTCCACGGGGCGTCGTTCTTTTGAATGCCGCTCTGCCTAAAAGATTTTTTCGGAGTCGAGGAGGATTGTGACCGGGCCTTCATTGACCAGCTCCACGGACATCATCGCCTGAAAAATTCCCGTGGCGACGTTGACACCCAGCTTGCGAAGCGCTTCACAGAATTCTTCGTAGAGAGCTTTGGCTTGTTCCGGCGGCGCAGCGGAGACGAAGCTTGGCCGCCGCTGCCCGCGCGCGTCGCCATAAAGCGTGAACTGCGAGACGACCAACGCGCTGCCTTTCACGTCTAGCAGCGACCGGTTCATCTTACCCTGATCGTCTTCGAAGATGCGCAGGTTCGCGCATTTTTCCGCCATCGATGCAGCGACAGCTGAAGTATCTTCGCGGCCAACGCCGAGCAGAATCATCAGCCCGGCGCCGACCTCGCCCGCTAGGCGCCCTTCGACCGTTACTTTCGCGCGGCTGACTCTCTGCAGAACCACTCGCATGCAGGTGGCTCAGTCGCCGCCCTGCTTGGCCGGCTTGCGCGGCAGCATTTCCGGCAGTTGGGCGACGTTGTAGGCAAACACCGCCAGCACTTGCGCCCCTTCCGTCAGGTCATCCCAACGCACGCGGTCCAGCGTGTCCGCCTGGGAATGGTGCGTCTTGTCGTAATCCACGTTGTCCTGCACGCACCAGAATCCCGGCACGCCAGCCTGATCAAAAGGCACGTGATCGCTCCCGCCTTCGGACCGCAGCGTCGGCTCTGCCAATCCGATTTCCTTCGCTCGAGCCAGGGGATAAAGCGCGCGATCGATCGTCTCTCTCGTCGCATAATTTCCCATCAGGCCGACGGTCAGAACTTTTCCGGTGCCGCTGTCGTGCACCAGCACGCCGGAAATTTTCTCCAGTTCTTTCTGATGCATCTTCACGTAAGCTTTCGAACCATTCAAACCCTGCTCTTCGCCGGTGAAAAGCACGAACCGGATCGTGCGCTTCGGCTTCACGCCCAGCTTTTGCAGCGCCCGCGCCGCTTCCAGCACGGCCATCGAGCCCGTGCCATTGTCCGTCGCTCCGGTTCCCAAATCCCACGAATCGAGATGTCCGCCGACGATCACGATCTCATCCGGTTTCTCCGTGCCCGCAATCTCCCCGACGGTGTTGTACACCTCCACGGGTTTCCCGCTGAAGCTGCTCTCAATACTTACTTCCGCTTCCACGGCTCCGGCATCCAGAAATCTCCACAGCAGCGTGTAATTCTCACGCGTCATGTAAGCCGTCGGAATCGCGCTGGGCGCGTATTCCCGTCCGATGGCGCTCATGTTCAACAGTCCGTACCATTTTTCCGAACCTTGCAGCACCGCACCCACTCCTTCTTCCGCGAAAAATTTCGCTTGCGCCTGCCGCAATTTGAGGTACGCCTCGAAATCAAATGGTTTGCGATCGTCCGACTTCGGCATCGCCACAGGGATGGTCTCTTTTCCCCACGGCGTCAGCAAAGGATGCCCCGGCGAAACCATTTCCCTCGGGCGCCCGACGAGGACGATTGCTCCTTTCAACTTGCCCTTGTACTGCTGCAATTCCTCCGCTTTCTCCGCCGCAATACCGATCACTGGACCGCGAAGTTTGCCTTTCGTGGCCGCTGACCAGCCGGCGGTCTCCAACGTCAGCGTGTGGTGCGTTGGAGAAACGATCTGACCTGTTGCAGGGCCGCGCGTCCAGCCATTTGCAATGGTCCACGGCTCCAGTCTCACGTTCGAAAGACCCGATTCCTTGAAGCGTTCCATCGTCCAGTGGCTCGCCTGATCCAGTTGCGGCGAGCCCGTCAGGCGCGGGCCGATGCGGTCCGCTAGATATTGCAGGTTAGCTTTTAAGTCGCCCTGGTCGGACATCACTTGCTCCATAATTTTCGTATCCATTTCTGCGATGGCATCGGGCTTCGGCGCTTCGGCCTTTGCCGCATCCGTCGACGGCCGGTAGGGCAGCGGGCGCCGCGGCAACATAGCCGGAAGTTGCGCCGTGTTATATGCCCACGCCGCGAGCACCTGCGCACCTTGATTCAGTTCGTCCTTCCACACTTTGTCGAAGGTGTCCGACTGGCTGTGATGCGTCTGGTTGTATTCCGCACCGTCCTGAACCACAAAGAACCCCGGCACGCCCACTTCGTCAAACGAGGCGTGATCCGTTCCGAATGTCCTGCGCATGGTCGGCTCAAGCAGCTTCAGTTCCTTCAGCGGCGCAAGCACCTGGTCGACAATTTCGCGGTCCTGATAGTTGTCGTGCAATCCCAGCGTCAGCACGCGGCCCGTGCCCGTATCGTGAACCAGCACGGCGGAGATTTTCTCCAACTCGTCCTTGTGGGCGTCCGCATACTTCGCGGAGCCGACAAGTCCCTCTTCTTCCCCGGTGAACAGCACGAACCGGAGGGTCCGCTTCGGCTTCAAGTTCAATTTCGCCAGCGCTCTCGCCGCTTCGAGCACCGCCATCGATCCCGTGCCGTTATCCGTCGATCCGGTCCCGAGGTCCCACGAATCCAGATGCGCTCCAAGGATCACCACTTCGTCCGGCTTTTCGCTCCCGCGAATCTCCGCCACGGTGTTGTAGACATCCATAGGCTTGTCGCCGAACGAGTTCGTCATCTCGATCTCGACTTCTACCTTCCCGTGCTTCTGCATGCGGAACAGCATCCGGTAGCCTTCACCGGTGATGAACGCCGTCGGGATCACGCCGATATCGAATTTCTCCCCGCCGATGCCGGTCATGTTCAGCAGGCCGTGCGGCTTGTTCGAATCGCGCAGCACCGCCGCGACGCCTTCCTGCTTGAAAAACTCGTTTCGCGCGCGCGCTACATCCTGCATCGCCGCAAACGGCGACGGCGACGGCGGCTGTCCCTTCACGGGCGGCGGCGCCTGCATCGGGCGAATCAACTCTCGATTCAAATTCTCCGGCCTGGGCGGAGAGAGACTCTCCGGCTCCTGGTAGATAACGATCGCGCCCTTCAGCTTTCCGCGAAATTTTTCGAAATCCTCTTTCGTTTTTGCGTCGAAGTACACGACCGGCCCCCGCCCCACTCCGTTGGTGCCGGGCGACCATCCAGCGGATGCAATCGTCAGCGGATGCACAGCGGGACTCACGATGCGCGCGTGCGCCGTGCCGCGCGTCCAGGAGTGCGCGATGGTCCAGGGCTCCAGCTTCACGTTGGTCAGGCCGTACTCGCGGAACTTGGCTGCGGTCCAATCATTCGCCTGTTTCAGTTGCAGCGAACCCGTCAGCCGAGGCCCGATCTCATCCGAAAGGTACTCCAGGTTATCCATTGCCTGGCTGTGATCGTGAATCTCGCTTAATATCTGCGCGTCTGCCGCAGCGAATGGATTGGCATCATCTGGCGCAGGCTTCGCCAACCCCGCCCGCACGCCGGCCAGGACAAGCAGCGCGACGCACACAAGCATTGCCACTCGACGTGAGTTCATTCTATCTCCCTCGAAGTCTTCAACAAGATTTCACTGAAAGAGTTTCATCATCTTCGCTCAGCCAATCCCACGCGGTTCCCGTCATGGCCGTGCGGCCCACTCTCTGGACTTGTTCTTATAGACGTGCGGAACCGCTCAATTCGTTTCGTTATTCTTCAGCGACTCTCTGCTTTCACCGTGATTTCCCATTTCTTCTCTGCGGTTTCTCAGCGTCCGCTGCGTCTCTGCGTTTATTCTTTCGTTTTTGCGCGCGTAGCGGCAATACAACAAAGCCGCGCGGTGAGGGCTGGCACCCGGGACAAAAATAGCTGCTTCGCCCCGCAACAATCGCGCGCCGGATTGGTGTCCTGCAGCGATAACAGTCTTTTCCCTCGCGTCCGTACGCCCGATGATGTCGCTGATATTCTCCCGGCGCGCCTTCGGCATCAAGAAAATCGGAAATCGAGGACCCGCGCAACACAATCGCTTTCCGCAGAATGTCTTGCAGCACGCGGCGCAATGTCTCCGTATGTTTTCCACTCAGCTTGGCTCCCAGCCGCGCTGGATGGATCTTCGCTTTCCACAGGCTCTCATCCGCATAGATATTGCCGATGCCGCGCAGCACGCTCTGGTCCAGCAGCAGCGCCTTGATCCGCGCGCGCCGCCCGCAAATCCTGTTCGCAAATTCCTTCTTGCTCACTTCGAGCGGGTCGGCGCCGAAACCGCTCAGCTCTTCGGCAAGCAAAGCTTTCGTCAGGTAAGCGATGCGCCCGAAACGCCGCGCATCCGTGTAGCGCAGCTCGCGCCCGTCATCCAGAAGCAGGCAAACATGGGTGTGTTTTTCCAGAGGCTGCCCCGCAGGACTCGGCGCGATCTGGCCGGTCATGCCCAGATGCACGAGCAGCGATGCCGGCGCCGCATCCCCATTAGTGACAATTCTGGTTTCTGCATGCACCGCCGACAGCCGCAGCAGCATGAATTTACCGTAACGCTCCACGGCCTCGATCTGGCGCCCGGGTAAATGTTGCTCCAGGGCTGCCGGATCATCGATAAAATCTGTTTTACCCAGTGTGACAGATAGAATCCGCCGCCCGAGAATCGCTTGCCGCAATCCTCGCGCTACCGTTTCGACCTCGGGAAGTTCCGGCATAAGAAGAGAGCACCATCAAAATATCACAGCCCTGCGGGTCAATGCTCTTCGCACACCAAAGAGTCTCAGCGGTTCAGTAATTTGACCGTGGGGCTTTCAGGAAAAATACAAAAGCGAACACTCAAAAAAATCGTGATGGTAGACAATCGCGCCTCAGCTACTTCTTGTGGTAGGTCGGATACGGCGGATGCTCCGGGATCACCACCGGATTCTTCTTCAGCGCATCCAGCGTCACCTCGACAGCCTTTTCGAGTTGCCGGTCATGGCCCGCCGCAACCGACGCTGGATCGTTTTCCACTTCAATATCCGGCGCGATTCCGCGGTTCTCCACTTCCCATTCGCCTTTTAAACCGTAGATGGCCACGCGCGGTGCCGTGACGTAACCTCCGTCCAGCAGCGGCGGATAGCCATAAATCCCCACCAATCCGCCCCAGGTGCGCGTGCCGACCAGCGGCCCAATTTTATCCTGCCTGAACATCCACGGCAGCGCATCGCCGCCCGATCCGGACATTTCGTTGATGATCATCGTTTTCGGACCATAGATTTGCGCCAGCGGCGAGCAGAACGCTTCGCCTTCGCGGGAAATCGCGCAGTTCCGCAACGGGCGCTTCAGCATGTCGATAATGTAATCCGCCACTTCGCCGCCGTGGTTGTAGCGCTCGTCGATGACCGCACCATGCTTGCCAACCTGGGCAAAGTAGAAGCGGTTGAAATTGAGGTAACCGCCGACGGCCGTGTCCGGAACGTGAACGTAAGCCAGCTTTCCTCCGCTTAGCTCGTCTACCTTCCGCCGGCAATCTTCTTCCCAAGCGCGGTTGCGCAACGCGAACTCACTTGGCAGCGGCACTACCGTGACTTCCCTCGCGTCCTTGCCGTCCGCGTTCGGGCCTACCTTGATTTTGATCTGTTTCCCGGCGGTGTTCTCAAAGAAGCTATAGACTTCTGCCGGTGGCCTGACCTCTCGCCCTTCCACCTCCAGCAAGTAATCGCCCGGCTTCACGTCCACACCCGGCTGGGTCAGCGGCGCGCGCAGATCGGGGTTCCAGTTCTCTCCGTTGTAGACCCGGGCAAAGCGGTAGCGCCCGTTCTCGATTTTGTAGTCAGCTCCGAGCAATCCGCCCTTCACCCGCTTCGGCTCCGGCACATCCCCGCCCCCAATGAACATGTGGCCGATGGTGATTTCCCCCAGCATTTCGTCGAAGAGGTAATTCAAGTCCCCGCGCCCTGCCAAGCCCTTCAGATAGGGAGCGTATTTCTTCTCCGCGGCATTGATGTCCAGTCCATGGTGATGCGGATCGTAGAGAAAGTCGCGCTCGATGCGCCACACCTCGTGGTACATCTGGTTCCATTCGGCGCGCGGATCAACATAAACCTCCATCTCGTCCAGCTTCAGGGCGCCGTCGCCGGGCTTTACTATTACGGCCGTGCCCGTGATAAACCATCCAGGCCCCTGGCGGTAAAGCACTTTTTCGCCATTGGCGGAAACCGCGAACCCGTTGATCCCGCTGATGAACGGTTCGGTCTTCCGCGTTGCGAGATCGAATTTAGAAACCGTGACTGGAGTGTGCTCCTCGAATCGCGGCACATCCACAGTCTCGGAGAGAAATAGGATCCCCGTCTTGCCCGTGTCCAGGCTCACATAGTTTGCAGGCTTAATCGGCAGCGCTACGATCCGCTGTCCGATGCCCCCCAGATCGATGGTGACCTTGACGGGCTCCTCCTTCTTCTTCTCGCCTTCTTTACCCTTCTCACCTTCTTTGCTCTTGTCGCCCTCTTTGTTCTTGTCGGCTTCTTTGCCTTTGTCTGCCGAATCTTTCTTCTCTTCCGCCGCTTTTTCTTCGTCGCTCTGTGGCTCCACCGGCGAGGGATCGCCTTTCTTGAGCACCGCCGCATAGACACTTCTCAAAACCGGATGCTGGAAGCTCGACAAATCCAGCCAGCCCGCGGAAAGTCCCACATCCGTGCTTACGGCAAAGAACAGTGATTTCCCGCCCTTATCGAATACCGGATATCGCGCGTCGCTGATCCCGTCCGTGATTTGCGATTCTTTGTCCGTTTCCACCGAGTACACGAAAACTGCGCGCAAATGGTTCTCGAGCAGCTTGGCATACGTCAGCCATTTGCTGTCCGGCGACCATGTCTCACTGAAGCCAGACGTTGGATCATCGTAGCGGTCCGTAGTCACTTTCACCGGCGTGCCCTTCTCCACGTCGACGTACCACAGGCTCAGCCGCTTGTCTGTGTAAGTAATCTTCTTGCTGTCCGGCGACCACGAGGGTGAGTAAAAATACGACGGAGGATTCCCCAGATTGATCTTCTTCACCGTCTTAGAGCCCGACTGATCGACGATGTGCAACGCATACTCGCCGGACTCATCCGAGAAATAGGCGATCGATTTCCCGTCCGGTGACCACGCCGGATCGCGTTCGGCGACCGCCGGCGTCCGGGTCAGATTGCGGATGTCGCCTTTTTCCCCAGGGACCGTAAGAATTTCACCGCGGGCTTCGAACACGGCGCGCGCGCCGGCCGGCGAAATCGCCGCATTTTGGATTTTGCCGCCAACCTTCTCATAGTGCGGCCGCGTTGCCGGCAGGTCGCCAGCGATTCGAATGCTTACCCTTTTCGATTTGCCGCTCGCCGGATCAAGAAGATAAATCCCGCCGAACTGTTCGTAGACCAGCGCGTCCGGCCCGGCGGAAAGGGACTTGAAATCGAGACCCCTGTTTTCGATGACCTGCTTCACCGTTTTCGCCTTGGTGTCGTAGGCGAAGAGGGTCACCGCCCCGTTGCGGTCGGAAAGGAAATATACGATGTCGCCGAACCACACCGGATGCCTGTCGTTCGAATTCTCTCTGGGCACTTTTTCCAGCGCCAGGTCGCTCAGCCGCACGATGTAAATCGGCGTTGTCTGCCCGCCTCGATAGCGCTTCCAGGACGTCTGCCACACTTCGTTCGGCACATAAGCGATTCGCGTCGCGTCTGGAGAGAACCATGCATCTTCCGCCCGCCACATGGGCAAAACCTCGGCCGGTCCGCCCTCGGAGGCAACCGTGTACAGACGATCGAAGTCCGCATAGGCTTCGCGCGCCGAATGAAACAAAATGCGCTTTCCGTCCGGCGTCCACCCCACTGCTATGTCCGCTGCGGGATGCCAAGTCAGCCGTCGCGGCTCGCCTCCTTCGGACGGCATGACGAACACGTCCGCGTTGCCGTCGTACATCGCTGTAAACGCGATCCATTTTCCATCAGGCGAGAACACCGGCAAGCCTTCGTGTCCGCCGGTGGTCAACTGCCGGGCATCGCCGCCCTCGCGGGGCACGCTCCAGAGATAGCCGCCATAAGCAAAAACCACCAGGGTCTTGCTTACCGTCGGCGAGTGTGCCAGCAGGGGCGTTTCTTCCGCCGCGCCGGATGCCGTTGCAAAAGCCAGCAAAATGCCGATCACAATCGCGATTCGAAAGCGCATGCTTCCTCCCGAAGAAAACCCAACGGCAACTTGGAACGGATTCCAAAGCTTGCGGCGTGGCCGTGCTTCAAGATCCTTTTGTGCGATGGGACCCGCCACCACGCGGAACCCAGTTTGTCAGACGTAAGGAGCGCCAAAAGAGTTCGCAAAAAATGAGGCTGTTTCACGGCAGGAGCGCGAAGACCCGCAGCGGCCCACCTGAGCCGCCCTCCAGCTTGATCGGCGCCACGATCAAGAATGCGCCCGTTTCGGGCAACTCGCCCAGGTCGGTCAGATTTTCAAGTTGATACAGACCCGCTCCCAACGCCAGATGATGAACCGCATAATCACTCGATGCGCCGTGGTCGATACTTAGCGTATCGCACCCGAGCCCGCTCACCTTCCGCTCAATCAACAGCCTTGCAGATTCTGGCGAAAATCCGGGAAAGTGCATTTTGCCTTGCGCATCCTGGTTCCGATACTTCCGCACATCCGGCCAGCGCGAGGCCCATCCTGTCCTCAACAGCACAATCGCGCCTTCGGGAATCCGCCTGTGCCGCTGCTCCCATTCTTCGACGCGCGCGGCTACAAGCTGATAATCCGCATCCTTGCCACTCTCGGGGCGGACATCGATCACCACCGCCGGCCCGAACAATTGTTTCACCGGGATTTGGTCCACCGTCGTCTTCCCCGGCGGAAAGTGCGCCGGCGCATCCAGATGCGTCCCATAATGTTCTAGCATCCAGAAGCTCCGCGTGAAGTATCCGTTTTTCTCAACGCTCGCATTGACCGTCGCTTCGAAGAACTTCTCGTCCCCCGGCCACGGCACGAGCTTGTCGTTAATCGCATAACTCAGGTCTAGCACCCTCGTCTTTCCGGAGGGAACACCTTCAAGCACCGAGTCGTGATGCGTGTGCTGTGAGCGGAGTGCAAAAAAGAGAGCAAGACAAAGGACAAGAATATTGGAACGGCCAAAGGCAGCCATCTCTCACCTCAGTTCATTTTGCGCCTGATGACCCGCGCACTGCTCAGGGTTCACTTGTGGAACAGCGACGGTCCGCGCGCGTGGCCTCACGGCAGCGGAATTCCCGGCGTCGCAACGATCCCGGCCATACGCAGGATTTCCTGATACTCCAGGTCGGTGAGCAGTGAAATGATTAACCGCACATTCTTCAGCAATTTCATTTTCTTCAGCGCGGGATTGCCGCGCAGCTCCACCAGCGTCACTTGCCGGGGCAGCTTTTCGAAGGCCCGCAGGTCCGCAACCAGGTTTTTTCCCGTGCGATCGTGCGGGTCCGGGTAGGGATCTCGCGTCACTTCGGCAATCGAATACAGCGAGCGCTCCGGCGCCGAGTGATAGCACAGTACCCGGTCGCCCTTGCGCACCTGTTTCAACGCGCGAATCGCGTCAGGCTTCGCCCCGGCGCCGTGCCACATCTCCTTGCCCTTTACGAAGAGGGTGTCCCAGTGGTAGTGGTGTGGGTCGGCGCTGAAGATCCAGTGGTGTCGTTGCGCTGTCGTTGTTGCCATCGAGGCTTCGAGTCGGCAGCAATATACACGCTGGCATCCAAAAAGCGAATCAAAATATGAGGGTTAGGGGAAATTGAGGGTTGGAGGCGGGACCGGGCCGAGGTGGCCATATTTCGGCAAAATAGATATAAACTGCTTATTTCCAACAGATTACAACTGCCTAGCCTGCATCCACGAAAATATCTTCTCCGCGAACTTCGATGGCGTAGCAACCCACCCCCACTGTTGGATTCTGGCTAATCTTGCCGGTGGTCACGTCGTACTGCCAGCCATGCCAGGGACAAGTCAGTATGTTTCCGTCCATAACACCTTGGCCCAGCGGCCCGCCACGATGGAGGCAGGTATTGTTGATGGCATAGAACTTGCCGCCGACATTTGCCAGGGCAATCGCCTTGCCCTCCACCTGAAACTCTCGAACCGTTCCCGGCGTGATCTCATTCGTCTTTGCTGCTCGCGCAAACGCCATCTGGTTTTCATTCTCCTGCAATATGCGTCGAACTTCGTCCCACTTCAGACTTTCGCCCGATCCGGCTCTCCAGCGCGGGACGAATTTCTTTTCCTTTACATCCTTTACTTCATTTAGCTCACTTACCTCAGTCGCTTCTTATTTCGGCTCCGGCGTTTGCGCCACCATCACTCCCTTTTTGAACTCTTCCACCATCTGTGGCTGCAGACGCACTTCCGTGGGCCGCTTCGCCAGCGTCATCTGGTCGATTTTGTCCTGCAGCTTCAAGAGCGCGAAGAAAAGGCCTTCGGGCCGCGGCGGGCATCCTACCACGTACACATCTACCGGTACGATCCGATCCACGCCCTGCAATACCGAATACGCATTAAACGGTCCGCCCACGCTGGAGCATGCTCCCATCGAAATGCACCACTTCGGGTCCGGCATCTGCTCCCACACACGTTTCAGCACCGGCGCCATCTTCAGCGTCACCGTGCCCGCCACGATCATCAGGTCGGCCTGTCGCGGCGACGGCCGGAACACTTCCGCTCCAAACCTGGCCATATCGAACCGCGAGGTCGTCGAAGCGATCATCTCGATCGCGCAGCACGCCAGCCCAAACGTTAGCGGCCAGATGGCGCTCTTCCGCGCCCAGTTGAAAACGTAGTCCACCGACGTAATCATGAAGTTCTTTTCGAACCGTTGATCCAGTACGCCCATTGCTAGAGGCTCCCCTGCGCACCGCGCTCTGTCGCGGAGTATATCTTCCCGCGTGCGCCTCGTCAAAATGTCTCACCGCCGACTCACGACGTCTTCCACCCCGCCCAACGGACGCGCTGGTACTCTCGCACTTAGTTGTTCGTTGCGCTTGGGTCTTCCAATATTTTCACTAGCGTCTTCCAGTAAGAGGCGGGCCGGAGGCGCTGGAGAATGTCGATCTGACAGGCATCCGCGCCGATCAGTTCGCGGCGCTCCACTCCGCGCAAAATTCGAGCCGCCGCCTTTTCCGGGGGAGTCCGCGCCAGCTTCTCAAACCGCTCAATATTTTTTTCGCGCTTGGATTCGGAGGTGCCGGCGCCAATGCGCGACCGCCGCGCGATCGGCGTCTGAATGCCGCCTGGATGAACGCAGGAAACGCCCACATTGCCTCCCGCCAGTTCGTGGCGCAGCGCCTCCGTGAATCCGCGCACCGCAAATTTGCTCGCCGAGTAAGCGCATTGTTTCGCCGGAGCAATAATTCCAAAAACGCTCGAAAGGTTCACGATGTGCGCGTGCTTCTCCCGCTTCAGGATCGGCAAGAAATACTTCACGCCAAAAACCGTGCCCCAGAAATTGATGTTCATCAGCCAGCGAAAATCATCCAGCGAGATTTCTTCAAAATCGCCATGCAGCGGGACTCCGGCATTATTGATGAGCAGCGTGACGCGTCCGTGCCGGCTGCGGACGTCTTCGGCGAAAGCGCTCACGCTTGCTTCCTCGGCGACGTCCATCACGTGAGTGCTGACCGCTGCGCTCCTGTCCCCGAGTGATTCGATGGTCTGCTTAAGGCCGGGCTCGTCAATATCAGCAAGGGCCAGCGCCGAGCCCGCGGCAGCCAGTTGCTGCGCCAGGACGCGGCCGATGCCGGACCCCGCTCCGGTCACCACCGCTACCCCTGTACTCAGGAAGGACACTAGAAAACCTCGACGCCAGGATTTGTCGCTGGCTTCACTGGAAAGACCTGCGGTGTGGCGCCGCGCGCTGCAAGCTTCTTCCGCAGCTTCTTTTCCTTCCACAGGAGCAGGGGCAGGAGGCGTTTTCCCCTTTGAATGCCGCGCAGCGCGGCGTGCGGATCGATCAAATGGGTTGTAGGAAGCCGCACTCCCGACTCCTTCATGACCAGCCCGATCGGCAGCTCCATCTGGTCCTGCGCCAGCATCATCCGCGCCATCAGCTCCATTCCCGGCGTAACCACGGGCCCGAATCCATAACGCAGTTGCGACGTCCCGATGATGTAAAGATTCTTGTATTCCGCGAGGACGCATCCCCCGTACAGCTTGGTGACGCTTCCCTTCACCGGCACGAGACCCGGCGGCAAGAAAGGGAAGCTGACGTGGTACCCCGTCGCGCAAACGATCAAATCAAACGCTTCGCTTTGCCCATCCACAAAATGGACTGTCTTACCTTCAAAACGCGCGATGTCCGGCCTCGCCTGAATCCGTCCGTGTTTCACGTAGTAGAGGAGCTCGCTATTGATCGTCGGATGGGCCTCAAAAATTTTGTGGTCCGGCTCTGGAAAGCCGTACTGGCTGTATTTCCCCACCGTAATGCGCACCAGCAACGCGATCATCAGCCGCTGCGCCCACACCGGGAACCACGGTTTCATCATCTCCGCCGAAGGAATCCCGAAAAACGTCTTCGGCAGAAACCAGTAGCCTCTGCGCACGCTCAAGCGCGAGGTCTTTCCCACCCGCGCCGCCTCCGCCGCAATATCGCACGCGGAGTTTCCCCCGCCGATCACCAGCACCCGCTTTCCCGCCAACTGCGCCGGACTCCGGTAGTCTTTCGAATGAATCCACTGGCCTTCGAATTTTCCTGGATAGTTGGGAAAACGCTTGTGCCAATGATGCCCGTTGCAAACGATCAACCCTTTGTAAATGCGCTTTTCG
>WNFP01002247.1_pt1 | contig 15399 bp, 15 predicted proteins | sample 5400201 | NCBI WGS metagenome assembly WNFP01 (sample SAMN13153355, study PRJNA577476) | soil metagenome | isolation source: 115 cm saprolite under Madrone tree | place: USA:California | collected 2016-06-14
CAAAGACGAGCTTACCGTTCTTATCTCGAATCAGTCCTCTTCCTTCCGTAGAAGCGGGCATGTTCTCTGGACCGATTTTGAGCTCGCTGACCTTGACGTGGCCATGAAAGGTGTCCACTTCGAGCATGCCGTTTTGCCGGCGATCGACTCCTTTGGGATCTTTGCCGTTGGCGACGTCCTCCATCGCCTTATGCCATATCCTTCGCATCATGATGACGCCTCGATCCGAGCTCGCCAGATGCTCGAGTCGCCGATCGGGAATTTCTCCTTGAGATTCCTGCAACACCAGGTCTTCCATCGCGGGCACGCCTTCCCAGCCTGAGTACCTACGTTTGTCGTGCGCCTTTTTCTCAGCCGTGCCTTTTAAGTCCGGCGGGAGTCCAAAGACAAAAGTTCCGGGAAAATTTCCTTTGCGGAACAAGTTGTAGCGAATGAGCTCGAAGTGAGTGTCGTCGATGATCCGTATCATGCCGCCTCCTTCTTGGCGTTCATCGGTAAAATCAGGCGGAAAGCCGGATCGGATGCCGGAAAACCTCCAGTGGACCGGCATGGCTAGACTCCACGTGTTGACGAATTTGACTTCCGGGTCACCGGTCTCCAGAACGGAGACGGTCTTCATGCCATAGTCGGTTTCGATAAATTCAAGCGGCAGAGGCATCCAGTTTTTTATGCTTGTATCGTTAAAGGGTTTGAGCTCTTCCGGTAGATCTCTGACCGCCAGACCATGGAGCACCACGGCGTGACCCATGTCGGCGAAATTTTCCATCCAGTTGAGATAGTTGTAATTCCGGACGTCGCCGTCCACCAGTTTCACTTCGCCGTCCGAACGAGCAAGGACATCGATCTTGGGTAAGAGGGGTGGGGTCTCTTTCTCCGGCCCCATATACGTCCAAATGACGCCGCCCCACTCTTCGACGGGATACCAAAGATGGCGGATCTTCGTCTTGAGATCGCTGTCGCGCGGCTCCAAAGGCTGGTCGATGCAGCGTCCCTGAGCATCGTATCTCCACCCATGATAGGAGCACATCAGACCGTCTTCCCTCACTTGACCATACTCCAACGACGCGAGCCGATGCGCGCAGCGAATGCCTAACAACCCCGGCAGTCCTTTGCCATTGCGGAACACCACTAAGTCTTCAGAGAGCATTCTAACAGCGATGGGAATATCCCTGAGATTAGCCGACAAACAGACCGGGTGCCAATACCGCCGCAACATCTCGCCGCCTCTGGTTCCCGGTCCCGTGCGCGGCAGATCGTCCAGCAATTTTTGATAGGCGCTCTGCGCCGAAGTCCCAATTTCCGCCTTGGTATCTGACATCTTTTGAACCTCCCTGCACTTAGGTTTGTCGTTCTCAAGAAAATCTATCGAGGGAGCCTATTTCCTGTCAATCAGAATCTCTGGAATATCCAGAGCCAAAGTAGCCGCCAATGGGGTGTCTTGCTTATCAATGCCGCCACGACGAGCACGAAGATCATCAGATCCCAAGTCGGATCCGCGTTGACATGGGAAATAATTCTTGGTTAGCTTGCGCATTCGCCGGTTCTTTCCAAGCCGCGTCTAAAACCTGGAGGTGACATGTGGATATTTCCTCGATCACAAGGGCCATTGCTTTTATGGGTCTCGGCCTTGTCTTACTTGCAACCCCAGGTTCGGGCGATGCTCAGACAGCGAAGATCAAGATGGGCTCGTCACTTAGCCCCCCATCATTGGAATCGATTACTCCTTATGTGGCAATCGAAAAGGGATTCTTCAAGAAATATGGCTTGGATGTCGAGGTCGTGGAGTTTCGCGGCGATGCGACGCATGTGAAGGCTCTGTTGTCGGGCGATATCGATATGTCGATTAACATGGGCGCCACAGAGGGTATCGTTAGTGCCGCCAAGAAAGCACCGGTTCGGCTTTGGGTCGTCGTTAATCCGACGACGCCGTATCACTTCGTCGCGCGGAAGGAAGCTGGGACAACATTGCCGGCGCTCGTAGGTAAAAACGTGGCGGTTTCCGGCATCGGGGCGATCTCCTACCATATTCCCCGCATCGTTCTTGAACGAAGTGGCGTCGATCCGGAAAAACTCAAATACGTGGCGGTTGGCTCACCGGCGGATCGCTTCAAGGCGTTAATTGCTGGCAAAGTCGACGCCACAGTGGTGACTAACACAGAAGTCGCGAAGCTCGCCAGTTACCCGGAAATTGTGGACCTTGTCAATGTACCGAAGGTCGTCCCGGAGATTCCCTACGAGTTCGGCATGGCGCGCGAAGATTACATCCAAAAAAACACCGACACACTCTACAAACTCGCCAAGGCAATCATTGAAGCCAATCGCTGGATCATCGCCAACAAGGCTGGCACGTTAGAAGTCGCCAGGAAGATCCTGCCAGACGAGTCGCCGGAAGTGTTGAGCAAGACCTACGATCTAGCCGATCCGCGGCTGTGGGGCGTCAACGGCGATATCACCGAAGCTTCCTACAATTACACCGTCGAGTTTCTCAAAAAGGTTGGCTACCTCGAGACACCCATGCCGTACAAACAGTTTTTCGACCGCCGCTTCGTCGATCGCGCGGTGAAGGAACTGGGCAAAAACTAATCGACGAAAACGCCAATCTTCGCGGTTCGTTGGGCGGTTCCATGTTGGAGGTTCGGCAGCTAAGCAAGGTTTTCTTCGAGCAGAACGATTCGCGAAAGTCCGCCTTAGTTGCGCTTTATAACGTCTCGCTCACGGTTCGCAGGAACGAGTTTGTCTCGCTTTTGGGCCCCAGCGGCTGCGGCAAGACGACCCTCATTCGGATCATCGCGGGTTTACTCGCATGCGATCGAGGGGAAGTGCTGGTCGAAAATCGTCCGGTAACGAGTCCCGGCCGGGATCGTTGTATGGTGTTCCAGCAATTCGGCTTGTTGCCCTGGCGCACTGTCTTGGCGAACGTCGAATTCGGTTTGGAAATCGAAGGCGTTCCCAGGGAAGAGCGGGCTGCCGTGGCGCGCCGATATCTTGATTTGGTCGGGCTCAAAGGTTTTGAACACTATTACCCCCATCAAATCTCCGGCGGCATGCAGCAACGGGTCGGCATCGCACGCGCCTTATCGAAGCAACCCGATATTCTTCTGATGGACGAGCCTTTCGGCGCGGTGGACGCCCAGACTCGCGAACAGCTCCAAGAGGAATTGCTCAAAATCTGGGGGCAGACGGACACCACAGTCATCTTCGTCACGCATAGTATCGACGAGGCGATCTATCTTTCAGACCGTGTCATCGTCATGCAGGCGCGCCCAGGCCGCGTCAAAGAGGAATTCTCTGTTGATTTGCCGAGGCCACGATGGGAAGGCGATGTAAAAGCAGATCCGCGCTTCGCTCAACTGCGCGCGCGTTTACGCGACTCTCTCCGCGAATAGTTATGTCCACACCGACGGACGAGCAGATCGTCGAGGAACTGGGGCTGCGCCGCGAGCGCGCTTGGTCGCTCAACGATCATCCCAATGTGATCCGCGCTGCGTCGATAGTGATCTTTCTCGCAGTCTGGGAAATTTTCGGGCGGCGCTCCGATCCGATTCTTTTCACTTACCCGACGGCGATCGGCGCGGCCTTTTGGCAACTCTTAGCGTCCGGCGAGCTCATCAAGCAATTGGCGGGGAGCATGAGCGCGCTGGTCGTGGGCTTCGCCGCGTCGCTTATCCTCGGCGTCATCTTAGGACTGCTCATGGGTCGGTCGCGTGTCGCAGAAGCGATTGTCGAGCCCCATATCAATGCCCTTTATGCCACTCCCCAAGTGGCGCTGACGCCGTTACTCATGATGTGGTTCGGGTTAGGCTTTACGGTTAAAGTCGCAGTGATTTTTCTCTTTGCCTTTTTTCCGATTCTGATCAACACAGCGATCGGTGCAAAAAACGTCAGTGCCTCGTTGGTAGAGGTCGCGCGGGCGTATTTAGCGCCGTCCCATCAAATTTTGTTCAAAGTTATTTGCCCGGCAGCGTTGCCTTTTGTTATGGCCGGAGTGCGTATCGCCATCGGCCGGGCAGTGGTGGGCATGATCATCGCCGAGCTTTTCACGGCGATTACCGGGCTGGGGGCCATGCTTTCCCTCTACGGCAACATTTTTGAGACGGCAAAGATGTTTGTCGTGATCATTGTTCTTGCCCTCTTGGGCCTGGGACTTATTTACGCGACTCAGGCATTGGAACGCAGGCTGGCGAATTGGAAAGAGACGGAGCGCGCCGTCAGCTAACAACGAGCGGGAAGACACTGAAAAACTATGGCGCTAAATACCATTGAGCAGCAGGCTTTGGCAGAGCTGGAGCTTTCCCAGACTCAGTCATTTCGTCTCACGGATCACCTGAGGGCTGTTCGCGCGGCGTCCGTGATTCTTGTTCTGTCACTTTGGGAAATTTTCGGTCGCCAGGTGAACCCACTGTTTCTTTCCTACCCAAGCGCCATCATTCGCGCTTTTTTTCAGCTATTGATAGCTGGCGACATACAACGCCAGGCGCTCGGCAGCCTGCAGGTGTTTGCCGTTGGTTTAAGTCTAGCGTTGGTTCTCGGCATCGTCCTGGGACTGCTCATGGGGCGCTATCGTTTTGCAGAATATCTGCTCGACCCATACGTGTACGCTCTTGACGCGACACCTCGCGTCGCGCTCATCCCGTTGCTCCTGCTCTGGTTCGGCCTCGGCACCACGTCTAAAATCGCCATCGTTTTTCTGAGCGCTGTGTTTCCAGTTCTGATGAATACCTTCAGTGGCGTGCGCACGGTGAGCGCTCATCTGGTGGATATCGGACGCGCCTACGGGGCGAGCGAACGACAGCTATTCGGCAAAGTGATTGTGCCAGCTGCCTTGCCTTTCCTTATGGCCGGCATTCGTTTGGCCGTAGGCCGCGGGCTCATTGGGATTATCACCGCGGAGATGTTCACCGCAGTGACGGGTATGGGCGCGCTTTTGGTGCGTTACTCCAGCGCTCTGGCTACAGACAAGTTTTTCGTTCCGGTGATCTTCCTCGCACTGCTGGGTGTGGCACTCAGCAGTTTCGTGGAGCGACTGCAGAAAAGGCTGGCACCTTGGAAAGAGACCGAGAGAGCGCTTTAACCATTCCCGGCAAGGGGTCGGGCAATCGCTGCTCACCACGCTAATGCCAGGCAGTTCAACACCCCAACCAAACTCGCGGGCATTTGTTTTCAAGCCTCCTACAAAACAGCGAACTGCTCGGTTTGACGCGGCCTCTTGTGATCTGATATCGAGGCGAAAAAAAGGAGGCAGAAATATGGCTCGGACAGAACAAAGCCGTGGGCGCCGATACGGGCGACCGTGGATTTTGCTCGCTCTCGTTTCCACCTTCTTCTCTTTTCCACTGCCTGGCGCCGCGCAGCTCGGGGGAAAGCCGGAAAAGAACAACTTTACGATCTCCTATACCCAGGCGAGCGGCGCATTCACTCCGTTGTGGGTCGCGCAAGAAACCGGTCTTTTTAAAAAAAACGGTCTCGATGCCACCTTGAAGCTTCTTAACTCCCAAGTCGCAGCTCAAGCACTGATCGCCGGCGAGGTCGATGTAATTTCGGTGGGTCCGGAGTTTGTCAATGCGCGGCTGCAAGGGGTTCCGGTCAAATACATAGGCGGCACCCTGCAACGATTTATCTTTCAACTCTGGGGAGCAAAAGGCATCAATACACTTGCCGACCTCAAGGGCAAGACAGTCGCCGTGACAACTCCCCGAACCTCGACTGAAATCGCCACCCGCGAAGCGCTAAAGAAAACCGGCGTCATCTCGGATAAAGATGTGAGTTTCGTCTACGTACAAACTATTCCCGCTGTTTTGGGTGCCGTGCTGGGGAGTAAGACCTCCGCTGGGACGCTGTCCGCGCCGAACACACTGAAGGCACGCGACGCCGGGCTCAGCCTGTTGCTGGACATCGCTCAGACCAACGTCCCCGGCCTTCATCTCGCTTACGGCACTACCGAGAGGGTCATCAAAACCAACCCGAACTCGCTTTATGCTTTTCTTAAAGCCGTTGCGGAAGCCACGGCCCTGTCGAAGCAGAATCCTTCCGTCGCCAAGAAGGCGATCGCGAAATACACCGACACTGACGACCTCAAGATGATCGACGGCACCTATGACCAATTCGCGCCCTATTGGGACGCAAACCTCGCTGTGCAGAGCGACCCGATCCAGGGGCAATTGCTCTATCTTGACGAAAAAGAGTTTCCCCGCGCCAAAGACTCGCGCCCCGCTGATTTTATCGACAACTCCTTCGCGGAGAATCTAAAGAGCTCGGGATTCTTGCAGTCCCTGACAAAGTAGCAGAGCCCGGCTTTTCGTCTGATCCCCCGGACTACTGCTGATTTCTTCGGAGTACAGTCCTGATTGTTCAAGAAAGTAACTTGCACGCGGGCAATATATGCGCCATGACTTACATTCCATGGATCTTTATTGAAATTATTCTGCAGGTAGTGCTGGGGTGTATCGGGGGGGCAAGGCCGCAGAGCCTCGTTCCTTTTACGACGGAAAAACGATGCATTTGATCGTCTCCACCTCGCCCGGAGGTGCAACGGATATTGCGGGACGCCTGGTGGCTCGCACCCTCGCCAAATATATTCCCGGCCAGCCTCGGATTGAACGCGGGGAAGCAGACTGCCGTATTGCGGGAATCGCGGCAGGAGGTCCCCTCCACACATCAAAGGATGACGTAGGCGTCAGGAGAACCTTTTAAGCGGCCTTCGGTTTTGAACAGATCAGAGCGATGGTGGAATGCTTCGTCGGGCTTGAACTGAAACTGTCGACACTTCTGAAGGAGCTAACGATCGATGATTTGAAACATAGTACGCGAAAACCTTCTTTGAATTTTCGCGGTGATCGCAAATAAAGCACATCTAGCGCCAGGTCAACATAGACCTTAGATTTTCCCTTGCTGCTTCAGATCCTCGACTCGTTGCTTGACAGTCTCTCCCAAATCTAATGTGGGTAAACCGTCAGGGAGCGGAAGCGATTCCACTCCAAACTGAGAAAGTTTCTCGTTGAGGCTATGAAGACTTGCGCGGATTCGCTCATAGTCTTGTAGGTATTGTCGGCAGGCTAAAATATTTTCGTCGATTTCTTCCAAACACTTGCTCAGTCTCTGGCTTTCTTGGGCGAATGTTTGTCGCAGATGATCGACATTGGCCTGGATAATCTGCTCCTCCACCGGCCGTATTTGCTTGGCAATCTCGTTCTTCATGTCCTGAAGCGCTTGCAGTAATCGCTCGAATGATTCTTCCTCTCTCATGAGTTCCTCCGGTATTTGTATTCTCGGCTCTTTCATCGCCATGTAATGCTGAGCGAGTGACTCTGACACGCTTTTTTGGACAACCGACAATGCCGCCCTAGCATCGCAGATTTTCTCCTCAATCCTCGCTTCATCTGACAGCAGTTTTGCCAACCTTTCAACAGCCGTCGATGCGGGCATCACGCTAGCCTCTCTCATAATCACTCGAAACGATCGTGTGGCTTTCCCTAGAAACAGACAAGTCCTGTTTCTATCCACTCTAATCTTAAACTGCAAGCGGGCATAAAAGCTTTTTTGACGCGCGAAACAGTCGCGTTGTGGTTTCTATAGTCGGTTGCAAAAAGGCAAAGAAATGATCGAACGCCTCGGTCCATAAAGAGCGCGATGACGAGAAAATTATCCACAGCTGTGCATAAGTCCGGTTTAGCAAGAAACACAAGTTCTTAGCGAAAGACTCCACAGGGTTATAAACAGATTGCGACGTTTCACCTCGAAATTTTTCTTCATCGGCGCGTTTTTTTTCTTGACAATTTTATAGGTCGCGACTATGAAATGCTCCTCGCGCGACTTGAAAAAAGCATTCGTCTCGAGCGACAACATTTTTTATCCGGCAACGGAGAAGAATAGAGGGATTCCATAAAAAGCACACGGCCCAGGTTGTTTCAAAGGAGGACAAAGAGATGATCGAACTTTTTAGCTTGCAAGAAGATAAAGAGACATTTGAAAATTATTTTGGGTTTCGAGAGACGCCATTTGGTGTGACGCCGGACCCTCGCTTCTTCTATAGTCACCCGCTCTACCTGGAAGGACTGGCGGCGCTGGTTTACGGAATCAAAGCCAAGAAGGGACTGATGTTACTGACGGGTGAAGTAGGAACGGGCAAGACGATCCTTCTCCGCAAGCTTATGCGCCAGCTTGAGACCGTACAATTTGTCTTTATCTCCAGTAGTCATATTACTTCCTATGGGCTGGTCGAACTTATGATCCAGGATCTTGGTCTCGCTAATAAGGAAAAGAATAGATTGGAAATGATTCACCTGCTCAATGAGCACCTGCTCGCCCAGCTCGCAAAAGGTCACAGCGTAGCCTTGCTGATCGACGAAGGTCAAAACCTCAGCGATGATGCACTCGAAGGCCTGTGCACTCTGTCGAATTTAGAGACCGATGAGCAAAAGCTGCTCCAGATTGTTCTGGTAGGACAACCGGAATTGGCGACCCGGTTGAGTAAATCTTCTTTCCGGCGAATAAAGCAACGGATTGCCATTCATCACCGTCTTAACTCTCTGCAGACAATAGCAGAAGTAGAAGATTATATTCGTCACCGTCTGCGGGTGGTAAGCTATGACGGGCCAGAGATTTTCAATAGAGAAGCCATCGAAGCCATTTGGTACTATTCGGCGGGAACGCCGCGTTTGATCAATATCATTTGCGACAGTGCACTCGCGGTGACCTGCCAGGCATCCAAGAAGAAGGTCTCTGCGTACAGCGTTATGAAGGCGGCCAGTGCGCTTCTACTGGAGCGGGGCCACGAAGCTCCCAAGCTGGGGGTGTTGGAAGTTGGCGCGCCGAGAGTAAAAACTCCGGCGGCAAGAATCAATCAAAAAAGGTCTGAAACTAGCGGAATCGAGGTAAACGCGGGCGATCGACCTGAAAGATCCATCGTTTATCTTCGCGACACCGACCAGGTACCGATGCCCCAAACGGCGGCGAAAGTCCCTACGGTCTCGGGGCAATTTTTCGACTATATGACTCGCATAGCCACTGCGGCGATGGGACCTATGGCCCATCTGGTTCTCCGAGATCAAATCTCTGCGCTTGGCGAATCGCGCGACGCCTTTCCACAGATAAAACTCAGAGAACTCATCGACTTGGTGAGCCAGGAAATCTTGAATGAGACGATGCGGGTCCGATTCCAGGATATGATGGTTCAAGAGATGGATACACTTGAACCGTGCGCGTCTAATTAAGGAGACAAACATGGCTCAAGAATCGCGACGTGTCAGTCTCACGTGGAAGATCGGCGGGACGTTTACGGCTGTGATGTTAGTCTTGGGACTTTTCGTAACTGCCGCGGTATATCAGCTCACTCGGAATGCCTTGCGAGATCAACTGCATCAGAGAGTTTTGCTCCTAGCCCACAATTTGAGTGACGCAGCCGCAGGACACGTCGTCGGGAGAGATCTTTTAGCGCTTCACTCTCTAGCAAGAAAGTACACGCTCCTCGAAGGCGTGGCGTACGCTTTTATCGAAGACGGCAAAGGAGTGATCGTTGCTCAAACCTTAGGAGCCTTTCCGCCCGAACTCCAGCAAGGGCTTCCAAACACGGCACAAAGGCAGAGCTATCGCCGAGAACTCACTTTAGGGGAAAAAACAGTGTACGAAACCGCCGTTCCGATTCTTGAGGGACAGGTAGGAACTGTGCATGTGGGATTTTGGGGCGATGCCGTAGAAAAGGAGATTCGACGCGCTCTTTTCCCGCTGATTGGAATCATTGCCATAGCGCCTTTCGTCGGTGCATTGCTCTCGTTTCTTTTGGCCCATTGGATTGTTCGCCCCCTCGTTGGTTTAACAGAGATTGCCGACAAGGTCACCATGGGAGACCTGGAAACTTCGGTCAGCGGAGAGTGCGTAAGATCGCGCGACGAGATCGGAGACTTGGCGCGTTCTCTGGAACGCATGCGCTCGAGCCTGAAAGCCGCCATGTTGCGTCTGGGCCGGGAAATGGCATGAGCCGCCGAACAGCAGCAGTGCGTGTTTGAAAACAGACAGGCCGGAAAAATGGAGATGAAATTACGGTGGAGAGGACGATAGAATCGATCGCGGTTTAACTGTCTCCAGAACTCTTCTTTTCTCCCAACTGACGCTTCCAACCCAGCGTTCTCGCTTGAGCACCGATCTGTTCCGCCTCGGCAATCATTCCTTTCTGTTGGTAGAAAATCGACAAACTGGTGTAAGCCAATTCATCGTCCGGAGCGGTCTCAATAAGCTTTTTCCCCACCTGGATCGCCTCATCCAGTTTCTCTTGGTGCGCGTAAGTCATCGCCAAAGCATGAAGGGCATCCACGTAGTTAGGGTCCTCCTGGAGCGCCCGTTGATAAGCGGCAATCGCCTCGTCGAGCTTGTCCTGGGAAAAAAGCTCCATCCCTTCGTTGTAGTGATCTTCCTTGCTCACAGTTCCTGCTAATTGGTTTTTGGATTCTCAGCGGGTTCAGTTGCCGCTTGTGGTAAAATCGACGGCTTTGGATTCGCTTGTTCCGGCCGACATTGTTGGAGGAGAAGTTTTTTGAGGATAACTGGGTTGACCGGTTTTTTGAAGATCACACCCTGAAGTCCCTCCAAACAACTTCTTTTGATAATATGATCTTTATCGTAATTGAAGGCGGTCATCAGTACGACGGGCAGATGGGGCATCTTATTCTTTACCGTTTGATACAATTGATAGCCATCCATGTCCGGCATCACCACGTCGCTCACGACAACATCAAATTCCTGTCGACCCAACCATTCCATGGCGAGAACCCCGGATGCAGCCGTCTCAATGTTGCATCGCTCCTCTTCCAAAAGATCTTGGAGGGACTGACAGACTCCCGCGTCATCGTCCACCACCAGAATTCTCAGACCGCTCAGAGGGTAGCGACTATCCGGCTTCGCGCGTTCCGGACATTTTTTAGAGCCATCCACATGTAGATCAGTCATCATGCTACCGTTGAGATACTCCTTGGTGCCGTACTCTCCCTCCTCAGCCATCTGCCCGATTCGGCCTGTGATATCCTGGATTTTCTTTACCTGAGAGGCAACGCACTCCAGGCGTTCTGCTTCGACAATATAGTCTTCGTCGGTCGCAACCCGCCCAACATATTTCTGGAGCATCTCCACCTGATTGACGAGAACTTCCAATGAATTGTTGATCTCGTGGGATAGTCCAATGGCAAATTCACAGAGGGTCGCTAGCTGGTCTCGTCGTCTCAGTTCGCGGATATCTTTCGCAAACCCGATGGAGCCCGTCTCCTCGCCATCGTCGTCATAGATGATGGATGCAGAGATCGCGACAGGAATCCTCTCGCCCTTTCTGGTTTTAAAAGTGGTTTCGAAATTACTCACCCTCCCTTTGCCATCCACTTGATCGGCCCGCATCGCCGCCATCACCTTCCGCGCCTCGTCGAGGCTGGGATAAATTTCAAGCAGATTTTTTCCCAGGACCTCTTCCGGCGAGAACCCAAGGTTTTGTCTGGCGCCGTCGTTATAAAAAGTAATCGTTCCTTGCTTGTCGACGGCAATAATAATGTCTAGGCAACTCTCAACGAGCTTATGAAAATATTGTGGAAAGAGCGACATATTGGACTTGATACGTCTTACCATGATAAGTCCAACCTTTGGGTGAATGCAAGAGTCTGAGAAGACAACATGCTGACGCGCCCTGCCCCCAACTAACGCTAAAAATTTCCAAGTCGATGCAACCGACAAGAGACACGCGTCAGCTCAATTGGTTCCTCGCATGGGCGGTTGTTTTTTGTGATATCGGCACGTCCGTTTATTACGTCCCGGGGATCCTCTACGGTCACGTCAAAAACGCGACCCCGTTTTTTGTCTTACTAACAACCGGCGGTTTCATTCTCCTCGCCCTGAAGTATATCGAAATTTCGTGGCGCAACCCCGAAGGCGGCGGGGTGGTTACCATTACGACCAAAGCCTTCGGCCCGATGTGGGGTTGTTTGGGCGGCATGCTGATCACTGTGGATTATTTCCTGACCACGGCCATTTCCTCAGTATCGGGTTTTCAATATGTCGGCAGCGTCTTTCCTTTTCTCGACTCCCACATTGTTTTGCTCTCCTGCATAGGTGTCACCATTTTAGCTGCGTTGAATATCATCGGCATCCGAGAGAGCGCTACAGTGTCTCTCGTTATGGCCTGCGCCGCCTTTATTGTCGACATCATCGTCATCGGCACCGCGTTTATTTCCATCGACGCTTCCCAATGGCAAACGGTTTTAACCCACCTCAGCACCGGCAACGAACTTTCATTTTACGAGCTGCTTACGGGATTTGCCGCTGCCTGGCTGGCTTTTTCAGGACTGGAAAGCATCAGCCAACTCAGCCCGGCTATGCGCTTTCCGCTCCGGCGTACGACGCGCCTCGCGATGGCTGCAGTCATCGTCACGATGGTTGTGACTTCGCCGATTTTAACGGCGCTAGCGGTGGGATTGGTGCCAGATCAAATCAAAGCGACGGAAAGCGAACGCTTTATTTCGGAATTGGGATTCATTGTCGGCGGCTTCGGCGTCAAACTGGCGGTCGTCATGACGGCCTCGACTTTGTTGCTGTTCGCCTCCAATACGGCGATCATCGGCGCGTATCACGTATTTCTGGCGCTCGCCCGGCAAGGCTTTTTGCCGAAGATCATGGAACTTCGCAACCGCGCTTTCAATACGCCGCACATCGCGGTGCTCATCGCTACTTCCGTCCCAATCCTTCTTATTCTGCTGACTCGGGGCCAGATAATCCTGCTCGGCGACATGTATGCCTTCGGGCTTTTGGGTGCCTTTGTTTTCTCGTCATTCAGCTTGGATGTCATTCGCTGGAGGCTCGGCCGCCGGGATTTTGGTTTTTGGATAGGAGTTCTGACTACGCTTATGGTTGTGGTGGCGTGGGGGACCAATCTTGTCGAAAAACGGATCGCGACTTATTTCGGCGGAACCGTAACGGCTATCGGCATGCTTATCGCCATCGGCGTGCGACGGGCGTGGTTCATCGAGGCTCTAACGCAAATTCCTTTTATACAGCGGCTACAGGCACGCGCCTATCGCGCGTCCGAAAATCTGGTGGAAGATGAACTCAAGGGACTCATGACCCTTGCCGAAGCCGTCGAGGTTAAACCTCTTTATTCCTCTTCGACTTTATTGGCGCTCCGTGACGAAAGTCCGCGTCTGATTCAAGAAGGGATCACCCGTGTCAAAGGCAAGGGTGAGTCCGCGCTGTATTGTATTTACGTCGAGGAATGGCCCGGGCTATTTGCCGGCGACACGCCCCACGCGCCAAACGAACAAGGAGTCCAGACGCTAAAAGCCGTGCTGCAAGCCGTGCGGGAAAAGCAGATCGAGATCATCCCGATCTGGACAGTAGCGCACAACGCCGCGGAGGCCATCGCCCGCGCAGCGAAAGAGCTCGATGTTGACGCGGTTATTATCGGCGCCACACGCCGTTCGGCATTTTACCATATGCTCCGGGGCCACGTGGTGAAGGGTCTCATGAAAAGGCTACCGCGCGATTGCCACCTGATGATCTGTAGTTAATAATTTTTTTACCCGAACGTGAGCCCCGGCCGCCGGCTATTTAAAACCGATTCTTTGAAAGAAGCCGGCCTTTTCCAAGGAGTTCACGAAAGAATTGTCCAAAAATTCTTTCGGGTCGGCGTTCTTGGCATTGGGAAATTCTTTTTCGTCAAGGTAGTCGAACTGCGCCCGTATGGCTTCGGGTTGGACGGCGAGACTCATGGCCCAGTAGGGCGCAAACGCATCGTAGGTGCCATCCACCGTCGGCGCATCTTCGATCTTGATATATTTGCTGATGGCTTTCTTTGCCACGGTCGGATCCTTTCGCGATAACACCACTCCCTCAGCCATGGCTCTCAGAAAGGCATATACGCTATTGGGATTGTTTTTGAGATACTTCTCCGTTGTGCCGTAGGCAACCTGAAGCCCCGGAATGTTGAGCTTGCCGACATCAATCAACAGATTCAAACCCGCTTCTTTTGCCTTGAGAGTATTGGGAGCCGAGAGTGTGCCGGCTGCGGTTTTGCCGCCGAGAATAGAACTCAGAATCGCCGGTACTGTTTGAACGTAGAGTATCTGCACATCTCGATCCGGGACAAGGCCATTTCTCTTCAATGCCTCGCGCGTGGCGGTATCGAGGGCCGCTCGCGGTGTGCTCGCCGCCACCGCCTTCCCCCTGAGATCTTGTACGGTCTGGATTTCCTTGGCGCCCCACATTTGAAACACGAGCTGCTGCATGGTGCCACCGAAATATTTAACCTGCCCACCGTGCAGACGCGCATTAATGAGGTCCGGTCCGTCCGTGTAAAAATCCGCCTCTTCGGAGATTACCGCTTGAGCGGAAACCTGCGGATTGAGCAGTTGAAGCTTGGCGTTGAGACCATATTTCTTAAACAGGCCTGCGTCACTAGCGACCCAAATCGGCGTGAAGGCGCCGCTGGCCTGCGCGTAGGTCACGGTCACATCAGCTTTCTCTGGCTTGCCGCCGACTTCCGCTGCCAAGGCAGGGGTTGCTATAAGGACCATCAAGCCAACGATCCGAGCAAACCCCTTTCCTGGTTTTATCCGTATGCCTCGCTTCATGAGGTGCTCCCTTCGCCTGTGTGTTCTGACATCGTTGTCAAACCGGCGGCTGCGGGTCGTGCATCGACGATCTTCAGTTCAACGACGGAAGTTCCGTTCCATTCGTTTTCGCTGAGCCGGTAAACCACGTCGACCCGTGTTCCTGGGACGCCAGGGAAGTCTTCGCCCGCTCCGAAAGCCACACCTCCGATTAGCCGTCCCTCGTGCCGAAAACGGAAGCGCGCGCCCGCAGAAAACACTTTCCGTTCACAGACTTCGACTTCACGGGTCATAAACAAAGGCTCGGGATTGCCAACTCCAAAAGGCTTCAGGGATTCAAGTTCTCGAATCAAAGGAAACCCAATCGCTGCAAAGCTCAATTGCGCGTCGACGTCGAGGCATGGACGCAGGTCTTCATCCGCTAAACAGTCACGCGCCACCCTCTCAAAGGCTTCGGCAAACAGCCCGAGTTTTTCTTCCTTTATCGACAAGCCCCCGGCGTATTCGTGACCGCCAAACTTTTCCAGGTGACCGGCGCAACGACGAAACCCCTCTACCATATGGAAACCGCGGATGCTACGGGCCGAGCCCTTTCCCTGTCCGCCGTTGAAGCCAATGACGACGGTGGGGCGATAAAATCTCTCGACGATCCGCGATGCGACGATACCTAGGACGCCGGGGTGCCATTGTTCTCCGCTCAACACGAGCGAATGAGGCGCCACGCCGTCGAACCGGGCCTGAGCCTGAGCTAAGACTTGATTCAGCACGCCGGCCTCGATGGCGCGTCGCTCGCGATTGTGTGCGTCCAACTCTTGAGCGATCCGCA
>WNFP01007655.1_pt1 | contig 15397 bp, 10 predicted proteins | sample 5400201 | NCBI WGS metagenome assembly WNFP01 (sample SAMN13153355, study PRJNA577476) | soil metagenome | isolation source: 115 cm saprolite under Madrone tree | place: USA:California | collected 2016-06-14
CAACCCCACAACGAGAGCCTGGTGGACGGGGAAGGATTCGAACCTTCGTAGCCCGCAAGGAGCGGCAGATTTACAGTCTGCTGGTTTTAGCCACTCACCCACCCGTCCCGTGAAAACTTTTTGGGACGCGAACTACGAGTCCCGAACTTGTTCTTCAACAACTTGCGGGCATCCCGCGCAAAAACACAAAAAGGACTCGTGTCAAGAGACACCAGCCCGTTCGCTTTTCCTGTCAGGATTCGCTCCGCCCTCGCTCCCCTGAGAATTCCTGGTGGAGCTGGCGGAGGGAATTGAACCCCCGACCCTCTGATTACAAATCAGATGCTCTACCAGCTGAGCTACGCCAGCACCGCTCAAACCGTGTAAGAATAGCAGAAGAGGTATGAGAATTGCAAGGGGCGATCAACCGTTACCTTGCACTTCCATGCCCATCTCTGTGGAAAAGCTCACTCACCCTTGACCACCTCGATACCCCTTATCCTGTCTGTCCTCTACAGTTTAGCACCGAGTCCAACCGGACTGAAAACGCCTGAATTCAACACCCGGAAATTGCACAGTTCGGGGGCATTTTCTGGTCTCCTATTCTGCTGCCACACAGCGGTCTCCGATGGGACAATCGCAGTTACAACTTTACTCGTTAGGTGGTGTCCAGGCAATGAAGAAACGCACATGGATCGCTGTTATCGCAGTCCTCCTCGTTCTGACGGCATCGGCATTCTTCGGATACCGGAAATGGGGCGTTCCGTACGGCTCCGCGCGCGAAGAAGCGCTTGCGCTAATGCCTTCGGACGCGAGTGCAATTCTGTTCGTCGATTTCTCCGCGCTCCGGCAAGCTCCCTTCTTGGCAGAACTCTACGCGTGGGCGCCCAAGCCGCAAGCGGACGCAGATTACACACAGTTCGTCAAAGAAACCGGGTTCGACTACGAGCGCCACCTCGATCGCGTCGCGATTGCCGTCCTGAAGCGCGGACAAGACTCCGCCCTGTTCGCCATCCTGGATGGAAAATTCGATCGGCAAAAAATTTCAGCATACGCCGGGAAAGACAGTACTTCCGCAAGAGTCGGTGGGCGCGAAATTTTTTCCGTCCCTGTCAGCGGCACTGCGAAGAAAATTTCTTTTGCCTTCCTGACGAATGACCGGATGGCAGTGACCAACGATGCGGATCTCCCCGCTTTACTCAACGCGAAAAAGCCGTCTGGCGACGCTTCGGAATGGCGCGCGCGATTCGACCGGCTGGCGGGCTCCCCGGTTTTTGCCGTGTTCCGCCAGGATGCCGGTGTCGGTGCCGCTCTGGCCACGCAAGCTCCTGGCGGGCTCCGCTCTCCGCAACTCTCCACGCTGCTCGATCAATTGCAATGGATTACGCTCGCTGGAAAACCGGAAAACAATCTGCTCCGCGTTGTCGCCGAAGGAGAATGCACCACCGAAGCGACCGCGAGGCAGCTCGTGGATGTGGTAAACGGCGTCGTTATTCTGGCGGAGGGAGGTCTGAACGACCCCAAGGTCAGGCAGCAGCTGGATCCCGCCATGCGTGACGCTTACTTGCAACTATTGAAGAGTGCGGAGGTCTCCAAAATCGACCGCGGCGATACCAAGTCCGTCCGGCTCGTATTGGAAATCACGCCCGGATTCCTCGATGCGGCGCGCAAAGCTCCGCCAGTGATTCCCGACTCCGCTCCCAACAAACGGCTCCCAGGAAAAGCTACAACACCGAGAAAAGGCCACACCTAAGAAAATAAGAAAAACAGTCGAAGAGCGCCTTGCGAGACTCTTCTCACAGAGTCGGAAACAACGCTCTCAAAAAGAACTGGCGGGCCAAAGCCCGCCGCTACGAGATTCGCAGATTTCAGTCAAACAATCAGTCGCCAGCAGGAGTGGACTTCATATAGCGCCAGGGATTAATCGGCGCATTGTTCATCCGGACTTCGTAGTGCACGTGCGGACCCGTTGAGCGGCCGCTGATTCCCGTGTAGCCAACCACTTCGCCACGCTTCACACGCGCTCCCGTCACAGCCGAGAACGAGGAAAGGTGGGCGTACCAAGTGGTGATTCCGAAACCATGGTCGATAACCACCAGACGGCCGTAGCCAGCGTGGTTTTCCGCGATGGTGATAATGCCGTCGGCAGTCGCGTGAACCGGAGCCCCATAGTCAGAAGCCACATCCACGCCGGTATGGAACGCGCCCTCGCCACTGAACGGATCCAAGCGCTCTCCGAAGCTGTCCGTAATGTGCCCCATGACCGGCCAGATCGCTGGCGTGTAGGCGGAGTTTGCAAAACTCATCGGGGAGAGCAAATGAAGCCCGCTGCTGGAGATGGCGATCACTGCGGCGTTGCGCTTCAGGAAAGTGTACTGCTCGATAGAGCGGTCAAAAGCATCCTGGGAATCCACGGGGCTATCAGTCTGGTCGAATGCCGCCGGATGATACCGCAGCACCCCATAAGTCATGGCCACTTCCGTCGCAAGGGACTGTAGAGAATCGAGGCGCTGGTTGGTGTCGTTGACGGTGCTCTGCAGTTGCTGGTATTGCTTCTTGAGGGTTTCCTGATCGTGGCGGAGGGCGTTATAGTTCCCGACTTTCCATAGCATGCGCGAATAAGAGCCGACTGCGACTGTCACCGTAATGCTGCCAATCAGCGCCAATACTGCCACTCCGTGCAGTACGTAGGCGGGTACGATGACTTTCCGGAGCTTCCCCGGAGTCGACGCGATATAGAACGTATAGCTCTTACCCCTCATGAACACGGGCCCCCTCAGGCCATTAATCTTGTGTTTGCGGACGAAACACCCTTGTGCCCGCAGGAACCTGCGTTTGAACCAAAATCTGAACCGTGAGCCATGGTTCGCGACCTTCGACATACTAAATACTGTAGAGTTTGACGTCAACCCTGTTTTTAGTACTTTGAAGGACAGGCTGTGCCAACTGTCCCCCTGTCCGACAGGACAGGGGTCGTGAATGGCTAGTACCGGGCCGCCACCTAGGGCCTGGGTTTCAAGGGCCGAACGTAGGAAGTTATACTGTCGCCTTTCCTGCAGATTGGAGTTCTCTCACAACTCTGTGCCGCGGAAACTTCAAAACGAAGACGCAATCCTCAGAAAGATTGCGGACAGCTCCCGCCCGTCGTCAGGCCGGGAAGCTGCGAAATCGGTCCTTCTGGGAATCGGAGATGACGCGGCGCTCTTCCGGCCAAAGCCGGGTCACGAGTTAATTCTCACCTGCGACTGGTTCCTGGAAGGAACGCACTTCTTGCGGGAGAAGCACCACCCGGATTCCGCGGGATGGAAGTGCCTCGCCAGAGCGCTCAGCGACGTTGCCGCGATGGGAGGTATCCCGCGGTGCTTCCTGCTCAGTTTGGCTTTGCCGGAAACGCACACAGGACAGTGGCTGGATCTCTTCCTCGGGGGATTGCGGCGAGCTTCGCGTAGGTTTCGGTGTCTTCTTGCCGGAGGAGACACAACCCGCCATCACGATATCCTAATAGATGTAACCGTTGTCGGCGAGGTGCGAACCGGGAGCGCCATCCTGCGCTCCGGGGCGCGCCCAGGCGATATCCTCTATGTCAGTGGGCGGCTGGGCGAAGCCGAATTGGGTTTGCAGATCGTCCGACAAAGCAGAGGAACGGCAGCCACAAGGAACCCGCTGACGAGAAAGCATCTCTATCCCGAACCGCATCTAGCGCTAGGCCAGTGGTTGGCCCAAGAAGGCTTGCCAACCGCAATGATGGACCTCTCCGACGGACTGTCGACCGACCTAGAGCGGCTGTGCGCTGCAAGCACGGTTGGCGCGCTCCTGGACCAGTCAAAAATTCCGCAGGTGGGAATCCCGGGCCTCGCCCTTCGGGGCGACCATGACCCCTTGCAGTTCGCGTTGCACGGCGGCGATGACTACGAACTGTTGTTTACCGTGCCGCCGCGTAAAGCGAAATTCCTTCCGAAGACTTTTCGAGGCGCGAGTCTCACCGCAATTGGAAAAATCACCGAGAGCCGCGAGTTACTGTTGTTAGAGGAAAATGGCCGCTCCAAACAACTCCTGCCAAGCGGCTGGGACCCCTTCCGAAAAGCTCGGCGCTGAACATCGTCCAAAAATGTAATTCTTCAGAACAGAGTAGCGGTCCGCGAACCTTGACGAGCCATCCGCTGGCGGTTTTTTGCGGTCTAGTGGGTGCTTCCCTTCAATATTCGAGGCGAAAACTCAACTGCGACTCGACCCCCACTACCAGCTGAGTTTCAATCCCATCCTCATGCTTCGCCCCAAGGCCTCGGTCTGCCCGAAGTCCAAAAAGAGCGGCTTGCTTCCGAGAGTTGCAGGCCTCGCGGTGTTCAAGACGTCTCCGAAACCTGCAGCCGTAGGCGTGCTCGGAAACGCCAAGCCGAAGTTTTCCCGATTGAAAAGGTTGAAAATCTCAGCCCGGTATTCCAGGTGCATGCGCTCGGTGACGTGGAACGTCTTTATCACGTCCAAGTCCTGCTGCCAAACGAAAGGCGTACGCAATTTGTTTCGGCCGACCGTCGCAGAGCCGGGTGCAGCTAATGACGCGCCGCTGATCCAGTGTACGTCCGTCCCTGTAACGCATGTACCAGCGTCCGGATTGACAATTCCAGTCGGAGACCAATTCACGCACATGACGGGTGCCATGGCAGGGGGCGTCGTCGAGACCAGCAATCCGCGCGTGTTCAGGGGTGCATTGGCATTACCGATATCCGGCCGATCCGGGGCCGTTTGCCCATCTCCGTTCCGGTCAACACCCGCCTGAATTGTGAAGGGCGCCCCGGTGATGAATTGCGTTACGGGCGACAGGGACCAACCACCCAGAACCTGGCCAAGTATGCCGGCTTTGGGTCCCCGCAGACTCCACACCCCATCTATCACAATCCGGTGACGGCGGTCATTGTCCGAATCACCTCGGTCAACTCTCGGGCTGAATCCGAGAACCTGAGGCAGCGACTGAAAGGAGCTCGCAGTCGAATCAGTCGCGAACACTTCGCTAACCTGATCTATGTAATGGGAAAACGTGTACGAGCCCTCCAACAACAAGGACCCAACTGGCGTCGTCGCGTATTTCCGGCGAACATTCAGTTGCAGGGAATGATAGTTTGAATTGGCGCAGGAACACCTTATCGAGCGTGCCCCTACGGCGTCAACAAACCTCGCCCCGGTTGCGGAATTCACGATCGGATTCATGTCCAGGGTTTCAAATAGCTTGTGTCCCACAGTGCCCACGTAGGCGAGGTCCATGATTGTGCTCCAACCCAGCTCGCGCTGGAACCCAAAGGACCACCGCTGCGTGTATGGATTCCGGATATTCGGGTCAAATAGGCTGCTCTGTGGCGATTTGGCTGTAGGAGGAGTCGCCGTAATCGTTGCAAACTGCGCCTGGAAGTTGGCAGTCCCGCGCGGTACGGAAGCCGAGGTGGTCGAAGTGATCAAGCCTCCCAACGTGTTCGGGGACGATCCCGCGATATTTGATAGAAGATTATTAAACCACGTATCGTAGCTGACTTGATAACCTCCACGCCACACGGTCTTTCCGTTCCCAAAAAGCGACCCCAGCATTCCCGTACCGTAATGCGGAGACCATGCGAACCCGACCACCGGACCTAAGTTGTTCTTGTCCGGGTTCACCTTGTTGGGCTGAGCAAAATTGACGGGATCGTAGTTCGTAAATGCAGGAATCGAGAATACATTCGCTGGCTGGCCGAAATATTCATATCGCAATCCTAAATTCAGCGTCAGCGCCTTGCTGGCCTTGAAATCATCCTGGACGAAATAGGACTGGCGGAAAAGATTCGGGTAATAGATGGAGACCCCAAATTGCCTCTGCGTATTTCCACTCTTGCCGCCAAAGTCGTCAATGAAGTTGGCAAGGCCCGTAACCAATGCCGCGCCCGCGCCGCTGGACCGGTAGCTGAATGATCCGCGCTCGTTAAAGGGCGGGTGCTGCCTGGCGAGCTGCCGCAGGAAGTCCACTCCGAATCGAACCGTATGGCGTCCGAACACCACGGACACCGTGTCCTGATACTGCCAGTTGTTTGCATACCTGAATTGCGGGATATTCGTGGCTAGGCCAAACCCGGTGATCCCTGCAACCGCAAAATTGGCCAGTGTCGAGTGAAATGAGTCAGGCCCCAGGCCAGGGAAATTGAACCCGATCCTTCCGTAGTTAAACCGGAATTCGTTTGTCCATCGCGCATTGAATGTGTATGTGTCTGAGAATACACCGCTCATGGTCTTTCCCGTGAACCCGCGATCGAATCCAGGCATGTTATTGAAGAACGGACTAGAGGTATTGCCGTCATAGAGCCAGCGGAAGCTCATCGACTGTTTCTTCGAAACAATTTGATCGATCCGCACGATATGGTTCGCGTCGAGGATGGACTGTGAAGCCGAACGTAATGCATTTGATACCGTCACGCTCTGACCGGTGCGTAGTGTCCCGTCACAAGTGGTTCCGCCTGGGACGGAGATGCCGATCGTCTGCGAGCTGATCCCATTGCCTGCTAGCCCCCCGAGGGCCTTCAAATATAGCGCTACGTTCGGGCAGCTCGGCGCGAGCGCCTGGAGCACATCGATTCCCGCTGGTCCAGGCACTGGAACTGCCGTAAGCGTCTTGGTTGCCGTCGAAAAAAACCGGTCCCATTGTCCCCCACCAAAGAAAAACGTCTTGTTCGTGCCGTTGTAGAGATGCGGAATGTACACCGGTCCTCCGACGGTAAACGCCGGGATATTCTGGTTGAACTTCGAGGGACCCGTCTGGCCCCCCAGCCTCTCTGAATTGTTGGTGGCGTCGAAAACATTACTGAGGTAAACCTCAGCGAGCGTCCCATGGAGCGCATTCGTCCCAGACTTCGTGATTTGGTTTAATACCACGCCACCTGCGCGGCCGAATTCCGCGCTGAAGTTCGAAGTCTGCACGGAAACTTCCTGAATGGCGTCATTATTATGAATTTGAAACGCCGGTCCAGCTACGGAAATGTCGTTGTTCTCAACTCCGTCGATCATGAAATTGTTTGAACGTGCCCGCTGGCCGTTCACGGAATAGTTGTTGGAGCCGTCGCTAAACTGCGTGGTGCTGGCGTTTTGCACCCCGGGAATCAGCAGCAGGACGTTGATAGAATCTTGATTCTGCAACGGCAGTTGGATGACCTGCTGGTTTTCGAAATTCCCTCCGCGTACGGCCTCCGAGGTTTGCAAAGCGATGGCCCCTGCTTCCACGGTCACCGATTCAGCCGCCGATCCCAGCTCCAGCGGAATATCGAAATTCGCAACCTGGTTCGCTGCGACAGAAAAATCATTTACGTGGGCCTCGCGGAACCCCTGCGCTTTTATCACGAGGTTAAACGTCCCCAGGTTTACGCCATCAAAGCGGTAAACTCCCGCGCCGTTCGTCGTGGTTTCTCGCTGTGCGCTTGTTTCCTTTTGCGTCAGCACCACGGTGGCATTCGGCACTGCCGCACCGGTCGGATCTGTTATTGTTCCGCCGACTGTGCCCTTGCTGGTTTGGGACATGCCGATAGGTATCGTGACCAGTACTATGCAAAAGATAAGGCAAGAAATTGAAGTACGAAATGAGGTCGCCAACCGCGAACACGCAAATCCGTTCATTTCCACCCTCCTTGGAAGTTCCCATGCACGTAGGACATTGCATTGCCTGGCAGAGAGCCGTGTTCCGTTTCACGACTCTCGACGGGATCAAGTACCCAGTTGCTTTGGCAACTCGGTGCAAGAACTACACCAAAACTGCCGGGACATTCTGCTTTTCCAGACTTCTTAGACATCTCGTTTATATGGTTTGAGTTGCAGGTTTATGTTCCTAAGCGGCTAAGCGTCGGGACTTGGAGAATTTAGCTAAATTAATACAAGTTTTTGTATCTTTTGTCCAGATTGCCGTAAGCCGAATAATAAGCGGCACTTACGCCCTCAGTTCCGGGGTTCCCACGCGTAGTCGGCTCATCACGGAGTTCCGTCTTTCGTTACAGTAGCGGAAGTCACGGCGGAGGAGTTGAGGAGTTCTTAATTGCTGGGGGTGACTATGGGAGGGGCCGCCGGCGATTTTTCTTTAGGAGCGGCGGGTTCGTCTTCGGTGGGCGCGGTATCAGGAGTGTCCACATTGACGTGATGCTCGCCAACCTGCTGTTCGAGCGGAACGACGTTCGCAAAATCCATGGCGGGCGTCCCGGTCAGGGCGCCCTGCATGAATCCAAGCCAGATGGGCAAAGCAGCGCGCGCGCCAGTCTCCTTCTTCCCCAGTGAAATCTGCTTGTCGTCGAAGCCCACCCACACGCCGGCGGTAAGCTGCGGCGTATAGCCGACAAACCATGCATCGGTGTAATCCTGTGTCGTTCCCGTCTTGCCGGCGGCGGGACGGCGCAATGCCTTGGCCTGGACGCCGGTGCCAAATTGTATGACCTCCTCGAGCATGGCGGTCATGGTGCGCGCCACGTCGGGCGAAAGCACGTCGTGCACTTCGGGATGCGCTTCCTCTAGCAGCGCGCCGTCATAACTCGTGACGCGCCGAATCATGTGCGGATCGATGCGAATGCCGTCGTTCGGAAAAACCGTGAAGGCGGAGACGTGTTCGAGCAGCTTCATGTCTGCGGCGCCAAGCGCGAGCGGAAGATACGGCGGCAAGGGCGAAGTGGCGTAGTGATACCGAAACGTTTGGCCATATCCACGACCGTATTGATGCCGACTTTTTCCGCGAGTTTTACGGCCGGGACGTTACGCGAACCGGCCAGCGCGCGCCGCAGCGTGATAGTCCCCTCGAATCGTTCATCGTAATTGTGCGGAGAATAGGGCTGGCCGCCGCTAATGGCGGTGAACGGCAAATCGACAATGGTATCGAAAGGTGTCGCGCCTCGTTCCAGTGCGTCGGCATAAACGTAAACCTTGAAGGAACTTCCGACTTGGCGGACGGCCTGCGTGGCGCGGTTGAATTTGGAATCCTCAAAACTGTAACCGCCAACCATAGTCTTGATTTCCCCCGTGGGATTATCGATGGCTAGAAGCGCGCCCTGCGGCCCGGGCTGCTGTTCGAGCTGGACACGCACGGTGTTGTCGCGCAATTCTTGAATCGAGAATTGGGCCAGGTCGCCAACTTTCAGGAGATCGCCGGGTTTTTTGCGCCCGGTCCAGACGAAATCGTTGGCGGAAAGAATTCCGCGGTAAGGCCCGATTTTGATGACGGCGTCTTTGTCCGACACCGAGAGAACAAGGCCGGTGACGTAGCTTCCCTTCTCAATCGCATGCCGCCAATCGTCATCCTCGTAAGAATCCAGTTTGCCGAGATTGTCGCGTAGCACGTTGGGAAGGTTGCCCTTCCAGCCGTGGCGCCGTTCGTAACTGTGCAGACCATCGCGCAAAGCCTGGTTCGCGACGCGTTGCATGTTGATATTCAGCGTGGTGTAAACACGCAAGCCGCGCTCGTGGACAGCCGACGTTCCATACGTCGCTTCAAGATACTTCCGAATCTCCTCGAAGAAATACGGCGCAAGGTCGTTGCGCGGATACTGAATGTGCAGACTGAGCGGAGATTTTCTGGCGTTGCTTTCCTCCGTCGGCGAGATCTTGCCTTCTTCTTCCATGCGATGGATCACTAGGTTGCGGCGGCTAAGAGCGGCTTCGGGATTCGAAAGCGGAGAGAATTTCGGGCCGTTGACCATGCCGGCAAGCAGCGCGGCCTCCTGAAGTTTCAGGTCCGTGACCGGCTTGCCGAAATAAAACTGCGCGGCGGCGGCAAAGCCATAATTCCCGTGCGCCAAATAGACTTGATTCGCGTACATCGTGAAGATTTGCGGTTTCGTATAGCGCCGTTCGATCTGCAGCGCGAGAAGAATTTCCTGCATCTTGCGGCGAAAGCTGCGGTCGCTGCGGTCGAGGAATAGATTGCCGGCAAGCTGCATGCTGATGGTGCTGGCCCCGCCGGTGATCTTGCGCTTGACGAGATTCCGGACCGCGGCGCTGAACATGCGCGGAAAATCGATGCCCCAGTGTTCTTCGAAATGCTGGTCCTCGATAGCGGTGACGGCGGTGTATAGCACTCTGGGGCATTGCTCGTAGGTCATCAAGATGCGGCGCTGCAGCGCGAAGCTGCCGGCGAGTTGGCCATCATCCGCGTAGACTTCCGTCACCACGTCCGGCCTGTAAGTTTCCAGAGCGCGAATTTCCGGCAGATCGCTGGCGTAAACGAACAGCAAGCCGCAGCCGGCGCCCAGCGCGATCGCACAAAGTACGAGAAAAGCCAGCGCCACGCGGTCAATCAGTTTCCAGCCGCGCAGGCGCAATGTAATCGGTGGCAGGCTCAGCATTAAACAAATATTTTATCGCAGAAATCGAACATTCGGCCGGGAAGTGTCACGGCAGTGCTTCGTAATATTTTTCTCCGGCGCAGGAGCGGCAAAGAGTGCGGTCGCCCTTCACGACCTCGCGCTTGAAATTGATTCCTTCGCCGCATTGCGCGCAGACAACGCGGGGGCCTTTGAAACCGGGCAAATCTTCCGGCTGCACTTCGATTTTTACCCGTTGCTTGTCGAAAAGAATCTCGTCGGAAAGTTGCGCGTAAGCCTTTTGCTGGCCCGCGTCCTTGCCAAGTTCGGGGAACATTTCGCGCGCGGCCTGCTTGGAAGATTCTTTGGCCGCGATGCGAACGGCTCGGCCGGTCTGGAGATCGACAAAAGTGGCGGCGACTTTGCCCCAGTCGCGGAATTTCAAGGCACGCTTGCCGAGGCGGCAGTTGGCGACGAGCGCCACGGCATCCGTCACACAGCGATCGATTTCGACATACGTGACGATGCGTTTGCGGTCAGCGATGGCGTCGTCGATGCCGAGTTCGCGCAATCCGAGCATCGCCAGCCGCACGCCGAGGACTTGTCCAGCGCAGAGGTGGCCGTGGGCCACAGTGGCAAGATCAAGGTATTCAGCAAGAGTTTTCATGGCAGCAAGGACAGCTCAAACTTTCTCCGGGGCGGACCAGGGATGAGGCTGGCGCGCCTCGATGAACGCCAGGATGGTCATCAGAACAGCGAGAGCCGCGAGAGCGCCATCGCGTACGACGGTCATGCCCGTGAGCGGTTCGGGCGTGGCGAAGCAGCCGCAGTTGATGTCCATGTGCAAAAGATAGGCGCGCGAAACCGCGCCGAGAAACCCAAGCATGATCAGCGTGATCAGCGAAGCCCAGATGCGCAGCTGCCAGCCGATGAGCAGAAGCAGACCAAGGATAAGTTCGGTGAAGGGCAACGTGTGCGCGACAAAATCCACCGCCGCGGGCGAGAGCATCTTGTACGATTCCACCTGCTGCCCAAATGTGGAAAGATTTGTGGAGACGGAAAATTTCAGTATGAACATCGGCCACAAGTGCGTGTTGGGAAAAAAAATCTTGGAGATGCCCGCGTACACAAAGATTCCGCCAAGGACCAGTCGGCAGATCCAGAGGATCGCTGTGCGTAGATTGGATGGGCTGGATTGCATCATGGATTTCGAAAGGCTTCACAAAAAAAACCAAGTTCATTTTTGGGACAGAAGCTGATCAAGAAACGTCTTAAGAGTGTCGTAAGTCATGACTCCGGAATACGGAAAGGTCTGGCCTTTGCAATGAAAGATCGTCGTCGGCGTCTGGTTGACCCGGTAGGTCTGGCCAAGGGCGTAATCCTTGTCAATCATGGGATCTACGGTGCTGCCCTTCACGAGCGCGCGAACCTTGGCCATTTCCGTGGGCGAGAGAACAGCGGCGACGGTGCCGTCCACGTCACCACTCTGCTCCCACTTTTCCTGATTCTGGAAGAGCGCTTGTTCCACGGCCTCCACCTTGCCGATCTGCGCGGCGGCGCGTGCGTAGCGCGCGGCAACCCGTGAGTGCGCGTGCATCGGAAGGGGAAAATCGCGGTGAATCAGATAGACCTTGCCGGTGCTCACGTAATCGTCCATAAGTCGGCGATTGGTGGTCATGAAGAGAGTCTTGCAGGCAGGGCACTGATAATCGCTGAAGGTCTCCATCGTCACCGGGGCACTCTTCGAGCCGAAGGCCTTATGCGGGTCTACGTCGGGGAGAGCGGCGGCGGACTGTGGCGCGGGCGGAAGCGGGGCCGCTTTCGCCTCGACCACCGGCGCAGGAATCACAGATGGATCTGACTTCGCACGCGTGGCAACGGTTTCCGCGGGCGGTCGCTCCAACGGTCGAGTCGCGGGCGAAACCGGCTCAGGGATCTTGTGCAGAGACGGCAAGAACAGAGCAATTAGGCCAATCATGCCTAAGCTGAGAATCCCTGCCAAAATGCGCCGACGGTTCACAAGATCCTCCGACGTAATCCGAACGATTCACCCTTAGCGGGAGACGAAACTGAATTCTACCTCGAAACGGCGAGAATGTGAGGTAGTGGTGGCCTGATGGTCAAGTGCGCTGCGAAAGGCATAGCTCCGGCCACCGCTCTACAGATTTGTTGCGGCCGCGGCAGAAAGCGTTGCGCGGTGAGCGGCGCCGGTCAGTCTGGTCAACTAGGCCCGCCGAACGCGATAGATTATTAGGAGCGGAGAACGACTTCTCGACCCGGTCTGAGAGCTGCAAAGCTGTGCCGTAACAGACAGAAAATGAAATACATACACTATGCTATAAGAAAACTTGACAAAGATACACTCAACATATATACTCCCTTTCGAGCGAGGCTTGGAACGCGAGGACTGAGCTAGATTCGCGTTGGTTTCAGCAAGATGCGGGCGAACGGAATTATCGAAAGATTTCAGGAGGAAAGGCAGCAATGAGCAAGATTATCGGAATTGACCTCGGAACGACGAACTCGGTCGTGGCCGTGATGCAGGGCGGCGAACCGGTAGTCATCCCGAATCAGGAAGGCACGCGGACGACGCCGTCCGTGGTGGCCATCACCAAGACCGGCGAACGGCTTGTCGGACAAGTGGCAAAACGGCAGGCGGTGACGAATCCGGAGAATACGGTGTATTCGATCAAGCGCTTTATGGGCCGGCGCTACGACGAAGTCGCGGAAGAAATGAAACGCGTGCCGTATAAGGTGGTGAAAGGATCGCACGACGACGCGCGCGTTGAGATTATGGGCAAGGCGTACAGTCCACCGGAAATTTCCGCGATGATCCTCGGAAAATTGAAGGCGGCCGCGGAGGATTTTCTCGGCGAAAAGGTCGCGAAGGCGGTGATCACCGTCCCGGCGTATTTCAACGATGCGCAGCGGCAAGCCACCAAGCAAGCGGGGGAGATTGCCGGCATGGAGGTCGTCCGCATAATCAATGAGCCGACGGCCGCGGCGCTAGCCTACGGATTGGACAAGAAGAGCGACGAGACGATTGCGGTGTACGACTTTGGCGGCGGCACGTTTGACATCTCCGTGTTGGAAGTCGGCGCCGGCGTCGTGGAAGTGAAGTCCACGAATGGCGACACGCACCTGGGCGGCGACGACGTTGACCAGCGAATCGTGGACTGGCTGATCAGTGAGTTCAAGAAAAAGAACAACATCGACCTGAGCAAGGACAAGATGGCGCTGCAGCGGCTGAAGGATGCCGCGGAAAAAGCCAAGATTGAACTTTCCCAGATGATGGAGACGGAGATCAACCTGCCGTTCATCACCGCGGGAGCCAGCGGGCCCATTCATATGGAAGAGAAGCTCACGCGCACGCGGCTCGAACAAATGATGAACGACCTGTTGGAACGCTCCATGAAGCCGATGAAGCAGGCGCTGGAAGACGCAAAGCTGTCGCCCAACGACATCCAGGAAGTAGTCCTCGTGGGCGGCTCGACGCGCATCCCGAAGGTGCAGCAACTGGTTCGCAACTTCTTCGGCGGGAAAGAGCCCCACAAGGGCGTAAACCCCGATGCAGTAGTGGCGGTGGGCGCGGCGATTCAGGGCGCGGTGCTGGCCGGGGACGTAAAGGACATTCTGCTGCTGGACGTGACGCCTCTTTCGCTGGGCGTGGAAACGCTCGGCGGGGTGATGACCGTGCAGATTCCGCGGAACACCACGATTCCGACACGCAAGGTCGAGACGTATTCGACGGCGGCGGACAATCAGCCGGGCGTGGAAATCCACGTCTTACAGGGAGAACGGAAATTTGCGAAGGACAACCGTTCGCTGGGTACCTTCAAGCTCGACGGGATTCCTCCCGCTCCGCGAGGAACGCCGCAGATCGAGGTCACCTTTGACATTGACGCGAACGGCATCCTGAACGTGAGCGCGAAGGACAAAGCCACCAACAAAGAGCAGAAGATCACCATCACCGCATCAAGCGGCTTGAGCAAGGAAGAGGCCGAAAAGATGCGGGTAGAGGCCGAATCGCACTCGGAAGATGACCGCCGCCGGATGGAAGAGGTCGAAGCGCGCAACAGCCTGGATGGTGTTGTGTATCAGGCCGAGAAGATGATCCGCGAGAACCGCGAGAAGATCGCGGAAGCAGACGTGAAGAAGGCCGAAGAGGCCATCGAAGACGCGAAGAAAGCCGTCAATGAAGGTGGCGTTCCGCGGCTGCGAGCGGCCAAGGAGAACGTCGAGCGTTCGCTGCACAAGATCGCCGAAGATCTCTACAAGACGGCGCAAGCAACTGGGCAGGCCAGCGCAGCGGCAGGCGCGGGAGGCGGGAATTCGTCGGGGTCGGGCGGCGCGCAGGAGAAGAAGCCCGGCGACGTGATCGACGCCGAGTACGTGGACGTGGACGAATCGAAGCGTCCGAACTAAGTTGCAGTAGTGAAGGCAGGGGCGCAGCCCACCGTGGCAAGCGCCCCTGCAATTGTGTTCTCAGTGCTAAAGATGCCAACAACAACGAAACCGGACTATTACGAACTGCTGGGAGTGCCGCGAAAAGCGAGCGCCAAGGATATTCGCTCGGCATTTCGCAAGCTGGCGCGGAAATATCACCCCGATCTGAATCCGGGCGACAAATCGGCGGAAGAAAAATTCAAGCAGTTGCAGGAAGCCTACGACGTCCTCTCCGATTCCAAAAAGCGGCAGATGTACGACCAGTATGGCTCCTACAGCGACAACCTGCCCCCGGGCGGACCAGGCGGTGCCAACCCCCACGGAGGGGAGCAGGACGTCAACTTTGATTTTGACGGATTTGACTTTGGAGGCGGGTCCGGCGCAGCAGGCGGTGGAGCCAGCTTCCGCGATCTTTTCACCCAGTTTTTTAGCGGCGGGCGCCGTGGCGCTGCAATGGAGCCTGAGCATGAACCCGGTGGCGACCTGGAATATCAGATCGAGATTGATTTCTGGGATGCCGTGCGCGGCGCGGTGAAGAAGCTTTCCATCACGCGGCTGGATACCTGCGAGACATGCCACGGCACCGGCGCCGTAGGCACGCCGCAAACTTGCAACGTGTGCGGAGGCGCCGGCACAATCCAGCAGGCCGCGGGCAAAATGAAATTCAATGTGCCCTGCACGCGCTG
>WNFP01002250.1_pt1 | contig 15389 bp, 13 predicted proteins | sample 5400201 | NCBI WGS metagenome assembly WNFP01 (sample SAMN13153355, study PRJNA577476) | soil metagenome | isolation source: 115 cm saprolite under Madrone tree | place: USA:California | collected 2016-06-14
TCCTTCTTCTGTTCCCGTCTGCCTCGCAAGCTTGGAAGAACCCCGCGCTAGTGAGAGAACGCTTACGGAGAATATCAGTCCCCACGGAGCGCGTGTAATCAGCAAGCGGTCTTGGCAGTCTGGTGAAGAATCGCTTGTTACGCCTTTAACGGGGGAATTTCCGCAAGTCGGAAGAGTGATTTACTGTTTGCAGAGAACAGGGGACCGCTTTTCTGTGGGCGTAGAATTCCCAGACCGCACGGTTAAATGGGGCGAGCATTGCAGGGCCTAGCGTAGTCGAACCTGCCGCCGTGAACGCCGAAGTGCCGAGCAGAATTCCTGGCAAAGAGTACGGGCGTTCGATCTTTAACTCGCCTGCGAGTTCGGCTGCCTCCTCCAAATTCGCCATCGGGAAGAGAGTCGGGTTGTGAATTGATTCTACTTTGGGACGCTTTGGGTTCACGCCCTCCAAACAAAATGGGACACACTCCCTCCTTCGCGGGAGGAAGCACATGTACGCGAGCCTTATGGCGTGGTGGGTGAGGGCCGACGGTTACTTCTTACTGCTCAGCTTCGACAGCTCGGCGATGCTTGCCTTATCGTCATAAATCCCGGCGGCAACCACGTAGGAAGTACCTTTGGCACTCAACAGATAAGTCAGCTTGCGTGACCCCTCCTTCTCACCGGGCTTCGCCCACCAATATTCGATCCAGACGCCGGAAGGCTTCTTCGCTGCAGCGCACCAACCCTCCGGGAGGACGCTCTTCCCCCTGGTGTCCTTGATCGACAAGCTGTCCTGGCCAACTAACTCCGGCTTGAGAGGATGAGCCGCCATGACGTTCTTGTCGCAGTCTTCGACGAAGATATAGGTGTCTTTCCACACCCATGGACTCTGCTTCTGGTTGAACGGTGCCAAGTCACCCGTCTTCGACAGGGCGCTGGCCGCTTCCTTTACCTTGGCGACGACCTCCTGAGCGGTTGCCTTGTCCTGGCTCACGGCGACACTGGGTAGGGCAACGATCAGGAAAGCCACTGCCAGAACGACGAGGATTTTGCTGCTTCTCATACACACCCTCCTTCTCAATTCTGTGATGAATGTCCTATTTGTCCCAAGGCTTCGCGAGCATACACCCCCATCGCCCCTGCGCGATACTCTGAAATCATTTTCAATGGGAGCCCTCACGACGCCCAACCTGGAGGTTAAGTCCTTTTATATTGCGTCGCATTACCGGATAACTTAGCCTCACCGGATTCATTCAGTCTGCAAATGTTCGCCGCCTTCGCGGTCAGTTGTCAACCCGATTACCTAGCTCTGGCTGGCAGCTTAACAGGATGCCCCTGAACGTGAGAGGATACCGGCCCGGAGGATTCATGAACATCTTGGCGGCATTGAGGCAGGCAGAAGCGAAGCTAAAGAAGCAGGCGGATAAGGTGCGGCAACAGTTGCAGGCGCTGCGTGCAGCGAGGAAGATTCTGGGCCGTGAAGTAGGAAGCGGCGGTAAACCGATTGGCAAGAAGAAACGGGTTGGCAAGAAGAAAAGGAAAATGTCTGCCGCCGCAAGAGCGAAGATTGGGAAGGCAACAAAAGAGCGGTGGGCAAAGTTCCGGGCAGCGAAGGCGAAGGGGAAACACTAAACCTCTAATTTTACACAGGGCCAGCTTTGAGAATCCGAAGCTGCACTCTGTCAGAATTTCCGCATCTAAGCAAACAAACCACATCGAAAGAGATGCTGTCTTTGATGCCCTAAAAGAAGCAGTGCGGCAAGCACAACAGACGGTCACAGAGAAACATACGAAGGCAACAAGAAGTGCTCACCGAGACGCACTCTATAAACACGTCCTACTTGGGTGTGCCTTGGCGGCAACACATTCGAGAGACGCACTTGGGTATTTCAACCCAGGTTCTGTCGCGGGTCCGCTGTCAAACATATTGAATCGAACAGTTCCCATAGCTGCGTTCAGCCATCATCTAAGCGAGTTTTGCTCAGTCAAACGTGCAGAAGTTCTTGAACGTACTGGCCAACAACGAAATTACAGGTTTCGGTTTAGAGACCCTTTGCTCGTACCGTACGTTCTGATGGATGCGATGAATACAGAATTGATTAGCAGAACAGACCTCGCGGACATGCTCGGGCAGGAGTTTTAAGCACCGCGCCGCGATCATCAAGAGCAGGCGGATTTCGGCGTCGCTGCCACAGCTTCTAAACCGCAGACGGCCTGATTTTTACCCCGGCTGGCAGACGCGCCGGATGCGATTCAAATGGTGGGGCTGGCGAGGTTCGAACTCGCGACCTAAGGTTTAGGAAACCTTCGCTCTATCCATCTGAGCTACAGCCCCATTATTTTATATTGTACCCGGATTTGTACCCAAATCTGTACCCAACCCAGGCTCTTTTGGGTACAAATACGCCGAGTTACGCCTACTGTCCGCTTGCTAAGTCCTTGATTCTACGCGAAGGCTATCGATAACAGGCATTTTAGGAAACCGTTGCTCTATCCATCTGAGCTACAGCCCCACTTCTTCATTGTAATACTTCTCACGCTTTTCAGTTCCGTCTGTGTTCGTCACGGGGATGGCCGAGTCGCCCCCGGCGTAGCCGCCGGATCCGATTTCAACCCCGGAGCGATCTTAGTGATGCGCAGGCTGTGAAAGATCGTCGGCCAGTATTCCCGGAGCGCGTTGCTGGCGGTGTTTAAGCCGATCCGTATTCCGTAGCGCTGAAAGGTCCGGCCCGCCGTTTGTTCTTTCACCGGCAGATAGCCGGTCGCCAGGCTCTCGGCCAGCAGCGGGCCCAGGATTCCCGGCCAATTGGCCGCATCTCTGCCATCATCTTTGCGCGAAACCACAATGCGGCTAAGCGCGTAGCCGATGCGGTGTCCAGCGCCTCCGTGCAGCGTCACAAAGTATCGCGGATCACGGCGCAGCAGAGACGCAATGAGAAACGTTCCGAAAAAATTGTTCGACGCGGCCGTGGCCATCGAAGAACCAAAACGCTTTCCGTACCCTCCTAGTTCCTGGCCATACTCCTCCAGCGAATTCTGCGCCTGGCCGATCCCCGCCCCGAAGGCCGAGCTGAGAAAACGGGAAGGCGCGACGCTCTCATCCGCAAAAAGTTCGAACTTCTGTTTGTTGCTCAGCGCGCCCACGCTGGTGGCTATATTGGGAAAGAAAATAGACCGCCGGCCGAGAACCTCGATGGTTGTATTGTAGGGATTTTGGTGCTTCTGAGGCGTGCTTTCCTGTTTTGCCGCCGGCGCATCGGGAAGGTCTCGCGGCTTCGGCTCCTGCTGCGCCGCAGCCGTTGCAGCAACGCCCAACAGCAGTGCAATCAGCTGCAAAGCAGGTGAGCGGTCCCGCATCCACTCATCCTAACATGAACCCAAATCTCATTCTTTCAGCCGCGACTCCACGCGCAGAATTTGCGCCCGAGGTTCTTGGTCTTGCGCAGGCCGGCCGCGGTTGCACTTTCAGGCAGTCGAGGACCGCGCGATCCGGAAACCATAGTCCGCGTATTGGAACTCCGGCGGAATGCTGGAACGCGCCGCCGTGCGCGTGACCTTAATATGATGCCGCCACGAGCCCCCGCGCGAGGCCCGCCGGCTGCCGCTCTTCGGTCCCAGCGGATTTCGTTCCGGCGAGCGCTCGTAGTAACCGCCGTCGTACCAGTCGGCGCACCATTCATGGACGTTGTCGCCGAGGTTGTAGAGCCCATAAGCATTCGGCGGATACAAGCCCACGGGCTCGGGTCCCACCTTCCACCGCTTGTGGTAATCGGGAACCATCTCAGGAGGCGCATCTCCCCACGGGTATAAAGAGCCCTCCGCGCCGCCGCGAGCCGCACGCTCCCATTCGGCTTCGCTCGGCAAACGATAGCCTTTGCCGGTCGCGCCGCTCAGCCAGTCGCAGTAACTCGCAGCCTCGCGCCACGACACCGCCACCACTGGCATCTGCGGATGTTGGAAGTTTGCATCACTCCAGCAGGGCGGCGGCGCACAACCTGTCGCCGCAAGGAAGCACTCGTATTCCGCGTTCGTCACCTGGTAAGCCGCAAGCTCAAACGTATCCACCCACACACGATGCACCGGCTTCTCATCATCGCGCCCGTTCTCGCAACCCATCCCAAACCAACCCTCCGGGATGCGCACCATCTCCGGCTCGATGACCGCACCCTGCGCCCCGCTCAACTTTGCCTCACTCATCCTCGACGGCGCCGCCATGGTTCTTCCCTATTTCCCCCACATGCGGAAACCGCCGAGGAAGGCATTTTCATTGCTTCCAAGCCGGGTGCCGGCAGGCAGCTTCTTCAATTTCTTGCTGTTTCCCCCGCCCAGGACGACGTAATCGGCTTCCAGAGCGTCCTTTAGTTTCTTTGCAACTGTCGCAACGTGCGCACGCCATTTTCTTTTCCCCAATCGTTCGAGGCCGCGCTCGCCGAGATAGTCTTCGTAGGTTTTCCCGTTTTTGTAGCTGAGGTGTGCCAGCTCCATCGGCTGCAGCATTCCATCCACAATCATCGCCGACCCCAGCCCCGTGCCAAGTCCTAGAAACAGCATGCGCCCGCCCTTATAGCTTCCGAGCGCCTGCATGGCGGCGTCGTTGAGTATCTTTACAGGGCGGCCAAAAGCCTTGCTGAAGTTGAATCGCATCCACCCGCCTCCCAGGTTATGGGGCTCGCGAAGTGGGTGTCCGTTAATGATTGGACCGGGATATCCCAAGGACACCCGGTCGAACTTCCAATCTTTGACGCACACTTTCACTTCGCGGACCATCTTGCCCGCCGTCATGGCGGGACCGGAGGGAATTTTGCGTGGCTCTTTTTGCCCGGTCGCCAGCAGCTTGATGTTCGTGCCGCCGGCGTCGATAACGAGAACTTTGGGAGTTTTCCCGGCTTGCGCACTTTTCATAGCTGTTGCTCCCATGCTCCCACGAGGGTATGGTTTTTTCTCCTCCATCGGCAAGGAAATTCTAGAGTTGGCATTCAAAACCATTTGAAAATCTGTTGGTTGCAGGAGCCCGCTTGTTAGATGCCTGAGAGATTATAAGTAGCCTTGCGATGACAACTTAAGTGGAGAGCTGGCGCCACTCAATTCGACATTTGTAATCACAATCGACGGGAGGGTTTTTCCTTGCGAATACAATCATTGAGGGTAGCCGACGCGGCGCACCAGGTCTTGAAAGCGCGGGTCAGAGCGGAGATTGTCGATCCGTAAGTCAGCTTTGATGTGCCAGGAGATATCCAAAGATCTCTCCTGGTAAGCTTTTTCTAAGAACTCAAACGCTTTGTCCTTCTTGCCAAGTCCAGCGTGGATCGTTGCGATCATATACGGCGAAACATAGCCACTTTTCGATTTTCGCTCGAAGTCATGAAGGATCTTCTCCGCTTCGGCTCTTCTGCCGATCGCCGCAAACGCGTGCGCAAGCGAAGCGGTGGCATCCTGATCGCCATTCGACATCTCAATTGCCTTCTGATACTCAGAGATCGCTTCCAGTAGTTTTCCTGTACCTTCATAGCCGACACCGAGAGTATAGTGTTCGACCCATTCATTCGGATAAGAAACCACTCCCCTGCGGCTGGCTTCAACCAAACTTTGGTAATCCCGCAGCTGATAGTAGGCCGCTGATTCGGCCATAGCGGAGCTGGGACCAGGATCCAACTCGCTGCTCTTGGCGATCTCAGCCAGAGCCTCGGCGCGCCGGCCAATAAAACTGAGATAGACTGCGCGATCCTCATGAGCGCAACTGTAACTGGGGGCCAGAGCAATGGCGTGGTTGAACTCTTGTTCGGCAGCGTTCCAGTTCCACTCAGCCCGCCAACTCAGTAAGCCAAGGGTATCGTGGGCTTCGCCTATGCTGTCGTCTAGTTCCAGGGCTTTGCGTAAGGCTTCCTTCGCAGGTCTAAAGGCACCCTCTGGCGATAACTGACGGAAGAACGCCAAATAGACGTAAGAATCTGCCAGCCCCGAGTACGCCAGCGCAAAGCCAGGATCCTTTCCGATGGATTCTTCGAAGTAGCTCTTCGCGGTATTCAGTGGCTGCTCCGTCGTAAACTGGTTTGATAGGTAATAACGGCCCCTGAGATAAGCTTCGTAGGCGTCCGGATTCACAGAACCAGCCGAGCGGAATCGGGCCTGCTGCTGGGGAGTTAACTGTGCCCGGACTTGCAGCGCTATCGCCTGCGCCACCTCATTCTGTAACCTGAGGACATCGTCCAGATCCCGCTCATACGCTTCTGCCCAGAGGTGCTTATCTGTAGGTGCATAGAGTAGTTGGGCCGTGATTCGCACGCGGTTCCCCGACCGCATGACAGATCCTTCGACTATGCCGTCCACGTTCAATTCCTTTGCAATCTCCGGCAGACCCTTCTTTGTTCTTTTGTAACGCATCACGGAAGTTCGGGAGATCACACGCAGGGCGCTTACCTTGGCAAGGTCCGTGATCAGCTCCTCCGTCATGCCATCCGCGAAATATTCCTGTGAGGGATCGCCAGATAGGTTCTCGAGTGGTAGTACCGCGATGGAACGTAAGCGGGGAGCTGCACTTGTCGGACGCGAGACCGCCCGCACCAGCCAGAAAGCTGACCCAGTGGCGGCAAGAATCAACAGCGTGAGCGCAAGGGCTGCACGTGTCTTGCTGTGCCGCGCGGTTGGCGGCGCGACTGCCACCCCTTCAGGTGTTTTGTTGCCATTTGCTTCCGAAATCCGGGGCGCCCGGACTTCCTCCACAGGCGCAATGAATCTGTATCCGCGACGCGGCAGCGTCTCGATGTACCGGGGTGTCTCCGCTGAATCACCCAGAACTTCGCGAATACGCCCAATGGCGTTGTGGAGGCTGTGGTCGAAGTCCACAAAGGTATCGGCCGGCCAGAGCTGGCTGCTTAATTCCTCGCGAGTCACAAGATTGCCGGCAGACTCCAGCAATATGGCAAGGAGCTGCAAAGGTTGACCTTGCAGACGCAGCTTTACCCCTCGTTTGCGCAATTCACCGGCACGCAAATCGAGTTCATAAAGGTCGAAGCGCAGCACGCGCGCTGCTGTGGTGGAGGCCAACATCCAAGCTTCCCGGGACTGCGCACAGCGTATCACAATTCTTGCTCTGCGGAGTCCTGTGTGCACGAGCGGCGAAGCCCCATCTCTTCATTAGGTTACGGATGGAGAAAACTTTGGGAACAGATAGGGGCGCCAAGGATTGACACTTTCGCCTTTCCCAACGAAAGTTGCCGCTGTTTTTGCGCTCGAGACTCAGTAATCGACGGCCATGCACATCACCAGCCGCCGGCGCTTTCCCGAGCGAATTCCCGAACAAGAACGAAGGAGACCCATGATGAAAATTACCGTAACGAAGTTCGGCTTACTCGCTGGCGGTTTGATGTTCGCTGGCGGTTTAATGTTCGCCGGAGGGACGCAGGAAGATGCTCCACCAAGTGTCGCCCAGGTGGTGGCCTTGGACGAATGCGATCCGGTCACCTTCAATGCCGCCCTTGGGCCTGATTTCTGCCGGAACGTCACGCTTGGAGCATTCACGAAGTTGTCCGACTTATTTGCAAAGGCAGCTGCTGGAACTCCGGACCCGGGCTGGGACTTCGAACCTGACACCGTCAACATCAAGAAAGGAACCATTCTTAACGTTCTTGACCAGGGCGGCGAGCCTCACACCTTCACCGAGGTGGCGCAGTTTGGTGGCGGCTTTCTGCCGGTGCTCAATGCGCCAGGTGAGGACACAGTTCCCGAATGTGCCGGCGGCTTTTCAAACGTCGCAGTGGCCAAGACCCGAATCCTTCAAGGCAGCCAGCGCCAGATTACGGGTCTGTCGAAAGGTGAACATCTTTTTGAGTGCTGCATCCATCCTTGGATGCGCGTAAAAGTCGAGGTGAAATGACCCGCGGCACGCAATAGGAAGAGACCGCGAGCCGGGCGCTGAAGAACCAGATATCGCGGAGGAACGGCTGACAGATCGCACGCCGGCGAATCATCTGCCTTGATTCGTCAGGCAAGGCGCTCCGCCAACGCGTTTTTCCGCTGATTCCTACGACAAAGCGATTTGCCTTTCACGTGCGGGTCGGTCCAAATTGACTGAACTTACAGCCCGGGGACATCCAGAAAAATGGCATGAAACTTGTCTGTTCGCAGACGCGAGGCGGCTTTCGTGCTGTCGGTGAGAGAGACCGCCTCGCGTCCCCGCCGAGCACAGGATTTCCCGAATGAGTTCCCAGGTGGGAGCGTCGTCGTCAACGACAAGAACCTGTGCAGACACGTTAGCGTTCCTCGGGTGGCCCATTGATTCCGGCGTGACCGCGGGACAATAGGGAAGCTAGGAATTCGGCCGAGATACGGCACGATCTTGTAGCCAGTGACTCAATTGTTCTCTAAGCCCTTCAAAATTGATGGGTTTCGAGAAGCACGCTCTGCAGCCAGCCTGCAGCATCCGTTCTTGCTCGGCCACCAATGCATGTGCCGTCACGGCAATCACGGGGACCTCACGGATGTCCGGTTTTTGGCGCATCCAAGCGAGGAGGTCGAGGCCGTTTTCGTCGCCGAGATTGATATCGAGCAAGACGGCATCGGGAATCCGCTTCGCAAAAACCTCGTAACTGGCCTTCAAGTCTGCCGAACACCAGACTTCGTAACCCTCCATTTCGAGCCAATCACGAAGCAGTTCGCGGTTGAGTTGATTGTCTTCGACGACGAGGATGCAATGTTTCAAGCGTTCTCCAAAGACGGGGAGGTCACCACCCGCTCTAATTGCTTAATCAATGGCTCTCGCCAGGCATTCTGCTTCCGGAAAAGGGATTCGGCATGCGCGCGGAGGTACTTGTCTTCCTCCTTGGTTAGATCCTTGCTCGTTAGCACAAACACGGAAAGATCGGCGGTGCGAGGATTGGAACGCCATTCGGCGAGCAATTCAAAACCGCTCATCTTGGGGAGCACTAAATCAAGAATTACCAGTTCGGGTAGGGACTGAGCCACGCTCACACGGGCCTGTTCACCGTCCGCCGCAGTACTTACAGCGTAGCCATATCCTTTAAGCAACTCGACAATCATCTCGAGTGTGGACACATCGTCTTCCACGACCAAAATGGTCCTTGCTGGCGCCGCGCCCCCGCGAGACCGGAGGCAGCGTTCCACGGCAGCCAGCAACGTCGCCTTGTCCACCGGTTTAATCAAATACTCGTCGGCGCCGAGAGCAGTTCCAACGCCAGGCTGATCCACGATGGTCACCACGATGACGGGGATCTTGGACGTGCGCGGGTCATTTTTCAATTGCAGCAGGACCTCAAGCCCATGGACCGGCTGCATGAGGAGATCCAGAGTGACTGCATCCGGCTGGAGTTCCGCGGCCATATCCCTTGCGCGTTCCGGCTTGTCACATCTCAAGGTCTCATAGCCTGAAGACGCGAGTTGCGATTGGATGAGTTGCCCCGTGGCCGCATTATCCTCAATGATCAGAATCCGTGGGGCATTGCGCGCCCTTGGCACGGGTGTGGACGTCTGAATGGTTTGATTCGGAGTGCTGGCAATGAGGGGAAGCGAAAAATAGAAACAGGCACCCTCGCTGGGCCGGCTTTCAATCCCTAGTTTGCTGCCATGCAGCTCGACGAGGCGCGAAGTTATGGCTAGTCCCAAGCCGGTGCCCTCGGTGGCGCTACCCGTTTCGGTAAGGCGGAAGAACGCTTCGAAGATTCGCTGTTGTTGTTCTGCTGGAATTCCGGGGCCATTGTCGCGCACTTCCACCCTGACTTGGTCGTCGACTTGATGCGCGACGAGTTCGATGCGGCCACTTTCCGGCGTGAACTTGATCGCGTTGCCGGCAAGGTTCATAAGCACCTGCTTAAATCGCATGGCGTCGGCATGAACTTGCAGATTGGGCTCAACTTGTTGGAGTAATGCTTGCGATTTCTTTTCCGCCAGTGGGTAAAGAGCGCTGATCACTTCGGAAAACGCCGAGGCCACCGTCACATCCTCGCGGGCGAGCTCCATTCGGCCCGCTTCGATTTTGGAAAGGTCAAGGATGTCGCTGATTAGTTTGAGAAGGTGTTTCCCGCCGGTGTGTATGTGAGCGACGTAGCGTTGCTGGCGATCGTTCAACGGGCCGTAACGCTCATCGGCAAGCAGGTCGGAAAAACCCAGAACAGCATTCAACGGCGTGCGCAGCTCGTGGCTCATGGTGGAGAGGAACTGATCCTTGAACCTACTGCCGCGCTCAACTTCCTCTTTCGCAAGGAGGATGGAATGAGAAAACTCTTCAACCTCCTTCTTGGCAGCTTCAAGCTCCGCAGTGCGTTCCTGAACGCGCTGCTCCAGCTCATCATGGGCTTTTCGCAAAGCTTTCTCGCTCTGCTGGATCTGCGTCAACATCTCATTGAAGGCCTCGATAAGGATAGCCAACTCGGCAGGGCTGCGGATAGACGCTGCCCGAACCGAATAGTTCTTATCTCGAGAAACAACCTTTGCAATTTTGCTCAAATTCACGATGGGTTCGGCAACGGCTCTGCGAAAGATCGATGAGATCAGTAAGGCCGCCAACAGACATGCTGAGAGGACGATGGCAGCGATTATCGCGTATCGCTGTAAGCGGCCGCGCAACTCCTGCAAATCCGATCGTATGTAGACGGCCCCAATCGGCTTCCCGTCCAGCACGATCAGGCGCACTAGCGCGATCTGATCATCTTCGACCCAGTGAGTCTCTGTTTGACGCGACGGAATTGGCGGAAGCACCGTGCGGTGACGATCACGATCGCGTGAGTACGAGGCAAAAGGCCGGCCATCCGTCAGGTAGACCTGAGCGGACAAGATATTGGGCGCAGCCTTGAGCGCCAACAGAGTATTCTCCGCAGACTGCGGGTCGTTGAAGAGCAATGCGGAAATGGAATTGGAACCGATGATCTGAGCTTGCGTGGAAAGATTCCGCAACATGGACTGCCGGAAAGTGATCATGTCAAAGGCAATAAACGCGGCACACGCCAGCAGCAAGGCCGCACCACTGACCAGCATGTTCATCCAGGTAAGCTTGCGGGAGATGGAATGGTTTGGGGCCTTGAGCATGTAGGTCAATCTCCAGACCGAGCATTTCTTCTTACGGTTGCCGCTACTTTTAGCAACTCGGAACTTAGCACCAGCCTGGCACTTTCGGCGCTCGCCAAGTTGATCTCGAAGCGAACCCTGTCACCCTCCGCGACGAATTGGATCATGCCGCCTCGCCGCGAGAATCCTGGTATATCGCTAACCGTTAGGACGCCCGCTTGATCAATCGCCGCTAGGATCTCTTTCAAATGGTTTTCCTCTGTTGAACTAACAAACAGGATCCGGCAATCCGCCGCGTCTTGCGGCCTTGCGATCCGCCGAATCACAACGGGCTTTCCCTCTAGCGCTTCCCCTGCAAGGGTTGAATCGAGAATCGAGCCGAAAGGATCCCGGCCGAGCACACAAACGGGGAAGGAGTCGCCCTTGCCTGCCGCAAGTCCAGGCGGCCATTTAACGAACCTGCCGAAATTGTAGAGGTAGGCGGCCTTGACCTGATACTCAGTCGGTTTCGACTGTTGGGCATGTAGGCATGAGACGCCAACGAGCACCCAGGCAACCGCTAGAGCCATGAATTTCGACAAGCAGCATGAATGGGCAACGGTCACGGACTCTGGCCCCGTGCATCGGAGCACATCAGCTCCATAGATTCGCCTCCCTCTTATCTCTGCCATGATTGCCACGTTAGTTTGATGTAGGCACTTCGCTTGATCCCGACAAGAGAACCGGGGTCACCCCCGAACTCTGCGTGATGAGGTTGAAACAAGTTCTGCCCCACGACTGACACGTCTAGAGAACGAGTGGCATGCCAACTGAATCGCACATCGGCCGTGGTGTAAGCTCCGACGAGTTGGGCAGGCAGGGAGCTCACATAACGAAAAGTCTGATCAAATTCCAACTTCTTGGGTAAGTCCAGGGAAGATTGGATCGCGACCTGGTGATGGGGGCTTGACCCCTGCGTTGAATTTATGCTGGAAGCATCCAGGCTGCTCGCCTTTTTCTCTAAATCGATATGGAGGTATGAATACGACCCCCTCAGCCGCCAAATGCGCGTCGGGGTCCAATCGGGAGCGATCTCGAATCCAGCCGTGCGGCCTAGCAACCCATTGCGGAAGAAAAACGGGATAACAGTGTGCGGCGGGGGCGGCGAGCTTTCAGAGAACGGCGCACCAGGCTCGACACTTAGGAGGTGGTCATAGTTGTTGTAGAAGGCGGCAATGTCCACGTGGAACTTGGGCACCACCAGACTTCGGTATCCGGCTTCGTACCCAATCAGGCTTTCCGAAGAAAACTTTCTGTCGCCAATAATCCGGAAAAACGTCAATGGGGTCGGCGCCGCCAATCCGGTGAGCTGGAGGTCTTCTTCGATGCGAGATGGAGTGCGCACGGCGCGAGTGACGGCGACCCACACGGTTTGCCGCGAACTCGGGGTCCACAAGAGCCGTGCCGTCGGCTCGATCTCGAACCCGCTGTAGCCGTTGTGCAGGAATTTAGACCCGATGGTTAGTGAAAGCTGGTCTCCAACGATAGGGATTTCGTCCTGGACGAATGCATTGTAGAGCTTGTCCGTATAGTGATTCGGCGTGAACGCGACGGTGGGCACGACCTGGGAAGCATTGCCCGAACTCAGGCGCGCTCCGAGGCCCCACAGGAAGTCCTGCCGCCCCGGCAGAATCAGATGATGGATGAAATCGATGTCAAACGTATCTCGAGACTCGGCAAAGTTGGCCTGTTTCCGATTCGTACGGTCGTAATAAGTCTGCAACTGAACGTCAGACCCTGAACCTAAGTCGCGCTCCCAGCGACCGAGCAAATTGCCTCCCGAAAGCTCGGCGTTCTGTTGCACATCGGTCATATACGGCGGAGAGTAGCTCGCGATCTGCAGACGTTGTCCAGCGTCGCCATAATAGATGTCGCCTTGAAGCGTTAGCCGGTCGCGATTGTGGGCATCCCAATCCGCCCTGAAGCCGGTCTGACCCATCCGCCAGTCATCGAATTGTTGGTGATCGGGGTGAAACTCAGGGCCTCGGGTGAAACCCTTTCCGTATATACGGTAGTTAAAACCCTTGCTGTTGCCAGCACCGTACCGGAAATTGAGAAAGCCTTGATCGACATTTCCTCCGCCGGTGGATACCAACGTTCCATGGGTCTCCTGAGCTCTTTTGGTGATGATATTGATTACTGCGTTGACGGCATTCGCTCCCCAGATGGTACCGCCGGGGCCTCGGATGACTTCGATCCTGTCGATATCCTCAAGCAGTGTGTCCTGGACTTGCCAATAAACGCCTGCGAACAGAGGCGTGTACACGCTCCGGCCATCGATAAGCACGAGTACTGATCGGGAGAGTGTGCTCTGGAATCCGCGTACGCCGAGCGACCAGGTGTTGGAGTCGACCCGTGCGACTTCAACTCCAGGCGCCATGCTGAGGGCCTCCGGGATGCTTGTGGCCCCGGACCGCCGGATATCCTCTTGGGTGATGACGTAGATCGCTGCCGGAGTTCGAGCGGCTTTCACAGGTACTTTGGATGCTGTTGTAACCTCGATTTGTCCGAGTTCTTCCAGGCTCACTTGTTTTAAATTCTCAGGAGGATTTTGATTGCTTTGCGTGGCCTGGGCCCGAGTCGTCTGATTTGCCATCGTGAGCAAAAGCAGAAGGGCGAAAGTGTTTGCGGCCGCGATCCGACAAATAGATGATCGGTGTGGGCGGTGAAAATCGCTTTGCCAATTCTGAAAGCAGCTAGCGCTCATTCTTGGCCCCTACATCTGCCAACTGAAGTGCCGATTCGCGCACAAGCAGTTCAAGTTGATCGATCAAGGAACCATCCCACCAGCCGCGTCTTACTTCCTCGCGCATGATCGAAAAGGCTTTATCGAGCGGAAGAGCCTTGCGATAGGGCCGGTCCGTAGTAAGCGCGTCGTAGATGTCGGTGACTTGAAGGATGCGCGCGGTGAGTGGGATTTGTTCGCCTTTCAACCCATCGGGGTACCCGGAACCATCCTGCTTTTCATGGTGGTGCCGAATGATGGGCAGCACGTGGCGGAAGGACCGGAGCGGGGCGCAAATTTTTTCACCTATCACTGTGTGTTGCTCCATGATTTTTCGCTCTTCTGGAGTCAGAGGTCCGGGTTTGAGCAGGATGTGCTCTGGCACAGACAGCTTACCGATATCGTGAACGAGACCGCCGCGGCGCAGGGCGACGCGCAGATCCTGGGGCAACCCGAGTTTCTCTCCCACGGCGACGGAATATTTCGAAAGGCGGTCGCAGTGGCCCTCGGTATATGGGTCTTTCGCCTCGATGCTCAGGGCGAGACTGAACAGTACGGTCTCCGCGTTGTCCAGCTCGTCAGTAAATTGTTTTAAGCGCAAGAGGGAATGCGCCCGAGCTAGCAGCTCATGCTTATTCACGGGCTTGTTGAGGAAATCATCAGCGCCACACATGATCCCGTGGATGCGGTCGGCGTCACTGTTCAAACTGGTGAGCAATATGACGGGAATCAAGCGGGTTTCTGGCTTGGACTTCATCTCTTGACAAATTTCGAATCCGGTCGGACGAGGCATTACCACATCCAGCAACGCGAGATCAACCGAGCCGCTATTCACCCGAGCTAGTGCTTGCTGGCCGTCCGCTGCACAGACGACCTGGTAACCCTCCGCGCTCAGCAAAGCAGAGAGTAGTTCGCGGTTGGCTTCGTTGTCATCGGCTACAAGGATGATTCCCTTGTGGGATTGTAGAGCAGACATATCGCCTCCTTAATGATCCTCTCGGCCGCACAAGACGGTTTGCGAGCGTGGGTTCCTGTCGAGAGATAGAGCGGAGATTGTCCGGCCCAGGCAACGCATAGCCATTGCATGAGGCCTATTCGGAAGTATCTCAAATTTACAAGTGCTTCTTATTCTCTTCCAGCAGCGTGCACCTAAGCAGTAAATAAGACAATTGGCGTGCCTGCAGTCCCTGAGCGCCGCGCATTTCGGATGGCAATGCTCTTACTTTTCAGCGTCTTCAAACTACCCAGAGCCCAAAGACTTATCGTACTGGCGAGCAGAGAAGGAGATTCTCCCGAAGTCTGAGATTTGCAGCGCGCCAGAATTGGTTTTACTGGCAGTATTGTGATATTCGCATCAGGTTTTTCTCATTCGCCTCGAAAAGCCGGCTTTTCCTGAATTGAGGCCGCTCACATGCACGTATAATCCGCTACACGTAGAAAGGGAGATTCGCTCTCGGCGCATTCCGAGTGGATGGTCGGCAAACCTTAGTGCGACCTGGAAAGCTGCTGAAAATGATTGTCTGGTTGTGACCTGAAGCTACTCGAATGATTGTCTGGAAGGAGGATCAGACCGTTCGTCCCATCGAACGTACCCTACGAGGCAGAGCGGGGAGGTAACGAACTGTTC